>JFJP01047428.1_pt1 | contig 17019 bp, 11 predicted proteins | sample 431651 | NCBI WGS metagenome assembly JFJP01 (sample SAMN02602958, study PRJNA72255) | Microbial mat metagenome, whole genome shotgun sequencing project. | biome: fresh water; feature: sink hole; material: water; isolation source: purple microbial (photo- and chemosynthetic) mats found in... | reverse complement strand
AAAAAATCGGCAGTTTGCGTATTCTGCACAATTACTTGCGTACTGGTTAAGCTTTTAATGGTAACATGAATCGATTCGACCAAAATATGCCGAGCCTGACCTTCTAATCGTTTATATACTTCATTAATATCTTCGTAGCCTGAATATTTTTCCGAAGCAAAACCGCTCACATAGGCATTTCGCGGAAATTTGGCAGTGCGGTTGTTAAAATCGACCCAAGCCGGCGCTTGTTTTACTTGCTCTTTATTATTTTTTTGGGCAAAAGCCGGAAACCCAAAAATGATGAATAGCAATCCTATTAAAATTACTCTTTTTGGAATCAGCATAGATTGAAGGTTCATAAGTTTCAAAAATTAATTTGGTAAATGAATTCATAGTAACAATTACTCAAAAGTTCTTCTTATAACGAAAAAAAATGAAAATTATTAAGCCGAACAAAAATAATAAATTTGAGAAAATATTTGCTTCTAATTATAATGCAAGAACATAATTGACGTTTAAATAACGAAACAAATTTGGGTTTAATCTGTTTTAAACCTAAATTGCGCAATTATATACAACCAAAACACGCGTTGCTATGCAAAAAATTGTTCATTCATTTCTTATAGGCATGCTTTTAAGTATGCTTTCAGCCGGCGCTTTGGCTCAAAATGCAATACTCACCTTGCAAGAAGGACATAACAATCCGGTTACTGCGCTAAGTTTGAACAACTCAGCCGATTATTTAATTTCGGGCAGTGCCGACAATACCATTAAACTTTGGAATACCAAAACCGGCAGACTTATTCGCACTTTTTCCGGACATTCGAACATTGTTAACGCAGTAAGCTTTACTCCCGACGAAAGCATGTTGGTTTCGGCTTCGGCTGACAAATCGCTTATTCTGTGGGATTTCAATACGGGCAAATCCGTTCGACAATTTACCGGACACGAAGGAAGTGTAACTTCGGCAGTTTTTCACCCAAACGGCAAAGTATTGTTTTCGGGAAGCTGGGACGGCAAAGTGAATTTTTATAATGTGCAAACCGGACAACAAGTACTTTCGGTACCCATTGTAAACGGACGTGTGTTGCAATTGGCAATTTCGAAAAACGGCAATATCTTGGTTGCCGCCTGTTCCGATGGAAATTTGCGACTTTTGCGAACCGACAATGGCGCCCTTATAACCGAAATGCGCGGACATGCCGATGCGGTTAGTAATGTGCAATTTAGCCCAAACGGCAATTATGTTCTTTCGGGAAGTATAGACAACACGCTAAAACTTTGGGATGCTGCAACCGGCAAAAACATACGCACTTTCAAACAATACGAAAGCAGTTTATCGGGCTTGGCATTCAGTGCTTCGGGCACCGAAATTATAAGCAGTTCCGAACGCGGACAATTGGTGTTTTGGGAAACCGAATCGGGCAAATTGCTGCGCACCATCGAAACCGGCAAACAATCCATTGCACTTAAAACGGAGCAAAACGGCAAAAGCATTTATATTTCGGAAGAAAATAGCATAAAAAGTTTCGATTTAGCAAACGGAAACCTGTTGAATACCTACAGAGGTCAGTCAGCACGTGTAAACGAAGTAGCATTAAGTACCGACAACCGATACATTGCCATAGCTCAGCAAGCCTCGGCAGTAAACATTATCGACTTAAAAACCGGCAACCTCAAAGCTCGGTTTAATGCACACAACGGTTCGGTTGAAGGCATTCGTTTCAGCCCAAACAACGATATATTGATTACCGTTGGAAAAGACGGCTTTATTCGCTATTGGGAAACGGAAAAATTTACGCTAATTCGCGAAGAAGTTGCCTCAATAAGCGGCATGAGCTCGGTTGCCTACCGGCAGAAAAATGCGCACTTGGAAAGGACACAGCGAAATAATTACCGACGTGGCATTTTCACCCGACGGCAGAAAAGCCGCCGGTGCATCGTGGGACGGAACAGTTAAAATTTGGGATGCAGCCGGCGCCAATCTCGACCCAATTGTTGATGTAGTAAGTCATTCGGGCGAAATTTGGGCAGTAGCTTTTAGTCCCGACAGCAAATTTTTGGCAACCGGCGGCAGCGACAAACTGATACGGGTTTGGGATGCCGAAAACGGTGCCTTGCTTAAAACCTTACAAGGTCATACCGATTATGTTTCGGCACTTCAATTTAATAATTCGGGCACACAACTTATTTCGGGAAGTTGGGACAAAACCGTAATTGTTTGGGATTTGGCAAATGAAAAACCGATAAAGCAATTAATTGGGCACAATAATTATATTCGCTCAATAGCCATCGACAACAGCAATACGTTGCTGCTTACCGGTAGTTCCGATTCGAAAGTTATGCTTTGGAATTTGAATTCGGGCAATACACTGCTTTCCATGGTACTTGCTTCCGATACCGAAGACCGCGTAGTTACTTCGGCACAAGGCTTTTTTGAAGGTACCGAAAACGGTATCAGAAACGGATTGCATTATGTAAAAGGCACGCAAATTATTCCGCTTGAGGCTTTATACGAAAAGTTTTACATGCCCGGTTTGTGGGCAACTATTTTGAAAGGCGAAAAACTAAAAACACCGCAAGTAAACCTCAACGATGCCTTTAAAATGCCACCGTTGGTTAAACTTACGATTGTAAATAAAGATGCCATAAGCTCGGAAAACGGTGAACTGATGAGCAAGCAACAAATCTTGCAAATTACGGTGGAAGCGACCGACCAAGGAGGCGGAATTGACGAAATTTTACTTTACCACAACGGCAAACTGCTGCAAACTACCCAACGCGGTTTTAAACCACTGCCGGTTATGGGCGAAACAAAATCGAAAACCTTCGACGTTAGTCTTGTTTCCGGCAAAAACACCTTAACCGCTACCGCACTGAATAACGAACGAACAGAAGCTTTTCCGGTAGAAATTATTGTAAACTATTCGGGCATTCGACCACAATCGGATTTATATATTGTTTCCGTAGGTATAAACAATTACAAAAACGCAACCCTAAATTTGAATTACGCCATTGCCGATATGGAACATTTTACCGGTGCCATGCAAAACGGAAGTGCATCAATTTTCAAAAATATAATCGTTAAAACACTTCAGGACAAAGATTTTACAAAAGAGAAAATAGTCGCATTATTTACTGAGCTTCAAACCACTGTGCAACCCGAAGATGTATTTATTTTTTACTACGCCGGGCATGGTGCCATGAGCAGTGCCGAATCGAAACAACAAGAAAAATTCTATTTAATTCCGTACAATATAACCCAAATATACGGCAACGACGATATGTTGCAAAAACACGGCATTTCGTCGGATGAATTGATGCAATATGCCACCGCCATTAAGGCACAAAAGCAGCTGCTGATATTGGATGCTTGCCAGTCGGGAGGCGCAGTTAAATCGTTCGCAGGACGCGGTGCCTCAGAACAAAAAGCTATTATTCAATTGGCTCGAAGTACCGGAATGGTTCTTTTGGCAGCTTCAGGCAGCGAGCAATATGCTACCGAGGTGGGCGAAATTGGTCATGGAATTTTCACCTATGCCTTGGTTGAAGGCTTAAACGGGAAAGCCGATGGAGGCGATAAAGACGGTAAAATTACGGTAAACGAACTTAAATCGTTTTTAGATGACCGAGTGCCCGAACTTTCGGAAAAGTACAAAGGCTCTGCCCAATACCCTACCGGTTTTGCAAAAGGTATGGATTTTCCAATTTCCATAATTAGATAAAACAAACTTTCTTTAATTAATTTTTTACATACTATTTATAACATTAACATCATTTCATTATGAAAAAAGTTTTTTCTTTAATTGGCATTTTAGCTATTGGCGCGTTGGTAAGCTTTAATGCAAGTGCACAAAAATACAACGGTTCGGTGAGCTTAAATAAAGCCGATTATAATTTCAAAACTACTTGCGGCGAAACGGTTGAAAGCGAAGCGGCCAAAATCCAAGTAGAATATTTAGGTTTAACAGTTGCCAAAATTAAAAAAGGCAAAAAGAAAATGGTATTGGTTACACCTTGCGAAACGCTAACCTTAAAAACATATCCGGATAGTTTTAAAGACGGATGGTATAAAATTATTTTTACCACAATTGATAAAAAAACGCAAAAATTGGCCTCCGGCGTTGAAGGTACGAAAAAAGAAGTTCGTTTCGAATTTGAATTTGAACCCGGTTCGGTAAAAACGAAAGATGGTTCGTGGGGTTCGAATGCAAGCGATGTAAACCAAGCACTGGAAAAAATTGTAGGCTACATAGCTACCGAATTGAAATTATAATTTATTGAATTTCAGACCCGACGGGTTTTAAAAACCGTCGGGCATTTACTTCATCGACAACCTCGTTTCATTTTAATTCGAACAAGCTTAAATTTATGCTGTCGGTTTGCAAATAATCGGGTTTTAGCAACAAAGCTTTTTGAATTGCCTCGGCAGAGTTTACCGTCCATAGTTGCAATTTTAATCCTTTTTTCCGGTAGGTTTCAACAAGTTCCGGAGTTAAATTTTCATTCGTTTTAAACTTATAAGAAATACCCGAAAAGTTATTTTTTGCAGCCAGTTCCATTGCATTTTCAAACTTATCGAGCGCCATGTAATAGCATTCAATTTCAGCCGATTTACTTCGAACTCTGTTTAAAAAGCTTTGCGTTGCCGATTCAACCAAAATATTTCGTTCGAGTTTGTATTTAATTGCCAGCCGAACAATTTCATCGGCTATTTTATTCATTTGCGATATGGTATTCAAACGAGCTATAACGCAAGGAAACCAAGCCTTTACATCAAGCGAAATATGTTTTTCGGGATAATTTTCAGCCATATAAACAAAAACATCTTCAAGCTTCGACATAGTTTTTTCGTTTCCAAGGCACGAATCGAGTTTCATAAGTTCGTCATCGGAAAAGGCCGAAAAGCAACCTGCGTAATAAATGCTGCAATCGGGCAACGCTGAATTATGCCCAAGCCAAAGCGTTCCGGATTTGCTTATTTGTAAGTCCAATTCAATGCCGTTAAGTTGGCTTAAACCAAATTTAGCGCCTTCAAATGTATCTTCTTCGTAAAGTAGGTTTCCGCTTCCGCTACCCATGTGCCCTAAAATTTTGGTAGCAGGCTCAGGTAATTTGGTAATAACAAAATTTTCGGTTTTACTGCACGAAAAAAAAACAGCAATTACTATAAAGTATACGGATTTCATGTAGGATAAAAAAGTAGTTCTTTGCAAAAATAAACTTTTTAACAACGAATTTAAAATATAATTTTGTACCTCATTTCAAATTAACGTTTAAGAAGCTACACATGTTCAAGTTTTTAAAATATTTAGGCACCGTTGCCGTTTTTTTGTTGTTACTTTTTGCCTTTCATCGGTTTATTTTCATTATTTTTAATTTGAAATACCTTGCCGATGCCAACGGTTGGTTGTTGGCAAAGTCGTTTTTATTCGGGTTGCATCTCGACATCTCAATTATCGGTTATATAATTCTGATAATCTGTTTATTGGAAATATTAATGCTAATTATTTTCAGAAAGTTTAATTTTCGCATAATCAATTGGCTTCTATACCTAACTGCAGCTTTAATAACCTTGTTGCTTTTGGGCAATACCATTTTATACTCGTATTGGGGCAGAATGTTGGATGCCGATGGCATGAGTTTTTTGGAAACACCTGCTGTTATTGCCGAATCGCTTTCGTACACCGAAATAACCGGCTATTTGAGCATTCCGGCACTGTTAGTTTTTGCCACAATTTTTCTTTTAAATAGAAGCATTAAAAACTTTACCGAAAGCGAACAATTGCCTTGGCTTGCCGTAAGTAAAACCGCTTTAATCATCCTAATTTTGGCAGTGCTTACCATAATACCCATACGCGGCGGGTTTGGCACTGCACCCATAAATACAGGCGTTGCCTATTTTTCACAAAATCAGTTTGCAAGCCATGCTGCCATTAATCCGGTTTGGAATTTAATGTACAGCTACAAACGCCGCAATGCACTTACACAACATTTTTCGTTTATGGACGAAAATAAAGCCACCGAAATTGTAAAAAAATTAACTGAAACCGGCGGCGAAACAACCCAATTGCTTAGCAATACCAAACCCAACGTGGTTATTATATTACTCGAAAGTTTTTCGGCACAAGTTATAGGCAAATTGGGTGGTATTCCGGCAACCCCAAATTTCGATTCCTTATGCACGGAAGGAGCGTTGTTTTCGAACCTTTACGCCGCTTCCGACCGCTCCGACAAAGGTTTAGTTGCTGCACTTGCCGGTTATCAAGTGGTACCCACCTACTCTATTATGCAATACCCCGGCAAATCGCAGTCGCTCAACTTTTTGCCTCAACAACTTACCAGCGCAGGCTACAAGGGCACAAGCTACTTGTACGGCGGCGACATAAGGTTTAAAGGCATGAATTCGTTCGTTACCTTGGCTGGTTTTAAACAAATTATTTCTATCGACGATTTTCCGACCAACATGCAAGGCGAAAAGTGGGGTGTGCATGATCAATATACCTTCGAACGATTTAAAAACGAACTGATTAATGAACCAAACAAGCCATTTCTGAAATTCATTTTCAGCTTAAGCAGCCACGAACCATTTGATGTACCTATGGAAAAAGTGTATAAAGACCCTTACGTAAATTCTATTCATTATACCGACCGCTGTTTAGGCAAATTATTTAAAGATATTAAGCAAACCGAAATTTGGAACAACACCCTTTTTATACTGATTGCCGACCACGGAACCACCGGCCCGCAAAACGCCACGGCACTTAACAAAGAACGCTACCACATACCTATGCTTTGGGTAGGCGGTGCGCTGGCGGTTAAAGATACCGTAATAAGCAACACGGGCAGCCAAACCGATATGGCGGCAACTTTACTTAATCAATTGAAAATAAGCAGTTCAGGCTTTCCGTTCAGCAAAAATTTACTTGCCAAAAAGGTAAACGAATTTGCATTTTTTGTGTACCCAAATGCATTCGGACTAATAACCCCCAAAGGGTATTTTGTATACGACAATACTTCAAAAAAAATTGCATATACCCAAGGAACCGTATCGGAAACCGACATTGAAAACGGAAAAGCGTATTTGCAAGTTATTTCGGCAGACCATTTAAAACGGTGAGCATTAAGAATATTCGAATTTGAGCGCTACTTTCAATAAAAATAACCGTTTATCTTTTAAGCGGACTCCAGATTGCCCATAATTTGAATTTTCATATAAAAAACATGTTATAAAACACAATACACATCATAATAACTACCTTATTTTGCGGTTTTTTAAAACAATGCTCGAATTAAACTAACTTTATACGCATAATTACAACATGAGAAAACTATTACTGCTAATCGGCTTCATTTCACTTTCTACAACTATTTGGTCACAAAAAAAATCGGATGGTTTAATTGAAAATTTAGATTTCTTTTATACAGATGAAAACATTTCAATAAAATACGATTTAATAGGTGAAACTTCAAAAACAGATAGGTACTATAAAATCGGGTTTAGATAAGCAAATAATTTGGAATATAAAAAAAGATGGATTATTGATTGACGAATCCATTTTTTTTAAAGTTTACGCACTGAAATTACCAAATAAAAATTTGAGCAAGAGTCTACTATACAGTACACTGCTTCCCGGATTAGGTAACAAGCAAGCCGGTGCAAAAAACAACACGGTTTTGCTTGGAGTAGCAGGTTATTCGGCAATTATCGGTTCTATTTTATTTAATCAATCTTCAAAAGATTTTACACAAAAATATCTAAACAGCTTTGATGATGTTGAAAGTGAGGCACACTTTAACAAAGCAGAAAAATTTGCAAATTATTCGTTCATTTCAGCAGGTGTTGCAGCCGGAATTTGGGCAATTAATTATGCAATTGTTGGTAGCAGATATGCAAAAACAAAAAAGATGACCAAAGAAAAGCTGCTGAATTCGAAAGAGGCTATTATAATAAGTGCAAAATCAGCAAGCAAAACGGTAAGTACTCGTGGCGTTCCGCCCGGTTTATTTGCCGACTTATCGTTTATTGATGCCAATAAAAATGACATTTTAGAGGCCGGCGAGCAAGGCGAGTTAATTGTTAAAATTGCAAACCATGGTAAAGGCGATGCGTTGAATTTAGAAATATCGGTTAAAGACAGCATGGCTGTTTCCAACATACAAGTATCAGCCAAACAAATTGTTAATATCATAAAACCGGGCGAAACCGAAACCGTTAAATTCGCCATAACAACCAATACAGAGTTGGAAACCGGCAAACATAAATTCGAAATTTTAGTTAAGGAAGGCTACGGTTTCGATATGGATCCGATGTACTTACAACTGCCTACATTTGCTTTTCAAAAGCCTAAATTTGCTGTTTCGGGTTACGAAATAGTTGATTTTGGCGAAGGAACATCGGCAGTTAAGCAAGATGGGCAATTACAATTGGGTGAAATGGCATTGGTGCGTTTAACCATACAAAACATTGGACAGGGTGCTGCCGAAGACATAAATTTTGGAATTACCGCATTTGACCCAAACATTTTTATGGAAAACAATACGGGCAAATTAACTAAACTGCAATCGGGCGAGCTGCAAACATTGGTTTTTACCATAGTCCCAAATAAGCGTGTGCAAATAACCGACAATAAACTGAAACTAAATATTAAAATTACCGAACAAACCGGAAAATCGACCTTTAACGAGCCGTTTTACATTACACTTAATCAGAAAGCACCTGAACAAACTATTGTAAATGTTTATGCAGATATAAACTCGTTGCAAAAAAACATTGCAACCTTTGTTACCGATTCGAAAAAATTTTCGACTAAAATAGGCGACCTTACCGACATTAAAACCGTTCCGCAAAGCGTTACAAAACGCCCCAATGCATTGGGCGTTGTAATAGGTATAGGCAAATACGAGAATATGGCTCCTGCACCTTATGCCGATAACGATGCAATTATTATGAAAGATTATTTCAAGAAAGTGCTTGGTATTGAAAACGTTATTACACTTACCAACCAAGAGGCATCTATTTCGCGATTTAAACGAATTTTTACCAATGCCGGCTATGGCGAAATTAGCAAAAACGTTATAACCGACAGTACCGAGATTTTCGTTTTCTATTCCGGACACGGAATACCGGACAAAACAGGCGATAACACCTACTTATTTCCTAACGATGGAGTAACGGAAGATTTATCGGAATTTGCTTATAACATTGAAACTTTGTACAATAACCTTAATAATATGGGTGCAAAAAATGTTACCATATTTATGGATGCTTGTTTTAGCGGTTTCAGCAAACCAACGCAACGTATTAGCGCCGAAAACCTGATAGCACAAAAAGGTATAAAAGTTAAGCCCAAGAATTTGTGGCGAAATAATCCGAAATTTACTGTATATGCTTCGTCAACTGCCGAAGAAACCTCGCTTGGTTTCGATGTTTCTGAAACCGGTTTATTTACCTATTATTTGTGCGAAGGTTTAACCGGCAAAGCCGATACCAATTTAGATAAAAAAATTACGTCGGGCGAATTGCGCGATTATGTAGCTAAAAAAGTTAAAGAAACTTCGGTGAAAATTAGTGGTTTGCAAACTCCCGAATTTATCGGCAACGAAAATAGGGTTTTGGTTGAATACTAATGCTAAATTAATTAATTGAGCTTGAGGGTGTCTGAAAAAGCAATAAATTAAGAACACTTAAATCAATGTCGTTTAGTTAAGGCTGAAAGCCTTGAAGCAATTAGCACAGGGCAACGCCCGGTGTTAATTGCCCGGTAGATTTTTCGCCCTGAAGGGGCAATGGCTAAACGACATTGACACTTAAATTGTAATTTTTCGACTTTTCGAAAAAGCTTTAAGTATTACTTTAATTGAGTTAAAAATAAATGCCGGCAAAAAACAATAATAATGAATCGAATTATAGGATTACTTTTAACGTTAGCAATCTTGCTTTCACATTGTAAAAAGGAAGAATTACAAAGGGTTACAAAATTATCGGTGGATAATTTGGAAGCTCAATCCTATTCTTCAATAAAAGTTACTGCCCATATAATTGATTTAAGCAAAACCGATAAAACCGAATTCGGCATTTGTTACAGTGAAACCAACCCTGAACCAACTATAAACAATAGAAGGCTAGCGTTTAGCGAAATAAAAAAACTTACACCGACCACAAAAATTATAAACGGTTTGGATGCGAATACGATGTACTATATGCGTGTTTACCTTATTGAAGATGGAAAACCGGTGTATAGCGAAGTTAAAAGCCTTCGTACTCCGCAAAAACCTACAATTACAACCTTAGGGGCAAATGATATTAACTTTTCGTTTGCTACACTAAATGGTACTATAAATGCAAATAACAACCTTGTTTCGGTTTATTTTGAATACGGTACAACCATTGAATACGGGCATGCTGTTATGAGTAACCCGGGAACAGTTTCAGGCTACCAACAAACAATGGTTAGTGCACAAATAAACAATTTGTCGCCATCCACCATTTATCATTTCAGAATTAAAGCAGCAACCGATACCGGCACAATTTACGGCAACGACCATTTTTTTACAACTGCCGAAAGTCCACTGCCAATAGTTACCACCGGCAATATAAAGAATATAAATACAACCTATGCCAATTGCGAAGGTGTTATTTCTGCCGACGGCGGAACAAATATAATTGCACGCGGTGTATGTTGGAGTACATCGCCAATGCCAACTACAAATAATGCAACTACCAACGACGGCATTGGGTTAGGTACATTTACAAGTACACTTTTTGGTTTGGCTGCCAATACCACCTACTATGTACGTGCTTATGCAACCAACGTTAGCGGTACCGGTTATGGCAACGAAATTCAGTTTACTACCGCAAAAAACGCTAATATTGCTATTGAAATGGTATTGGTAAACGGCGGAACTTTTATTATGGGCGGCGGAACCGGGCAAACCAATTTGTTTGCCAACGAACAACCAACCCACCAAGTTACCCTTACCGGTTTTTATATGGGCAAGTACGAAATAACTCAAGCACAATACACTGAATTAATGGGAGTTAATCCATCTTATTTTTCCGACCATACCAACAAACCCGTTGAGCAGGTTAGCTGGTTCGATGCCATTTCATTTTGCAATAGGCTTAGCGAACACGAAGGACTAAGTAAATGCTATACCCTTAACGGTTCGGAAGTTAGTTTTAATTCGAGTGCAAAAGGTTATCGCTTACCCACTGAAGCCGAATGGGAATACGCTGCCCGTGGCGGTACAAATTACACCGATTATTACACCTACAGCGGCGGTAATTCTGTGTACGAAGTGGGTTGGGTAAAAGAAAATTCGTACGATTTGGGCTACGAGCACCCCGATTACGGAACTCACCCTGTTGGTTCAAAAAAAGCCAATAAATTGGGCATTTACGACCTAAGCGGAAATGTGTGGGAATGGTGTTGGGACTGGTTTGGCAGTTACACCTCAAACAACTTACGCTCGCTCGTCGGCACGAGGCTACGGTACACCCGAAAACGGAAGCTACAGTTTAGGGTTTCGGGTAGTACGAATTCCGTAATTGCATTTTCTTTAAAAAACCATAAAATTAATTAAAGTACATATTATCAGCATATTAATTTATGAAATATACAATAAAAATTCTGCTCGCACTTAGTCTTTTATTTTCATTTTGCCAAAAAGATGGCATTGAGCGTATTACTAAACTAAGAATTGATGAAGTAAAAGCTTCAAATTCAACGGAAATAAATGTTTTTGTATCGGTTATTGATTTGAGCGAAAAAACGAAAAGTGAATTTGGTATTTGTTATAGTTCAACTTCGTTGAATCCGACCATCAACAATACTAAACTTATAGTCGAAAATATGTCGAAAAGTAAACTGACACGTTATACTATAAAAGGTTTAAATAAAAACACCACTTATTATTTTCGGTTTTATACAATTGAAAACCGTGAAGTAGTGTATAGCGAAGTTAAATCGGGTCAAACATTAAGCGAGCCTGAATTAATAACCATTTCACCTATTGTTTTTACGAATACATCGGCAAAAATTACCGGTTCGTATAACACCAACGGTATTCCTTCCGATATTTATTTCGAATTTGGCGAAACAAATTTATTCGAAAAAACCTTTGCTGTAACTTCCGGCAAAACCGGCGTAACTCAAACTGTTCAATTGGAATATGAAGTGAACGAATTGAAAGCAGAAACCTACTATTTTTTTCGATTAAAAGCAGTAACCGACTCTAGAACTTATTACAGCAACGTGTCTTCTTTTTTAACCGATAGACCCACTGCACCTGAAATTTCTATCACGCGTATATTTGAAGTACATCCTACAATTTATGATATTAGCAGTAAAATTACCAATGACGGCGGTGCAGCAGTTATTTCATGCGGTTTATGTTGGAATACTACCGGAAATCCGGATTTAAGCAGTACTTATCTATACGGAACTTGTTCAGGCGATGTACGAATGAACTCTTTGTTGCCTGAAACAACTTATTATATTCGTGCTTTTGCCCAAAACAAAGCCGGTTTAGCTTATAGCATTGAGCATAGTTTTACTACTCCCAAAACACCAAAACCCGAAGCAACAACCCTTGCCGCAACCGATATTTCGCAAACTTCTGCCACGCTCAATGGTGCAATTAATGCTTTTGGCTATACGGAGAAAACCTCTTTTGAATGGGGTTTATCGACTAATTATGAAAACACGATAAATGCCAATTGGATATACGACGGAACGGCAAGAAACTCAAAAATTCAGCTTACCGATTTATACCCGGAAACCGTTTATAATTATAGGGTTAAGGTAGAAACTGTAGGAGGAATTGCTTATGGTGAAAATATGCAATTCGAAACAACAAGTTTTAAAGTACCGGAAGTTACTACTGCCGGAACCAACTACATTACGCCTGTTTCGGCTATTGTAAATTCAATAATAAAACAGGATTATGGTTTAAATATTACAGAAAGAGGCGTTTGTTGGAGTACTCATGAAATGCCTACAAAAGATGATTTTTATACAACCGACATAAATACTGTTGCATCGTTTATATGCAATATTTCAGAATTAAACCCAAATACAACCTACTATATTAGAGCTTGGGCAAGGAATTTAAAAGGTATAGGCTATGGAAATCAATTAGTTGTTGAAACGCCGTCTGCCGGCGAAACAGTTACCGATATAGATAATAATACGTACAATGTGGTGAAAATTGACAACCGGTATTGGATGAAGGAAAATTTGCGAACAACAAGATTTAATAACGGAACAGAAATTTCCTATGTAAACGATAACGAAACATGGTATAACTTCCAAGGCTCGGCATATTGTTGGTACGATAATAATTTGTACGGTTCCGGTTTTATTTACGGTAATCTGTATAATTATTATGCAGCTTCCGACTATCAAAATATCTGCCCTACCGGATGGCATGTTCCAACTGAATCTGAAGTACAAATACTTGCTTCATATTTGGGTGGTACAGCGGTAGCCGGCGGTAAAATGAAAAAGACAGGCTACGATTTTTGGTCAAGTCCTAATGAAGGTGCTACTGATGTGTCCGGCTTTTCCGCAATAGCAGGCGGAACCAGAAATTCAAGTTTTGATGGTAAATTGCTATATTCCTTTTTTTGGACTAAATCAGATTCCGAATTTAATAAAGCAATTGGATTTTATCTTCATTATTCGTCAGAGAGTATTCAAATTACACAAGATACCAGAACAACCGGAAAATCGATTCGCTGCATAAAAGATTAATTTTCAAAACGAAACTATACCCATGCAAAAACAAACCATAGCATTAGTTGCTCTATTTTCAATCCTTGTTTTATTTTCTTTTTGTCAAAAAAATAATCCGGCGCGAATAACAAAAATTAAGATAATTGAATCCTCTGCGCTCAGTTCTACATCGATACTTGTAACTGCTGAAATTATTGATTTAAGTGCCGAACCTAAAATTGAATTAGGATTTTGTTTTAGCGAAACGAATCAAGAGCCAACCGTAAACGACGCTAAATCTGTTGCCGGCAGTTATGCAAAATCTGAAAATATTCAGTTTTTGCTAAGTGAACTTAAAAGAAACACAACGTATTATGTACGTTTCTATATAACTGAAAACAGCGAAACAATTTACAGCAATACAATTCAGCAAAAAACCTTAAACCTGCCAACACCGGTTGTTCTAACAAAAAATATCGAATTTTTAAAAGCAAATTTACTTAAAACAAATGCTGAAATTATTTCAAATGAAGGTTCGGAAGTTTTAGCAAGCGGAGTTTGCTGGAGTAAAAATAGTTTACCAACAATAACTGACTTAAAAACCAATGAAAATATAGCATCCGGTTTTTTCAATTCCAATATTTCAGGTTTGCACTACGGAAGCAAGTATTATGTTCGCGCCTATGCTACAAACGCTTACGGAACCGACTACGGCAAGCAAATTGAGTTTTCGACCATTACGCCTACCTTGCCGGTACTTACTACCAATCCGGCAAGTGTAATTACAATTACCGGAGCAGTTTCAGGAGGAACTATAACAAATTCGGGTGGTTTAGACATCATAAAACGGGGTTTGTGCTGGAGCACTTCCGAAAAACCAACGCTTAACAACAACTTTACAAACAACGGAAACGACCTTGGAGAATTTACGGTTTATCTTTCCGATTTAGAAATTTACACAACTTATTACCTCAGAGCTTATGCAACCACAGAATTAGGCACCGGGTACGGTAACGAAATATCATTTAAAACCGCATCGACTTATATTTCGGATGGCGATAACAATTATTATTCAACCGTACAAATTGGTCAGCAAACATGGTTAAAGCAAAATTTAAAAACTACAAAATACAACGATGGCACACCAATACGTAATATAACCAATAATATTGAGTGGGTACAAGCCACGCAACCCGGGTACTGTTGGTATAACAACGATGAAACTAACAAAGCAAAGTTTGGCGCACTTTATAATTGGCGTGTAATAGAAGAAAATAAAAATGTTTGCCCTAAAGGTTGGCATGTACCTTCGTATAGCGAATGGTTACTTCTAATTGCCGTTTTGGGCGGCGATAATGAAGCGGGCGGAAAACTAAAAGCGACAACCGATTGGGAACTGCCAAACGGAGGAGCTACCAATGAAACCGGCTTTACTGCCTTTCCTAACGGACTAAGGTATAAATCAAACGGTGTATTTGCAGGTGCAAATAAATATGCAAATTTATGGACTACCGATCAAAATACCGATATGGCTACGGTAATTTACCTAAGCTATCTTCAACCATCCGCATACGCTACTTTGGCTTTAATGAATGACGGATTTGGAATTAGATGTATTAAAGATTAAGATTTTAACAAATGAAAGCTAAATACAATTTATTATTCGTCGTAATTTTATGTTGCTTTTCGGCCTGCGAAAACGAATCGGTTAAGCGAATAACTAAGTTTAAGCTTAATAACGCTGCTGTTTTTGATTATGATGCTGCCATTATTTCGGTTTCGGTTATCGATTTAAGCGAACAACCATTTAGCGACGCCGGTTTTTGCGTAAGCCACCTAAACACCGAACCTACCATTGCAGATAGTAAATACAAAATTAGACTGCTTAAAAAAGGTACGTATACCGATACTATTCAGAATTTAGTGCAAAATACACGCTATTTCACCCGATTCTATTTAATTGAAGCCGGTACCGTAAAATACAGTAATGCAGTAAGTTTTACGTTACCGCAAAAACCGGTTTTACAAATTAGCCTTCCGGAACAAATTAGTTACACGTCGGCTATAATTTCAGGAGTTGTAAATGCCAATAACAATGAATCGGAAGTTTTTTTTGAAGTACTAAATGAAAATTCACCGGCAATTAGATTTGGTGCCACTCCGAAAAGTATTACAGGAAATTTGGAAACAACGGTTAATTTACAATTAAACAATTTGACAGAAAACACAAATTACAGTTACCGTTTAATTTTGCTCAACAATATGTCGCCGGTTTATAGCGAGCGTAGAAGTTTCAAGACCCTAAAGTATAGCGTTCCCAAAATTACTACCGGTATAATTAATAATATATCCCAAAATTCGGCAAGTGTAACTTTAACAATCGATTCGGATGGTGGTTTAGAAATTTTGAATACCGGCGTATGCTGGTCGGTACAACCATATCCGACCCAAGACGATAATAACATGCTATATTCTATAATGCCAATTGAAATGGCAATAACTGATTTACGAGCCGAAACAACCTACTATGTAAGAGCTTATGCATCTAATTCGGTAGGTTTAGCCTATGGCAACCAGCGTAGTTTTACCACCAAAAACGCATCAATGCCATCAATTAGCGCTCCTTATTTTAACGATGAAAATATAACTCAAACAACGGCAAAAATAACCTGCAGTGTATTGTCCGATGGCGGTGCCGATATTTTAGAACGAGGATTTTGTTGGAGCTCCTCCGGTCTGCCACTTGTTACCGACAATAAAGTACTTATTCCGAACACACAAGAATTATTCGAAGGTACAATTCAGAATTTATTACCCATTACCGGTTATAATGTACGTGCATTTGCTATAAACAAAGCCGGACTTTCCTATAGTACCGTAAAATATTTTGTAACAAAGCCGAGTAAATAACAGGCTGGTTTTGTAATTATATAATAAATTATAAAAAAAGCTCGATTCACATCGAGCTTTTTTTTGTATACGCAAAGCGTATTATTTCTTTTTGCCTTTAGCAGCGTTAGCAATAGAGTCAGCTTGAGCAGCAGCAGCAATTGAATCTAAACGAACTTGCTCAATAGCAGCAATTGAATCTAAACGAACTTGCTCAACTTTAGCAATTGAATCAGCCATTAAAGAATCTTTAGTAGCTTGAAGTTTAGCTTGCTCTTCAGCGCTTGGGCCGCATGCAACAAATACTGATAAAGTTGCAAAAATAGCGAAAGTCAAAATTGATTTCATATTATTTTTTTTATTGAATTAAAAACGATGCAAAATTAGATTAAAATCAGATTAAAACAATAGTTTTTATCTTTTTTTTTCA
>JFJP01040895.1_pt1 | contig 17021 bp, 16 predicted proteins | sample 431651 | NCBI WGS metagenome assembly JFJP01 (sample SAMN02602958, study PRJNA72255) | Microbial mat metagenome, whole genome shotgun sequencing project. | biome: fresh water; feature: sink hole; material: water; isolation source: purple microbial (photo- and chemosynthetic) mats found in... | reverse complement strand
TGAATGAAGGGTTACGCTACTCAATTGATAGACTCGGCCTTGAACGTGTGTCGAGCAACACCATAATAGTTAAAAAACCCTATAAACGCTGATGATTCTTTCTCACGTATCTAAGCCTCTTGCAAAATGAGCAGCTTGCCGAAGAGTGTTGAAGGCAAGCTCTCTGATCTTTGGCAATCCAATTAAAGCTTGCCAATGGATATATTACAGACTGCCCAGCTGGGCTGGTTTAAGGTGTCAGTTGCATCGTCACAATCAAAAAATGCAGGGAGTAAGTAACCACCGGCAAAGCCGGTGGCATTCAAAACCGTGAACCGCTCAAAGCGGTATGTTCAAAAAATTCTCTGACCACCATTCGGTGGTCAACTGTTAAAATAGAGATAATTGCTCGACACGTTGGTCTTCTTTCTCCTGAGCCTGGATATATGCTTTTACCACATCTTCATCCGCTCCGACTGTTGAAACAAAATAGCCCCGTGCCCAAAAATGCATGCCGCTATAGTTCTTCCTTTGTTCGAGGTATGTTCGAGCTATATGGATCGCGCTCTTGCCTTTTATATATCCAACCACCTGTGAAACTGAATATTTCGGAGGAATCGATATCAGCATGTGGATGTGATCCGTCTACAGATGTCCTTCCAAAACCTTGCTTTCTTTCTGGTGGGCAAGTTCGTGCAACACTTCCCCCAAATTCTTCCGAAGCTGACCGTAAAGTATTTTCCACCGGTATTTCGGAATCCACACGACATGATACTTGCATTCCCATTTCGTGTGGCTTAAACATTGTATTCGTTCATGAAGCCTCCTTGCGTGACTTTGACCGGTCCACGTTTTTGGAGGCTTCTTTATTTTGCAGGAACCGTCAAACTGTTATTGTCCCCCGGCAAAGCCGGGGGGATTACCTATAGGAAATTACTTGTTCGCCCAACATAAGAACATAAGAAAGAGAGACACAATGGATGACTACACGCTTTTAATTGACCTACATAAACAAGGCCATCGGCAAGGTCCGGGCGGTGATGCTGAGACAGAACTTGCTCTCAACCTCGCGATGATTGACCGCAATGCCGCACTGAAAATTGCTGATATCGGTTGTGGAACAGGCGCGTCCGCTCTCCTGCTTGCACAACTCTTGAGAAAGTCGCATATCACGGCGGTTGACTTCCTTCAGGACTTTCTGGATGTTCTGAACAAACAAGCCGAAAGCGCGGGAGTTGCTGACCGAATATCGACGCTTGCATGCTCCATGGACGACTTGCCATTCGCCGATGAAGAACTGGACGTCATCTGGTCAGAAGGCGCCATATATAACATTGGATTTGAGAAGGGTGTAAGAGACTGGCGGCGTTTTCTTAAGGCAAATGGGCTCCTTGTTGCTTCAGAGATTACGTGGATTACAGATTCACGAGCTGCGGAAATTCAAACGCATTGGGACGGTGAATACCCAGAGATCAATGTGGCTTCTGGAAAAATCAGGGTTCTGGAAAAGTACGGCTACTCACCCATCGGATACTTTGTTTTGCCGGAACACTGCTGGCTGGAACAGTACTACCGACCGATGCAGTCCAGATTCGATGACTTCCTAAGTCGAAACGGCAACAGTGAAGAGGCACGCGCAATTGTGGCCGCCGAACGACACGAAATTGATCTTTACGAAAGAAATAAGGCCCACATCAGTTACGGGATCTATATTGCAAGAAAGCTGGGATAAAAGAGCGAACAAGGCGCTGCACTGGACGGGGATTCCGCTGCGCTCCCTTTCTGGCAATGAGCTTTGACGTTAAGATAGCCAGACCGAAGTTCTGAATAGTTTACCGTCTTGGCAATCTTATACTGCTACTGTTCGGCCAAATCTGAACCCACCCAGGTTTCAGGCTCAGGCTATACGCCCTGATTAACCACGATATTTTCAGGCATGGTGTTTAAGCCCACGATAATCAACATTCCGCTCAGCACTGCCATTTTCGAGGATTTGTTGATGTAATCAAAAGCTGTTAGTGAAAACCGTCAGATCGGGTCTCGATTTCTACAGGTTATTATCATTTGTTGCGGGATGTTTTTGTTATGCTCTTAAAGCCTTTGCGGGTTTTGATTCCTGTAAATGATCAGACAAATCCTGGAGAGACACTATTCTATCGGCGGTGTTCTTTTTCCTCCTCTCCAAGATCCCCCAGATAATGACAGCAACAGACCGGGAAGCCTGGAGAATTTTCTTTCTTTGCAGGTTCCCGAATGAACCACCAGAGGGCTGCCAGGCTTGAGACAGAGAGAAAAGCTGACAGGATTCCGAAGCCCAAAACAAGATTAGCAAGACCCGCGGCCCCGAGAAGTCCGATTGTGACCAGAAGTTTTATTTTCATAGCAGGTAGCCGAGAGCCCCCATTTCTACTGTTTGCCTGGTGTTCTCGCCCTTCAACTCAGTTGGGGGGACGAGAACATTGAGAGGCAAATGTGCCGCACAATCAGAAACACCTTCTATTTGATTGTGAACCGCGATCTTGCCAGAATCTGGCCATGTTCAGCGGCAATGTACCTGATCTCATACTCGCCCGGCTCTTGAGGGGTCTGGATTCGGACCGGATTGCCAGCCCTGGTGTATTCATAGGCCAGGTAACTGCCGCCGTCGCTATCGGGGGCCGCTATGCTGATATAGTCATTGGGAGCGTTAGGACCTTGCCAGGAGACAGTGATCTCCATGGCAGGCTGAGCCGAAGCAGGCCCCTCCACTTTCGCCGGCACCAGATCAACCGTCAAAGCCTGCCTGGCCAGGATATTGTTGTCAGGGGCAAGAATATAGCGAATCTCATAGCTCCCTGCCGCTGAAGGCAGTTGCAGCTTAACCGGGTTGCCTTCAGCCGTGTACTGATAGTAGATATACCCGCCGCCATCGTCTGTCGGATTGGCAATGGAAATATAATCGCCTTCCCTGGCCGGTCCCTGCCACTGCACCTCAATACTGCTGCCCATGAGTGCCGATACAGGCGCCTGCAGCTTCGCCGTCACACCCTTGACCACCAGCTGCTGGCGGGCGAGGATAATATTGTCCTGATGCTGAATATAGCGAACCTCATAGGTGCCCGGGTCTGACGGGCCAAGCAGCTCCACCGGGTTTCCCGATTTGACGTAGGCGTAGTTAAGATACCCTCCACCGTCATCGTCGCTTTTGGCAACGGAAATATAGTCGCCGTCATTTTTGGGTCCCTGCCACTCAACCTTGAATTTCGCTGCCGCCTCAACCTCCGCCGGGGCCTGTAGAGCGGCTGTCACGGCCTTGACAGCAATCTGCTTGCGGGCGATGATGACATCGTCCTGCCCGAGAACATAACGGACCTCCCAGTTGCCGGCTTGGGAAGGAGCGTTCAGCTGTACCGGGTTGCCCGTTTTGGTATACGCGTAATTATCGTAACCGTCCTCATCGTCAGGCCTGGCGATGGCGATATAGTCGATTTTGCTGTCTGGGCCCTGCCAGTTGACCATGAAGGTGCTGGCTGCATCAGCCTTTTCCGGGGCGGACAGGGTTGCTGTGATTTCTTTAATCTGAATGTTCTTGCGGGCAAGCACCTTGTCTCCGGCCCCCAGATAATAGCGAACCTCGTACGTGCCAGGCTTTGATGGAGCCTGAACCTGCAGCGTTTTTCCTTCTTTGGTGTAGGTATAGGCTGTATAGCCATGATCAGGCGATTCAGGGCTGGAAATGGCTATATAATCGGTCTGGTAACCGGGCCCTTTCCAACTTACCGCGACTGGAGATGCCGCGTCAGCTTCGGCAGGAACAACCAGCTCAACCTGGGCCGGCAGAACAGTGATGACCCTTTTGCCCAGTACCTTGCCACTATGACCATGGACATAGCGCAGCTCGAAATTGCCGGCATCGCATTTGGCAGCAACCTTCGCGGGGTTGCCCTGCTCGGTATAACTGTGGTCAAGACAATGACCGTCTTTAGGATCGGCAGTCGCCAGACAGATATAATCGCTCCGACTGTTCGGCCCCTGCCATTTAACCTCGAAGGTCTCACCTACCGTCACCTGCTGCGGTGCATCGAGAGTGGCCGTGCCCGGATCTTCCACCAATGGCGGCGGTGGCTCCTTGACCTTGGTAACAGTATCGGTCAGAGCACTTTTCAAGGCAGCGGCATTGTTGGCCGGAACAAACAGGCCACCGGTCTTGTCGGCGATACAGCGAACTCTATCCTGATCGTTCTTGCTGAGATCAAAGCCGATTACATGGACGGTGAAATCGACGCCGCTCATAGCGAGCTCGGCAGCAACCTGGCAGGGATCGCTGTCACAGGTCTCGAGCCCATCGGTAATCAGGATGACGGAAGCGGCTTCTTCTGTCGAGCGCAGGGTTTTCGCCGCCATCCGCAACGAGTCGCTCAAGGGTGTCTTTCCCTTGGCCGACAGTTCGGCAATCTTTGCCTTCATCGCTTCCGGGTTATGCGGACCGGGAGGGATCAGCAGTTCTATGTCTTTGCAATCTCCTTTGCGCCGGTGTCCATAGGTCATCAGACCGGTGTCGAAACCACCGGGCATGCTGTCAATAATTCCCTTCAGGGCTTCCTTGGCAATGGTGGTCTTGGCTTTTCCATCTATCTGGCCCCACATGGAACCGGAACTGTCAAGAATGAACAGCACCTTTTGTTTTTCCGCAGAATATCCCGACATGGGGAGAACAAGAAGCAAAACCAACAACAGTGTACTGATTGTAGACCTCATGATATATCTCCTCTGATATCGATTTGCCACTGATCTGAGGTAGGTTGACAGAAGTGGAAATCAAACCTTGATCCAACCAGATTTCAGGCCCAGGATCGTCCCCCTGATCAACCACTATCGTGTAAGACATGGTGTTTGATTCCACGACAATCAGCAACCCGCTCAACACCACCATTTGCCAGGATTTACTTGATGGATTCAAAACCTGTCAGTAAAAATCGTCAGATCAGGTCTCAATTTTTCCAGATCAACTCATAGTCCTGACTGCCGAACCCAAGCTCCTTGGCATAATCGAGCTGAAAGCGATACGGGATATCATGCGCCAGCTGAGGCAGCGTCTTGCCTGCCCGTTGTTCCACCAGATCAAGGGAGGCGGCATCCAGCGCCACCGGATCGCTGGAAACCAGAATGCCGATATCCGGGACAATCTTTTCAAATGTATGCCCCATGCAGTCGCAGTCCTTGGAGATTCGGGTGAGGACATTGATAAACAGGCTCTTCCCCTTGTACAGAGAGCAAACCCCCATGGCATGCTCGACTATTTTCTTCTGCAGATCTTCATAGGTTGCTCCCCAGTCAAACTTTACGGCATCAAATCGGCACATGGCCAGGCATTGCCCGCAGCCGATGCATTTGCCGGCATTGATCACCGCGACATCGTCGTTCATTGTGATAGCCTCTTGCGGACACCAGACGACACAGGTGCCGCAGCCGGTGCATTTCTTTTTGACGATTTTGGGTTTTGCCGTTGAGTGCTGTTCCATCTTGCCTTTGCGGCTGGCGCAGCCCATACCGAGATTTTTCAATGTCGCGCCGAAGCCGGCGGCCAGGTGCCCCGTAAAATGCGAGACGACGACAAGGGCATTGCACTTGGCGAAAAGCGCGGCGATATGCACGGCCTTGTATGCCTTGCCGTTGATCGGCACGACATGCTCTTCATCGCCGTAAAGTCCATCGGCCATGATAATGGGCATGCCGGTCGAGGCATAATCAAATCCCTGACTGTGAGCGTGGGCAATATGCCTGATGGCGTCGCTCCGGCTCCCCTTATAGAGGGTTGAGGTCTCGGTCAGAAAAGGCACTCCGCCCTGGCCCTTGATGCCGTCTCCAAGCATCTTCAAATAGAGCGGTCGGGCATATCCGAGTTTTTTCGACTCGCCGAAATGGGTTTTTACGGCGGTGATATCCTTGTCGGCAATGCATGCCAGCAGGTTTTCATCCTGGATCAGCTTCATCAGCCTGTCGCACAAAACCGCATCGTCTTCGTTATCGGCCGCTTCGATACAATATACTTTTTCGCTCATGGGATTCTCTCCAGGTTGATAAAACATTCTTATGCACATGGTAAAAAGAGAAGGACTCCGCCCGAATCATCCCGGGTACCGAAACCTACTTTAGCATTTTAACAGGCTGACCTCTTGCGGAAAATCATTTTTGCTGAAAAGTTCTTTCGCAACAGGCCGGGCTTGAAAAATTCGCAGCTGAATATAAAGTCCGAGACAGGGAAACATTGTATACTTCGTACTATCCGCGGAGATCAGCCTGGATCTGCTCTGGCGGATAGCTAGCGGAACAGTCCAGAAGTAATGGTTGTGAAGGACAAGATTGTATCAAACCAGCAATACGTATCACCCGCCCGGAAGACCGTCGGAAATCATTGATCAAGAACCTTCAAACGGAGGCTGGCACAATGAAAGAGGAATACAATTTTACTCTCACGGTTCCGCTGTCAGATATCGATGAGGCGCTTCCCCTTTTGCAAGAAGCCCAGCGAAATTATCCCACTATGCGCCTCAGCCGAAAGCCGGATAGACAGGAAAAAGCCCGGTTCTATCTCTGTTTCCCTTTTATCCAAGCCCGTACAGACCTTCAATTTCAGACGTGGTTCACCGCCCGGAATATAAAAAACTGGGAACTCTTCGGCCCAAATTACGGGGTGTGGGGATTTACCTGATTTTTCTCATTGCGCACGGCAGTCAAACAGTAGCCCGCAACAAAAGAGTATCAGGCCGGCACGTCGAGGGAAATCCCCTGATATTCAGGCCATCTCCACCTGCGCATTCGGCACGATGAATAGTTTACATACCCAGATCATCTCTACTTATCCTCCATTTACCGGTCGCTTGCGGCGGCTTATCCTTCCATTATAGAGACACTTCTCCGCTCGTACATTCTCCGCAACCCTGAGGGAGGCGCGACCTTGAGTTTTTCTCCTATCAAAAAAAATCGCCAGTCGTGGAAGGCAACGCCAAACCTCCTGGATTATGCCGACACAATAGCCAATTTCTCCTGGAACGCAATCCGCGCTGAGTTACAGGGGCTTCCGGAGGGTAGAGGGCTCAACATCGCCCATGAAGCCGTCGATCGTCATGCCGAGAGCGGGCTTCGCGACCGGGTGGCCCTACGGTGGCTGGGGAGCGAAGGTTCAACCCGTGAGTTTACCTATGGAGAACTCAAAGGGTTGAGTAACCGTTTTGCCAATATTCTTCAAAACCTTGGCCTGGGTAAGGGCGATACGGTCTCGGTTCTGGCAGGCCGCATCCCCGAGTTGTATATCGCCGCCCTGGGAACCCTAAAAAACACCAGCGTCTTCTGCCCACTTTTCTCGGCCTTTGGCCCAGAGCCCATCTATCAGCGCCTGAGCAGAGGGGACGCCAAAGTCCTGGTCACAACTGAGGGTTATTACAGGCAGAAAGTCAGTCAATTACGGGATACACTGCCCAGCCTGAGACATGTGTTGTTAGTCGACGTGAAAGATCATCCGGGAAATGGTCTTCTTTCGCTGCCGCGCCTTATGGCGGAATCGAGCGATGCGTTTGTGATCCCTCAGACCGAGCCAGAAGACATTGCCGTCCTGCACTTTACCAGCGGCACCACGGGAATGCCCAAAGGGGCGATCCACGTGCATAATGCTGTCCTCTGCCACTATATGACCGGAAAATATGTGATGGACTTTCATCCGGATGATGTCTTCTGGTGCACGGCAGACCCCGGATGGATCACAGGCACCTCCTACGGAATCATCGCGCCCTTACTTCACGGCATCACCAATATTGTTGATGAAGCGGATTTCGATGCAACACGCTGGTGCCGGATTCTCGAATCACAGAAGGTGAATGTCTGGTACACCGCGCCTACGGCCATCCGAAGACTGATGCGCCTCGGCCTTGAACCGATACGAGACTATGATCTCAGCAATCTGCGCGTCATTCACAGCGTCGGTGAACCGCTCAACCCCGAGGCGGTTGTATGGGGTGTGAAGGCCTTGGGACTGCCCATCCATGACAACTGGTGGCAGACCGAAACCGGCGGCATCATGATCGCCAATTTTCCCGCCATGGATATCCGACCCGGCTCGATGGGACGCCCTCTTCCCGGAATCGAGGCCGCCATTGTGCACCGCATTGACAAGAATACCGTCCAGGTGATCGAGGTACCTGACATTCAAGGTGACCTGGCCCTGCGACCGGGCTGGCCCTCGATGTTTCGGGGCTATCTGCATGAAGAGGAGCGTTACCGGAAGTGTTTTGTCGGAGACTGGTATTTAACCGGAGACCTGGCAAAACGTGACGCGGACGGATACTTCTGGTTCGTTGGCCGTGCCGATGACATTATCAAGACATCCGGGCACATGGTAGGCCCTTTCGAAGTCGAAAGCACCCTCATGGAACATCCCGCGGTTGCTGAAGCGGGCGTAATAGGAAAGCCGGATCCGCTCATTGGCGAAATTGTCAAAGCATTTGTCGCTCTTAAGCCTGGCAGAGAACCAAGCGATGAACTGCGCCTGGAACTCATCGGCTTTGCCCGCAAGAAGCTGGGCTCGGCAGTGGCGCCAAAGGAAATCGAATTTAAAGCCGATATCCCCAAAAACAAGTCCGGAAAGATCATGCGCAGGCTGCTCAAGGCTCGTGAGTTGGGTTTACCCGAAGGAGACCTCTCTACCCTGGAGGAGAGCGAATGACAACGAAGAGCGCAAGGAAAAATAAAGCCGCAGCCTTGAACCATGATCATGCAGTGCACTTGCTGCGCTCCATGCTTCGCATCCGGCGTCTGGAAGACAAGTGCGCCGAGCTCTATACCACTATGAAGATACGGGGATTTATGCACCTTTACGACGGCGAGGAGGCAATAGCCGTCGGAGTATTGGAGACACTGACGCAGGACGATGCCATTGTGGCCACCTATCGAGAACACGGTCATGCACTGATACGAGGCCTTTCCGCAGGCTCTATCCTTGCCGAAATGTACGGAAAGCAGGAAGGCTGCAGCCGCGGCCGCGGCGGTTCGATGCATCTGTTTAACGATACATTGCGGTTTTATGGGGGCAATGCCATTGTCGGCGGCGGTCTTCCCCTTGCCGTCGGGCTGGCGCTGGCGGACAGGATGCAGCAGAAAAACCGGGTTACGTGCTGCTTTTTCGGCGATGGTGCCGTTGCCGAAGGAGAATTCCACGAAAGCATGAACCTGGCCTCCCTGTGGAAATTGCCGGTGCTGTTCGTTTGCGAAAACAATCTGTATGCCATGGGAACAGCGCTGAAATATTCACAATCGGTCACGGATATTGCCCGTAAGGCGGCAAGTTACGATGTGACCTCGGTGGCTGTGGACGGGATGGATGTTGTGGCGGTCGAAACAGCTGCCCGCGATGCGACCGAGGCAATTCGCGCCAGTGCGGGACCGTATTTTCTGGAGTGCCGGACCTTTCGCTTTCGGGCCCATTCCATGTACGACGCGGAACTCTATCGATCCAAAGCGGAAGTCGAGGAATGGAAAAAGCGCTGCCCCATTGCGACATTTACCCGAAGACTCAAAAATGAAAACCTCCTCAGTGATGCGGATTTGGAGAAAATCGAGGGTGATATCGCCCGGGAAATAAACGAAGCCGTGGATTTTGCCGAGGCTGGCACGTGGGAACCTGTCGAAGATCTGACCCGCTTCGTCTATTCGGAACGGAGGATGTCATGACCAACGGTGCTATGAACATGCAGAAACTGACCTATCGTGAAGCGGTTCGCGAAGCCATCAGAGAGGCCATGAAAAAAGACGACAGGGTTTTTCTCATGGGGGAAGATGTCGGCCGCTATGGCGGGTGCTTCGCAGTAAGCAAAGGATTGCTCGAAGAATTCGGGCCTGAAAGAATCCGCGACACCCCTCTCTCGGAGTCCGGGTTCGTTGGTGCAGGCATTGGTGCCGCTCTTGGTGGAATGCGCCCCATCGTGGAGGTCATGACGGTCAATTTCAGTCTGCTGGCTGCCGACCAGATTGTCAACAATGCTGCTGCCTACCTGCACATGTCCGGCGGTCTCTTCAATGTTCCCCTCGTCATCCGGATGGCCACCGGCGGCGGCCGGCAGTTAGCCGCTCAGCACTCCCGCAGTCTTGAGGGCTGGTATGCCCACATCCCCGGCATAAAGGTTTTAAGTCCGGCTGCAATCGAGGATGCGCGAGGCATGCTCTGGACTGCCCTGGAAGATCCTGACCCGGTGCTCATCTTTGAAAACGCCGGCTTGTACAACATGGAAGAGATGATCCCCGCCGATGCCGGTCCAGTGAATATTGACAAGGCCTGCATTCGCAGGATGGGAAGAGATATTTCCATCATTAGTTATTCGGCAAGCCTGATCAAATCACTCGAAGCTGCCGAAGTCCTGGCAAAAGAAGGCATTGAAGCAGAGGTTATCGATCTGCGGACCCTGCGTCCCCTGGATGAAAATACCTTTCTGGAATCGGTCGCCAGAACGCACCGGGCGCTCATTGTCGATGAGGGGTGGCGCNNCATCATGGAAAGCGCCTTTTACGAACTTGACGCTCCGGTCGAGCGGATTTGCAGTGCCGAGGTCCCCATGCCGTATGCCAGGCACCTCGAGGAGGCTGCGCTGCCGCAAGTGGACAAAATTGTCGCTCTTGTAAGGAAAATGGTGGGAAGCCATGACTGAATTTCGTATGCCGAGCCTGGGGGCGGATATGCAGGAAGGCATGCTTGTCGAATGGCTGGTAAAGCCAGGCGACCGTGTCAGACGAAGAGATGCCATTGCCGTAGTGGAGACGGATAAAGCCGCCATTGAGATCGAGGTGTACGAAGATGGCGTCATTGAAACACTTCTCGTCGAACCGGGCCAAAGGGTTGCGGTGGGTGCGGTGATGGCCGTCATTGCAAGAGAGTCAAAATCAAAGTCCATGGCCCCGGAGAAAGCCACCCGTGAAAGTGTTCCCCGTGCAGCTGAACCCGAAGAAGCGGCAAGAGAGAAAACCCCGCCATCAATTCCGGATACCGGCACCCAACGAATTAAGGCCTCCCCATATGCCCGCAAACTGGCTGCCGATCGCTCAGTTGATTTGAGTACCATCGAAGGCACCGGCCCGAAGGGTACAATAAACGCGGCTGATGTCGAAAAGGGTGCAGCAGCGGTGCCCTCCCGGCCAACAGAAAAAGTTTCTTCGACGCCGACCAAAGAAAAGGGCCATGCCGCATCACCGCAAGAAGCGCCTGCTGCCGGGCCGAATGCTGAAAAGCCCGCAGCAGAAGATAGCCAGACGGCAATGCGCCGGGCAATCGCAGCAGCTATGGCGCGCTCCAAACGGGAAATCCCCCATTACTATCTCCAGATGCGTCTCGATATGAGCCGCACCTTGCACTGGCTGGAATCGGAAAACCTCAAGCGTCCAATCAAGAATCGGATATTGCCCGTCGTTCCGCTTATCAAGGCAGTGTCGCTCGCCCTGAGAGATGTACCGGAACTGAATGGCTACTGGATCGAGGACCGCCATCAGATATCAGAAGCAATCAACATCGGTTTTGTCATCTCGCTGCGCCAGGGCGGAATAATCGCACCGGCTCTTCTCAATACCGACGAGATGTGCCTGGATGAACTTATGGAGGCCCTGCGTGACCTTATTGTCCGCACTCGATCCGGAGGGTTGCGCAGTTCCGAGATGACGGCTGCCACCATCACCGTGACAAATCTGGGAGATCTCGGGGTCGAGACGGTTTACGGAGTCATTTACCCACCCCAGCTTGCCCTTATCGGCTTCGGCAAGACCATGGAGCAGCCCTGGGCCGAGAACGGCATGCTCGGAGTCCGGCCGATCCTGACGGCGACCCTTTCGGCGGACCACCGCGCGACCGACGGCCATCGCGGCGGCCAGTTTCTTGATGCCCTTAACCGTTACCTCCAGGAGCCCGTAAACCTATGAACGAAGATGAGACTAAACAGGTCATATTCAAGATTCTCAAGCGGATCGCTCCGGAATCGGACCCAAGCGCCCTGGGGTCGGATGAAAACATCCGCAAAACTCTCGACATAGACTCCTTCGATGCCCTGAATTTCTTTATCCACATTGATGAAGAACTCGGCGTCACCGTCCCCGAGGCGGACTATGGGAAACTCAATACTCTGTCGGAAATCATCCGGTATCTTTCCTGCCGTAAGGGTTGATCCGTTTGCCTCAAGAGGAGCCGCACGATATGAAGGCTGACTACCCCGATCTCCATGCGCATCTGCAAAAGTTATACGCCAAATTGACAAGAGAATTGCGCAGCCCCCTTTCAGCCTTTGCTCGGCTCAACGGCGAGGCTCTCTCGCCTGGCGCTTTGGACGCCAAGACAAAACAGCTTATCGCCTTAGGCATCGGCATCTCAGCACGGTGCGACGGCTGTATCGCCTACCATGTTCATGATGCCGTTCGGGCTGGCGCAAGCAGACAGGAAATTCTGGAGACAATCGGTGTCTCCGTCATGATGGGCGGGGGTCCGGCGGTGATCTATGGCTGCCAGGCACTGGAGGCACTGGATCAGTTTGCCTCATCGGGGTTGGCTGGAACTTCCTCGGAAGTCCAGGAATTGTGAGCTATTGCAAGGGCATTGCAGAACGCCATGCCCTTGCTTGAATATAGCTAGATGGTAAAAGGAATCTGCTTTTCAAAGGCCTTGTCAAACTTGCCGGTCCAGAAGTAATTAGGGGTCTGGTCCGGCGGCATTGTCTTCACGATAGCCTTGTGAAATGACTTGTAACCCTTCTTAAAACTGCCATCATTCCATGTTCGAAGCAGATTGGCGGTAAAAAGACCATTAAAGTCTCCATCCATTGAGTACTGATTGTCCTGGCATCCCGAGATCAACAGAACAGAGGCCTTTACCGCATCCTGGGCATCCTGAAGCTTGGGTTGTTTGAGAATTTTGTCGTAGAATGGTTTGTTCGAGCGGTATGTCCGGAGAGCCACCTCCCGAGGCATGGCTCTGTATCGAATTACGTCCGACCCAAGGGCGGATGAGCGCGCGTTCATTGTCCCGTGATAATAGGCAGCCTTGACAACTGTGCCGCTATGGCAACTGTCAGAGAACACCAGAATCCGCACGCCGGCTGCAAACTTCGCATAGAGAGCATAGAGTTCGTCGTCAACAATCTCTCCATCAAAAAGGCACCATGTCTCGTCCTGAAAATCATCTTCATCGTTGTTGAGATCAGGAAGCTGTCCGCCATGCCCGGAATAGCTTAACAGGAAAATATCACCTGCCTGCAGGGACGAAGCAGCATCAGAAAGAGCATCGATCACCCGGTCTCGGGTAACCTCTTTTGTGAGCAGGGTCTTCGTCAGAAATTCCCTTGCTTTTGCGATATCCGCCATGTCGGTCGCGTCTGCCTCACAGGCATTCAGCACCCCCTCCCATCCGTCATAGTGCTTGGGATCCACTGCGTTCAAACCAAGTGTCAGTGCCATTCCTTTTTTCATAGTCCCCTCCTCTTTTGTTAAAATCTAGATGTCTTTTATCTTATTCCACTGTGCTCCCAAGTTGGCTCGAAAGTAGAGTACACTCCGTGCACCAGCGTAACCAAGGCCTGGTGCACGGAGTGCACCCTACTAAAAAGCAAGGGCCATTTTGAATGCACATGCGAATTACAACCCGGCCTCAATCGTTGCTGTAGTCGGGCAGGCAGAATCTGCAGCCGTTAAAACCCCTCCGTATCGCCGCTTGCAGATCGTCACAGGGTACCTTGTTGCTCCTGGAAATCTTTTGAACCCATGTACAGTTCGGGAGGTGTATCTCGCCAGAGTTCCTGTTGGCGATAAAGGCAGGCGAACCCGCCACTCTGGCAACCAGCGTCACCCTACCCGTGACCGTCCCGTTCACCTTTTGCTCGACATACACCGGGTAAATGTCGCCAGGTGCTGCCTGGGCCGGAAGATCCACCTCCAGCCGAACAAGCGTATTCTCGGAGCGCTTCAGCCGTATTCCGTCGATGCTGCCAAACGATCCTGACGTTACCTGCAGACGGCAAACTTTATGCCCGGCCGATTCCCATACCTTCTCCAATCCATTCATGGTTGAGCCCTGGAGATATCGGGCAGGAATCTTCAGCCTGGCATTCCCTCCCTGAGGCAGCGAGCTTCTGTCAATACGAATGGCGGCGGTTGACGATGCATCAATTGCTCCGGCAACATAGAATTCGATGCTGGTCGTGGTATCGGCAAGAAGATTGATCTCTGTCACATTTTTCCAGGCAAGATTATCCTCCCATCTGACAAATTGGATATCTTCCTGCAGCAGCGGGTCGTCAGGATGGTTCACCGTCGCAAACAGGCAGAAATGCCCTGGATCATAAACATTGGCACTCAGTTCCGGCGGCTTCCACTCGAAGGCGGCAGTGACGGCCTGTCCGTCCTCGGTTGCGCCCCGAGCAGGTACGCTCACAAATCGTGTGTTGCCGTCGACACCATCCACCTTGATGTCAGCGGTCTGCCAGTAGGGCTTGCTCAGGTTCGTTCCGGGATTCGCCCAGTAGAGTTTGACCTCGGCATTATTTGCGTCTTTTGATCCCCTGTTGCGCACTCGTACGAAGACGTAGTTTGTTTGTCCATGCTCCGGATTCAGTGCCGGAGTGGCCGCCGGGTCATTGTCCAGACTGACCCAGATATCGGGCGACTGGTACAGGCATCCCTTTGAAGGGGGTACACCATCGTCCTCTAGGTTGTCCTTGATGTACACTTCTGTGAACTCCAGACCGGCGCTGACCACTAGCGCGAAATCCTGTTTCGCGCCGCTGGTGGCCTGCGTTGCCACGTTCATTCCATCAACCCGAACGGTATACATCCCAGCCTGCGGGGTACCAATGACCACCTGCTGGACATTGTTATCATCGGGAGTTCCCTGGGTATTCGTGCCATCAGGCGCACTGACGGACAAACGCAGGGTGTTCACCAGCCCTCCGCCTGTGGCAGGATCACTCGGAAAATCGGTCCAGACCAGAGTTGCTCTAAACGGAGCAGCAGTGTTCACCAAATTGAAACTGTACTCTTTATGCTCACCGGTACCGAGTGCATCGGAGGCATTATCCCTGAACTCGACCTTCACCGGATACTCTGGAAAGAGTGATCTGTTCAGGTCTATCCTCCCCCAGCCCTGGTTGCCGTTAGGTACCGCGCCGGCTTCTGAGGGCGCGTACTGCCCCTGCATCTGGACGGCACCATGGATGAGCATTGCTTTCATCAGCGCTGCCGTCGGCGTGTGCAGGCAGGCATTCATCAGATACTGCCGGATGAGCGCCACTGTGCCGGCCGTTATCGGCGTTGCCATACTCGTACCGCCCATATACATGTAGAATGGCTGATTCGGGTCTGCCGCGGGCAGAAGCCCCCAGCCATGGCCGGAAGCCACGCTCGATCTGACGGAAAGGATATTCGTGCCGGGCGCGACCACGTCAGGCTTGATCCGGCCGTCGTCGCATGGCCCTCTGCTGCTGAACGCGACCATCCCTTCCGGATTGTTTGAGGGAGTATCATCCTTGATTGGATTGGCAGGGTAGTCCGCCCCCCACAGCTGGTTATAGGTATTCTGGTAACCACCTGTCGAGCGGTTGTTCTCTGAAGCCCCAACCGTGATGCAGTTCTTGGCAGTTCCTTGCACACAGAGCGAATCGGTATCGATGACGCCATTGGCGTTTACATCTATCCCTTCATTTCCTGCCGCAAACAATATGACCATATCCTTGTGGGACCAGACGAATTCGTCGATGTCCTGCGACTGGGCTGTATACTGGCTGTATATGACATTGCCGGCGTCATCCTCCACGCCGCCCCAGCTGTTGGTGTGGATTCTGACCCCATCATTGTAGGCCTGCTGAAAAAGATCATTGAGATCATCCGGAATCCCCAGCAAATAATAGCCGTCGGCTAAACCGTACTGGCTCGTCACATTCTGCTTCCAATCCGCCCACTGTTCAACTGCCTGAAAGACCAGGCGGGCATTGTGCGCCATTCCGCGGATTTCCCCGCCGGATTTCGTACCATTCCCCAGCACTGAACCGGAAACATGCGTGCCGTGCCCCACTTCCAGGTCGGAGGCGCCATCGTCCCACAAGGCGTTATCCATAAACGTATGCAGCCCGCCTGGAATCGCCCAGCTGTGGATGCTGTGCACCCGTCCTTCAAAGTCATCGTGCATCGTGGCATCGTTTACCCCCGCATCCAATCCGGTATCTGCCACACCAATGATCTGGCCCTCCCCGTCCAGACCATGCTTGTCATAACTCTGCTGCACGCCTATGATTTCGGACGCTCTATCATTGAAAAGCTTGGGGATTGCATAAGGTTCGAGCCATTTCACCTCTTTCATTTTCGCCAGCTTTTCAATACCACCCAGCCCAAGCGAAGCCCTGATCAATCGTGTACCTGGACATTGATGTTTCCCATCGGAGTCGGCTTGACTGCCTCTGCCTTCAATGAGAGATTCTTGATATCTTTGTGAGCGGCCCTTCCCTTTCGTCCCATCAGCGTCGGACTAATTTTGTATACGGGCTCATACAGACCAATCCAGTTCACAAACGGAAACTGCGCAACCTTGTTCTTTTCTTCCGGGGACATACGCACTAAAAAGGCATTCTCAGGGATATATCCCTTGATGCTCCCCCCGGCCTTTTTAATCTCTTCGCTCCATTGCTGTATCGCCGGGCCTATGAATTGAATGATCCAGTAATTGTCTCCGCCACTCTTAACGTCAGCGTCTTTCAACTTCAAAGAAGGAGGAGAAGCGGGGGCTTTGGCCGATGTATCGATATCGACAGTCTTGAGCCGCACCATGGGACTCCCAGGCTGTTCTTCTGATCGAACGCCACGATCCTCCAAGGCCTTGACACCTTTTTCATCAACCTCTGCCAGAATAAAGTCAGGGTATTCGGCGAGCAGCTTTGAGACGATCTTTATTGCGCTTTTTCGATCTTTCTCGCTTAAGCCTTCCGTGTAAACTTTTAATCTTTTCAGAGCCATACGAGACACCTCCAGTCATATTTCGAATCTTCGTTCATCAGCTT
>JFJP01005665.1_pt1 | contig 17021 bp, 18 predicted proteins | sample 431651 | NCBI WGS metagenome assembly JFJP01 (sample SAMN02602958, study PRJNA72255) | Microbial mat metagenome, whole genome shotgun sequencing project. | biome: fresh water; feature: sink hole; material: water; isolation source: purple microbial (photo- and chemosynthetic) mats found in... | reverse complement strand
CGGCCTGCACGGGTTGACCCAGTTCAACCGGACGCGCCAGCAGCTTGCCACCGACCCGAAAGCCCAGCCGCGACTCCACCCGGGCGCGCACTTCGGCGGCGTATTCCAGCGATGACTGCGCCGACTGCAAGCCCACCGTCATCACTTTGACGGCACGTATGGGCTCCGGTGCCACTGGTGGCTTGGAGCAGCCCAGCAGTGTGGCGATGGCCGCCAGGGTCAATCCGCGCTGCGCCCAATGGGCATGCGATTTCACGAAAAACATGACTTGACTTTCAGAATATTCAAATTACTGACCGAACGGTTATTAATTAATTTTAGAGCCTAAGTTTCGTGGAAAATTGGCCTCCCAAGAGCAGCCAATTTGTGCGCAGCGACAAATACCGTCAAACCGGTAAACGCCGCCCGCCGGCAGGGTGCCGGTTCCCCTGACAATTGCCGGGCAGTTCAGCCGCTGCCCCAATCCAACGCATTGTCATGAACGCACCTCCATCAGCCGCGCCGATCCAGCACTACGAAAACTTTCCGGTCGCCTCCGTGCTGTGCCCGCCCCGGCTGCGCCCGGCGATTGCCGCCATCTACCACTTTGCCCGCACCGCCGATGATCTGGCCGACGAAGGGGACGCTGACGCGCCGACGCGTCTGGCCGATCTGCAGGCCTACCGGGCTGAGCTGCTGGCCGCTGCTGCCCAGCCAACTGCCGACAGCGCCAGCCTGTCTTGCTGCGGCACGGCCGATGGCCGCTGGCCGCACATCTTTGTACCACTGCGTGCCGTGCTGCTGGCGCACCGGCTGCCGCTGAACTTGCTGACCGATCTGCTGGACGCGTTTGAGCAGGATGTGCGCTACACCCACGAGGGCCGGCGTTACGCCAGCGATGCCGAGCTGCTGGACTACTGCAGCCGCTCCGCCAATCCGGTCGGGCGACTGTTGCTGCACCTGTATGGCATGACCGATGCGTTGTCGCTGGCGCAAAGCGATGCCATTTGCAGTGCGCTGCAACTGATCAACTTCTGGCAGGACGTGCGCGTGGACGTGGCACGCGGGCGCTGGTATCCCAGCCGCGAGGCGATGGCCCGGCATCGGGTTTCAGAGGCCGATTTGCAGCCCGCCAGTCAATCCGGCAATGCAACTGCATTGATAGCTGACTACGTAAGCACAGCAAGGGCTACGATGCTAAATGGCGTGCAACTTCCGTTGCGCATCCCTGGCCGAGCCGGCTGGGAGCTGCGGCTGGTGGTGCAAGGGGGTTTGCGCATCCTCGACAAGATCGCGGCGCTGCAATTTGCCACCTGGCGTCAGCGCCCCAAACTCGGCCCGGCAGATCTGCCGGTGCTACTCTGGCGCGCTCTTTGGATGCGCTGAACCCGCAACCTATCGGCGACTGATTAAACTCAAGCTGACACCGCCCATCCCAGCATGACCCCACAAGACTACGTTCAACAAAAGGCCGCCGCCTCGGGCAGCAGCTTTTACTACGCGTTTTTGTTCTTGCCGGTTCCCAAGCGTGCTGCGATCACGGCTTTTTACGCGTTTTGCCGCGAGGTCGATGATGTCGTCGATGAGGCCACCGATGCCAGCGTGGCCGCCAGCAAACTGGCCTGGTGGCAAAGCGAAGTGGCCAAATCGTTTGCAGGTCAGCCCAGCCATCCGGTGATGCAGGCGCTGCTGCCGATCAGCCAGCCCTTCGGCATTGAACAGCGCCATCTGCAAGCGGTGATCGAGGGCTGCCAGATGGATTTGAGCCAGACCCGCTACCTTGATTACGTGGCATTGCAGCGCTACTGCCATCTGGTGGCCGGCATCGTCGGCGAGGTGGCGGCGCGGATTTTTGGCCAGACGCAGCCGCAAACCACCGCCTACGCGCACCAACTCGGGCAGGCGTTGCAACTCACCAACATCATCCGCGATGTCGGCGAAGACGCGCTGCGCGGGCGCATCTACCTGCCCATGAACGAATTGCAGCAGTTTGGGGTCAGCGCGCAAGACATTCTGAACCGCCAGTATTCAGACCGTTTCACCGCCTTGATGACCTTTCAGGCGCAGCGCGCACAAGCCCTGTTCGACCAGGCACTGGCGCTGCTGCCAGCGCCGGACCGGCGCACGCAGAAACCTGGTTTGATGATGGCCAGCATTTACCGTGCGCTGCTGCGCGAGATCACTCGGGACCAGTTTCAGGTGCTGCACCAGCGCACCAGCCTGACCCCGCTGCGCAAGTTCTGGCTGGCCTGGCGGGTGCAGGCGCTCGGGCGTCTGTAAGTCGTGGCGGTGAAAGCTGGCCGTTGAGCAAGCCCTTGAACATCGCCATTGTGGGTGCTGGCTGGGCCGGGCTGGCGGCTGCCGTGGGCGCCCTTCAGGCGGGTCATAGTGCTACTGTATTTGAAGCTACCAGCGCAATTGGGGGAAGGGCCAGAGCACTAAAAGCCATGTTGCCCGATGGCACGCCGGTGCTGCTGGACAACGGCCAGCACATCCTGATTGGCGCGTATTCTGAGTCGCTCAACGATGGACGCGGCATCCGTTTTCCTGACTGGCCAACCCCGCTGGACGCGCTTGGCGGTATTTTGGGTGCGCGCGGCTGGACCCTGGCTGACAAAGGGTCGCTGATTCGCGCCGCCGTCGGCTGGCAGATGGGTCGCTTTGCATGCGCGCCCGACTTGAGCGTGGCTGGCTTGTGCCAGTCGCTGACCCCACGGGTGCAAACCGAGCTGATTGAGCCGCTGTGCGTGTCGGCGCTCAACACCCCGGCCGGGCGCGCCAGCGCCAGCGTGTTTTTGCGCGTGTTGCGCGATGCGCTGTTTGGCGTGGCCGGTGGCTCGCACCTGTTGCTGCCCAAGGTGGATTTGACGGCGTTGTTCCCGCAGCCCGCAGCGCAATGGATCAGGCAGCACGGCGGTGGCATCCACCTGAAGGCGCGGGTGCTGGGCATCACCCAGGTACAACAGCAGTGGCAACTTCAGCTGGGCAACGAAGCTGGCAGCGACTTCGATGCGGTGATTTTTGCAACATCAGCATCAAATACGGCTCTAGCCCTTACTCAGTCTGCGCTGACAGCTACAAACTCAATATCAGAGCGCTGGCGGAAATGGACCGAGCTGGCATCAGCACTGCGCTTTGAGGCGATTGCCACCGTTTATGCCTGGTCAAGTGGCGCGCGTTTGTCGCAGCCCATGCTGGCGCTGCGCAGCGATGCCGCCCATCCGGCTCAATTTGTCTTTGACCGGGGCGCGTTGGGCGGCCCGGCGGGTTTGCTGGCGTTTGTCGTCAGCGCTGCCGAGGGCGAGCGTCAGGTGCTGCAGCAGCGCGTGCTGGCGCAGGCGCAAGCGCAACTGGGTTTGACACTGCAGGCGGTGCAAACCGTGGTCGAAAAGCGCGCCACCTTCGCCTGCACCCCGGGCCTGATCCGCCCGCCGCAGCACATTGCGCCGGGTTTGCTGGCCTGCGGCGACCATGTGGCTGGGCCGTATCCGGCCACGCTCGAGGGCGCGGTGCGAAGTGGTTTGGCGGCCGTTGTGGCGTTGTCAGACAGCGCTTCATCCGCTGGCGCTGGACGGCGTTAACCAGCCCTTTATGATCAAGGCATGAACGCCGTCATTGCTTTGTTCCTGCCATGAAACTGGCCCTGAAGATCTTCGCCTGGCTGCTGCTGGTGCTGCTGCTTGGCAGCGCCGGCGGCGGCTTTTGGTACGTTACAGCCAAGCTGCCGCAGCGCTCGGGCGAACTGCGCTTGCAAGGACTCAGCGCACCGGTTAGCGTGCGCTTTGACGACCGGGGCATTGCGCACATCAAGGCCGGCAACGAGCCTGACCTGTACCGGGCGCTCGGCTATGTACACGCCCAGGATCGGCTGTTTCAGATGGAAATGGTGCGCCGGCTGGCACGCGGCGAACTGGCCGAAGTGCTTGGCCCCAAACTGCTCAAGCTCGACCGCTTGTTTCGCACGCTGGGCTTGGCGCAGCACGCCGACAAGGTGGTTGCCAGCATGGACTTGCAAAGCCCGGCCGCACTGGCGCAACTGGCCTATCTGGACGGCATCAACCAGTTTCAGGCCAGCCATCCGGCACCGATGGAGTTTGATCTGGCGGGCATTCCCAAGCGGGCGTTCACCCTGCAAGACACGGTGGCTGTATCGGGCTACCTGGCCTACAGTTTTGCCGCAGCCTTCAGGACCGAGCCGGGCTTAAGCTACATCCATGACGAGTTGGGGCCTGAATACCTGAATATCTTTGACCTGGAGTGGAACCCTCTGGGTGTTCTCAGCCCGGCCCCCCCCACGGCGTCGGCCAGGCCCACCTGGCAGGTGTTGAGCCAGTTGGCGCAAGTCAGCAGCCAGGCGCAGGACATCGCCGGTGTGCCGCTGCTGGAAGGCAGCAACGCCTGGGCGGTGTCGGGGCCGCGCACCTCCAGCGGTCGGCCGATGCTGGCGGGCGATCCACATATCGGCTTTTCACTGCCGTCGGTGTGGTACGAGGCGCATTTGAGCGCACCCGGTTTTGAGTTGTACGGCCATTTCCAGGCGCTCAACGCCATGGCGCTGCTCGGTCATAACCAGCGTTTTGGCTGGAGCCTGACGATGTTTCAAAACGACGACATGGATCTGGTGGCCGAAACTGCCAACCCCTTCAAGCCCAACCAGGTCAAGATTCATGGCGAATGGGTGGACTTGGAAACCCGCAAAGAGACCATTTTGGTCAAAGGTGGCAGGCCCGTCACGCTGGAATTGCAACGCTCGCCGCACGGCCCGATCATCAGCAGTGCGTTCTCAGACACGCTGGGTGAATCACCGGTGGCGTTGTGGTGGACCTTTCTGGAGACCGACAACCCGCTGCTGGACGCGTTTTACGAATTGAACCGCGCCGACACCCTGGCCAAAGCCAGAGCGGCGGCCAGCCAAATCCACGCACCTGGCCTGAATGTGGTGTGGGCCAGCGCCAGTGGTGACATTGGCTGGTGGGCCGCCGCCAAGTTGCCGATTCGCCCACCCGGGGTGAACCCGGCTTTCTTGCTCGATGGTGAATCGGCCGAGGCCGACAAACTGGGGTTTTACCGTTTCAGCGACAACCCGCAAGAAGAAAATCCACCGCGTGGCTACATCGTGTCGGCCAACCAGCAACCGGTATCGACCAGCGGTCTGCCAATCCCCGGCTACTACAACCCGCCCGACCGGGCGCAGTCGCTGGAAGACCGGCTGGGCAAGGACGACATCCAGTGGAACGCGCTCAACAGCCAGTCCTTGCAGCTCAGCACGCAAACCGGCTACTTCTGGCGCGTGCTGGAGCCGCTGCTGCCAGTGCTCAGCGAGGTGGTCAGTGACCCGCTGGAGCGCTCGGTGTTTGACAGCCTGACGCAGTGGGATGGCCAGTACAGCACGCTCAACATCCCGCCGACCGTGTTCACCCAGCTGCTGTATGAACTGGCGCGCGCCGCCATGGCTGACGAATTGGGCGAGGTGCAGTTTCAGAACCTGCTGGGCACCCGGGTGCTGGACCAGGCCTTGCCACGCTTGGCAGCCAATGAAAAATCACCCTGGTGGGACAACGTGAAAACCAAAAAAATCGAAACCCGCAAGGACATCATGCGCATGGCCTGGCGCGTCAGCATCGATCACCTCAAGCAAGCCCTGGGAAAAAGCCCCAATGACTGGGGCTGGGGCAATGCCCACACGCTGACCCATGTGCATTCGTTGGGCAAAGAGGCGGTGCCGGGTTGGTTGTTCAACATTGGCCCGTTTGCCATGCCCGGTGGTCGCGAGGTGCCTAACAACCAGGCCACCACCCTTGGCCCGGCCCCCTGGGCGGTGATTTATGGGCCATCCACCCGGCGCGTCATCGACTTTGCCGATGCCGGCCAGGCGCGCGGCATCAATCCGGTGGGGCAAAGTGGCGTGCTGTTTGACCCCCACTACAGCGATCAGGCTGCCGCCTACGCGGTGGGTGGCTACATGCAGCTGTTTTTGAACGAGGCGGATGTGGTGGCCAACACCCGCAGCACGCTGACGCTCAAGCCAGCTGGGGCACCCGCGACAAGTGGCAAATAGACTTAAGTTTCATAGCGCCTCCCGCAGGCGCAACAAGGGCCAGTGGCCATTTTTCCATAAATTTTCGGTGCTGGGCTCGTGCTGCAGCAGCAAGGCGTTGAACAGTGGCGCCAGCAAGGTTTGGTCAGGGTCAGCCAGCAGCACCAGCCGCGCCGGGGCATCGGCGCGGTCCTCCTGCAACTGACCCACCCAATCGAGTTCGATCAAGGTTTCCAGCACCGGCTCAAGTTGCAGCGTATCGACTTGCAGCAGTGCGCTCAGATGCTCGATGTCCAAACCCCTGGCATCGGAATGGCGCAGCTGCGCCAGCTGCTGTAAGCACTCAATGGCCAGCAAAAACTGCCAGCCGTGCGCCCGCGCGCGGCGCTGCACGCCAGAGAGCAAGCTGGGCAGATACGCCGCAATCACGGCCCCCAGCAGCACAATCACCCAGGCCACGTAAATCCACACCAGCAAAATCGGCACCGTGGCAAACGCGCCGTACAGCACTGAATAGGTCGGTACCTTGCCCAGGTAAAACACCAACACCCGCTTGGCCAGCTCAAACCCGGCCGACACAAACACCCCACCGGCCCAGGCATGACCCCAATGCACCCGGGTATTGGGCACATAGCGGTACAGCGCCGCCATGCCGGCGGCCAGCAAGATGAACTGCAAGGTATCGAGCAACAACTGCAGACCACCCGGCATGACCCCCACCAACCCTTTGGAGGCCGACAGCGCGTACGAGGTGATGCTCAGGCTGACCGCCAGCAGCAGCGGCCCGAGTGTCATCACAGCCCAATAGACCAGCACGCGCTGCCCTAGCGGGCGTGGCTTGCGCACCCGCCAGATGCTGTTCAGGGTGCGGTCAATCGTCAAGATCAGCGCCAGCGCGGTCATCATCAGTACGGCCAGACCGGCGCCACCCAATTTGCTGGCCTTACCGGCAAACTGCGTCAGATAGCCCAGCACCTGGCGCGCGATGCTGTCGGGGATCAAGCTCTCGATCAGCCACTTTTGCAGCACGTCCTGAAACTTGGCAAACATTGGAAACGCCGTGAATACCGCCAGCACCACGGTCACCAGCGGCACCAGTGCAATGGTGGTGGTGAAGGTCAGGCTGCTGGCGGTTAGCCCAAGGCGGTCTTCACGAAAGCGTTCGCGCAGCGTGTGTGCCGTGTTGCGCCAGGGAAAAAGGCGCAGATTGGACAGCCATTGATGCAGCCGATACGGACCATGATAGGGTGGGTGGGGCAAGTCAGTCATGCCGCTATGATGCCACCCCAATGAAAACACCCGTCCACGCCGTCACACCCGCACTCTCGCCCTTGCCGCAAGCCGAGTCCCTTGATTGCGCACAAGCGCCGTCTGCTGCCGTGGCCGCCACGCGCATACTGGCGGTTGGCAGCCTGCTCGGCCTGATCGCGCTCGGGCTGGCCTGGGAGCTGTGGCTGGCCCCGATCCGACCCGGCGGTTCGCTGCTGGCACTCAAGGTGTTGCCACTGTGTCTGCCGCTGGTGGGTCTGCTGAAAAACCGCATGTACACCTATCGCTGGGTGAGCCTGATGGTGTGGCTGTATTTCATTGAAGGCGTGGTGCGCGGCTACAGCGACAAGCCACCGGGCAACTGGCTCGGGCTCATCGAAGTGCTGCTGTGCTTGCTGCTGTTTGTCGCTTGCGCCTTGCACATCCGCTTGCGCTTCAAAACCCCCCGGCCCGCTGCCCAACAGCCGCTTCACCCATGAAACCACTGCTTGACGAACTGGCCAAGCTGATTGGTCCGGCCCATGTATTGACTGAGGGCGACCTGAGTGCGTACGAGAACGACTGGCGCAAGCGCACGCAGGGCAGGGCACTGGCGGTGCTGCGCCCTGGCAGCACCGAAGAAGTCAGCCAAGTCGTTGCGGCCTGTGCCCGCTGGCGGGTACTGCACCCCGACAGCCCTTTGAGCCTGGTGCCGCAAGGCGGTAACACCGGGCTGGTGGTCGGCTCCACACCCGACACATCAGGCCGGCAAATCGTGCTGAGCCTGCAGCGCATGAACCGCGTGCGACACATCGACAGCGCCAACCTGACTATCACGGTCGATGCCGGCTGCATTTTGCAAACCGTGCAGGAGCATGCGCGCGCCGCCGGCTATTTGTTTGCGCTCAGCCTGGCAGCCGAAGGCTCCTGCACCATCGGCGGCAATCTGGCGGCCAACGCGGGCGGCACGCAGGTGCTGCGCTTTGGCAATGCGCGCGAGCTGTGCCTGGGCCTGGAGGTGGTTAACGCACAAGGCGACATCTGGCCGGGTTTAAGTGGCTTGCGCAAGGACAACACCGGCTACGACCTGCGCCATCTCTACATCGGCTCTGAAGGCACGTTGGGCATCATCACCGCCGCCACGCTCAAACTCTACCCGCTGCCCGCTGCCCAGCTCACCGCCTGGGCTGCCGTGCCGTCAATGGCGGCGGCGGTTGAACTGCTGGGCCTGGGGCAGCGTTATCTGGGTGCCAACCTGACCGGTTTTGAGGTCATGGGACAGTTTGCCCTGGGGCTGGTTGGCCAGCATTTTGGCCAATTGCGGCTACCGTTCGCCGAATCACCCTATTGCGTGCTGCTGGAGAACTCCGATCAAGAATCAGAAGCGCACGCCCGCCACCAGTTGGAAAGCTTGCTTGAAGCCGCCATGGAAAACGGCTGTGTGAGCGATGCCGTGGTGGCCGAAAGCCTGACGCAGGCGGCGGCCCTGTGGCAGATCCGCGAGAGCATTCCACTGGCGCAGGCCGAAGAAGGCTTGAACATCAAACACGACATCTCGGTGCCCATCTCGGCCATCCCGGCCTTTGTGGCGGCCACCGATGCACTGCTGACGCAGACCATTGCTGGCGTGCGGCTGGTCACCTTTGGCCACCTGGGCGACGGCAACCTGCACTACAACGTCCAAGCCCCGCTGGGCGTGGATGCGGCCGAATTTTTGCGCGCGCAAGAGCCGCTGGTGAACCGGCTGGTGTTTGACTCGGTGGTGCAATTTGGTGGTTCGATCTCGGCTGAGCACGGCATTGGCAGCCTCAAGGTGGATCACCTGGTGCATTACAAATCACCCGTTGCGCTGCAAGCCATGCGCGCCATCAAGCAGGCGCTGGACCCACACAACCTGCTCAATCCGGGGCGAGTGCTGCGCGTTGATGTAGATCATGCAGGGACTTGATGCGCATACACTTGCCGCATGGCCCATGGAGACCTTCATGCTGAAATTTGACAATGCCCCGAAAAAAGCCACCAATCTGTCGCTCAACGCCAGCGTACTGGCAGCGGCGCGCGAGATGGGCCTGAATATTTCACAAACCGTGGACACCTTGCTGGCTGAAGAGGTGAAACGCCGCTATTGGGAAAAATGGCGCGATGACAACCTGGGTGCCATGGCCGCGTACAACGAAAGAGTCACTAAACACGGTTTGCCTCTGGCCAAATACCGCACCTGGGGCAAGTCCTTGGGCGATGGTCGCAGCGAGACTTGAAAGGCATGGCACGCTTTGATGTGTATCCCAATCCCACGACGCGTGAACGCGCCCTCATCCCCTACTTTCTGGATGTGCAAAACGATTACATCCAAAATCTGCAATCCCGGGTGGTGGTGCCGTTGTGGCTAGCTGAGAGCTTTCCATCCAAATTGGCAGACCTGAATCCCGAGTTTGAGATCGGCGGCCAGCGGGTGGTGATGGACACGCCGGCTTTGGGCGCGGTGCCCATTGCATCACTCAAGCGTGCGGTCAGCAATCTGACGACGCAGCAGATGCTGGTCCAAAACGCGCTGGACGTGCTGTTTGGTGGCTACTAGAGTTTTGTGTCGGCACCAACAACTTGTTTACCTGATTGAAGGAGATCACCATGGGCTTTTTCAGCCGTTTTTTTAACCGCGGGACGACCGACACGCCGGCGGTTGCTGGCCCCGAAACAGAGCCTGAGCGCGTCAGCGAAATGGGCCTTGATGCCAAGGCGGCCCAAGCCGTGCTCAACGAGATCGACATCGACACCGCCATTGCCGCCCACGAAAACTGGAAGCTGCGGCTGCAAAACTACCTCAATGGCACCTCCAGCGAAGCGCTGCTGCCCGAAGTGGTTTGCCTGGACGACCGCTGCGACCTGGGTAAATGGCTGCATGGCCCGGGGCAACAGCGGCTGGGCAAGTACCCGGCGTTTTCGGTGCTGATCGCGCGCCATAAATACTTTCACATTCAGGCCTCCAGCGTGGTTGCCATGGCGCAGGCCAATGAGAAAGAAAAAGCCGCGCAGGCGCTGGAAGGCAGCTACCGCTACGCTTCCAGCCAGGTGGTGCTGATGCTCAAAGACCTGAAACGCGGCTTGGGCCGCTAACGCGCTTGTTCGCCCCACACCCCACCATGCCAACGCCACCGATTCGCACCCAGTACGAAGATTTTTTGCGCCATGTCAACGATACCGGCGTTGTCAAGGCAGACCGCACCGGCACCGGTACCAAAAGTGTGTTTGGCTACCAGATGCGCTTTACCCTGAGCGAAGGTTTTCCATTGGTCACCACCAAGAAGGTTTTCCTCAAAGCCATCATCGTCGAGTTGTTGTGGTTTTTGCGCGGCGACAGTAACGTGCGTTGGCTGCAAGAGCGCGGCTGCACCATCTGGGACGAGTGGGCGCGCGCCGATGGTGACCTCGGCCCGGTGTATGGCGTGCAGTGGCGCAGTTGGCCCACGCCCGACGGGGGACACATCGACCAGATTGCCGAAGTCTTGCAGACACTCAAGACCAACCCGGATTCGCGCCGCATGCTGGTCAGTGCCTGGAACGTGGCCGAACTCAACCAGATGGCGCTGATGCCGTGCCACGCCTTCTTTCAGTTTTATGTGTCCCCACCCGCTGAACCGGGCCAGCGCGGCAAGCTCAGTTGTCAGTTGTACCAGCGCAGTGCCGACATTTTTTTGGGCGTGCCCTTCAATATTGCCAGTTACGCGCTGCTGACGCACATGGTGGCGCAGCAGTGTGATCTGGACGTGGGCGACTTCATCTGGACCGGTGGCGACTGCCACATCTACAGCAACCACGCCGACCAAGTGGCGCTGCAACTCAGCCGCGCGCCGCTGGCCTACCCCACACTGCATCTCAAGCGCCGGCCAGAATCCATTTTTGACTACCAGCTGGAAGACTTTGAGGTGCAGCACTACCAGTGCCATCCAGCCATCAAGGCAGCGGTAGCGGTGTAACCAGGCCAACCCCCTGCATGCAGCTCAAACTGATTTTTGCCCGCGCCAGCAATGGCGTGATCGGCCACCATAACGCGCTGCCCTGGCATTTGCCGGAAGACCTGGCGCATTTCAAGCGCTGCACGCTGGGCTGCCCGGTCATCATGGGGCGCAAAACCTGGGACTCGCTGCCGCCCAAGTTCCGGCCGCTGCCAGGCCGACTTAACCTGGTGGTCACGCGCCAGGCCGACTGGCACGCGCAGGGCGCGCAGGTGGCCCACAGTATTGAAGATGCCTGCGCTCAGTGCCCGTCCGACAGCACTGCCTGGGTGATTGGCGGGGCCGAACTGTATGCTCAGGCGTTGCCGTTGGCGGTGCAAGCGGTGGTGACTGAAATTGATGCGGTGTTTGAAGGCGATGCCTTTGCGCCGTCCTTTGGCCCGGGTTGGCGTGAGCTCGCCCGTGAGTCGCAGGTTTCCGGCACGGGATTGCCGTTCAGCTTTGTCACCTACCAAAATCAAAAAGACCGAGGCTTGCAACCCATAGAATTACTTTCAAGCGAAAAGCACCAAACAGACGCACGCTGAACTCGCCCGAGACCTGGCTCCGGACAAGCAAACTGCCATGGATAGACAGCCACCCCGAAGCATGAAAATGGCCGTCATTGCGGACTTGATCCGCTATCCATGCCCGCAATTCGATTGCCTTGGCGGCCGTTGCGCTGCTGACGAAAAAGAAAGGGCTGGAGTACGCCATGTTTGCCGCAGGCGCCATCGGACTCACCGTTGAGCTCCTCGCAGGCCGAGTGGCAGGAATGCAACGCACAACACCCGCATGGCCCGGCTTTAAGCGGGTTTTATGCCGGGTGCATGCTGTGACCGTGTCGAAACTCGGGGCTGGTCGGCAGGCGCAGCGAACTGGCGCTATCGACCTTTGACGGGTTATCATCACGGCACCTCAAACGCTGTCGCATAAATGAGACGAATTGAAAAATTGCCGTGTTTCTCATGGAATTTGTTTTTCGCGAAATGTTTTTTTTAATTGAATCAATAGCTTAATGACGCAAAGCGGTTCCGGTCTAGCCCAACCAACTTAATCACCATGGCACGCTATAACGCTCCCCTAGAAATCCACGTTCACGGTCAAATTGCCATGCGCCCAGAAGTCACGCTTGACAACATTCAGGCGGCGCTGCGTCCACTCTGGAAATACGCCGGAGCCAAGTCGCTGGCCGCCGGTGCCGGCAGTTTTTATGAAGACGAGCCGGGAATCCAGTTTGATGCCAAGGACGGTCTGCTGCAAATGTGCTGGACCATTGAAGGTGATGATGACTTCCGTCAGGCACTTGACGAAATGTGCATGAACCTCAATGAGTTGGCGCAGACGGGCGCGGCGATTGAGGTGACTTTTTTTGATGTCGAATTTGATGAGCAAGACGAGGACGAGGCATCTGACGATGCCGAGTCACGCGATGACTTTGTGATGCTATTTGTCGGCCCTGACCCCGCCTCCATCATGCAGGTGCAACGCGACCTGCTGGTGCAAGACGTGGTCAGCCTGATGGAGCGGCATTTTGATGGCGCTGAACTGGGTGGCGTGGTGGCTGCCATTGACGGCCTGTTCAGTCAGCGCTTCGACAATCTGGTGAGTTCATTGCAACTTGGCAAACCACCGCGCGGTCCTGGCGGGCGCGCCAACGGTGGTGGTGGCCGCAAGCCCAGGCACCTCCACTGAGCACGGGCATCCCTACGGCATGATCCCGGTGGTTACGCCCACTGCACAGGCAGCCAGTCCTGCACCTTCAGGCCGACCCGAAAAGCTGCGTCTGGGCGATGTGCTGGTACAGCAACGCCTGATCTCGCAAGAGCAGTTGCAGCAAACGCTGGCGCTGCAAAAGCAGACCGGCAAAAAAATGGGCCGCCTGCTGATCGAGACCGGCCTGATCACCGAGGAATTGCTGGCCAACGGCTTGGCGCGGCAGTTGCGCATCCCGTTCGTCAACCTCAAAACCTTTCCGTTTCGCGCCGATGTCATCAGGCTGCTGCCAGAAGCTGCGGCGCGGCGCTTTCGCGCATTGGTGCTGGAAGACAAGGGCGATACCCTGCTATTGGCGCTGGCCGACCCACTGGATTTGTTTGCCTACGATGAGCTGGCGCGGCTGCTCAAGCGCAATATTTCGATCGCAGCCGTTCCTGAAAGCCAGTTGGCATTGGCTTTTGACCGGCTGTACCGCCGCACTGAAGAAATCAGCGGCCTGGCACGCGCCCTTGAGAAAGATCTGGGTGACGCGGTCGATTTTGGCGAGCTGACCGCCAGCGTCGGCACCGAAGGTGCGCCGGTGGTGCGGCTGCTGCAGTCGCTTTTTGAAGACGCGATGCAGGTGGGCGCCTCTGACGTCCATATTGAGCCGCAAGAGAACAGTCTGCAAATCCGTGTGCGGGTGGACGGCGTGCTGCAAACCCAGACCCAGGCCGACAAGCGCATTGGCAGCGCACTGGCGCAGCGACTGAAATTGATGGCCGGGCTGGATATTTCAGAAAAGCGCTTGCCGCAGGATGGCCGCTTCAGCGTGCGCCTGCGCGACACCACCATCGACGTGCGCCTGTCAACCCTGCCCACCAATTACGGCGAATCTGCCGTGATGCGTTTGCTCAAGCAGGGTGCGGGCATGAAGCGCCTTGACAACATTGGCATGCCGCCCGACATGCTCAAACGCTTTCGTGAGGTGCTGAGTCGTTCGGCCGGGCTGGTGCTGGTGACCGGCCCCACCGGTTCTGGCAAGACCACCACGCTGTACGCGGCGCTGGCCGAAATCAACGCCGCCGAGCTCAAGGTCATCACGGTTGAAGATCCAGTTGAGTACCGCATGGCGGGTTTGACGCAAGTCCAGATCAACGAAAAGATCGAACTCACCTTTGCCCGTGTGTTGCGCGCCTGTCTGCGGCAAGACCCCGACGTGATTCTGGTTGGTGAAATGCGCGACGCTGAAACCGCCGAAATCGGCTTGCGCGCAGCGATCACCGGTCATTTGGTGCTTTCTACCTTGCATACCCGTGATGCCATCAGCACGCCCTTTCGCCTGCTAGACATGGGGGTGCCGCCGTTCATGGTGGCCACCTCGCTGCAAGCAGTGATTGCGCAGCGGCTGGTGCGGCTGAACTGTCCCGACTGTGCTGATTCACACGCACCCACCTTGCAAGAGCAGGCTTGGCTGGACGGCATGTTGTCCCCGGGCAGCAGCGTCCCATCCAAACGGGGTCGCGGCTGTTCTTCCTGTAACGGCACGGGTTACAGTGGCCGTCAGGGTGTCTATGAATTGCTGGAAATGGATGCCACGCTGACGCAGGCGGCATCACGCTCTGACCCTGCCGCTTTCATGAAGCTGGCGCGTGAGCGCATGAAAGGCTTCACCATGGCGTTCCACGCGCTGGAACTGGTTCGGCAAGGTCGCACCTCGCTGGCCGAGGCGCTGCGCATCGGCTTTGATGTCGATGACCAGGACGAAGCCGCTTGAACCGCAGGTAGCACATGGCCCTTTACGCCTGGCGCGGACGCAATTCACGCGGTGAAGCCATCTCGGGCCAACTGGAGGCCATGACTGAAAACGGGGTGGCCGACCAGCTCATGACGATGGGCGTGGCACCGGTGCACATCGCAGCGGTGGTGGCCAGCAAGGAAGCCACGACGGAGGGCTGGTTGCAACGCCTCAATCGCAAGCCGGTGGTGGTTGAAGACATCCTGATTTTCTCGCGCCAGATGTACACCCTGAACAAGGCGGGCGTGCCCATCTTGCGTGCCTTTGCCGGGCTGGAAGCCTCCAGCACCAAGCCCGCCATGGTCGATATGCTCAAAGACATCCGCGCCAGTCTGGACCAGGGGCGTGAACTGTCGGCTGCGCTGGCACGGCATCCACAAGCGTTTGGCGCGTTTTATGTGTCGATGATTCGTGTTGGCGAGATGACCGGGCGGCTCACCGAAGTTTTTTTGCGTCTCAACGAGCACATGGAGTTTGAGCGCGATGTGCGCGAGCGCATCAAGCAGGCCATGCGTTACCCGGTGTTCGTGCTGATCGCCATGGCGATTGCCATCGTCATCCTGAACATCTTCGTCATCCCGGTGTTTGCCAAGGTATTTGCCGGTTTTCATGCCGAATTGCCACTGATCACCCGCGGGCTGCTGGGTTTTTCGGCCTGGATGCTGGCGTGGTGGCCGTTGCTGATTGCCATGGGGGTGGGTGTGGGCATGCTGGTTCGCAGCTACATCCGCACGCCTGCCGGCCGCTACCAGTGGGACACGCGCAAGCTCAAGCTGCCGATCGTTGGCGAGATTGTGCTGAAGGCCACTTTGGCCCGCTTTGCCCGCAGCTTTGCACTGTCCAGCCAGAGCGGTGTGCCGTTGGTGCAGGCGCTCACCGTGGTGGCGCAAACCGTGGACAACGCCTTCATAGGCAGTCGCATCGAGCAAATGCGCGATGGCATCGAGCGCGGCGAGAGCATCTCACGCTGTGCGGCGGCCACCGGTGTGTTTACCCCGGTGGTGCTGCAGATGATCAACGTCGGCGAAGAAACCGGTGAACTCGATAACCTGCTGTTCGAGATTGCCGGGATGTACGAGCGCGAGACCGACTACAACATCAAAGGCTTGTCGGCGGCGATTGAGCCGATCTTGCTGGCTGTCATTGGCGTGCTGGTGTTGCTGCTGGCGCTGGGGGTGTTTTTGCCGCTGTGGAACCTGGGCAGCGCGGCGATGGGCAAGGGCGGTGCTTGAGTGGCGAGACAGCGAATTGGCGCGATGTCCTCGCGGTCATTGATGCGTGGCCGCGTGGTCGAATGGGGCATGGCGGCGCTGTTGCTGGCGGCCTTGCTGGTGGTGTTCATGAGCTACATGCGTGCGGTGCAGGCGCAAGGTGAATATGCGGCCGTGCGCACCACGCTGGGGGCTTTGCGTACCGCTTTGGTGTTAGACCATTTGAAACGCAATGCCGACCCGGTAGCTAGCGTCATCGTTGTCACCTCCCCCACCAGTCCGTTCGATTTGCTGGACCATCGTCCTGTCAACTACGCCGGCGTTGTCAGTGCCCGAAATAGCGATGGTGTGCCGGCAGGCAATTGGGTATTTGACCCAGCCTGCCCCTGTGTGGGCTATCGCCCGCTGCATGACGGCTGGCTTGACAGCCCAAGCGGTGACTCAATGGCCTGGTATGTGCTTAGCGGCGCACCGGGGCCGCTGCAATTGACCGCCAGGGAGCGTTACCGTTGGAAGGATCACGTCCTGGATTGATTTTGATCAGGTTTTTTGGTGAAAAGCAAGGACTAGAATCTGCGTCCTGCTACAGAATTTGAGACAGCGTGTTGGATATTTCATTTTTACTTAAAAGGCGGACGACATGAAACGAGTGCAAGGTGGTTTTACATTGATCGAATTGGTGATGGTCATTGTGATTTTGGGTGTGCTGGCGGCGGTGGCGTTGCCCAAGTTTGTGGATTTGAAGGGGGATGCACAGACCGCTGCGGTTCTGGGCGTGGCTGGCGGTATCAGTTCGGCCAGCGCCGTCAACTATGCAGCAAGAAGCGTAACGACTGCGAATGGAACGAGCACGGCGGGTCTATCATGTTCGGCAGCGGCCAATGCCATCTTGCAGGGTGGGGTGCCTAGTGGATATTCCCTGTCAACCACCGACACGGTTGGCGCCGCAGGTGTTTCAACTTCTTGTACCGTCACATTGGATGCCAGCCACACCGCTGCTGCGACCATCGTTGGTATCTGATCCCTATCCTGTCGATTCAGTATTTTTCGAAGTCGGA
>JFJP01038537.1_pt1 | contig 17022 bp, 9 predicted proteins | sample 431651 | NCBI WGS metagenome assembly JFJP01 (sample SAMN02602958, study PRJNA72255) | Microbial mat metagenome, whole genome shotgun sequencing project. | biome: fresh water; feature: sink hole; material: water; isolation source: purple microbial (photo- and chemosynthetic) mats found in... | reverse complement strand
AGGAACATAGTATCGAAGTTCAGTTGCCATTTATTCAATACTATTTTAGCAATCAGCCTTCTATTGTTCCAATTATTATAGGAACTGGCAATGAAACAACAATAAAGAAAATTGCGGAGGCGCTTCGCCCATGGTTTACACCTGAAAATCTATTTATTATAAGCAGCGACTTCTCACATTATCCACCGTATGATGAGGCTATTGAATCTGACAAATTAACAGCTTCAGCTCTAGCTACAGGTGATCCCCGGACATTCCTGAGTACACTGAAGAAGAATTCTGAGAAAAAAATCCCTGGCTTAGCAACAAGCATGTGTGGATGGAGTTCTGGACTGGTTTTATTGTACCTTGTTGAGGAAGATAAGCAGATGGATATCAGTCTTCTCGACTATTGCAATTCCGGGGATTCGCCATATGGTAAAAAAAGTGATGTTGTTGGATATCATGCCATTGCCTTTTCTGATAAACTTAAGACGGAAAAAAATTTAAACAGTGTTTCTACAGTGTTTTCGTTTACTGAAGATGAAAAAAAGCTGCTTTTCGATATTGCTGAAAACAGTATTGAAGCAAAACTATTTGAAAACAAATCAGTTAACTTAAGCAATACATCTTTCCCTTCAATACTGAATGAACATTATGGAGCATTTGTCACACTCAAAATAGGTGGGTCTTTAAGGGGGTGCATTGGCAGGTTTATTTCATCCGATCCCCTTTATAAAGTAGTGAAAGAATCTGCGATTTCCTCTGCATTTGACGATCCCCGCTTTGCACCCCTTACAAAGGAGGAATTTAAGAAAGTAGAAATTGAAATTACGGTACTGGGACCACTCAGAAAGATCAACAGTATTGAAGAAATTGTTCTTGGGAAACATGGTATCTATATTAAGAAAGATCTCAGGTCAGGAACCATGCTGCCACAAGTTGCAACAGAGAACGGATGGAATGTTGAACAGTTCCTGGGATATACCGCACGCGATAAAGCCGGAATAGGCTGGGAAGGATGGAAAGATGCCGAAATCTTTGTATATGAAGGAGTTGTACTTGAGAAAAAGTAAAGGCAATCATGTATCATGTTGTAGTAAATGGTATTTTGAATCTGGTATAGCAATGGTCTACATAGCCATTCTTCATTTAATCAGTCATCGCTCATTTTTCCTAAAAGCTTTCGTCAGTCATAACATACCAGAAGAAAGTGAACCTGATAAAGAAATGATTTACTCCGATCTGAGAATAAATTTATTTATTGTAGGCTTTACCAGTTCGTCCATACAACTCCTCTTAATGAGAGAGATAATTAATATTTCTGGTGGTTATGAGCTGATAACTGGTGTTTTTCTGGCATCATGGCTATTTTCATCGGCAATAGGTGCCTCATTAGCCAGCAGATCTAATCTAAATAATATCAGAAAAATAAACTTCACTTTTTCTGTTGCTCCACTCCTTTCAATCATACTTTTACTTTTCTTATCCAGGCTTTTTCTTCATCCCGGGGAGACGCCATCGTTTCTGGAAAGTATTGTTTATACTTGTGTTGTGTTGATGCCTTTCTGCATTGTATCGGGGTATACTTTTGTGAAATTAATCACATTTACCCAAAACAAAAACGGGTTTGTGCCAGGAAAATCATTCTCTATTGAGACAGCAGGAGGAGTCGCAGCCGGATTATGTATCACATTAATGATTTACAGGATATTCAACACTTATGAACTTCTGCTTCTAATTATAGCACTTACAACTGCCTACTCATTGCTGAATCACAGAAAGCCAAAGCCCGGAGAAGATTTCATAATTAAACTGATTTTCCTTCTTCTGTCATCCTTTATAATAATAATTAATCCTGATAATTACTTCAGACAGATATTACTTCCAGGCCTGGAGGTAACAGAATCGAATGATACACCATATGGGAATATTACTGAAGGCTATTACAGGGGTGAAAAGAGCATCTACTATAATCAGAGACTATTGGCCTATAATGATGATGTTGTTGAAAGAGAAGAAAATATACATTATGCAATGCTCCAGAGCAGTAAACCAGAAACAGTAATGCTTATATCCGGATCGTTGAGTAATCATCTACCTGAGATCATAAAATATCCGGTTAACAGGGTAATCTATCTGGAGATAGATCCGGCCCTGGTAAAAACTGAAAGCTCTCCGGATACGGATTTTAAAGGAGAATTAGTGATAAAAAGAGTCGATGCCTTCACATTTATAAGAAGTACCGAAGAAAAAGCTGATGTCATAATACTACTGATTCCACCACCATCGACTCTGCAGATTAACAGGTTCTACACAAAGGAGTTCTTCACTGAAGTAAAAAACAGATTGAATGAGGGAGGTATTTTCATCTGCTCTCCCGGACCCGGCGACACCTATTTTAATAAAGAATCATTAAACCTCTATTCATCGGTTTATAACAGCATGGAATCTGTATTTAAAAATATCAAACCAGTTATTGGCAATAAGTTATACCTCACGGCATCAGATTCAGAGCTTTCGCTTTTGTACTGCAAGCTGACAGAAATGAAAAATATTAAGAACAGCTATGTGAGTTCTGACTACCTGTCAGACGACCTAATTCAAAAAAGATCTGATGAGTTTATATCACTTATTGATAAAACGGTAAGACAAAACAGTTCAGAATTTCCAGTTGCCTGTTTTTATTTTCATTCATACAATCTAAGCAAAGACACGAATGAGAAGACCACTGCACTAATTCTTCTGGGAATTGCATTCGCACTCCCATTATTTGCTATTCAAAGAGAGAACCGGTTAATGTTTTTCACTGCTTCTTCACTGGCAGGTTTTGAGATTATTTTATTACTTACTCTTCAGCTTACTGTCGGAAATATGTATCAGTTTACCGGGCTTATCATTGCGGGGCTGATGGCTGGACTTGCAGCAGGAGCCGGATTGGAAATAAGACTTTTAAACGCCCTGTCAATTTCAGTCAAATCGTTTATCATGATAGTTTTCTATTTATTTAGCGGACTGGTATTCAGCAATATACTTGCTTTGGAAAATAGGTCTGCTGTTATCTGCCTGATAGTAGTACTGGCTCTAATTCCTGCAATACTTACAGGGAATCTATTCCGGGAGTTAACCATAAAAACATATGGAATCCGCATTCCTGCTGCCACCTATAGTGCAGATCTTGCCGGTTCAGCCTCCGGCTTCATATTTATTTCTGGTTTTGCGGTTCCATTAATGGGAATCAGAATATCAATCTATTTATTATCGGCGCTAATTTTAGCAGGATTTCTTTTTGGTACAATCAGGAACAAACAGTAGTTTTATTCATTATTATTTCAGGTCATGAAGGATGAGAAAAAGTACGATTCAGGCAAGCGTGATTTTATAAAAAAATCTCTTTTGCTTTCAGCCGGAATAGTATGCCTGCCCAGCAATCATTTATCATCAAATGAAAATTCTGAACAAAAAGGAAGGTACAAAAGGGTAGCCATGTTTCAGGAAGAGACTGCCCGTGGCATAATGTGCAGAATTTGTCCAAATGAATGTGTTTTAAAGGAAGGAGATATCAGCAAGTGTAATAACCGCATAGTGCACAACTCCAAACTATACACAATGGCATTTGGAAATCCATGTTCCGTCAATATTGATCCAATAGAAAAAAAGCCTCTATATCATTTTCGACCTGGAACTAGAGCTTATTCAATAGCTACTGCCGGATGCAATCTTGTCTGCCTTAATTGCCAGAACTGGACTATTTCACAAACGAGTCCTGATAAAACAAGAAATTATGACATGCCTCCGGAAAAAGTAGTTGAGTATTGTAAAGAAAATGCCTGCAATACAATAGCATATACATATTCTGAGCCTACTACATTCTATGAGTATACATTTGAAACTGCAACTATGGCCAGGAGAGAAGGGATAAAGAACATAGTTAAATCAAATGGATATATAAATCCGGAGCCACTAAAGAAACTTTGCTCCGTAATTGACGCTGCCAATATTGATCTTAAGTCATTTAATGACAGCACTTACCTGAAACTTACCGGCGGCAAACTACAACCCGTTCTTGATAGTCTGAAGATTTACAAAGATATGGGCGTATGGCTTGAAATCACTCACCTGGTTATTCCCACCTGGACAGATAATCTTCAGGAAATAAGGCATTTGTGTCGTTGGTTAAGTGAAAATGACTTTAAGACAACTCCAATTCATTTCAGCAGATTTTACCCGGTGCACAAGCTTGAACAACTACCTCCAACACCTGTTGAGATACTGAACAAAGCTTCTTCGATAGCATCCGAAGAGGGACTTAAATATGTTTATACCGGCAATGTACCAGGAAATGAATTATCCGACACCCATTGTCCATCATGCAATTCACTTCTGATTAAAAGAGCTGGCTTTCGTGTTGTATCGAACAATATAAGTAGCGGAAAATGCAATACATGTGGTCATGTGATTGACGGAATATGGAATTGAAACAGCAAAACCACATGCAAATAAATATAAATTAACACCTTTTACCTGAAATGAAATTATCTGAAGCAAGGATACGTATTGAAAAAATCAAAAAGGATATTGAAGAACATAACTATAGATATTATGTATTAAATCAACCATCAATTTCGGATTTTGAGTTTGACATTCTTATCAACGATCTGGAAGTTCTTGAAAAAAAATTCCCGGAGCTGGCAAGTGATGATTCACCTACAAAGAGAGTCGGCAGCGATATAACAAAGGAGTTTGTGCAATATGAGCACAGATATCCAATGCTTTCTCTTGGGAATACATATAGCGAAGATGAGCTCCGTGATTTTGATACCAGAATCAGTAAAACAATATTGGAACAATATGAATATGTATGTGAATTAAAGTTTGACGGAGCCTCAATAAGCATTACATACAGAGATGGGAATCTTTTCAGGGCCTTAACCAGGGGTGATGGAAACAAAGGAGATGATGTAACTTCAAATATCAGGACAATCAAAAGCATACCTCTGAAGGTATCGCATAATGATTCGCCATCAGAGTTTGTTATAAGAGGTGAGATAGTAATGCCAAGAGCCGTATTCAACAGACTAAACGAAGAACGTACCAAAGAAGGGATAACTCCTTTTGCCAACCCACGGAATGCAGCTGCCGGGACTCTTAAACTCCTTGATCCAAAAATTGTCTCTGCCCGTACGCTTGATTGCCTGGTATATTTCCTGTTGTCAGAGGAACTTCCATTTGACAATCATTTTAACAACCTTAAAATAGCCTCTTCGTGGGGTTTCAGAGTGCCTGACAGTATCAGATGCTGTAATAATATTGAACAGGTAATTCAGTTTATAAGACACTGGGAAATAGAACGTAAGAATCTGCCCTACGACACTGATGGAGTCGTAATAAAGATTAACTCAATCAGCCAGCAGAGAGAGCTTGGTTTTACTGCAAAATCACCCCGGTGGGCAATAGCATATAAATACAAGGCTGAAGAGGTGTTAACTAAATTGCTTTCTGTGTCCTTCCAGGTTGGAAGAACAGGAAATGTCACTCCTGTTGCAAATCTGGAACCGGTACTATTATCAGGATCAACGGTCAGAAGAGCAACATTGCACAATGAAGATCAGATTGCCATGCTGGACCTTCACCTGAATGATATGGTATTTGTGGAGAAAGGAGGCGAGATAATACCGAAAATAATAGGTGTTGATCAAACCTTCAGGAATGAGAATAGCGAAAAAATTCATTTCATTTCTCATTGCCCTGAGTGCGGAACAGAGCTTGTAAAAAATGAAGGTGAAGCAAATCATTTCTGTCCGAACTATCTTCATTGTCCTCCACAGATTAAAGGACGAATCGAACATTTTATAAGCAGAAAAGCTATGAATATCGATGGTTTAGGAGAAGAGACAGTTGATCTTCTCTTCAATAAAAGGCTAATTTTTAACTTTTCTGATCTCTATACGCTGAAACGTGAACAGCTTGTTTCGCTGGAAAGACTTGGTGAGAGATCAGCAGGCAATATACTTATGAGCATCAGTAAATCGACCAGCACCCCATATCACAGAGTTCTGTTTGCGCTTGGAATCAGGCATGTCGGGGAGACAGTGGCAAAAACAATCTCACGAAGATTCAGGACAATAGATGATCTAAAAAATGCCACTGCTGAACAATTGACAAGTGTCCATGAGATTGGACCAAAAATAGCAGCAAGCATTGTATCATATTTTTCTGATAAGGAGAATATTGAAATAATCAATCGTTTGAAAATGGCCGGGCTCAAATTTTACTCCGAGCAGGATGATGTGGGCCAGGGGAGCAATTTACTCAATGGGAAAGTGATTGTAATCTCCGGACTTTTCCAGGTGCACAGCCGTGAGGAGTATAAAGTTCTAATTGAAAAGAATGGGGGAAAAACTGCAACATCTGTATCAGCAAAGACAGCTTTTATTCTTGCCGGGGAGAATATGGGGCAGTCTAAAAAAGAGAAAGCAGAAGAGCTGAAAGTTCCTCTTTTGAGTGAGTCTGATTTTCTTAAAGAAATTGGTGAAGATTAATTGATCACCCTGCTTATTTTGACAAAAAACTCTTAGGTTTGCAATATGGAACTGTTAAAAAATACCAGGCTTAAAATCGGGAATTACATACTTGCACGAAAAGCGAAAAGATCAACAAGACAAGTGATCTATTCTAAAATTGAGCTGGTAAAAAGTATTGGTATTGTTTGGGATGCTACCAATAGTGATCAATTTTTAAGTCTCTCCAGGTTTCATCAGAAAATGCAGGAAAGGAAAATTGATATCAGAATTCTTGGTTATTTCCCGGGGAAAGAGTTGCCAGACCGATATACTGCATTAAGATACCTTACCTGCATTAGAAGAAAAGAAGTTGGTGCCTTTTTCAATCCAGTATCTTCTGAATCAGAAAGTTTCATTACACAAACGTTTGATATATTGATTGATGTAAATTTCAAAAAAGTATTTCCACTTTATTATATTACATCATTGTCAAATGCCAGATTCAAAGTTGGCTTATTAACTTCAGATGCACCTGACACTCCGTTCGACCTGATGATGGATATAAAAAGCCCGGTAGATATAGATGATTACCTTAACCAGGTAATAAAATACCTTGAGATGATAAATTCCGGGACAGTAAACCCCTTGATAAACAAATAGACAGATGAAAAAATTCAAAGGAACAGGAGTTGCAATTATTACACCGTTTAAAAACGATCTGAGCATAGATTTTGCTGCATGTGAGCGTGTTATCAATCATGTTATTAGTGGAGGAGTTAATTACATAGTTGCAATGGGCACAACAGGGGAATCTGTTACCCTCACAAGAGATGAGAAGAAAGCCCTCATATCGTATGTTACTGAAGTAATTGATGGAAGAGTCCCGCTGGTTGTAGGCATTGGTGGCAATAATACGCAGGAAGTTATTAATAGCATAAGACACAGCAACTTAACAGGTGTTGATGCAATATTGTCGGTAGCACCATACTACAATAAACCAAGTCAAAAAGGTATTTTTCAACATTTTAAAGCGATTGCCACAAGCAGTTGTGTACCGGTCATTATTTATAATGTTCCGGGGAGGACGTGCAGCAACATCTCTTCGGATACCTGCCTGCAGCTTGCACATGAATGTGAGAATATTATTGGAGTCAAGGAATCATCAGGTGACATGACCCAGATAATGAAAATAATTAAAGGCAAACCTGAAAATTTCGGAGTTATATCAGGTGATGATATGATGACTATTCCACTCATCGCTGCCGGAGGGTCCGGTGTTATTTCAGTACTGGCTAATGCGTTTCCTGCACAGTGCAGTGAACTTGTCAACCATTCATTGAAGAATAATTTCAAATCGGCCAGAGATATACATTTCCGCTTAATTGAACTTATAGAGCTACTATTTCTGGAAGGGAATCCTTCAGGGATAAAAGCAATGCTAAACATCTTAAATATTAGCCAGAACACCCTCCGGCTTCCACTTGTTCCAGTTAGCAGAACTATTTACACCAGGATACAAAAAGCAATTGAGGAGATAAACAGCAATTAACTACACCCCCGCTCCGACTCCTGCTGGTCCCTGTTGAAGACCATGACATTGTTTGTATTTTTTTCCGCTTCCGCAAGGACATGGGTCATTGCGTCCAACTTTTTTATCGACTCTGACTGGTTCAGTCTTCTGATTTTTCTCCTGGCCACCACCACCACTACTGCTATACTGAGAAAAATCACTTTTTGAAGTCCTGAGATTACTCATATCAACCTGCCTTCTTCTCTGGGCCTCTTTGACCTGCTCAGGATCCTGTGTAGGTATATGTCCTTTCATCAGAGTGCTTACAACATCTTTGTTAACCTTTGTCAGCATTGTCTTAAAAAGCTCAAACGATTCAAATTTATAAATCAGTAAAGGGTCCTTCTGCTCATAAGTGGCATTCTGAACTGACTGCTTTAGCTCATCCATCTCCCTGAGATGTTCCTTCCATGAGTCATCAATAGTCGCAAGCACGACTGTTTTCTCATATGATCTGGCCAGTTCGCGTCCTTCAGATTCGGCTGTAGCCTTAAGGTTTGTAACTACCTGAAATACTCTTACTCCATCTGATATAGGAACTACCACATTCTCATAGGCATGAGCCATCCTGTCGTACACATCTTTAAGTACAGGATAAGCCTGGGCAGATATCGATTCCACTTTTCTTTTATATACTTCCAGAACCTTTGAATAAGATTTTTCTGTTACTTCTCCTGATGAAGCTTTTTTGAATTCCTGCTCCGGCACAGGTGAATCCATTGAGAATGAGCGTATAAGATCAAAATCGAAACCCTCAAAATTACCATCCTCATGATACAATTCGACAAGGTTTTCCGTAACATCGTACATCATGTTAGCAATATCCACGCTCAATCTTTCTCCAAGAAGTGCGTGTCGTCTTTTCTTGTATATAACCTCTCGCTGTGAATTCATTACATCGTCATACTCAAGAAGTCTTTTTCTTATACCGAAGTTATTTTCCTCAACTTTTTTCTGAGCCCGTTCGATAGATTTGGTGATCATAGAGTGCTGGATCATCTCACCATCTTTAAGTCCCAGCTTATCCATAATACCTGAAATTCTTTCTGAACCGAATAAACGCATGAGTTCATCTTCGAGAGAGACAAAGAACTGAGAGGAGCCCGGGTCACCCTGGCGGCCTGCACGTCCGCGTAACTGCCGGTCGACCCTTCTGGACTCATGGCGCTCGGTTCCGATAATAGCCAGTCCTCCTGACTTTCTGACCTCTTCAGTCAACTTAATATCGGTTCCCCTACCTGCCATGTTTGTAGCGATTGTTATTGTGCCTGGTTTTCCTGCTTCAGCAACAATTTCTGCTTCCCGCTGATGCAGTTTGGCATTGAGAACATTATGCTTAAGTCCTTTCATTTTGAGCATTCTGCTTAATAGCTCGGATATCTCAACGGAAGTAGTCCCAACAAGAACTGGTCTCCCAAGCCGGTTCATCTCTGAAATCTCTTCGATTACAGCATTATACTTTTCTCTCTTGGTTTTATAAACCAAATCCTCTCTGTCAAACCTTACTACGGGCTTATTGGTAGGAATAACCACAACATCAAGCTTATAGATGTTCCATAATTCTCCTGCTTCTGTTTCAGCAGTTCCCGTCATACCTGCAAGTTTATGGTACATTCTGAAATAATTCTGCAGGGTTATTGTGGCATAGGTCTGAGTAGCAGCTTCGACTTTAACGTTTTCTTTTGCTTCAATAGCCTGATGCAATCCGTCTGAGTACCTTCGTCCGTCAAGTACCCTACCTGTCTGTTCGTCAACAATTTTTACTTTATTGTCGACGACAATATACTCAGTATCACGGTCGAAGAGTGTCCATGCCTTTAAAAGTTGAGTCATGGTGTGAACCCTCTCAGACTTAACGGAATAGTCCTGAAGAAGTTCGTCCTTGATCTTAAGTTTTTCGCGATCCTGCAGGTTTGATTTTTCTATATCAGCTATTTTAGAACCCACATCAGGAAGGATAAAGAAACTGGCATCTTCAACAGATGTAGAGATCAGATCGAGTCCTTTTTCCGTCAGTTCAATTGAATTGGCCTTTTCATCTATGATAAAGAAGAGTTCGTCAGTAACCTTTGGCATCTCCTTACTGTTATTCTGCATATAGAAGTTTTCAGTCTTAAGCAGCAATGATCTGTTACCCTCTTCGCTAAGAAACTTAATAAGTGCATTATTTTTAGGCAGACCTTTATAAGCTCTCAGAAGCAGGATGCCTCCTTCGTCATTTTTATTATCAGCAATTAGTTTTTTTGCATCAGCAAGTATCTGTGTCACCAGCTTTCTCTGGGCAGAAACAAGCTTATCGACTTTTGGTTTTAGTTCATCAAACTGCTGGGTATCGCTTTTAGCTGTCGGCCCGGAGATAATAAGTGGAGTACGGGCATCGTCAATCAATACTGAGTCAACCTCATCAACGATACCGTAATGATGTTTACGTTGCACAAGGTCCTCATGGTTTATTGCCATGTTATCGCGCAGGTAATCAAACCCGAATTCATTATTTGTTCCAAAGGTAATATCTGCATTATATGCCTTACGTCGTTCAGGCGAGTTTGGCTGGTGTTTATCTATGCAATCAACAGACAGACCATGGAATTCATAAATTGGTCCCATCCATTCAGAGTCGCGTTTTGAGAGATAATCATTTACAGTAACAATATGTACTCCGCGGCCTGCCAGAGCATTAAGAAAGACGGGTAAGGTAGCAACTACTGTCTTTCCTTCTCCTGTACCCATTTCTGCAATCTTACCTTTATGAAGAGCCACTCCTCCAATGAGCTGAACATCGTAATGAACCATATCCCAGATGACCTCATTTCCTCCGGCTATCCACGTATTGCTCCACAGAGCCATGTTTCCTTTAATACTGATACTTTCCCTTGTTGCAGCCAGATCGCGGTCATATTGCCGGGCTGTTACTTCAAGAACGCTGTTTTCCTTAAACCGTCTGGCTGTTTCTTTAACTATTGCAAAAGCCCTGGGCACAAGCTGATCCAGTACCAATTCAAGATTATCGTTAATCTTATTCCCAATTTTATCTATTTCATTATAAAGCTCCTCTTTGCGATAGACGTCTTCTTCTGCTTCAGCTCTGCCTCTCAGAGACTTTATCTCATTCTCCTCCGCTTCAATGCTTGAATATATTTCTCTTTTCAGTTCATCAGTACGAGTCCTTAAGTCGTCGTTTGATACCCCCTTTAACTTTTCAAATTCAACATTAATCTTGTCGATAAATGGGCTTATTTCTTTAATATCTCTCTCGTACTTATTTCCAAGAAAAAGACCCAATACATTATTTATAAAGCTCATTGTTAGGCGTTTTACAATTATCTAAATTTTCAGCAAAATTAGCTTATTTTTCCAATATAGAATTCCAAATTTCTTAATTATACAAAAGAAGAAGTGTCAAGGCAAAAATTAGTTACGTAAATAAACATCAGGCAATAAGCAGAGAACCGCTGAGTACTAAGTATAAATAACTTAGCTCTGCGGTTCCATATTGCTTCTCTGCAAAACCCTTCTTTTAAAAGTGATAAACTTCTGAAAGATTATTTGATCAGAATATATTTGATTCTTCTTAATCCCTCATTACTGTTCAATAAAATTATGTAGAATCCTGCAGGGAAGTCAGAGATATCAATTACTGTTTCTGGATCTCCCGAAGCATTACCGCTTAAAACAACTGATCCAGACGAATTTATTACACTGTATCGATAAGGTTTAAGAGTAAGATTATCTGAAACATCACCGTTTATTTTAATAATCCCATTTCCCGGATTAGGGTATACTAAAGTCTGGTTATATCTCATTTCCTCAACTGCATCTACAAGCAGGTTAATGCTAAGATCTTCAATTACCCACCCCCAGCCATTTGCCAATGGATCGGAATATAATCTGAATCGCAATAAGATAGTATCTCCATCTGCTATATCCGATGTCGGGTGATACAGAATGGTATGCTTTTTCATCATAGATTCGGTTCCCACAAATGTTGAATTATAATTATCATCTTCATCAAGAGAGCTGTTATAAGATGTTTCCCACGATTTCAGATATCTGCAGTCATAACCATCAATAAGCCCAAACCATGTTTTACCGAAGTCTCTTGAGCCTTCCATTATAACATAATCAAAGAAATCTTCCGATCCAAATGGCACACCTGTCTCTCCCGGCTCAACGAGAACAACTTCGCTGAACTCGATTAGCATTCCAGAGTCATTGAATTTCAAAGGATGCCTCAACATAGCAGTGTATTGAATGCTTTTACCATTCTCGCCAGGACTTTCATAAGGGTGTTTTGTATGAAGGGCAATGCTATTAAACTGAGAAGGCTGTATGAGTTCAAATCCAATATTAAAGAAGTCGTCAGCAGCATCAGTGAAGTCAGTTGAATAACTTATTACAGTTTCCGCAATATCTTCAATATCAATAACGAAGTAGCCCGTTACAGGTAAGACAGCAGTGTTTGGCACTAAGGCTGAGTCAACAGCAAATATTCTATATTGTATTGAATCCCCACCAGTGAGCAAACCTGGTTCTGCTTTAAAAACATATTCATAGATATCAGATTCACCTGCAATTAAGCCAACGAACTCTGAGGTATTGTCATTAATTTTATACTCAACATAAACTGTATCGATACCTTTATTATCTGTAACAGTTGCCACAAAGTCTACAGAGTCGGGTGATTCGAGATAATACACAATAGGATCATGCTCAATATCAGGCTTTACAGTATCGGCTCCAACATAGACAGAATACTTAATTTTATCGAATAATGAAGGTGATCTGTAAGTACGCAGAAAGCAGTCTTCAACGAAAAGATAATATTGCAGTTCTGAATTATATGATGGCATAGTAAGCGTAATGCTGAAAGTGTCATCGCTGTTAAGAGAAACCATATAGAGTGTTTCACTTGACTGGAACTGGTCAAAAGAATACACCAGGCCTACTCTGTCGCGATCAAATAAGGTATCTGACTTAATTGTTACAGACAGGTCAATATCAGTTATATTCTCTTCAGTATCACTCATCGGCTGGTGAATTATCCTTGTATTGATCCATCCCAGGTCCCCAAGCATTGAGAAGGTATAATCTCCGGGATTATGAATTGCTTCACCCTTGGCAATGAAAGGAGTCATCAGAGCATTTTCATCAGGAGTAGTATCTTCATTAAGATGTGATACACTGGAACCTTCATCGAAAGTAGAAGGTGCGTACATTCTTGCTCTGGACCCCATTGCATAGTTTCCAAGCAATATGCCGTCAAAATACAATTGTCCGCCAGTTACGAGGTTTAACATACTGGCTGAATTGTTTATATACTGAGTTTCATCGGTTAATCTCTTTTCATCAAGGCTTTCGAGGAAAGTATCGTATATCATTGGGATGGTATCGTCGATCGCTGTAACTGAATCATTCAGCATCACCTTTGCATAAAAGCCATAATATGCTTTTGTTCTGGTCGCAGTCATGCTGTCAAAGAAACCGAGTCCGTGAATTATCTCGTGCAACATCACAGTAACAAGGTCGTACATTGTATCCGGAGTATTTCCATCGGTACCAAGGTACCAGTTAATTGAGTTGTTAATCGTAATTTTAAAGTCTCCCTGTTCATCAGAATTCAGACTTTCACCAACAATTTTCTCAGCAAGCGAAACGGGGTAATATGCTAAAGGATTTAAAGCATCAAGTCCCCATCCACCGGCAAAACCGGTAATACTTGAGTTTCCAAGTACACCGGCAGTAGTAATTTTTTCCCACGAGGCCAGGATTGTCATTTTGGTATCAGCCGGGAGCATGTACTCCAGTATTGAAACAGCATGTTCTATCGGGACCTTTACCTCATCTGGAAAACCAGTATAATAAACAGTCAGAGAACCTCCGGCTTTTGATCCCTTTTTTAAAAATGAATCAGGAGGAGGAATAAATATTCTGTTAACATTGGTTCCTGCATAACAGACCCCTGTTACTGAAGAATTCGGCACCAGATTCTGAGAATACAGTGGATGAACCGAAGAGACTATCAATAATGCAAAAAGAGAAGATAATAACTTATTCATAAAAGCTTACTGAGCAGTTGCAGCAGGAGTTCTCAGACTTAAGATGTCCCTGTCGAACTGATACATATTATTTTTTCCAACGAGACGAACCTTATCGAGAATTCCTTTCACAGAGGCCTCCTCTTCAACCTGTTCAGTTATGAACCATTGCAGGAAATTGTTGGTATTGAAGTCTTTCTCATCAAGAGTAAGAGCCACAATATCATTAATACTTGCAGTAATAAACTCCTCGTGCTTCAGCACTTCTTTGAAAACGTCCTCCACGCTTTTGTATTCAACATCCGGTTTTTTTAAAGCCGGGATTACTGCCTTACCCCCTCTTTCATTAACATACTTAATAAATTTTAGCATGTGTAATCTCTCCTCATCAGCCTGTGCATAAAACCATCCGGCGACACCACTTAATCCGTTAATTTCTGCCCATGATGCCATCGCCAGATAAAGATTTGATGAAAATCCTTCCCGTTCGATCTGCCTGTTACAGATATCCTCAATTTTTTTATTTATCATTTTATTAAGTATTTATTGGTTTCAATAATAACACTATTTTTCTATATGTTGTTCATAGTTTAGCAATTCGTCAATTTTATTAATTAGGCTGTGTACTGAAAAAGGCTTTGCGAATATGGCATCTGCCCCAAGGACTTTTGCAAGGTTCAGGTAACTACCAGGACCTACTTTTCCACCACCTGAAATAGCAATAATCTTTATTGATGGTTTGATTTCCCTGAGTTTCATAATAACTTTAAGTCCATCCTCATCTGGCATAATAAGGTCAGTAACAACCAGATCCGTAACAGCGGGCTTAAAGTGAATAATTGCTTCTCTGCCATTAGCTGCCTCCATAACTGTATATTGCTGCCTTATAAGAGAGGTCTTTAGCATCTCTCTTAAATCAATCTCATCTTCTACAATCAGTACTCCAGGCATAATATATAAATAATAGACTATTTAGAAATTCTATTTACTCTTCGGTCTCAAAGCTGTCTGAATTGCATTTCGTATATCCTTCAGAGAGACTGGCTGAATAATATGTTGTTTTATAATTCCCGAATTTAGTAACTTTTCTTCAATGATTTCAATTTGCGGGTCAGTAATGAGTATACAAGGTATTTTAATGTTCAGATTTTTAAATATATCAACAAGATCTCCAGGTTTTATTTGTTTTGAATCGTTCATGTAAATGATTAAGTCCGGCTGGTTTGAATTATCTGACAATACAATACTAAGCTCCATTTTATCTGAAACGTAGATTATGTTATATCCTGAGTTTTCAAGAGCCATTGAAAAAATTCTGGATTCATATTTATTTCCTTTTAACAACAGTATTCTTTTTCCCTTTTCATAATCCGGGGAAAGATCAGCAATCATTTTGGAAACAGGAAGGTAGACATAAAAGACAGAACCTTTTTCCTTCCTGCTTGAAACCATTATCTCACCCTCCATTTCATTTATAATGCCGTGAACAACAGATAGTCCGAGCCCGGTTCCTTTTCCAACCTTACGGGTTGTAAAGAATGGCTCAAAAATTCTTCCCAGCAAGGATGGCTCCATACCAATTCCTGTGTCACTGAAAGTCAGAAGAACGTACTTTTCAGCAGGAACCTCTTTGTTCAGTTCAGATTTAAGCTGTTTCCCATCAACTGTTTTCAAATTAACAGAAAGAAGTCCGCCAACCTCCTCCATCGATTGAATTGCATTTGTCATCAGATTAAGAAAGACCCTGAAGAGTTGTGTAGGATCGGCAAGAACGATTGCTTCTTTTTTGGGAATACTGCTTTTTATTTTAATATTGCCTGGAACAGCTGATTTCACAAAACCGATTGTCTCTTTCAGCACTTCTGCGACATTTACCGGAATTTTTTCCTGTTCAACATGGCGACTGAAGGTCAGTATCTGATGAGTAATTGATTGTGCCTTAACTACGGCTCCCAGAATTTTACTGACTTTATCTGACTCTTCAGAATCATCAGGAAGATCCTCCTTCAATAATTCGGCATATCCTGAGATAGTAGCAAGAATGTTATTAAAATCATGGGCAATACCTCCGGCCAGAGCTCCAATTGTTTCGAGTTTCTGAGCCTGAAGCAGGCGATTTTCGAGCATTAGTTCGCGCGATGAATCTTCAATAATGAGATCAACCATCAGAGGCAAGCCAGAGTCATCACCCGCCAGGAAACCACTTATACGGCAAGGGATCTCGTTTCCTTTACAATTAATAAGAGTTATTCTTCCAAAAGTATTAGAGTTACAATCAAGAAGACTTTCAAATTGCATCTCAAACAAACCTTTATCGGGATAAAAGCTGTTCAGATTCATCTCCTGCAAAGAATCGTCTTCGCAACAATCCATAATCCTGTAAAATGCTTTATTTGCATGCAGTATTCTTCCCTCTTTATCACATCTGATAAAACCGATAGGCAGATTTGTTTCAAATTTTCTGAACTCCTCTTCTTTTTTAATTACAACCTGTTTTGAGCTTAGGAGATCACTAATATCGAATGTTTCCGCAAGGAGATGTGTTATTTTGCCATTTTTCAGATATATGGGCCTGAAGACGACTTCAAAAAATCTTTTACCCAGTCCGGGAGTTTCAAACGAAGCTTCATATTGTACAGTTTTTCCTGAAAAGCAAAGATCCAGATTGCTTTTTATCTTCCCGTAGAAAGCGTCATTTCCCCAAAGATCCTCAAGAGATTTCCCCACAATTGAATCATTCACTATATTGTGGGCAGTGCAGAATGTACTATTTACTTTCTCATAGACATAATTACGATTAATGACACTGATCATTGACCTGGAATGGTTTATGATCTGATCAGAAACATCACGTTCCTGATCCAGGAACCTCAGATTTTCGTCTGCATCAGATAATTTTGCTTTCTTTTTCACGAACAATCTTTTAAAAGCACCA
>JFJP01033063.1_pt1 | contig 17022 bp, 15 predicted proteins | sample 431651 | NCBI WGS metagenome assembly JFJP01 (sample SAMN02602958, study PRJNA72255) | Microbial mat metagenome, whole genome shotgun sequencing project. | biome: fresh water; feature: sink hole; material: water; isolation source: purple microbial (photo- and chemosynthetic) mats found in... | reverse complement strand
GTATTTTCTTGAACATTATATTTAGCTATACCATAATATGGTTTATCACCTTTTTCTAGGGCGAAGAAAAGAGAATAGTGCTGCCAATTTTTCTTACGAAAATAAATTATCTTTAGATTTTTTTTAAGTTGATTAAAATTATCACTTATTTCAAATTCTAACGATGAATCTTGAAAGTAAGTCTCTAAGTCTTCTAAAAATTTATCTAATAATTTTTCCTTTATTGCAGGTAGTTGTGCTGCAATTTCAAAGGCTAACTCTATATTATCGTCTTTTAACACCAATTCTTTTACTACATCTTTACCAATCATATTGGTTTCTCCTAAAAAAGTTTTTTGACAATAAGCGATAAAATCGCGTAGAAAATGTTTAACGTGATCGGATTTAGATTCTTTCTCACATTGTTCTAACCATGAAATAATATCTGAAAAATTTATTTTCTTATATTGTTCATTTTCTTCAAGCTCACTTCTCTTTTCTTCAGAAATACTTTCTTTACTAGGATCGGAATCATCACCAGATAAATAAATTAAACAGTATTTATCTTTATACATATTTTGTAAATGCTTAGAATAATCAGATAACTGCTCATTTTGATCAGTTGCCCAAGGTTTATTTTCAATGGCTAAACCAAAACAATCTTTTCCAAAATCAACCAAAATATCAATGCGACGGTTATTTTTGATTACCGCCTCACACTTAACTGTAATCTTTTGATTGCAATCAGGATATTCGATTTCTATTTCTTCAAAGAATAATCTCAAAAATAAATCATTTTGTGCATGAGTTGCTTGTGGATTTAATAAATGAGCAATGATTTCTGAGAGTTTATTTTCATCAGAATCAATGAAATCAAAACAAGTAAATTGTGGGGCAAGTTGTGGGGCAAAGTATTTATAGTTTTCAGCAAAAGCCTCACGTTTGGCTTTTAATTCACTGAAAAACTTTTGTAATTGTTGTTCGTCGCTCATAATTTTCTCGAAGGGTTAAAATAAAATCTAGTGTCAGCAATAATTTGATTTTGATTCATAAATTGTGCTTTTCTTTTAGATAAAGAGTTAGTTCTTCTTTGTAATTTTCTGATAAATTAGCAACGTCTGGCATACTTCCCAAGAAACCCGTTTTTTGTAAAATAGCTAATACTTTTTCTCCTTCTGTTAAAGGCAATTTATGAGGTGTTTTTAAGATTGAATCAGTGTTTTTTTCCTCGATGATTTTAACAGGAAATGTTTTAATTAGTTTTAATATTTCTAACCAATAATTATCTTCGACTTCGATGGTAATCGTTTTCATGTTTTTTCTCCATGTTTATACAAAGTATAAAAAATTACAAATGAAGTTGCACACAATACGCATACAACTTCAGAAATGAGTTAATGCACGCCTTTGCTATTTAGGTGAGCGGAGTATTTTTTGTCGATTTCTAAGATGTGTTCCTCGATCCAGAATTTGAGGAAATTCATGAGTTGTCCACTGTCGACATTTTGACCTTTTGCAAAGATGTCGCCCATAAAAACGACTTTCTCAGCTAAAGCATCGTGCTCTGCTTTGTGGGGATCAAACATCGGATAACCATTTGAAGATAAAAGATTTTCTTCATAAGCAAAATGCGTTTTGGTGTAATCCAATAATTCAGTTAAAACATGTCCAATTGCTTCGTTGCTATGATTTGCTTTGATTGAATCATCTAATTCGTTGATGATTGCAATAAGTTTTTGATGTTGCGCGTCTATTTCTGCAACTTGCACACTAAAATTGTCATTCCAAATTACTAAAGCCATAATGCAATCCTCCTTGTTGTTTTAACGAAATTGTTTAAGTTTATGTGGGCGATCGGGCGGATTAATGCCGATGCGCCCTTTGAGTGAATCGTTGCGGTCTAAATCGCCCCTATCATAACGCCCATCGCGGTTTTTATCGACTGGTTGCACGACAGATGACGGCGGCGCAATTGGCACAGGATTCAGGCGCGGCGGCTCGTGGCGATGAGGGGGCTGATGGCGGTGAATCGGATAATGATAGTAAAAATTCCAATAAAAATAAGGATATGTGTAGAAAAACGGCGAATAATACGTCCGATCTTGAATCACGACAGGTTGATAAACGGTGGTTGGCGATTGAGGGGCAAGATAAGGTGTAATAGGTTGATTTAATTGAGAAAAAGCAAAAAGTTGCGCGGGTCGATTGCTGCAGGCGGCTAAATAAGCGGCAGTTTGAGTGGTTTCTTTGAGTTCATCAATGCACCAACCTGTTGAATTATAAAGATTTTGTCGATCAAAAAACCATTGTTGTGAAGGCGCATTTCGACAAGGTTTTCCCGCCAAAAACACCCCCGAAGTCACCACATCGGCAGCAACATCTAAACATAACCCACTGATTGGATTGCGTAAAAGGGCAGTTTGCGGTTCATACACCCATTGCTGCGCCGTTCCGCCATCGCAAGATTTCAAATTCACGATTTGTCCCGCAGAGAAACTCAAACAAAGTTGTTTTCCATTCATGATTTGTCCCAATTGATTTGAAGTATTCAATTGAGGGTTTGTCGGTTGAGCAATTTCATAACGTTGAACGTAAGTTGTACAACCGTTTAATGCTAAAATAAAAATAATAAAAAGACATTTCCACATAACAACCTCCTAAACAAATAAATTACAAACTTTCACCATTAATAAAGATAGGTGCAAAAGCACTGTGTTGATCGATTTTGAGCAAACTTTCTTTGGCGAGTTCTAAAATAGCTAAGAAAGCAACCACTACGCCCGCCTTTGATTCTTGGGATTTGAAACAGGTATAAAAATCAATATGTAAGTCGGTTTTAAAAAGCTCTAAAATAAAGGTCATTCTTTCTCGAACAGAAAGGGGTTCACGAGTGATTTGATGCGCGGTAAAAAGCTCAATTCTCAATAAAACATCTTGCATTGCATCTAGTAAATCATTTAGTTTAATATGTGGAGGAATTTTGGGGCGAGCAACTTCTGGAACAACCACTTCCGTTAAAAAAGTATCGCGTCCAATCAAAGGAAAATCGTTGAGGATTTCGGCGGCACGTTTAATCGCGGCATAGTCTTCTAATTGTTGAATTAATTGGCGACGCGGATCAGTGTCAATTTTTTTATCGGGTTGCGGCAATAACAAACGGGATTTGATTTCTAACAATAAACTCGCCATCGACAAATATTCGCCCGCTAAATCGAGTTGTAATTCTTGCATTAAATGAATATACTGCAAATATTGTTGCGTAATTTGAGCAACGGGGATATGTAAAATGTCTAAGTTTTGCTTTTGAATGAGATAGAGCAATAAATCTAAAGGACCTTCAAATGTTTCTAAGAACACCCGCAAAGCATCGGGAGGAATAAACAAATCTTTAGGCATTTCAACAAACGGTACACCTTGAACAACTGCAATTGGTGTTTCATGTGTGAGTAACATCTTAATCAAAATCCTGTTAGAATGAATTAAAAAACGAGAGAAATCCTATGCAGTATAACATTACATTGATGGGTGCAATCGCGGGCGAATCACCGTATCATATTGAAAACATTGAGAAATTGCTTGCAGTGCCGCCGACTGAATTGGTGCATGGTCAAACTTTTACGGGTCGCCCGCACACGCGCTTGCATGTTGATGATCATAACATTTTAAAGATTCGAGCTGAACTCCATTTCGATGAACAATCCGCTCAACGATGGATCGCCCAAGCTATTGAAAAAGAACGCATTTTAAATGTCCATTTGCCGACCAAAACGTGGTTCGTTGCAACCCCTCAACAGGGAGAAAACTCTTTAATTGGCAACATTTGTCCTTTATTGAAACCATTACATACTTTGCTAAACAATTCTACGCAAAATTCCTCCGAAGCTGTTGATTGGTTAGAGAAAGTTTGGCGAATATATTTTCAAGTTGCAACCGCTCAGAACTTAAGATTAGATGAAGGATTATCTAATTTTGGGCTTGCAAATGATGGTCAAATTTATTATCTCGACGACGACGTGTACAACTGGGATTGTTTTTTGTCGGCGGCGCAGGCGTTGGGCGTGTATTTGCGCGGGTTGCCGTGGTTGACCGACGAATCGTGCGCGGAACTCGGCGGGCGGTTGCGAGAATTAATTTTAGAATTCTTTGGGCAACAGTATTTCACTGTTTTAGCTGAACTTATTCGAAACGTCTTTATTCCAGAAACCAAAACAAATCTATTAAATACCTTAGTCAATACTCTAATGCGCGGTCAAGCAAAAACTCGGTCTGCATCGCCTAAAAATACTAAGAGATTCATCGCATTATTAGCTGATGTGCATTCTAATTTTCCCGCGCTAGAAACCGTTTTAACCTATTTGAAAAATGAGAACATCACCGAAGGTTTAGTGTTGGGCGATGTGGTTGGGTATGGACCGCACCCCGTTCAATGTATCGAACGCTTACAAAACAGTGAGTTAGTGATTATTAAAGGCAATCATGATCACGGATTAGCGACTGGGGATTTTCTTAAAGGTTTCTCAAAAACCGCACAATGGGCATTGAATTGGAACATGACCCAAGTGAACGCCGAACATCGTCAATGGCTGGAAGATTTGCCGCCTATGTCATTGAATGATCAGTGGTTAGCGGTGCATGGGTCGCCGATTGATCCGTTATTTTTCTATGCGTATGTGTATGAAATGACCTATGAACGCAATTTGGATACCTTAGAAAATCGCAAAATAAGTCTTTGTTTTCATGGACATACGCATTTACCCGGCATGTACGGAAGAATAATGGGGATTTCTGATCAATTTTATTTTCAGGAAGTGATTGATTTAACACGCTTTTCTCACTCATTAATTTGCCCGGGGTCGATCGGTCAACCTCGCAATTGCTTAGATTACCCCATCGACAAAACCATTCGTGATATGGAAACAAACAACTTTCCTCACACTTTAATTAACATGTTAAAACCTAATTAACAATCGTTATCTTTCCAAAGGTAAAATTGATTTTTTACTTTTGGGTTTGATCACATTCTTTTTGCATTAAATCAATTAACATTTTTAAACGATTAATTTCTTGCATTTGTTGTTTTACAATATGAGAAAGTTCTTCTATTTTATCTTTAGTTTCTGAAGAATCTACAGCATAATAATTTACAGAAGATTCTAATGAGTAATAATTTATTATTTTCTGATTTTTTTCATTTAATTCATCATTATTATTTCCAATAATATTAAAAACAGTTTTATCATTTAATCCGATAAGCTGTGATAAATCAATTCCAAAGATATTGGCAATTTGCTGTAGGCGAGAATAATTTATATCAGTTTCTCCTCGCTCAAGTTTTGAATACCCACCTAGCGTCATATCCAGCTTTTCTGCCATTTCTTCTTGAGACCATCCTTTAAACATTCGCATGAATTTAATTTTTTCTACCAGTTCCATAAATATATACTCCTAGTAATAACAATAATAACTTCCAGTGTCTGGTTTCGAAAGCCAGATAAGTCTACCATTAAAATGTCATTGCGAATAAAGAAACCAACAACTTGAATTATATTTCAACAGATACTTGTTTGCAATGCAATTAATTTTTTCGTTATGGAGACTTTATATGAAATTTCGTTATACTATACTATTTAGTGCTTTATTTTCTTCCTCATTGAGTTGGGCATTTCATCCACCATTTGAAAGCGAAATAAACAATAATACTCGACGTTCAACAGGAACATTCTTTTCTGTTTCTCCACTAGGGACTATCAGTGAACAAAATGGCTATGGTAAGGGTGGAACATGTGGAGGAACAACCTCTTATTTGTATACGCTTGCTCCTCTTTCCTGTGGGCAAACACTTAATGGAATTAGTAATCTTTCTGTGAATCCATCTGTGACCCGTCCTTATAACACTTTCTATGTTAATTTTTGCATGGATAAATCACTTACTTACATAGGAATGGAGTTTCTTAATTACAATAGATGGGACGCAGAACGGTTACAACTCTTTTATTTTAATGCTCCTTCACGAACAGGATGTTATTCAATTCCCTTTTCAAGTGATTATTCTGACATAGGAAATTTAACTTTAAATTTCTATGGGGCTTATACCATTTACAACTACTGGGGTGAACCCTCTTTTGGTTGTTAACGATATAGCCAAACCCGCATCAGAGAAAGCAGTTTCTCTGTTTCTAGCGGCTTCGCCATGTAATCATTTGCTCCCGCCTCAATACATTTCACGCGATCCCCTTTCATTGCTTTCGCGGTTAGAGCAATAATCGGTAATTTACGAAACCGCGCTTGCGAACGAATTTTCCTCATCGTTTCATAACCGTCCATTCGCGGCATCATAATATCCATTAAAATCAAATCAATCACAGGATTTTCTTCTAATAATTGCATGGCTTGCGTGCCGTCTTTTGCAATGAGAACTTCCATGCCTTTTTCTTCTAAAGTTGCTCCCAAAGAAAACACATTTCGCGCATCATCATCAACTAACAAGACTTTCTTATGATTTAAAATCGCTTCTTTATCATGAATCATTTTTAAAATGCGCTGTTGTTCTTTAGGTAATTTTGATTCAACTTGATGTAAAAATAACGTCGCTTCATCTAATAAACGTTCGGGAGAATGCACGGCTTTTAAAGTTAAATCTTCCCCATTTTGCGCCAAACGTTGCTCTTCTAAAGAGGTTAATTCACGATTGGTATAAATAATTACTGGAATTAAACTCAAATCTTCATCAGAACGCAGTTGCTCTAACATTTTCAAACCGCGTCCTTCATCAAAATCAATATCTAAAACAATACAATCTACAGTCGTGCTATGTAGTTTTTGATAGGCTTCTTCACTATGGGTAACTAACACCGTAGAAACCTCACCACCCCCTAAAAGTTCTAATACTTGCTGACGGCGATTTTGTTCTGCTAAGGCAATCAATAAATGTTTGACTTCATGATCGATAAAATGCTCAATTTTCTTAAACGCATTGCTCAATTCTGTCATACTCACGGGTTTAAGCAAATAACCAATTGCCCCCATTTGTCGAGCATCACGACTTTGCGCAATATCTCCTCCCGACATGAAATGCACTGGAATATGTCTTGTTTGAGCATCTGTTTTCAAACGATCCATCACTGTCCAACCATCTACCAATGGTAATCCTATATCTAAAATGATTGCATTGGGCTGATATTGCTTCGCGAGTTCTAATCCCATTTTTCCATCGTGCGCTAATACACATTTGAAATCTTTTTCATGCGCAAGGTCTTGAATTAATTGAGCAAATTGAACATCATCTTCAATGATTAATAACACCCGATCACCAACCTGAATATTATCACGGTCATCGGCGCTGATTTTTGTTTCAAACTTAGGTGGTTCTGAAATGGTTGGTAGTATTTCAACAGGTGGCGTTTCATCTATTAGTATTTTAGGCATTTTTGAGGGTGATTTAAACACAGGCTTGATATGTGGTTCTTCACTATTTTGATGAGAAGAAGTTGCTGATTTTTCTACCCGTTGTGGAATCGTTAAACTAAAGGTACTTCCAACCCCTTCCTCACTTTCAATATTTAATACACCACCTAACAAGCGTGTTAGTTCTCTAGAAATAGATAAACCTAACCCTGTTCCACCATAACGACGACTCGTTGTTCCATCTGCTTGACGAAATGCTTCAAAGATCAAATGCTGTTTTGTTTTAGGAATGCCAATCCCAGTATCTATCACACTAATTATAATACTGCTTTGTGCAGACAAATGATAAATATTAGCATCTGGGCGACGAATATTTAAAGTAACTTGCCCATTTTTCTCTGTAAATTTAAACGCATTTGAAAGTAAATTTGTAATGACTTGTTGTAAGCGTTGAGAATCGGTATAAATTAATATTTCCTCCAAAGATTTCTCAATATCAATAACAAACTTTAATCCTTTATCTTCCGCCATATGGGAAAACTTTCTACTCAATGATTCAGTAATTTGCAATAAAGGATATTCTTCAAAATGAAGCTCTAAATGCCCCGCTTCTACTTTTGATAAATCTAAAATGTCATTAATTAACACTAAAAGTTCAGTGCCCGCTTTATGAATGGTTTGAGCAAATTCAACTTGTTTCTCTGTTAAATTGCTATCTTTATTAGTCGCCAACATTTGCGCCAAAATTAGCATACTATTTAATGGAGTGCGCAATTCATGTGACATATTGGCAAGAAACTCGGATTTGTATTGATTTGCAACCTCAAGTTCTTTTGCTTTTCTTTCGACTTCAACCCGATTTTTCTCTAGTTCTTGGTTTTTAATTCTAATCGCCTCTTTTTGGCGTTCTAATTCACGACTACGTTCTTCAAGTTCTTCATTTGTTTGACGGAGTTCTTCTTGTTGAGCTTGGAGTTCCTCTGTTTGACTTTGTAATTCTTCTGCCATCGTTTGGCTTTGTTGTAATAACTCTTGCAAACGTACTCTTGATTCAGCGGTATTTATAGCAATTGCAATCGCGGGTGTGACTTGTTGCAAGAAATCCAATTGCATTTCACTAAAGGGTTTGAAAGTACCAAGTTCAAATACGCCTTTCAAACTCCCTTCGTATAGGAAAGGTACAATGGCTAGATTATGCGGTGTGCTTTCTCCTAAGCCCGATTGTACAACAACATAATCTTCTGGTATTTGTGTAACAACAATGATTTCTTTTTCTAATGCTGCTTGCCCTAACAAACCTTCACCAATTGCAATCTCATTGCTAATGTTTTTACGTTTTTTATACGCATAAGTTGCAATCAATTTCAAATGAGGTTTAGTTTTATTTAAATCAGAGGAATGCAATATATAAAATGTTGCAACTTGGCATTCTAAATAGCGAGCTAAAAAGGTAATAATATTTTTGCAAAGTGTTAGCAAATCTAAATCACCGCTCATAGTTTCACTTAATTGAGTTTGCCCTGTTTTCAACCAATCTTGAGCATTTTTACGCGCATTTTCTTGTTCTAATTGTTGCAATGCTTGACGGTTATTATTTGTAATATCACGCAATCGCCGCGTCATTTCCAATAAAGCTCGACCTAACTCATCACTTTCAGAAAGCAATTTTACTTCACGGTTGTAATCACCTGCGGCAATTGCATTTGCTTGCAAAATAACCCCACGCAAAGTTTTTGTCATTTCAGTTAATGCTTGCCCCATTTCATCTTGATCTGAAAGCAATTTAACATCATTATTGAAATTACCATCTGCAATCGCTTTTGCTTGATCAATTGTTCCTCGAATACCGGTTTTAAGTTGCTCTGTCGAACAAACAATTTCTGCAATCTCATCTTTACCGTGATATTGCAAGAGTTCTTTAGTCGGTTTTCCTTGCGATAAAGTTCTTAGTTGATTATTAATTGCAGTGAGCGGCGTAACTAATTGACGTGTAAATTTCTTTGCCAAAAACCAAATGACCAAGATAACAATAATTCCAATGATGGTAGTTAATAATTTTAGTTCTAAAACAGCAGCAAATGCTTCATCTTTTCCAATGTCAGCAACTAAAGCCCACTGATAGTTTTCTATTTTGATGGGCGTATAAGCCGATAAAACTTCATTTCCTAGGTAATTGGTCGTAATAATTTTACCTTTTTCTCCTTTCAGAGCCATTTCAACGGCGGGTGTTTTTGCTTGACTATCTTCTGGGTGTTTAAATGAATATTCAATTGAATGTTTCTTTGGGTCTAAAACCGAATTTGAACGCATTAAATAATCGTTTCCTACCAAATAAATTTCGCCCGTTTTTCCTAACCCTTCACGCTGCTGAGTTAAATTATCTAGGGTATTGTCAAGCATTTGAAGTACAACAATAATTTGCACCTCTCCTTTGGGAGATAATAACGGTTGTGCAATAAAAGCCACCGGGCGATTTTGGGAGGGTTCATAAGGCGCATAATCACTCATGGCGAAAGTCTTTTCTTCAATAGTTTTTTTAATCAGTTTTGTTAAGTGGCTATTTAGCAAAGTTCCTTCAAATAAATTTGCACCATAATCTGCTTCACGCTTGGTTGTATAAAATATTTTTCCTTTAGGATCAACTAACAGTAAATCATAGTAACCATAACGATTGATGTAATTACTAAAGAAATCTTGATTGTTCTCTTGTTTTGGGGTGATGGCTTCTTCCATTTCAAATGTTGTTGCAGCTACCCAATTCAACCCATAAATAGACAGCGGTGAATTAATAAAAAGGGCTAATTTATTTAGCAAATTTACTCTCACACCAATCGCAGTTTCTCCCATCAATGCTTGTTCTATTTGTGCAGAAGAACGTGGTTTTCCAAAAGCATCTTTTACAGCAGTTCGGCGATCACTGCGATAATAAGTTTTTCCATCATTTGTTTTACCGATCAAATAATTATCACCCGTTCTGCCCATATGTTCAACATTAAGCATTATTTCATTGATTTTCTCGGGCGTAATTGACATGATTAAAACGCCCACCAGCTCACCCTGATATTTGAATGGTGCACTAAAATGTGCCAAATGTTTTTCATATATCGGATCAAAACTAAAATCTTCTATTATTTGCTCACTTTTTAGGCTTTTCTCAAAAACATTTTTTAAGGAAGTTATGTGTAAATCAGCTTTTAAAAGATTTTTTCCAAGTAAAATGCTTTTTCTCGCAGAAAACACAACATTACCTTCGGGAGAAACAAATAACCATTCATGAAAATTATATTGTTTAGCAATTTTTCTCAAAAATTCAGCCCGCTTATTTTCTATTGCTAACCACGCTTCACTATTTGTATTTTGCTCTACTTTAAAAGCCTGATTAAATTCAATCATTCCTTGCACATACACATCATTTTGTGAAATAACCACCAAATTATCAACACGCTCTTGGAAATAATCAGTAATTTGAGATTTTTTATGTTCTTGTATTGCAATCATTTTATCGAGGGCGTTCTTCCATAACATTCCCACGACTTCCAATAAATTATTAACATCATTTTTTCGTTCTGAGAAATAACTTTCAATCTGCGTTTTCTTAATTTCTCGCAGGCTTTCTAATTGATTAAATGTTTGATATGATAAGGCTTTATCGCTTTGCCAAACTGCAATAATTCCGATTAAAATCAATGGGATAGTGCTAATAATTAAAGACACCCCAAATATTTTGCTATGAAGTTTCATTTCTATTTCTTCTCTTGAGAAGGTGTAATGATTGCAACAGTTGCATTAGGACGAAGTTTAAGCTGCCCCGCCGTGACAATGAAATCACTTGCACTTAAACCTTCAATCACTTCTACATCACCTGTGCGCCGTTGACCTAATTTGATTTTTGTTAGAATTGCTTTGTCTTCTTGTATTTTAAAAACAAAGCTATCGCCCCCTTGTGGAACAATTGCTTGCTCTGGAATTAACAAAGCATTTTCTCTCTGATTTAAAATCAATTTTACTCGAGCAAACAAACCACCTTGCAATTCCAAATTTGGGTTTGGTAATTTAGCCCGCAATAACAGCGTTCTGCTTTCTTCTTCCACTGCCAAATCCATTGCATACACTTTGCCCGTAAATTCTTTGGTGGGAAATGAATCTAAAGTTACCGTCACGAGTTGTCCGCGATTGATTTTCGACAAATAAATTTCGGGGATTCTGAAATCCAACTTGATCGTATCTAATTTATCTAAACGCACTAATGGTTGATTAGGGATAATATAAGCCTAATCGTCATTTTATCCAAACGCACTTTATCCACTGCTAATTTTGCTTTTGATTCATCTAATTTTGATTTCGCTTCATCTAAGGCTTGATGACTGGTTAATTGTTTGCTAAATAAATCTTTTGTTCTATCGTAGCTCTGTTTATTTAAAACCAAAGTTGCATTGTTTTGCTCTAATAATGCTTTATATTCAGACGCATCTAATAAAACAAGCGGTGCGCCGCCTTCAACTTTCTGACCTTCAACAAATTCAATGGCTTGAATACGTCCTGCGACTTCAGACTTTATAACAACCGATTCATCTGGTTTCAATGTTCCTATCGCCGATACTTCTTCTGTCACTGTATCAACTTTAACTTGTGCTACTTCTACAGGTGTGGGCGGTGGCGCAGAAGGTTTTGTAACAGCAGGCGAATCAGCAGCAAATACATTAGAATTGAAACAGAGTATTAAAACAAAATAGTGGAGCAAATTCATTTAATGTTCTTCCTTTAACCAAATGAGATTAAAACCAGAATGGGGGCTTTGTGAAAGCAGAGGTTGTAATATTTTTAAAACCGCCGTTGCTTGTTGATCAAATTGCCAAGGGGGATTAATCACTAACAAACCCGATCCATTTAAACTTAATTCATTATCGGGTGGTAAAACCCACAATTCAACTGCTAAGGCTTTTTTTATGGGACTTTTTGTAATATTTTGATAGAAACTTTTGAGCATTTGGCGATGTTTTATGGGATACCACAACACAAAAGTTGCTTGTGACCAACGTTGCAAACCGACTAAAAGATGTTCTAATGCTAAAGAAAACTCTTTCTGTTGCATTTCATACGCGGGATCAATGAAAACCAGTCCTCGTTTTAATTTGGGCGGCAATAAGGCTTTTAATGCTTCGTAACCATCACGTTGATGCAAATGAATTCTTTTATCTTTTTTAAGAAAGTTCTTTAATTGCGCAAAGGTTTCTGGATGTAATTCATTTAAAATCAATTCATCTTGTTCTCTTAATATTTGTGCTGCGAATAATGGCGAACCCAAATAAAATTGCAATTCATTATTTTGATTATAATTTGTTCTTCTAATAGTTTTGAAATGCCTTGTTGATATTCTAACGTTTTTCCAGATTCAAGGCTTTTCAAATCATACAAACCACTTCCAGAATGTGTTTCTATATAACAAAATGGCGCAGGTTTCTCTAAAAATTTATTGAGCAATACCAATAACAAACTATGCTTGCACACATCTGCAAAGTTTCCCGCATGATAGCTATGTCGATAATTCATAAAATTAGTATTGCCCTTTAAAATCAACCTCTTACGCCGCGCTCAGGCGAAGAGTTAAAAATACGTTTTAAGAAATCGTCGAGTTTCTTCCAAGAATCTTGATCGGCTTCTTTATCATAAGCTAATGGCAAACTAAACTTTTGAGCAACTTCATCAGCATTTGGGTTGGTAAAACTGTGTTGAACATTGGGATAACCAATATATTCAAAATCAGCTTTTGCGGCTTTCATTTCAGATTTGAATGCTTCAACTTGTTCTTCTGGAATCATTGCATCGGCTTCACCATTGAAAACCATGATTTTTGCTTTGATTTCTCCGGCTTTCGCGGGTTCTTTAGTTGAAAGCATTCCGTGAAAACTTGCAACGCCTTTCAAATCCAGCCCCATTCGCGCCATATTTAAAACCGTTGCTCCCCCAAAACAATAACCAATTGCGGCTAAATTTTCTTTCTGAACAGTAGGATTTTGTTTTAATAAATCCATTGCCGCGAGAAACCGTTTCTTTGCGACTTCTTTATTTTTTAAAACCTCACCTGCAAATGCACCCGCGTCTTTAGGATGATCGGCAGTTTTTCCATCACCATACATATCCACTGCTAAGGCGGTGTAACCCATTTCTGCAAGCATTTCTGCACGTTTTCTTGCATAAGCATTATGCCCCCACCATTCGTGAACAACTAATACCGCTGGACGTTGCTCTTTCTTTGCATCATCAAATGCCAAATAGCCTTTCAAAGTTACGCCATCGGCTTTATATTCCACTGTTTCGCCTTTCACGGCTGCAAAAGAAGGCAAACTTGCCGCCATTATTAAAACACCTGCTAACCACGTTTTCATTTCATTGCTCCTTGTTTAAAAATACCGATATTGTAACACTTATTGATAATAATCCAATATAAAAATTCCTTGTTGATAACGCTGTGTTGGTTGAGGAAAATGTTGCATTGGCACTGAACTTTCGTGAATGATGACTAAGGGACGACGCATTTGAATTGCTTGCATAAGTTGCTCTGTTTCCAAATAACGATGTTGCGCATCGGGATAACTCAATCCGTATTTCATTTCTCCTTTTGAATGAAATAAATACACATCATTTCTTTTATAAAACCAATTCACCGCGTGCATTAAGGGTGCATCTGAAATTAGCATCGTTTGAGGTGTAATAAGATGTTGATTTTTAACAAAAAATCTTTCAGGTGCTTTGCGATCTAAAAAGTCTTGCGGCAAAACAAAATGCAATGCTAACATTAAAGCAATTGGCGACATCGCATAAAATAATAATGCTTTCAGTTGTTCAGTTGATTGCAATGCTTTCATTATTAAAAAACTACCCACACCTAATGAAATAACAATCAATGCAACTTTATAAAATTCTTCTATTTGATAAATTGGGTTTAAATCGAATAAATTCAATTGCATACTGATAAGAACTAAAATACCTAAAACTGTGATCATCAAACCAATCATCATTCCCCAACTTTGTGATTTTGTTGGAAAATGATTCGCCAAACCTTCACTTAATAAAATCGCTAACGGTGCAAAACACGGCAAAATATAAGGGGCTAATTTTCCTGTTGAAAGCGAAAAGAACATAAACGGCAACACAAACCACAATAAACTAAACCGATATAAGGGTTCAGAAAGCAGTTTTGATTTCAAGTTGCTCAACGCCGCTGGAATTAAAAACGTCCAAGGAAATGCTCCCACTAATAAAACAGGAATGAAATACCAAATCGGCTCTTTATGTTGAGCATCATCTCCTCCCATAAAACGATTAATATGTTCTATCCAAAAGAAATAGTTCCAGAAATCACTTTCTTTAACATGAATAGCAATGCCCCAAGGCAAACAAATTAAAACAACTGAAATAATCGGTAAAACGCTCCAACTTAACATATCTTTGGCGCGTTTCTCCCCTATCATAAATGCAATAATTACCATAAAAGGAACGACAAACGCTAGAAATCCTTTAATTAGAAACGCCAACCCACAAAAAATACCCAATAAAACCAAATATTTATTTCTTTCTTTTTTATCATTTGATTGAGAAGCAATAAAGAAACTTGCAACCGCCGCAGTGAGAAACGCCGTCAGCATTCCATCTAAAACATTCGTGATTCCTAACACAAATACAAATAAAAAAGTCAAATAAATAAACGACCCTAAAATAGGCTGAGTTGTTTTACCAAATCGCCGAATTAAAATAAACACCCACCACGCCGAGAAACCCGCCGCTAATGCCGTCGGCAAACGATTCGCAAATAGGTTTTCTCCAAATACCCACATTGCGCCCGCTTCTAACCAATATCCTAACGGCGTTTTCTCAAAATAACGCATCCCGTTCAAATGCGGAACAATCCATTCGTTGCTCGCCAAAATTTCTCTCGGAATTTCCGCATAACGCGCTTCAGAAGGAATCGTTAAAGGATGCGTTCCTAGCAATAAAATATAAACCACTAGAAATAAACTAAAAACGCCAATCGTTAAATGTTTTGTACTCATGTTTGAAATGTATGTTTGTTAGAAAAGAAATAAGCGTTAGATTATAAAATCCAACGCTTATGAGAAACTTAAATGTGCGGGTCTTGCTTTAGCTTTTTATCATGACAATATATTAGAAAAGTTCTTTTACTTACACCCGCTTGATTTGCCATTGAACTTACTAACGTATCACTAAATGGTGCTTTTGGACAATCCACAGTTACTTTATACAATTTTCCTTTCACAACTTTAGTCCAATGCTCATGCGATGTTCCTTTTTGTTTCTCAGAAATGAAACCCATATTTTTCAACGCTGTTTTTACTTGCGAACAAGTCGGTGGTGCAAATTTCTGAAAGAACTTGGAAAATACCATTTTCTTACCATTTAAACAGAAGGATAAGGTTCTAAAAATATTTGATTACAGTTTTTGTAATGAAATACTTTGCTCAGTTTATATTGAAATAATATCCAATAGTAAGAAAATCTTTGAACAAATGGAGCTTTTCGTGAAAGAAGTTGCTCTGCATATTCTTTGTGCTTTCCAAATGCTTCTTCAATATAAGTTTGAATCATCGATTCTAACTTTGAAATCGCTTCTTTTGGAGAATCTGCTTGTGCTGCTAATGATAAATCAACACATACAGCAACTGATTGAGAATTCTCTTTTTTTACATAACATCTTAATGCTTTTTGCATAAATTAAAGCACCTCAGTGGCATAATCTGCTAAACGAGAACGTTCGCCGCGTTGTAATGTAATATGACCGCTAAATGCACAGTTTTTGAAACGATCAACTACATAAGTTAAACCCGACGTTGTTTCACTCAAATAAGGCGTGTCGATTTGACCAATATTACCCAAACAAACGATTTTTGTTCCAGGTCCCGCACGAGTAATTAAGGTTTTCATTTGTTTGGGGGTTAAGTTCTGCGCTTCATCTAAAATAATATAACGATTTAGAAAGGTTCTTCCTCGCATAAAATTTAAAGAACGAATCTTGATTTTATTAGCCAAAATATCATTGGTAGCGGCACGTCCCCAATCACCTTCGTTGTTATGTCCGTGTGCAGTTGGATTTAAAACCTCTAAATTATCCATTAATGCACCCATCCAAGGGGTCATTTTCTCTTCTTCTGTACCGGGTAGAAACCCAATATCTTCACCCACTGGCACAGTTACTCTCGTTACAATTATTTCACGATACAACTGTTTTTCTAATATCTGCGTCAAACCCGATGCTAACGCCATTAAGGTTTTACCACTTCCCGCCACACCTAACAAAGTTACGAAATCAATTTGATCATCCATGAGTAAGTTAAGTGCAAAATTTTGCTCACGATTTCGAGCATTTATTCCCCAAATTCCATGATGCGGTGCTCGATAATTATGCACGATTTGAATGACCGCTTCATTAGGTTTAACTTCTTTCACGAGTGCTTCAAAACCACCTTCCTCGTCCAGAAATAAACCTTGATTTGGATACCAATCATTGACATCTTCACCACGCAAACGATAAAAAATTCGACCTTTTTCTTGCCAAGATTCTAAACCGTTGCTATGTTTGTCCCAGAAATCTTTTGAAAGCGGAAGAAAACCACCGTACAAAAG
>JFJP01000039.1_pt1 | contig 17022 bp, 13 predicted proteins | sample 431651 | NCBI WGS metagenome assembly JFJP01 (sample SAMN02602958, study PRJNA72255) | Microbial mat metagenome, whole genome shotgun sequencing project. | biome: fresh water; feature: sink hole; material: water; isolation source: purple microbial (photo- and chemosynthetic) mats found in... | reverse complement strand
ACCCGCAACGCGGGGCTTTTTTGATCTGGGACGTCTGGGACTCGAACCCGCGAATGTCCCACGAAGACAGCCCAGTGGGCTGTCGTAGCGGGACCAATAACCGGCCTCGCTTTTTTCGTTCCAGCCCACCCGCAACGCGGGGCTTTTTTGATCTGGGACGTCTGGGACTCGAACCCGCGAATGTCCACGAAGACAGCCAGGCGTGGTTCAAGTCCCCGCAGTAGCCGATTGTGGTGACTCGCGCGCACAGCCTGCCGCAAAGAGAGCCTTTATTGGTTGATTGTGATCTTCTGAGGACGGACTTCCGGACTCTTGGGCACGGTCAGATGCAGCACGCCATCGCGGAGATCAGCCGTCACCTGGTTCGCCTGCACTTCTTCCGGCAAGGAAAAGGTCCGGTTGAAGGTGCCGAACGAGCGCTCCTGGGAATAGGAACGCTCGTCTTCCCGAGCGGACTCGGCCTCTCGCCGTCCACTGATGCTCAGGCGGTTTCCCGCCAGCTGGATATCTAGATCGCCTTTACGGATACCAGGCATATCGGCGGTGAGGATGTAGGCTTCGGCCGTTTCCTTTACATCGAAGGAGGGCATGAAGGCCGGGGTTGTTTCACCGGGGAAGGCGATTTCCCGGTATGGATCCCAGCGAAGGAGGTTTCGCATGAGCCTGAAGGGTTCAAGCGCTTCCGCGTTGAGGGCGAGCCGGTTGGGTTCGCGAGTTCGAATGATGTTCATGGTGAGTCTCCTTTCTCCCCGTGGCCGAGGAAGACAGCCTTGATTGGCGAAGAAAATATTAGTTCAATCAAGTCACATGTCAAGATTGGTTTTGAACCAAAATTTCGATTGGGTTTCTCGCCCGTTCCAATTCTCTATGAATAATGGAGGCCGCTCGTTGAATCCACCCGGTAGTTCATAACCGCAGTTCTGTACCCACCTTGATGTCAGCCGGACCTCGTGCGAAATGCCGGGGGTGAATCGAATTGGATCTTCGCCTGTTTCCAGGGGGTGCAGGCTTTGTCCGTGGGAATGGAATCATTATTCTGCTGTGTGCTTTTGGACCGCCATGACCTCGAAGCCGCGAATGTCCCACAAAGGGAACGGTCCGCTTGTCGAATCGGACCCATGGTTGTGCGAGCCTCGTGGCTCGGAAAAGGCTAATGGCTTGACTCTGGCCGAAGGCTCGCTAGGGCTGATTCTATGAAGAAATTCATAAAAATCTAGGCCAGATGGCCTGGTTTCTGTGGGCGTATCGATGTCCTTTTGCCCGCCACAGGATGTACACCAATTCGATCCCAGTTGCGATCGACTACAACCTAAAGTCCCGGCGTAACGGCACCGGTGGAAACGTGCCATTTCGCCCGCCCAACCGCTTCGAAGCACTGCTCGAACTCTTCCAGGGTGCTCGGCTTGGAGGCCAAGGCGACATGGGGATACACCGGCGCAAGATTCGAGGCGGCTTGTTCCACTCGTCCCGTGGGGAGCAGAACCGGCATGGTTGGGCGCAATGCGCGAAGGCGCCGCAGGGTGCCAGTACCCCCAGTCCAGAGTGCAGATCGATTCGGTGCTCCCGCCGAAATTGGTCAACTCGGCTTGCAAGCGTCGGAGCCGACGCCGGATAGCCCATTAGAGTCACCAGTTCCTTGGCCTTGGTTCAGCGGGTTGGGGTCTCTTCCGTGAACCAGGGCGTTTGCCGGTAATCCTCCAACAGCCGTTCCAGTACCACCCGCACGCAGACCATCAGTGGCACGGCGAACAGCAGTCCCAACAGGCCAAACCAATGACCAAAGGCAATGAGGGCCAGCAATACTTCCAGGCTATGCAGCTTGCTGGCGCGGCCCACCCAGACTGGGGTTAGGTATAGGGCTTCGATCTTTTGGACTCCGGTGAAGACCCCTGCGACCAACACGAGCTGGCCAGCGCCCATGCCTTCGAGCCCAACTAGCACCAGGGCGGGCAGCAAGGCCACGAGGTAGGGGGAATAGGGGATCAAGTTGAAAAAACCCGCCACGCACCCAAGGAGCCAAGCGTAAGGCACGCCGAGAAGTTGAAAGGCGAGGCCATGCAGGAGGCTCATGACCAGCGCCACGGCCAGTTGACCTCGAATGTAGCCGCCCAACCGTTCGTTGATATCTTGCGCCATGGCCTGGGCCCGAGCCTGATGACGGGGCGGCACCAAGCCTTTCAGAAACTGTAGCATCGACTGTCCGCCCTCCAGCAGATGGTAAAGAATCAGGGGCACCAGGATCAGGGTGAGGGCAGAAAGGAAAAATTGCAGGAGGCCGGAACCCGCCTTCAAAATGCCACCCCAGGCTCCGCCGAGGTCAATGCCTTCGATACTCTGTCGAATCCTATCGGCCCAATACGGGTGGGCCTGGGCCAGGGGGGTCAGCTTCTGATCGAGCAGCGCTCGCCACTTGGGCAAGGAAGCCGGGAGCCGCACGGTCTGGTCATAAAGGAAGGGGACGAGCCAAGCCAAAAGGGCTGCCGTAAGACCGATGGTGAACAACAAAATGCTGGCTACGGCCACGGTGCGGCGTGTATAGCGACTAAGGCGATCCACCAGCGGCCCCAGCAGGTAGGCCAGGATCATGGCGACGAAAAAAGGCATCAGGGCTTGGCGCAGGAGCCAGAGGCTCACCAGCAGCCCCGCGGCTATGGCGGCGTAGCGCCAGGGCAGGGCGTTCGATCGAGGTTCAAGCCGGTTTTCCAAAGCATCCCCTTGGGTGAAAGTGGGTGGGTTGGCATGAAAGGCACGATCAGGATGACTCGAAAGCAATGAAAATGAAGAGACGGTCTCCAAGGTGATTCACCTGGGCGCTCAGCGGCGGGTGGTGCCTGCCCAGTCACCATGCGAAGCTGAAGGGCCCTGGAAACGCAGGGCTCGCAAGGAGAACTGCGTGGACACAGGGCTAGGCCAGTGGGCAGCTTGCCTTATTCAGGAGCCTGACGGTGAGGCGCGAGTGTATAGCCTGGATATCCTGCGCGGCTTCATGGCCCTGGCGGTGGCGATTTTGCACCTTTCCATGCCCCAGTTCACCGGCGTGGCTCAGCAAGGCTCTCGCCTGAGCAATATCAACAATGTCTTCGGCCCCTACGGTGTCGAGGGCTTCTTCATGGTGAGCGGTTTCTGCTTCTTCCTGCTCTACGGCGAGACTCGCTGGACGGCGCGCAATGTGGCGATATTTCACATCAAGCGTTTCTTTCGCATTGCGCCGCTCTATTACGCCGCCGTGGCGGTGACCCTGGCCTTCCGGCCCCCCTTCGGTACGGTGCTATTCGGCCCCAATCCGACGCCCCGGGTGCTGCTGGAGAACCTTAGCTTCACCTTTGGCTATTTCCATCCCAACCGCAGCCTGCTGATTGGCGGCTGGTCCATCGGTTTGGAGTATCTCTTCTACTTCGCGCTGCCCTTTCTGGTGCTGATTGCCCGGCGCAAGGTGCTGCTGTATGTAATGCTCGGCGCCTTGCTGGCCTGGGCTTGGCCCTGGAACTTCATCTATGTGCCCCAGGCACCCAACGCTGACTGGCAGAAGCTCCACACCTATGTCCATATCCCCAACCATGCCTTTCTCTTTGTGCTGGGAGGCGTGGCGGCCCATCTGCGCAGCCTGGCCCGTTGGCGATTGCGCTTCCCGGTCTTTGCAGCGTTGGTGCTGATTCTTTTCGTCCTCGCCATCCCCACGGGACCACCGGTGGAAGACACCTTCGTTTTCATTTTTGGCCGAGCACGGGTCTGGTATGTGACGCTCTGCTTCCTCATGGTCATGGTTTTTGCCCTCTACGATGCGCCTCGGCACCCGCTCCGCGCGCCCTTTGTGCTCCTGGGGGATCTGAGCTATTCGGTCTATTTGCTGCACCCCATGGCCTACCTCATCACCCTGAAAACCGTGCCCCAAACCTTGCCACCGCTGGCACGCTTCGGAATCGCCATGACCGCGACCTTCGGGCTGAGCTACGTGGTCTACCGCTGGCTGGAGAAGCCTGCCATGGTGCTGGGGAAGAGGATTGCCGAAGGGGTGAAAGGGACCCGAGCAATCCTTGCAACCCCACGGACTCTCCCATGACTTCCTCTCGAATCCAATCCTTCCGAGCGCTCCTGATTCTGGGTGGGCTCGTCCTCCTGCTTGGGTTGATGATTCCGTCGCCTGCCGGTCGGTTGGCGGCCTTCGTTGCGGTGGCCTTGTGCGCGCTGCTTGCTCTCGCCATCGCCCCGGGTTGGAAACGCCTCTGGCCGCTGGGGCTTTTCGTCCTTGCCTTCTGGCTTAGCCTCCAGGTTCTTCCAGCCTATCGGTTGGAACAGGCCGCACGGTCGCACCGCGTTCACCTCCTGCCCAAGTGAATCGATTACCAAGGCGGCTGGGCTTCTTCGGATTCCCGATTCTCGCCATGAACCTAGGTATGGGACCCTGGAGGTTCGGCCTGCGGGCTGATGGAGGTGGACCATGTCATTCATGCATTGGTTTTTGGCCCCGGCGCTCCTGTTGGCCACGCCTGGGTTGGCCGCCGAGAAGCGTGGCTTCACCATTGAGGATCTGTATCGCCTGAAGGGTGTGTCCAGCCTGAGTCTCTCGCCCGATGCCTCAAAGCTGCTCTTCCAGGTCTCCAGCCAAGATCTGAAGAAATCCACCCGAGTCACCCAACTCTGGATGCTGGACTTGGCCACGGGCATGAGTCGTCAGCTCACCTTTTCGGATAAATCCAGCACCTCACCGCAATGGTCCGCCGACGGCAAAACCATCCACTTCCTGTCGAGCCGGGAAGGCGGGCGGCAACTCTGGGCCATGGAGCTCGCCGGTGGCGAAGCCCGCAAACTCACCTCCATCGGCATCGGCCTGGGCACGCCCAAGCTGCACGGAAACAGCATGGTCTTTGATGCTTCGGTCTTTCCTGAAAGCATGGCCGATGTCACACGCCACAAAGAATTGGCGGGGAACCTGGAGAATGGCCCCGTGCAGGCTCATCTCTCCGACACGCTGCTGTACCGCCATTGGACCGATTACCGCGATTTTCAATATACCCATCTGTTCACCGCGAACCTGACCGATGGCAAGGTTCAGCCCATCACTAGTGGCAAGTTGGACTATCCCGGTTACGGCCAAAGCTTCGACCTTTCTGCGGATGGAAAGGCCATCGTGGTGGCCACCAACGCTGACGCTGTGCCCGCCCGTTCCACCAACCAGGATCTGTTCCTGATCAATCTGGAAGGCGATCGCACACCCCTGCGCCTCACGGGGGATAACCCGGCCTTCGATGGCGATCCCAAATTCTCGCCCGATGGGCGCTGGATCGCCTACCGCCTGCAGCGCAAGCCCGGCTTCGAAGCCGACCGCTTCCAACTGGCCGTGTGGGACCGCACCACCAAGACCTCCAAGGTGCTCACAGAAACCATCGATAACTGGGTAACGACCTTTCAGTGGTCCCCCGATGGCAAGGCCCTGTGGTTCACGCTGGACGAAAAGGGCCGCACGCCTTTGCACCGCGTAGAGGTGGCCACGGGCAAGATTCAACGGATGCTGGAAGGGCACACCATCAGCGAATATGCGCTGACTCCCGATCAGAAAACCGTGCTCTTCACCACCAGCAAGGTGGGCGAGCCCGTGGAAATCTGGCGTTATGGCTTCGACAAGAAGGAACTGAAACGCCTCACGAATATCAATCAGGCCGTGGCCGACGAAGTGGATATCCGTCCCGCCGAAGAGCTCTGGGTGAAGGGCGCCAATGGCACTCCGGTTCACGTCTTCATCGTGAAGCCCCATGGCTTTGACCCTTCCAAGAAATACCCGCTGATCATCAACGTCCACGGCGGCCCACAGATGCAGTGGACCGATTCCCTCCGGGGCGATTGGCAGGTCTACCCCGGTGCGGGTTATGTGGTGGCCTTCCCCAATCCCCACGGTTCCACGGGCTATGGCCAAGCCTTCACCGATGCCATCTCGGGCGATTGGGATGGCAAGGTCATCACCGATATCGAAAAAGTGACCGACGCCTTGGCCAAATTACCCTACGTGGATGCCGATCGCATGGGCGCCATGGGCTGGAGCTGGGGCGGTTACGCCATGATGTGGCTGGAAGGTCATAGCACCCGATTTAAGGCTCTGGCCGCCATGATGGGTGTGTATGATCTGCCCTCCATGCACGGCGCCACCGAAGAACTTTGGTTCCCCGAATGGGACCTCAAAGGCACTCCCTGGGATAACCCAGCTTCCTACGCCCGCATGAACCCCAGCGCTCACGTAAAGAACTTCAAAACGCCCTGCTTGGTCATCACCGGCGAACGCGATTACCGGGTGCCCTACACCCAGAGCCTGCAATTCTTCACGGGCCTGCAACTCATGAACGTGCCCAGTCGTCTCATCGTGTTTAAAAACGACGGCCATTGGCCCGATAACTTGAAGTCCATGCCCGTCTACTACAACAGCCACCTGGAATGGTTCGAGAAGTATCTGGGTGGCGGCAAGGCCCCCTGGAAGACCGAAGCCATGGTGCGGAATTTGGCCTTCGAGGAGAAGAAGTAAATTCCAAAAATCGATACGTTTTGCCAATAAAAAATCCGGGCGCAAACGCCCGGATTTTTTTAGTCAAAAAAGTTAAGGTTTACCCGCCAGCCGAGTGAGGAGGGTGTCGATTCGGCGCCGACTCACGCTGAGGGCGGTGCCGTTGCACATAACCGCCTCGCCGGCGCAACCGGCCGGGGTATGGACTTCCCGTAGGTAATCCAGATTGACCAGGGTGGAACGGTGGATTCGAACAAAGCCCTTGTCCAGCATGCCTTCCAACTCATCCATGGGGATATCCAGGGGCACCTTTCCCCGCGTGGTTTCCGCGAAAACCTGCCGAAATTCGGTGTGAATGTAGAAAACTTCGGACCAGCGGAACACCAGAATGCGATCCCGTATGGCCACGGTGAACCGCTCGGGGCCGGTGGTGTGGAAAGTTCCCTTCATGGCGGCGAGCAGGGCGCTGCGATCGACCTCGCTGCGCCGCCTGCGCACGCGCTCTAGCGTGGCGCGCACCCGTTCTTTGGTGACGGGTTTCACCAAGTAATCGCAGGCAGCCCACTCGAAAGCCTGGGTGGCCTGGTTATCCAGGCTCGTCACGAAAACGATTTCCGGAAGCACGGGAAGCTTGCTCCAGGCGGCCTCCAAAAACCCAAAGGCGCCTGCCGGGGGAAACATGATATCGAGGAAGATCACATCGACGGAATCGTCCAGTAGGCATTTCAGCGCTGTGTTTCCATCGGCAGCCTCCCAGGCCAAAACACCATCTGGCGCGAGTTCTCCTAGCATTCGGGCCAAGGCCTTGCGGGTCAGCGCTTCATCCTCCACCAAGGCATAGCGGAAGGATGTTCCCGAGGCGTTCGTCGGAGAAAGGCGGCTCACCCGTTTTTCTCGAAGGGGTCTTGGGGAAAGGAAAAGGCGTCCTTGGGCATTTCCTCAAGGGTAGCCAAAAGTCCTCGAGCCCTCGTGATCAAAGCGATCATGGAGTCGCACTTTTCGTCGGATTCCCCGGGCCCGGCACTCGCTGCATCCAGGGCTCTATCAAGAATTCGGCGGGCATGCGCGGCCGAGGAAAGCAGGAGATTGATTCTAGGATTTGGCATAGAGATCCATGTGCCACTGGGTTTAAAGCTCAACTGAAAGGTTTCTTCAACGTGATCGCGGCACGGGGTCAGGCAGACATCCCACTTCCGGAGCCCTGGGTCCTGCTCGGGTAACTCGATGCGAAAGCGCAGGCTGCCGCGCCGCTGGGCCAAACGGAAGGCCCTTGCCAGACCGGCCGTGGCGCGCTCTCGGCTGGAAGGGTAGAGGCGGGCCAAAAGGCCATCCATCGTTCCAAAGCTGGAAATGCTGCCGCCCGTCACCCTCCCTGCATGCTCAATGGCAGGCGAGTTGGCGTAGAAAATGGTTCCCTGGCCCCGACAAAGCAAAACGGCGGGAAAGGGCGGCGAGTTTTGAGGCATGAAAGATCCAGGGATTAATTAAAATTACGACCCGAATCTCTAGACAGCTATGCCAAAAGAACGAATTGCCATCCTGAAGAACCCAACAGCCAATTGGATAGAAAAACTCATCCCAGCGACTGCACCAGCACTTCTTTGCGGCCATCCAGATAGCGGGCGGCGGCAGGCAGCACTTGGTGTTTGTAGATCAAAAAGAGCATCCCCAGGAGCAAGGCCATCACAGGCAACAGCAGGGCCGGGGCTAGCCAGTTGGTGAGCAGGAAAATGCCTCCAAAAATGAGCATGCCCACCAGCATTCCTGCCATGCCAAGCCAAATCACAGGTTGCGCCATATTGTTGTTCTTCAAGCTATCTCGAGGCATGGGGCGGGGTAGCCAGGCACTGGTCCAATGCCCCAGGCTCACTTGCAGGAGAAACAGGCAACCCGAAAAACAAACGCCGGCCAGGGCCTGCAAAGGGCCAAGCTTTCCCACCAGGCTCAGGAGAATCAGGAGTAACGCCACCTGTATCCCCAAAAAGCCTAAGAGTCCTAGGGTTTTTCCGACCAGCAGATCCCGCGAACGGATGGGGAGCAGCAACAGGGCCTTGATACCGGGGCCGTCTAAGCCGAATTGATTGAGCTGAATCTGAATACCCGACATGGAAAGGTAGGCGAACGCCATGGGTAGCGTCCAGATGGTGGCCCCCTTAATGCTGGCGAAGGGCCCCTTAATGAGCACCAGCACCATCAGGGGAATCAAAAGCTGGAACCTGCCCAGGTGACTGGAGGTGATCGCACGCCATTGCAGTCGCGCCACGCCCAGCATTGGCGTTGAGAAACTCCAGAGTTTTTCCGCAGAGCCCTTTTTGACTGGGTCTGAGGCCTGGGGATTCGAATCGTGTTTGAGGGTGCTGGCCGCCGCCAGCAGCAAGAGCGCGAGCATTGCCATGGGGTAGATCTGTCGGCTCAGAGCCAGCCCCCATCGACCCTGGAGGGCATCGCCCAGACCCCGAACGGATTGAGTCGAGGGCAAGTGATCGACCACCTTCACCAGGTGCTTGAGGCCCTGTTTCACCTGAAGCGAAATGGCAGAGGGACTCCTACCCTTCTCTGTGATTCGACGCGTGGTAGTGGGGAGAAGGGTTGTGGTGATCCAAAGGAAAAACGCCAGCACCGCTAAAGCCAACCGCAGATGTTTGGTGAGGCGAGCACTCAGGCTGCCCACCAAATAGCGAATGCAAAGTACCGCCAGCAAGGTACCCAACCAAGGCAAGGGCAGGAGCATCAGCAGCACAGGCTTGGCCACTCCGACTCCCAGTAGCAGACAGGCGCTGATGGTGGCCATGGCCAGGGGCAACAAATCGCCCGCCCCGGCAATGAGTTCCGCCGTGAACAGGCTGCGAAGGCGCAGGGGGAAGATCCGTGTGCTTTCCCAACCCAAGGTGCGATTGCCACTGAATAGCCCACCCACGATGCCACCCAGCAGAGCCAAAAAGGCCAGGATCCCACCCAGAATTCGGATCAGGATTGGATCGGGCAGGCCGCGCCCCAGGAAATAGCCACCCACGAGGCTTCCACCAACCATCGGCATGGCCGCGAAGAGGCCCAGCATGGTCAGGGTGATCACATAGGCCGTGCGCCCAGACTTGCCTAGTTCTTTTCGAGAGCGGTTCCAACCCGCCTGGAGATGGGCCACCAGCAGCGTACGGACGGGCCCCACTACAGCCATGAGAGTTCACCGGTCTTCACGCCACCCACCAGATCCACGAACAGGCTTTCGAGATTGTCGGCCCCTTCGGCGGCGCGCAACTCGGTGAGGGGCCCGAAGCCCAGCAGTTTCCCTTCATCCAGAATGGCGATGAGGGGGCAGAGCTTCTCGACCACCTCCATGATGTGACTGGTGAGGATGATGGTGACGCCCCGGCTTTGCAGCGAATTCAGGATGTCTTTGATGGTGCGACTGGTGACCGCGTCGATGCCCTCAAAGGGCTCATCCAAAAACACCACCCGTGGTGCATGAATCAGGGCGGCGCAAAGGGCCAGTTTCTTCTTCATGCCGTAGCTGTACTCGGCCACCAGCCCCTTGGGAGCGGGGGCCAGATCGAGTTTGGCGAAAAGCTCATCCCGCCGCGCATCGATCACCGCATCCTCCAGGCCGTACATGCGCCCCACGAAGCGCAGGTATTGGGGACCGGTGAGGTATTCGAGTAAGGCCATATCCTCAGGCATGACACCGATCTGCTGTTTGATGGCCAAGTCGTCCGTGGCGAGATCCAGCCCCAGCACCCGAATGCTCCCGCTGGTGGGCTTCAGCAGGCCCGTCACCATCTTGAGGGTGGTGCTCTTACCCGCGCCGTTGCGGCCCAAAAGGCCCAACAGACTCCCGGCTTCCACGCGCAATGTCAGGTCATGCACGGCCACTTTCTCGCCGAAGGCTTTAGTCAGGTTCTCGAATTCCAGTGCGTAGCTCATACCTTTGAAACTAACGCAGTGGCGCCGCGAAGGCACCCTGGAACGCTGGATGGATTATTTCAGGGGGCGAATGTTCCTAGCTGAATTCACGGATGGCACTCGCTTGGTTTGCGCCTACGCGGCCAGTTTCGATTTCGGCGATGAAATAGTTCTCTCCGCGAATCGGTTCACCCGCCATCCGGCGCATCATCGCGAGTTGACCGAGTTGCGCAGCCTCTGGTGAGCTATCAAAAATTAGACGCGGAGAAGAAACGTTGCAGCATAGCCCGAGAAATAAACGATTGCGGGGTTTCGGTAGCAACTTTCCCAGCCAGCGCGGTACCACACGTATAGGCCCAAAAGAGGGAAAGGAACAAGCCCAAGAAGCACGGCCCAAATTAGGTCCTCCCGCTGCCAGACCTCCCAGGCAAACCACAATTGGCCCGCAAGAGTAAGGATCAGGACGACAATTGAGAGCGCATGCATCTCGACTCCGAAGTGAAATTTTCAGAAAGCATGCACAACCTTGACACTGACCTTGCTTGACCAGGAAAGCTCCTGGCCAAGCAGAAGAACCGCTAGGGTGAAACGTATTCGGTGAAGGGCGAGCGGTGACGCTTAACCTATAAATCTGCGCACCCGAAAAGGCTTGATGTCATGTTCCATGGGAAGGGGTCGCATCCCGCCTTCATCGAATGCTGAAACAGCCCCATGTTGCCGGGCGATTTGCGTATCCTGCCTAAATGAATCTGCATCCAATTCCCACCCTGCTTTCCATCCTCGGCGTACTCACCGCCCTGTTCTCGGGCTACTGGATTGCAGCCCTCCGGCGAGTACATCGAGAATCCCTTGATGTGAATGATCCAGCGAAGGATGTAGGCTCTCCGGGCGTTGCCGCATTGCTCCTGGGCTTTGCGACCAACTTTTTCGATACTTTGGGCATTGGTGCTTTCGCCACGACCACGGCGGTGCTGCGCTTCCGGAAAATGGTGCCTGATCAGTTGATTCCCGGAACGCTCAACGTGGGCCTCAGTCTGCCCTCGATCCTGCAGGCCTTCATCTTCTCGGTGATCATTCCCGTCGATGCCGTAACGATGATCCTGATGGTGCTCTCCTCCACGCTGGGCGCGTGGCTGGGCGCTGGATTCGTTTCCCACTGGCCCAAACGCCGCATCCAGATTGGAATGGGAACGGCTCTTCTCTGCGCCGCCTGCCTTATGTTTCTCGGGCAAATGAAATGGCTACCATCGGGCGGGGCGGAAATTGGTTTGGTGGGCTGGAAGTTGGTGGTGGCACTGATTGGGAACCTGCTGCTCGGCGCCTTGATGACCCTGGGCATCGGCTTGTATGCCCCTTGTATGATCATGCTTAGTTTCCTGGGCATGAGTCCCAAGGCAGTGTTTCCGATCATGATGACCGCCTGTGCCTTTCTCATGCCGGTGGGCGGAATTCGCTTCATCCGCGAGCACAAAGTTGCTCCGCGGGTGGCTTTGGGTTTGACTCTGGGCGGATTGCCAGCGGTGCTGGTGGCCGCTTTTCTGGTGAAGGAACTACCGCTGTATGTCCTGCGCTGGGTGGTTATCACCGTGGTCATCTACACCGGCACCATGCTGCTGGTGGCGGCACGGAAAGCCCGTGGAACCCTGAATCCGGAATGACAAAAATCAGAGCTGCGATCACGGGCGCTCCGATAACTCAATTTGGTAGCCCGGGCTTATGCAGCCGGATCGAAAAGTCATCGCTAGAGTAAAATCAACCGCCCACCAAGGACTGAACACCTCGGTGCTTCGGTATTCATCCATAACCTGCCTGCCCCCGCAAAGGATTCAACCCCTTGAACAATTTGCCAAACTGCCCGAAATGCAATTCCGGATACACCTATGAAGGCGAAGGGATGTTCGTTTGTCCGGAATGCGGAAACGAATGGACCCTGGACTTAGAATCCGAACACCGTGAACCAGAAAGGATCGTCCGGGATGCCAACGGAAATATCTTGAAGGACGGCGATTCTGTCATCCTGATCAAGGATCTAAAGGTGAAGGGCAGCCCATCCCCCTTAAAGATCGGCACCAAGGTCAAGAACATCCGCCTAGTCGAGGGCGATCACAATATTGATTGCAAAATCGATGGATTCGGCGCGATGAGCCTGAAATCTGAATTCGTTAAAAAGAGCTAAATCTCCTGGATGCCGGGCCTCAGACGTGGGAGTGGGCGCACGAGCGGCATCCGAGATGCCTGTTTGACCGAGGCGGTCGCTTCCGATCCGTTTCATCCCAGCAACGCGAAGGCAGACCTCGTATTAAGATGTTTTGCGGTCGTACCAAACCAGCAAACCTTTTTCGGAGTCACCTCATGCGATCTCGGATCCCCCTCACGACACTGACCGCGTTGGTCTGCCTTGCGAGCCCCGCCATGGCCAAACCCGCCCCCTCTGCCAACCCCTTCTTTGCGCCCTGGAAGACGCCGTTCGCGGTGCCGCCCTTCGCTCAGATCAAGACGGAGCATTTCATGCCCGCCCTGGAGGAAGGCATCAAGCAGCAGAAGAAGGAAATCGAAGCCATCGTTAAGAACTCCGCCAAGCCCACGTTCAAGAACACCGTGGCGGCACTCGATGATTCTGGGCTGCTGCTGAGCAAGGTCTACAACGTTTTCGGGCTACTCACGGGCGCCGAAACCAACGATGCGCTGCAAGTCATCGAAGCCAAGGTGGGCCCTTTGATGGCAGCTCATCAGGACGATATCAACTTGAATGAAGGGCTCTTTCAGCGCGTGAAAGTAGTCTTTGAAACCCGCGCCACCCAGAAGCTCAACGCCGAAGAGAAAACGCTGCTAGACAAAACCTACCGGCGTTTTGTGCGGGGTGGAGCCAACCTCACTGCAACCCAAAAGGATCGCCTGCGCGCCATCAATGGTGAGCTCTCCAGCCTCAAGATCAAGTTCAGCGACAACCTGCTGAAAGAAACCAACGCCTACAAACTGGTGGTGGATTCCAAGGCCGACCTGGCGGGTCTTCCCGAAGGCCAGATCTTCGCCGCTGCCGACGCCGCCAAGCAGGCTGGCCTGGCAGGCAAATGGGTGTTCACGCTGAAATCCCCCAGCATCTGGCCTTTTTTGCAAAGCGCCGAAAATCGAGAATTGCGCCGCCAGATTCTGACCGCCTACTCCACCCGCTGCGACAAGGGTGGCGACACGGATAACAAGGCCATCTTCGCCAAGCTGGCCTCACTCCGAGTCGAAAAGTCCCAATTGCTGGGCTACCAAAATTGGGGTGGTTTCGTGCTGGCTGAGAACATGGCCAAAACGCCCGAGAACGCCTACAAACTCATGGAACAACTCTGGGTGCCCTCCCTCAAGGTCGCTAAGCAGGAAGCCGCCGATCTTCAGGCCATGATCGATGCCGAAAAGGGTGGTTTTAAATTGGAACCCTGGGATTGGCGCTTCTATTCCGAGAAGGTCAAGAAGGCCAAGTACGATCTGGACGAAGAAGCCATGAAGCCCTATTTCCCCCTGGAGGGCGTGCGCACCGGTGCCTTCACTCTGGCGACCAAGCTCTATGGCATCACCTTCACGGAGCGCAAGGATCTGCCTATCTACCACCCCGAGGTGCAGGCTTTTGAGGTTAAGGAAAAGGACGGCAAACACATCGGCATCCTCTACATGGATTTCCACCCCCGGCCCGGCAAGCGCGGCGGCGCCTGGATGTCCACCCTTAAGGAACAGTGGATTCAGAACGGCAAATTCATTACCCCCGTCATCTACAACGTGAGCAATTACTCTCGGCCCACCGGGGATGCACCCGCGCTGCTCACACCGGATGAAGCCGAAACGCTGTTCCACGAATTCGGTCACGCCATGCACTTCATGCTCTCCAACTGCCGGTTCCGAGGCAGCGGCAATGTGGCCCAGGACTTTGTGGAATTGCCCAGCCAGATCATGGAGAACTGGGTCTTCGAGCCCGAAATGCTAAAGCTCTACGCCAAGCACTACAAGACCGGCGAAGTCATCCCCGAGGCCCTGGTGCAAAAGCTAAAGAAGGCCGGCAACTTCAACATCGGCTTTGCCTGGACCGAAAAACTCGCAGCCTCGCTGTTGGATATGGATTGGCACACCTTGACCGATGCCAAGGTGCTGGATGCTGCGTCCTTCGAAAAATCCCGCATGGAAAAGTGGGGCCTGATGGCGGAAATCCTGCCGCGCTACCGAACCCCCTACTTCTCGCATTCCGCCGATGAATACTCCGCCGGCTACTACAGCTACACCTGGTCCGAAGTGCTCGATAGCGATGCCTTCCAGGCCTTCAAGGAGAAGGGCAACCTCTTCGACCCCGCCACGGCCAAGGCCTTCCGCAAGCTCCTGTCGAAGGGCGGCAGTGAAGATCCCGCTGCCATCTACCGGGAATTCCGTGGCCGCGATCCCAAGGTGGAAGCACTGATCGACAAGCGGGGACTCAAGTAGGCACCTATAAAAGGACTTTCACCACGGAGACACGGAGAGCACCGAGATATAACGGAAAAGTTTCGACCCACTTCTCGCAGGTTCCAGGCGTTCCTACCGCTTCTTTTTTACTCTCTTTTCTCCGTGTTCTCCGTGCCTCCGTGGTGATCCTTTTTGACTCAACCCTAACCTTTCCTGTGATTCGTTTTCTCCTTTATTAGCCCAATCCAAATGTCCAAACCCAATTCCATGCCCCTTTCAGAAAGCGAGGAATCCATGAAGCCCACCCTTCTCAGCGCCCTGCTCACCGTGCCCATGCTGGCCGGAAGCCCCGATCCGGCCCAGGCCGCCAATCCCTTTTTCCAGACATGGAAAACGCCCTTTGGTGCGCCGCCCTTTGCCCAGATCAAGGAAGAGCACTTCATGCCCGCCTTCATTGAAGGCATGGCGCGGCATCGAGCCGAAATCAAGGCCATCGCCGAGTCCAAGGAGAAGGCCACCTTCAAAAACACCATCGAGGCCCTAGAGAATTCTGGTCGTTTTTCGGATCCCGTGAGCGCGGTCTTTGGCCACCTCTCCGGCGCCGAGACCAATTCCAAGCTCCAAGCCATCAGCCGCGAACTGGCGCCCCTGCGCTCGGCCCACTACGACGATATCAACTTCAACGAACAGCTCTGGCTCCGTGTGAAGGCCGTTTGGGAGGCCCGGGCCACCGAGAAGTTGAACCCCCAGCAACTGCGCCTGCTCGAGGATCGCTACAAGGGTTTCGTGCGGGCTGGGGCCAATCTCGGCGCCGCGCAGAAGACCCGTATGCGTGCCATCAACACCGAGCTCTCCAAGATCAGCGTGCAGTTTGGCGACAAGATGCTGAAGGCCACCAAGGATTACCAGCTTGTGATCGAAAAGCCCGCCGACCTCGCGGGCCTGCCCGAAGGCGCCCGTAGCGCCGCCGCCCTGGCCGCCAAGAAAGCCGGGAAAGAAGGCCAGTGGCTCTTCAATCTCGACGGCCCCAGCATCTGGCCCTTCCTCCAGTATTCCGATAACCGCGAATTGCGTCGCCAGATGCTCACGGCCTACACCGAGCGCTGCAATGGCGGCGAGCAGGATACCCGTGCCATCGCCAGCCGCATCGCCGCCCTGCGCGCCGAAAAGGCCAAACTGCTGGGCTTTCCCACCTGGGCCGATTTCATCCTCGACGAGAACATGGCCAAGAACCCCAAGGGTGTTTATGGCCTGCTGGATCAGCTCTGGCAGCCCGCCCTGGAAGTGGCTAAAAAGGACCGCACCGAGTTGCAGGCCCTTCTCGCAAAGGATCTGCCCGGCGAGAAACTGCAATCCTGGGATTGGCGCTACTACGAAGAGAAGGTCCGCAAGGCCCGTTTCGATCTGGACGAAGAAGTGATGAAGCCCTACTTCCCCATCGATCAGGTGCGCGATGGCGCCTTCCTGGTGGCCCAGAAACTCTATGGCATCACCTTCACCGAACTCAAGGGCATGCCCACCTACAGCAACGAAGTGAAGGTCTTCGAGGTCAAGGAAAAGGACGGCCGTCCCGTGGGCACCTTCTACGTGGATTACCACCCTCGGCCCGGCAAGCGTGGCGGTGCCTGGTGCGGTCGCCTGCGTTCCGGCGATAGCGCGGTTCGCCCCATCGTCACCAACGTGTGCAACTTCACCCGCCCCACGGGCGATAAACCCGCCCTGCTCACGCCGGATGAAGTGACGACCCTCTTCCATGAATTCGGTCATGCCTTGCACGGATTCTTCTATGCGGGTCAGTATCGCGGTCTGGCGGGCACGCCCCGGGACTTCGTGGAGCTCCCCAGCCAGATCATGGAGAACTGGGCCATGGAGCCCGAAGTGCTGAAGCTCTACGCCAAGCACTACAAGACCGGAGAAGTAATCCCCGACAGCCTGATCCAGAAGATGCAGAAGGCCGGCACCTACGGCCAGGGTTTCGTCACCGTGGAATACCTGGGCGCCGCCCTGCTGGATATGGCCTGGCACACCCAGACCGAACCCAAAGAACCCGAGGCCATGGCCTTCGAAAAGGCCACCTTCGACAAGCTCGGCCTCCTCGCCGAGATCCCCAGCCGGTACCGCACGCCCTATTTCAATCACATCTGGGCCGGCGGCTACAGCGCAGGCTACTACGCCTACATTTGGAGCGCCGTGCTGGATAGCGATGCCTTCGCCGCCTT
>JFJP01005543.1_pt1 | contig 17024 bp, 8 predicted proteins | sample 431651 | NCBI WGS metagenome assembly JFJP01 (sample SAMN02602958, study PRJNA72255) | Microbial mat metagenome, whole genome shotgun sequencing project. | biome: fresh water; feature: sink hole; material: water; isolation source: purple microbial (photo- and chemosynthetic) mats found in... | reverse complement strand
GGGTGTGCGCGGCCACCCGGGTTGAACTGCCCTCGCGCTTTTTGTGGCGCACCTACCGCCAGGTGCTGGGCCGCGACGCGGTGCCTGCCGACTCGCCACTCGACAAGCTGCCCATGGTCTGGCGGCTGATGCAGTTGCTGCCCGGGCTGCTGGCCGCGCCCGACTTTGCACCGGTAGCGGGTTTTCTCAAGGCCGACGAGCCTGATCGCCTGCTGCAGCTCGCCGGCAAACTGGCCGACCTGTTTGACCAGTACCAAAACTACCGCGCCGACTGGCTTGATGCCTGGGCGCAGGGCCACGACACGCTGATACTGGCCGATGGCCGCAGCACCGACCTGCCACCCGAGCAGCGCTGGCAGCCGCAGTTGTGGCGCGCCCTGCTGCAAACCCTGAGCGCGCAGCAGCAGCAAGCCATCCGCCCGCAATTGCACCAGCGCGTGTTGGCACGCCTGGCCTCGGGCGAGCCGCTGGCCAACCCGGTGGCGCAGCGCGTGATTGTGTTTGGCATGAGCCAGATTCCCTGGACCACCTTGCAGGCGCTGGCGGCACTGGCGGCGCACAGCCAGGTGATGCTGGCGATTCCCAACCCGTGCCGCTTTTACTGGGGCGACATCATGGACGGCCGCGAGCTGCTCAACGCCCAGCGCAGGCGCCAACCCTTGCGCCACGGCCGTGAGCTGTCTGCCATGCCGCTGGAAGACATGCACGCCCATGCGCATCCGCTACTGGCGGCCTGGGGCCGGCAGGGGCGCGACTTTATCCGCCAGCTTGACGTGTTTGACGATGCCGCGCAAAGCCGCCTCACCTTTGGCCTGGCGCGCATTGATTTGTTTGACGAAACCGAAGAAACCGCCCAAACACCCTGGCTCAAGCAGGTGCAAAACCGCATTCGTGACCTGTTGCCGCTGGGCGAACATCCGGCCACGCCACTGGCTGACACCGACTTGTCCATCGTGTTTCACAGCGCCCACAGCAAGGTGCGCGAACTTGAAATATTGCATGACCAACTGCTGCGGCTGCTGGCCCAGACCGGCGATCAGCCAGCGCTGAACCCACGTGACGTGATTGTGATGGTGCCCGACATCGAGCAAATGGCCCCCGCCATCCGCGCTGTGTTTGGTCAATACAAGCGCCAGGATGCGCGTTTCATCCCGTTTGACATTGCCGACATGAGCGCCAAAACCAGCAGCCCGCTGATCGGTGCCATCGACTGGTTGCTGCGCTTGCCGCAACAGCGCTGCGGCATGAGCGAGCTGGTCGATTTGCTTGAAGTGGGCGCGGTAGCGGCGCGTTTTGGCATTGACCAGGAATCCCTGCCCCGGCTTACCCAGTGGATGACGGGCGCTGGCATTCGCTGGGGGCTGAACCTTGAACACCGTGCCGACCTGGGCCTGCTGGCCTGTGGCGACCAAAACAGCGCCTGGTTTGGCCTGCGCCGCATGCTGCTGGGTTTTGCCAGCGGCATGGCCGCAGCAGACGAACCGCTGCCAGCCCTCAACGACATCGAACCCTACGGCGAGGTCGGCGGCCTGGAAGCCGAGCTGGCCGGGTCGCTGGCACACCTGTTGCAGGCGCTGGTCGATTGGTGGCGCGTGGCCAGCACGCCCGCCACCCCAGCCACCTGGGCGCAGCGCTGCCGCAGCTTGCTGACGGCGCTGGTCCAGGCCGAGTCGAAAATCGACAAACAGGCCCTGCGCGCCCTGGAAGACGGGCTGATGGCCTGGCAACTGGCCTGCGAAGAAGCCGGTTTTGCTGAAACCGTGCCGCTGATCGTGGCCCGCTCGGGTTGGCTCGACGCGCTGGAGGTGCCCAACCTGAACCAGCGCTTTCAGGCCGGTGGCGTGACGTTTTGCACACTGATGCCGATGCGCGCGATTCCGTTTGAAGTGGTGTGCCTGCTGGGCATGAACGACGGCGACTACCCGCGGCGCAGCACGCGCAGCGACTTTGACCTGATGGGCGTACCCGGCACCTTTCGCCCGGGTGACCGCGCCCGCCGCGACGATGACCGCCAACTGATGCTGGAGGCGTTGCTGTCGGCCAGACGGCTGTTTTATATCAGTTGGTGTGGTCGCAGCGTGCGCGACAACAGCCAGCAGCCGCCCTCGGTGCTGGTGTCGCAACTGCGCGACTATTTGAGCGCTGCCTGGGGGCCGCAGGCGGTTGCCAAGCGCACCACGCACCATCCGCTGCAGCCCTTCAGCCGACGCTATTTTGAAGCCGACAGTGCCTTGCTGACCTACGCCCGCGAGTGGCGCGCCGCCCACGCTGCCCCGGATGTCACAACCGATGGCAGCCCTGACCAGCGCGCAGACACCCAGCCTGTTGCTGCCTTTTGCGCTGACCCCAGGCTGCCCGTCACCCTGAACCAACTGACCCGCTTTCTGCGCAATCCGGTGAAGGCGTTTTTTCGGCAACGGCTGCTGGTCGTGTTTGAAGAAGACCGCCAGGAGCAGGCCGACGAAGAGTGTTTTGCCGTCGATGGCTTGCAGGAATACACACTGATCCAGGACTTGCTCGCCGTTTCAGCCAGCCAGCCAGACGCGGCGCAAAGCCAGACCAGCGTCACCCGCGCCCTGACGCGCTTGCGCTACGCCGGTGAATTGCCGTTTGAGGGTTTGGGTGACCTCCAACAACAAGGCCTGCACGAGGCGCTGACCACCCTGCTGCAAGCCTGGCACAGCGAACAAGCCCGTTTTCCCGACCCGGCAGAGCGCCAGTCGGTGCACTTGCAAGAAGGTGACGTGGTTCTGGAAGACTGGATCGACCATCTGCGCCAGGGCCAGGTCATCGCCGACCCTGATGACGACGCTGATGACGATGCTGATGCCAGCCAGCAGATGACGGTCGTCACCGCCTGGCTGGACTTGCTTCCCGGCAAGCTGCTGGACAAGGGGGCCCGACCCATCGCCAGTGCCGACAAATTGCTCGACCCCTGGGTGCGCAGCCTGGCGCTGGCCGCCAGTGGTTTAAGCGTCCAGGGCGTGCTGGTCGGGCGCGACGGCGTGCTTGACATTGCCCCCATGCCCCAGGATAAAGCCCGCGCCACACTGGCCATGCTGCTGTCACTTTGGCTAGAAGGCATGAACACGCCCTTGCCGCTGCCGCCCAAAACCGCGCTGGCCCAGTTGGCCAACAAAAACCCGGCGGCGCAATTTGAGGGCGGCTACATGCAGTCCGGTGAAGTCGAAGAACCCTGCCTGGCCCGGATGTTTGCCGACTTTGAGGCGCTCAGCGCCGATGGCCGCTTTCAGGCATTGGCGCAGCAAGTCTATACACCGCTGTTGCAATGGGCCAGGCAGCACGTCAGCGCCCGCTTTCACCACACCGGGGCGGCACTTTGACGCCCCGAGATTTATATGCTTTTTTGGCCTATAGCCCATATAAATAAAGCGCTACCAGCTATTTATTATATAGCATTTAACTGAATTCCCGAAAGATCCACCGCCATGACTTGCACCCCTGAGCCGGACAGCCACATCCTGCAACCCGTCAGCTTTGACCTGTGGGGCAGCCGGCTCATTGAAGCCAGCGCCGGCACCGGCAAAACCTGGACCATTGCCGCGTTGTACGTGCGCCTGGTGCTCGGCCATGGCGGCGCGCACGGCTTTGAGCGGCCGCTGCGCCCGGCTGAAATTCTGGTGATGACCTTCACTCGCGCCGCCACACGCGAGCTGTCTGACCGCATTCGCGAGCGTTTGCTCGATGCCGCCCAATGTTTTCGCGGTGAAAAGCAGCCTGACAAGGCTGACACCTTTTTGAGCAGCCTGATGGCCGGGTACGCGCCCGGGCCAGAGCGCAACCGCGCCGCCTGGGCGTTGGCCATGGCCGCAGAAAGCATGGATGATGCCGCCGTGCACACCATCGATGCCTGGTGCCAGCGCATGCTCAGGGAACACGCTTTTGACAGCGGCAACCTGTTTGATGAAGAACTGGTAGCCGATGAAGAGGCCATGCGCATCGAGGCCACCCAGGATTACTGGCGCCAAGCCTGCTACCCGCTGGCCGCCGAGCCGCTACAGCAGGTATTGGCCATCTGGGGCGGCGTGGAGCAACTCGGCGCGGATGTGCGCGGGCTGCTCGGCCAGGACATTGCGCCCGATGCCGCTGCCGGCACGCTCGCCGAGGTGCTGGCCCAGGCCACGGCGCAACGCGCCACGGCCTTGGCGCAGCTCAAACAGGGCTGGGCGCAACGGGCACAAACCATGCAGGACTGGCTCGACGGCCAAACCGCCAACAAAAAAAATGGCTGGAACGGGCAAAAACTCAGCCCCAAAAACTACACCGGCTGGTTGAGCACGCTTAAAAACTGGGCCAATGGCGCGACGGAAGACGACAAGCCCGATCTGAAAACCGGCTGGGAGCGCTTTACCCCCGAAGGCTTGCTGGCCGCGCGCAAGGCCGATGCGCCCCCGATCACCCTGCCGCCTGAATTTGCCGCCTTCGCCATGTTGAAGCAAGACATCGACAAACTGCCCGACATCAGCGTGGCGGTGCGCCTGCACGCCACAGCCAGCGTGGCGCAGCGGCTGCTGCTGCTCAAGCGCCAGCGCGGCAGCTTTGGCTTTGCCGACATGCTGCACCGGCTCAACGCCGCCCTGACCGGCAGCAACGCCGCGCGCCTGCGCGAGCGCATCCTGGCGCAGTACCCGGTGATCCTGGTCGATGAGTTTCAGGACACCTCGCCGCTGCAGTACCAGATCTTCGATGCCATCTACCAAACCCAGGCCAATGACCGGCACAGCGCCATGCTGCTGATTGGTGACCCGAAGCAGTCGATTTATGGCTTTCGCGGGGCCGACATCCACAGCTACCTGCGCGCGCGCCGCGCCACCAGCGGGCGCCACTATGTGCTGGAGACCAACTTTCGCTCCACCGGGGGACTGGTTGATGCGGTCAACCACTGGTTTGCCAGCGCAGATGCAGCGCGCAGCGCCGGCGCCTTCATGTACCGCCAGGCGCAGGACAACCCACTGCCGTTTGTCAAGGTGCGCGCCAAGGGCCGCCCCGAGCACCTGGTCAGCGCTGCGGGTGTGATGCCGGCCATCACCCTGGTGCATGACCTGGAACTCGGCAATACCGATGCCATGCGCCAGCGCTTTGCCGAGCGCTGTGCCGAGCAGATTGCCGGCTGGCTAAGCGACGGCCAGGCCGGTTTTGTCGTCCCCGCAGTGCCAGGCAATCCCGAGTCCTTCAAACCGCTGCGCCCGGCCGACATCGCCGTTCTGGTGCGCACCGGCAAAGAGGCCGCAGCGGTGCGGCGCGAGCTGGCGCGGCGTGAGGTGGCCTCAGTCTATCTGTCAGACAAGGACTCGGTGTTTGACAGTGCCGAAGCACGCGACCTGGTGCATTGGCTGCGCGCTGTGGCCGCACCGCAAGACGTGCGGCTGGTGCGCGCCGCGCTGGCTACCGGCACGGTGGGCCTGACGCTCGATGAACTGGCCTGGCTGGCTGGCAACGACGAAGCGTTTGATGCCCGTGCCGAGAGCCTGCGCCAATTGCGCAGCGTGTGGCAATTGCAGGGCGTGCTGGCCATGTTGCGCCAGACCTTGCACCAGTTCGGGCTGGCCGCGCACTGGCTGGCCGCACCGAATGGCGAGCGCAAACTCACCAACTTTCTGCACCTGGCGGAATTGCTGCAAACCGCCAGCAGCGCCCTGGACGGTGAGCAGTCACTGATTCGCTGGCTGGTCACCGAAATCAGCGAAGGCAGCGCGCAGGGTGAAGAGCAAGTGGTGCGGCTGGAAAGCGATGCCGATCTGGTCAAGGTCATCACCATTCACAAAAGCAAGGGGCTCGAATACCCGCTGGTATGCCTGCCGTTTGCCAGCAGTTTCAGGGAAAAAGACCGCAAAACCACCGGGTTTGTTTGCCTCGCCGATGACGCGGGTCAGCGCGATCTGCGCTTGCAGTTCAGCAACGACGAGCTGGCGCTGGCCGAGCGCGACCGCCTGCGCGAAGATGTGCGGCTGCTGTATGTGGCGCTGACGCGCGCGCGCCATGCGCTGTGGGTCGGGTTTTCGGCGATCAAATTTGGCCAAAGTGACCAGTGCGTGTCGCACAAAAGCGCAGCCGGCTACCTGATTGGCGGGACGGAGGCGGTGGATGCCAGCGACTGGCTTGGCTTGCTGCAGCAATTTGCCGCCACCTGCGCCGACATGGTGTTGCAGCCGGCAGCGGGCAGCACCGCCTGCACGCCGCTGCGCCGTGCCGCAGCAGACGTGGCACTGGTGCGGGCACCGGCCTACCAGGCCGACTTTGAGCGGCATTGGACGATTGGCAGTTTTTCTGGCCTGGCCAGAGGCTTGAACGCGACCGGGGAGGCTTCAGTCCTGTCGCCGCTGCAAACGCCACGCCCGGCTGACGACGAGCCGGACGTGCTTGAGTACCAGCCCCCACCCTCCCCCAGCGGGGTCGGGAGCCACACCAGCAGCCTGCGCCCTGCTGACTTGCCTTTGGCTGTTGCACCTTCCCCTGGGGGAAGGCTGGGATGGGGGCAGGCGCTTGAAACCCGGCAAGTTGAATCGCAACCCACACCAGCCGTGCCAGTCCCATCAGCGGCCCCGGCAGAATCTGCAACCCCGGCCAGCCAGCCAGCGTGGCATCAGTTTGCGCGCGGGGCCGAGGCCGGCAACTTTTTGCACGAGCAGCTTGAATGGCTGGCCTCAGAAGGCTTTGCCCTGGCGGGCAACGCGCATTTGAGCGCACGCCTGCAGCGCCGTTGCGAACGCGCCGGTCGCGGCTCCGCTGCACCAGCGCTGGTGCAATGGCTCACAGAAGTGGTGCAAACCAGGCTGCCAGGCCCGGATGCAGCGCTGGTGGAACTGGTCAATAAGCTGCCTGAAATGGAATTCTGGCTGCCAGCACAGCGCATGGAGGCCAGGGAAATTGATGCCCGGTGTCATCAGCACCTGCTGCCAGGCGTGGCACGGCCAGCCTTGGTCGAGCGGCAACTGCATGGCATGTTGATGGGGTTTGCCGATCTGGTGTTTGAGCATCAAGGCCAATACTGGGTGCTGGACTACAAGTCCAACTACCTCGGCGACGCTGACGCGGCCTACGACCACACCGCGCTGGCACACGCCATGGCCCAGCACCGCTATGACGTGCAGGCGGCCATTTACCTGCTGGCATTGCACCGCCTGTTGAAGCTGCGACTGGGCAGCACCTACCAGCCAGAGCAGCACCTGGGCGGGGCGGTCTATCTGTTTTTGCGCGGCATCCAGGGGCCAGCCGGCGGGGTTTGCCTGATTCCCGCCTGCCTGCCCTTGCTGGAAGCCCTGGATGCCATGCTGGCCGATGCCGCCTTGCCGGTATGAATGCCCTCAATGGCATGGCCGCCCAGCCACGCCGAAACATGAGCCTGATTTTTATATGAAAACTATGCTCGTAGCCCTTATTTCATATGCGCTACCAGCTACATTGTCAATAGCAATTGGCGTTGATGAAGCTGGCGCATGGCTTGGCTTCTGACCCCCCTCACCACCACCGACATGAATCGCCCCCATGATTGAATTTGCCCTGACAGTCGCCCCAGACACGACTCCCGAGATACCCGTTGATGTGTTGCCCCTGTTGCACCGTTGGGCTGACCAGGGCTGGCTGCGCCGCATCGACAGCGCCCTGCCCGCCTTGCTGCGCGAACTTGACCCGCTGGCCTCGCCGGTTTTGCTGGTGTGTGCCGCCGTGCTGGCACAAATGGAGGGGCGCGGCCACACCTGTCTGCCACTGCGGCTGCTGGTAACGCAGCCCGAGCAGGTGCTGGCCTGGCCAGCGCTGGCGCAGGACGAGCTCAAAGCCTTGTGGAACACGCTGCCCGCCAGCTTGGCAGACTGGCGTGCCGCGCTGCAAGCCAGCCCGCTGGTACGTTCAGTCGCCGGGTTGGCAGAAACAGATAGGGTGTCTGGCGAGGCCGAATTGGCAGCCACATCTGCTGCGCCACACCAGGCCGATCGCGGTCAACCGCTGGTGCTGGGCGGCACGGTAGCCGCGCCCTTGCTGTATTTGCGGCGTTACTGGCTGCATGAGCGCCAGGTGGCGGCCCAAGTGTTGCAGCGAACCGCCGCCAGCCTGCCAGTCGATGAAGTGCGGGCGCGGCGTTTGCTTGGCCTTTTGTTTGACCCGCCGCCAGCGAGCGTCATGAACTGGCAAAAACTGGCCTGCGCAGTGGCTTTGCGCGCCGGCCTGACGGTCATCACCGGCGGCCCCGGCACCGGCAAAACCTATACCGCCGCGCGTTTGCTGGCCCTGCTGTTTGCCATGGACAAACAACCCGAGCGTCTGCGCGTGGCGCTGGCGGCCCCCACCGGCAAGGCGGCGGCGCGCTTGCGCCAGTCGATTGATACGTCGCTACAGCAGTTGAGCCAGCCGCTGTGTCAAGAGCTTGATCTGGTCAGCCTGACCCAACGCATGGGTGCTGCCAGAACCCTGCATTCCCTGCTGGGGGCCACGACCGACACGCGGCAGATGCGCTTTAACGCCGGCCACCCGCTGGATGTGGACATCCTGATCGTCGATGAGGCCTCAATGGTCCACCTGGAGATGATGGCGGCCTTGTTGCAAGCCATGCCACCCGACGCCCGGCTGATCCTGCTGGGAGACAAGGACCAGTTGGCCTCAGTCGAAGCCGGAGCCGTGCTGGGCGACTTGTGCCAGGGTGCCGCAGGCGGGCATTACAGCCCTGAAACAGCGCGTTATGCGCTGGCCGTAGCCGGACAAACGCTGCCACCGACGTTTTTGGCTGGCGGGTCACCCTCGACCCCGCTGGCACAGCAAACCATCATGCTGCGCGATAGCCGCCGCTTTGATGGCCTGATCGGGGAACTGGCGCTGGCTGTCAATGGCGGTAAAGCTGCCAAGGCGCAGTCGCTCCTCACGCCTGATGCCCACGCCGTGCTGCAGGCCCCGTGCCAGCCGGGTGTGGAGGCGGTGCTGCACCTGGCGGTGCATGGTCGTGCGGGAGCCCCGGCCTGCTATGCGGATTACCTGCAGTGCATGAAAGACCGCCCGGCTGCAGCTTTGCATGACCTGGCCCAACACGACACCTGGGTGAAAACCGTGCTGGTGGCGTTTGAGCGTTTCCGGCTGCTGTGCGCGGTGCACGAGGGCGACTGGGGTACTTGCAGCCTGAACCAGACGGTGCAACACGCCCTGGCCGATGCCGGTTGGCTCAAGCCGCAGGGCGAGTGGTATGCAGGCCGGCCGGTGATGGTGACGCGCAACGACCCCGAGTTGGGGGTGTTCAACGGCGATGTGGGGGTTGCACTGCCGGGCCTTCGCACGGCTGGCGCGCTGCGGGTGTATTTTCTCGATGGCGACAGCCTGCGCTCGGTTGGCGTGAGCCGCCTGGCCTTTGTGGAAACGGCATTTGCCATGACGGTGCACAAAAGCCAGGGCTCCGAGTTCCTGCACACCGCGCTGGTGCTGCCGCCGGGCGGTGCCCGGGTGTTGACGCGTGAACTGGTCTATACCGGCATCACGCGTGCGCGGGCGTATTTCACGCTTTTCGAGGGACAGACAGGCTTGCTGCAACAAGCCATCGCCCGCCCATCGCAGCGGGCCAGCGGCCTGGGCTTGTTGTTGAACACCCGATGCGCGCCAGCATCACTTTTGACTTCCTGATCCTTCGGAAAAGTGCTTTGGCATCGCGACGAAAATTGTTCTATTCCGGCTCGTCCGACTCAGGCATGCCAGGAGGCACGAGTTCGCGGCTCACGCCCCTGCCCTTGCACAGCATCCAGTGTTGTGTTGCGTTACCCATCAGTTTTGATGCCAATGGAGATGGCCTGCACCGGGCATTTGGCGGCACATTCACCGCAGGCACTGCACAAATGGGTGTCATGCAGCACCGAGCGCTTTTTCCAGTGCTGGGTTTCAAAGGCAAACAAGCGCAACTCGCAGGCCGAAATGCACCTGCCACAGCCAGTGCAGCGCGCAGCATCTACCCAGGCAAGCTGGGCTGGCACGTCAATTTGATGGGGTTTGGGACTCACGGGAACCATTGTTCATCAAAACCATGGTCTGACGAGCTTGCTGCCATTGCGAGCATGCAACTCATGGGATTGGTGTTGTTCCAAATCTGCAACCACTTGAACACACAAGGGGTCGTTACGGCCGCAGCGTCGCTGCAGCTTATTGCAAAACCGTTCCAGATCGTCAAGTTGTTTGATCATTTCGCTGCGTGTGGCTGGTCAAAAGTCACACCCTAGTCACAATGCCCCACTATTCGCCCATGCCGCACAGGCACAAAGTGCCGTTTGTTTCACCGAGCCACATGAACGTTTTGCAACGAAGCAGTGCGCCCAAAGCTGACGAGCCAAATGGGGAAGTTATTTCTCGCCACATCCATAGCGGCTACGGGCGAGCAACTGCTCCAGGATGACAGGGATTTCAAACACCGCGCGGTTGTCCATCTGACGCACCCTGCCCTGCCACTGCGGCAATTCGTTCACGATGCCCGCGACCGCCGTGCGAATGGAGCGAAAGCTCTTGAGCACCACGCCCAGGCCATGGCTGGTGACCCACTCGGCGTTCCAGCGCTCTTGCGGCATGGTCCAGGCGTTGCGCGTCACGATGACCGGCAAGCCCAGTTGCACGGCTTCGCTGAGGCTGCCCGGCCCGGGTTTACCGACAAAGAAATCTGCCAGTCTGAACCAGTAAGGCACATCGTTGGTAAATTCCACCACCACCCTTGGCGCTTGCGCCGTTTGCTGGCGCAAGGTCTGCGCCAGGACAGCATTCTTTCCGCACATCAAAATCAGTGGCATGTCGGGCAGTCTGGCGGCAATGCGCTTCATGGCATCCGAGCCATAGCCACCAAACATCACCACCCCCACCGCCTGTTGCTCAGGCAAGCCCAGTTTTTGGCGCTCGGCAGTGCGATCCAGCGGCGGCAGATCGTAAAAGCGCGGCGACAGAATCATGCCGGACGTGGTGTGAATGTTGTCGGGTGCGCAACCGGCCTGGCGCGCCTGCTGTACGGCGAAGGCAGTGCCACAAATCAATTGTTGCGGCTGATCGGGTTCGATCCAGAAGTTGGGCGGATGATCGGCCATGTCGGTCAGCACCGTGACATACGGCGTTGCCGGCAGCGTCAGCGTCAAACTCTCGCACAGCGCGCGGTTGAAATTTGGAATCAGCGACACCACCAGGTCGGGCTGGTGCGATGCCCAGTGCGTCTGTAGCCTGCCAACCATGGCCTTGTGACCCAGACGAATCATCCACTGCAACAATTTCAGTTCGTGCGCCATGCCCAGCGTCATGCCACTGGCCAGACGCTTGTTGTAGAGGTCTTCTGGCTGAATGCCCAAGGTGTTGTAAAACTGACCCTGCGGATCGAGCATATCCACCAGATTCACAAGCCGCACCTGCCATGGCAGATGGCGCATGGCGTGCTGCAGTGCGGTGGCCGCAGCCCGGTGACCACCGCCCGCATTGAAATAGATCAGGTCAACACATGTCATGAATGCGAACTCTATGGTCTGCTTGTGACAAAAACATGAAGGCGGCTTGGCGCTGCTCTGGCGCTACCGGCTGTCATCGTCTTGCAACTTGATTGATGCATAGTCGTCAAACACTGTTGCCACCATTCAAGGAATAAAACCATGACCCCCTTTCAAAACCAACGCCGCCAATTGCTTGCTGCGGCTCCGCTGGCACTTGGCAGCAGCCTGCTGTCGGTGGGTGCGGTACAGGCACAACCCGGCGTGTCGGGCACGCTGGTGCTGTACACCTCGCAACCCGAGCGTGACGCGCGGGAAACCATTGCCGCATTCAATGCGCAGCATCCTGCCGTCAAGGTCGATGTGTTTCGCTCTGGCACCACCGAGGTAATGAACCGGCTGCGCACCGAATTTGTTGCAGGTGCACCACGCCCTGACGTGTTGCTGATTGCCGATGCCATTTCGATGGAGGCGCTCAAGGCTGACGGGCGCTTGATGCGCATGGGGCATCTGGATACGGTCAAAATTCCGTCCAGGTATTTCGATGCCGAGCGCACCTACATGGGCACCAAGATGATCGGCAGCGGTCTGGTGGTCAACAACCGCAGCGATTTCAAACCGAAGTCGTGGAAAGACCTGTTGCATCCGGCACTCAAGGGTCAGGTGGTGATGCCCAGCCCGTTGTACTCAGGAGCAGCCGCGATCACCATCGGGGCCTGGGTGCGCCAGCCAGAACTTGGCTGGAAGTTCATTGAGGCACTCAAGGCCCAAGGCGCGATTGCCGTGCGTGGCAACGGTGCGGTGCTGCAACAAGTTGCCAATGGTGAAAAAAAGGTGGGGGTGTTGGTTGATTTCATGGCCATGAACGCCAAGGCCAAGGGCTCGCCGGTAGAGTTTGTGGTGCCGCGTGAAGGCCTGACATTTGTCACCGAACCAACGGCCATTTTGAACACCGCGCGCAATGTGACTGCCGCCAAAGCCTTCGTGGCTTTTCTGGTGTCGCCCGAGGGTCAGCAGTTTTCAACCAAGCTGGGTTATTACCCGCTGCTGGCCGAGGTGGCAGCACCGGCAGGTTACCCCAAACTGGAGACGCTGCGCTTCATGCCGCAAGATACCGACGGCATGCTGAAAACCGCTGAGGCCGAGCGCAAACAGTTCTCGACCATCTTCGGGGGGTGACGCGCACGATGGGGCAGGAACGCTGGCTGCTGCGCGTCAGCCTGCTGTTTCTGGCGGTGATTTGTCTGCTGCCGCTGTTGCGGCTGGGCTTGGAAGTGGCCAGCGCGTTGCTGGGCGACGGGCGGGCCGCACTGCTACAGACTTTGGTGTCGGCCGATGCCCTGCGGGCCACCCAAAACACCCTTGAAGTGGGGCTGGGCGGCACGCTGCTGGCGGTGCTGTATGGGCTGGCGCTGGCGTTGCTGGTCAGCCTGACCCCGGTGCGCGGACGACGCTGGCTGGTGTTTGCATTTGTGCTACAGGCCTTGCTGGCACCGCAAGTGGTGGCGCTGGCCTGGCTGCAGTTATGGTTGCCCCTGCGGGAACTGCTGGTTTCACTGGGGTGGCTGGGGCTGGCCGGTGTCGCCAACCCGTTGCAGTCGCGTGGCGGCATTGTGTTGTTGCTGGGTTTGCATTACGCACCGCTGGTGTTTCTGTCGGTGCGTGTGGGGCTGCTGAATTTGCCCCCGGAGGTGATCGAGGCTGCCCGTGTCAGCGGTGCACCACCGCGTCGCTTGCTGTGGCGAATCATCCTGCCGCTGCTGACACCGGCATTGGCAGCAGGTGCTGCGCTGGCCTTTGTGTCGTGCATTGGCAACTTTGGCATTGCCGCGTTTTTGGGCATTCCGGCTGACTATCTGGTGCTACCCACCCTGATCTACCGCGAGCTTTCCGGCTTTGGCCCGGCAGCCATACCGGGGGCGCTGATGTTGTCGGCCGTGGTGGGCGCTTTGGCCGGGCTGGGTGTGGCAGTGCAAAAAATCAGCCTGCGGGCCGGTCACTACCGGGTCATCTCACAACGATTGGCAGCGCCACCGTTTCATCTGGGTCGCTGGCAAGCACCGCTGAGTTACCTGGCGCTGCTGTTGGTCAGTGTGCTGTTGCTGGCCCCTTTCACGGCCTTGGTGGCCAAATCCTTGTCGCCAGCACTGGGGGTGTCTTTGAGCTGGAGCAACTTCACGCTGGCGCACTACCAATACGTGGCATTGCAAAACGAGTCCACGGTGCGGGCGTTCGGCAACAGTATTGGACTGTCATTGGCAGCAACAGGAGTGCTGGCATGCGTGTCGGTGTTGCTGGCCTATCAACTGGAGTACCGTCGCAGCGTCTGGGTGCGTCGGCTGTTGCCGGTGATCGAGTTGCCCTATGTGATTCCCGGCGTGGTGCTCGCCATGGCCATGATTTTGTTGTATATCAAACCCTTGCCGTTGATTGAGGTGTCGCTGTTCAACACGTTGTGGATCATCTTTGTGGCCTACCTGGCCAGGTTTTTGACCATTCAATTGCGCCCAGTGCAAAGCGGTTTCGCCCAACTCCCACAGGAGATGCTAGAGGCGGCCGAGGTCGCTGGCGCACCTTTTTTCAGCCGGCTGCGCCACATCGTCTTGCCGCTGATTCTGCCGGCTGTCACCGCCGGTGCACTGTTGGTGGTGTTGCTGGCGATGAATGAGCTGACGGTGTCGGCGTTGCTGTGGGCGACGGGATCGGAGACGCTGGGCGTGGTGGTGTTTGGCTTGGAGCAAGGGGGTGAGTCGGCCGCGGCCAGTGCTGTGGGGGTGCTCTGCACCGTGTTGACACTGGTGGTGATGCTGCTGGCCAACCGGCTTGGGCGCAAGTTGCCTGAGGGGGTTTTGCCATGGCGCGCATAAGCCTGCAGTTGGTACACAAACGCTATGGCCAGGGCAGCCAGGCGCACCATGCCTTGCGAGGCATCAGCCTGGAGGTTGAACCGGGTGAATTTATCGCCTTGCTGGGGCCTTCGGGTTCGGGCAAAACCACACTGTTGCGGGCGATTGCCGGACTGGAGGTGATCGACAGCGGCAGCATTTGCATCGGTGCGGATGTGGTGGCAGCGCCAGGTCGGCATGTACCCCCCGAGGCGCGCAACGTGGGGGTGGTGTTTCAGAACCATGCGCTGTGGCCACACATGACGGTACTTCAAAACGTGCTGTTTCCGCTGCGCGAAGCCGGTGTGGCACCTGCGCAGCGGGCTGCTTTGGCGCAACAGGCATTGCAGCAAGTGGGCTTGCACGATCTGGGCGCACGTATGCCGGGCGAACTCTCGGGTGGACAAAAACAGCGTGTCTCGCTGGCCCGCGCGATGGTGGCCTCGCCCAGGGTGATTTTGTTTGACGAGCCGCTGGCCAGTCTGGATGTGGAACTGCGACGCGACATGATGCGCCTGATCACCCAGGCACGCAACGGCAACAACACCATGATGTACGTCACCCACAACCAGGAGGAAGCGCTGGCGCTGGCCGACCGGGTGGTGGTGCTGGCTGATGGCGCGGTGCAGCAAATTGCCACCCCGCGCGCCTTGTGTCTGCAACCTCAAAATGCCATGGTGGCAAGCTTTGTCGGTGGCGGCAACTGCCTGACGGCCACGGTGGGCGCTAGCCAGCATGCCGACCGGGTGGCGGTGACCCTTGGCGACTGGTGCTGGCAGGCACGCTGCGCGCACCACGTCGCGCCAGGTCAGCAAGTGCAAGTGTGTGTTGCCGCCAATGCGTTTGAAGTTGTCAGCACCTACAGCCCAGGCTTGTTGCTGACGCTGGAACAAGTGTTTTTTCAGGGCGTCAGCGGCTACTCGGTGGATGCGATCTGGGCTGAAGGTGGTGCCAAATCGGTGGCGTTGAATTTGCAGTTGCCGCTGCAGTCCCAGCCACGCCGCGGTGATTGCCTGAAAGTGCAAATTAACGATGCCTGGGTCTTGCCGCAGCAGAACGGTTAAAACCCATACGTCAAAAACTTGTCGTAACAATGTCATATTGCATGTTTATGCTGGCAATATGTCTGCCATTGAACTGACCGGTATCTGCAAATCCTGGGGCACCAGCCATGCGCTGGCGGGTGTGGACTTGCGCATTGAGCCGGGCACATTTTGTGTGCTGCTGGGCCCCTCGGGTTGCGGCAAGTCCACCACCCTGCGCATCATTGCCGGGCTGGACAGCGCCAGCAGCGGCACCGTGCGGGTGGATGGGCGCGATGTGACAGCCCTGCCACCAGCGCAACGGGGCGTGGCCATGGTGTTTCAGAATTACGCCCTGTTTCCGCACCTGAATGTGGCCGACAACATCTGCTTTGGGCTGTCGATACGCAAAACGTCGGCTACTGAGATGGCACGCCGCCTCAAGGAAACCGCCGCCTTGCTGGGTTTGACCGACTTGCTGCAGCGCAAGCCTAGCCAGCTCTCGGGTGGGCAGCAGCAGCGCGTGGCACTGGGCCGGGCGCTGGTGGCCCAGGCTCGGGTGTGCTTGATGGACGAGCCGCTGTCCAATCTGGATGCGCAACTGCGCCAGGACATGCGCCGTGAGTTGCGTGACATCCAGCGCCAACTTGGGCTCACCGTGGTGTATGTCACACATGACCAAAGCGAGGCGATGAGCATGGCCGACCAGGTGGTGCTGCTCAACTGTGGTCGCATTGAACAAGTGGGCGCGCCGCGCGAGCTGTATGCCCGCCCGGCCAGCACCTTTGCCGCGCGTTTTATCGGCACGCCACCCATGAACCTGTTGACGCTGGAGGACGGCTGCATTGCTGGCAGCAAGGTGTCCATCCCCATGTCGGCGGCAAGCCTGGGTGTGCGCCCCGAGGCCATTCAAATCCACCCCGACGGCCACGCCGCCCTGGTGCAAAGCGTGGAATACCTCGGTGCCGATCTGGTGCTGCGCTGCCAATTGGGCAGCCAAACCCTGCTGGCGCGGCTGGACGGCCAGCACACCGCCAGCGCAGGCGACACCGTGCATTTGTTTTGGCGACACCAGGACACCCATGGCTTTGACCAAGGCGGACAACGTATTCGTGAAGCCTGCAACCTTGACAACGATGACTTCACCCGACCGTCATGCGTTTGACATACATATCCCACAAACTTGCAAGATCACTACTTTTGGAGTCAATAACCATGTCTGTCCGCCTGTTTTCCCTGAGTGCCATCACACTCGCCACCACCTTGACCTTGACTGCCTGTGGCGGCAACGATGACCCCATGCCGTTCAAGACCCTGAACGGCCAGGCACCGCTGGTCATTGGCCACCGTGGCGCTGCCGGTTATCTGCCTGACCACACGCTGGAAGGCTACCTCAAAGCCATCGACATGGGAGCCGACTTTATCGAGCCAGATCTGGTCGCCACCAAGGATGGCGAGCTGATTGCCCGTCACGAGCCCAACATCACCGGCACCACCGATGTCGCCAGCCGCGCCGAGTTTGCCAGCCGCAAGACCACGCGCAAGGTCGATGGTGTGGATGAAACCGGCTGGTTTGCCACCGACTTCACGCTGGCCGAAATCAAGACCCTGCGTGCCATCCAGCCCTTGAGCGACCGCAGCACCGCCTACAACGGCCTGTACCAGATTCCCACCTT
>JFJP01001989.1_pt1 | contig 17028 bp, 12 predicted proteins | sample 431651 | NCBI WGS metagenome assembly JFJP01 (sample SAMN02602958, study PRJNA72255) | Microbial mat metagenome, whole genome shotgun sequencing project. | biome: fresh water; feature: sink hole; material: water; isolation source: purple microbial (photo- and chemosynthetic) mats found in... | reverse complement strand
CCACCACCTGCCAGCCAATTCAGATAGCGCACGCCGAACCAGGCGCCCAGCCCATACAGCCGGGGCCGCGCCGCCACCCAGGCCCAAGCCTTGAGGGCGAGGCGCTCGGCCAAGGGCCGCAAGTTCTTCTCTACCTGCTTTTCACGCAATTTACGCAACAGGTCGGGTAAGGGAATCTTGACAGGACAGACAACGCCACATTGGTTGCACAGGGTGGCCGCCTGCGGCAGGTCGAGCGCGTTTTCCAGGCCGGCAAACAACGGCGTCAGCACCGAACCCATCGGCCCCGGATAGACCCAGCCGTAGGCGTGACCGCCGACGCTCTGATAGACGGGGCAGTGGTTCATGCAGGCGCCGCAGCGGATGCAGCGCAGCATGTCGTTGAACTCTGACCCCAGTATGTCGGAGCGACCGTTGTCCATCAGCACGAACACCATGTGCTCGGGGCCGTCAAGATCGTCCACGCCCTTTGGGCCGGTCAGCAGCGAGACATAGTTGGAGATCGGCTGCCCGGTGGCGGAACGGATCAAGAGGCGCAGCATCAGCGACAGGTCTTCCAGCGTCGGGATGACTTTCTCGATGCCGGTAATGACCACATGCACCCGCGGCACGGTCGTCACCATGCGGCCATTGCCTTCGTTGGTAACCAGCGCCACCGAACCGGTCTCGGCGACGAGGAAATTGCCGCCGGAGATGCCCATGTCGGCCGACAGGAAATGCTCGCGCAGCACCTCGCGCGCCTCGCGGGTCATGGCGGAAATGTCGGTAAGGCGCGGCTTCTTGTGCACGCGGGCGAAGAGATCGGCGATTTCCTCCTTCGACTTGTGCACCACCGGCGCGATGATGTGTGAAGGCGGCTCGTTGTCGTTGATCTGGAGGATGTATTCGCCGAGATCGGTCTCGATCGGCACGATGCCGGCGGCTTCAAGCGCCTGGTTCAGCCCCGCTTCCTCGGACAGCATGGACTTCGACTTGGTGACCTTCCTGACGCCATGCTGCTTGGCGACGCCGACGATCAACCGGCAGGCTTCGGCGCTGTCCTTGGCCCACAGCACCGTGGCGCCGCGCGCCGTGGCATTGGCCTCGAAGGTTTCCAGCCAGAGATCAAGATCGCGCAACACCCGCTCGCGCACTTCCCGGCCCGCTTCGCGCAAGGCATCGAAGTCGCCGCCCATCGCGGAAAAGTCGGCGATAGCGGTACGGCGCTTGTCGACGAACTTGCCCTTGGTTTTCTTCAGGTTGTATTGCAGTCCGGCATTGGCGAGTTGCACCGTCGCCCGGGCCTTGAAGTGCATGGAGCGGACGTCCATCAGTCGCGCTCCGCGCCAGCCAGAACTTCCGCGATATGCAGCACCGGCGTCTCGTCGCCCATGCGGCGCAGTTTGCCTTCGATATTGAGCAGGCAGCCGAGATCGCCGCCGACGATGGCGTCGCCACCGTTCGCAAGCGCGGCGCGGATGTTGTCGCACTTGCGCTCGGCGATGGCCGCCGACAGTTCGCCAAACTTGACCGAAAACGTGCCGCCGAAGCCGCAGCATTCCTCGGCGCCATTCATCTCCTTGAGCGTAACGCCGGGCAAGCCGCGCAGCAATTGACGCGGCTGATCCTTGATGCCAAGCCCACGCAAGCCGCGGCAAGAGTCGTGGTAGGTCACCGATCCCGAAAATTCCGAAAGCGGCGTCGTCACCTTGACGACATTGACGAGAAAGTCCGTCAGTTCATGGACGCGGCCAGCCAGCGCCACGGCGCGGGCGTGCCAGCCTTGGTCAGCGTCCGCCATGTCGGCAAAAAGCCCCGGATATTCGTTGCGGATGTGATCGACGCAGGAACCGGACGGAGCGACGACAAACTCGTATGTTTCGAATTCGGCAATCGTCTTTTTTGCCAGCATCACGGCTGCGGCGCGATCGCCGGCGTTAAAGGCTGGCTGGCCGCAACAGGTCTGGCTCGACGGTACGATGACTTCGCAACCGGCGGCTTCCAGCAGACGGATGGTCGCAAAACCAATGCGGGGCCGCATCAGATCGACCAGACAGGTAACGAACAGGGCTACGCGCACGCGCACTCCCCCGAAGAAACTGCGCCAGACCGGCGGGACGCCCCGAGCGGCCTGGTGTAAGCGGGGGCGAGGATAAGAATAGGCCCGAAATGAATAGGCCCGAAATCAACCCGGAGTCGCGGTCGACGGCAGCGCAGCGCTTTCGACCCAGCGTTTGATGCGGTTAGCATCACCGATGCGCGTCAGCTTGCCCCAGGAATCGAGCAGCACGATCACCGTGGGCTTGTTGTTGAACCAAGCCTGCATCACCAGACACTTACCGGCCTCGTTGATGTAGCCGGTCTTGGACAGACCAATATCCCAGGACGGGCTCTTGACCAGTTGGTTGGTGTTGCGGAAGGTCTGGGTACGGCCGGAAACCTGCACCTCGGATTCACTCGTGGTAGTGAACTGGCGGATCAGCGGATAGCGGTGGGCCGCTTCGACCATCCTGGCCAGGTCGCGCGCACTGGACACATTGGCGGCAGTCAAGCCTGTGGGATCTTCGAAGCGGGTTTCCGTCAGGCCGAGCGTCTGCGCTTTCTTGTTCATCGCGGCAACGAAAGCCGGACGACCGCCAGCGTAGTGGCGCGACAGTGCCGAGGCCGCGCGGTTCTCCGACGACATCAGCGCCAGCTTGAGCAATTCTTCACGGGAAATCCGGGTGCCAACCGTGAGGCGGGAGCGCGTGCCCTTGAGCGTGTCGACATCCTCTTCGCCAATGGCAAGGACTTCATCCATGCCGGGCTGGGCGTCGAGCGTGACCATGGCTGTCATCAGCTTGGTGATCGAGGCGATGGGCAGCACGGCCTGGGCGTTCTTTTCGTACAGCACGGAACCGGAGGTTTGATCGATCACCAGCGCGGAGGCCGACTGCACGGAAAGACTGGTGGCATCGTCAAGCGCCATGTGGTGGCGGACGCGCGGCGCACGCTTTGCGGCAATGACTTTATGTACCTTCTTGTTCGACTTTTTGACGCTGACTGATTTCTTCTTGCCCGCCGCTTCGGCATTGATCGGCGCCACGGCCAGAGTGGCAACGCTTACGGCGGCGAACAGTGCAATGATCGTTCTTTTCATACGCATCCTCATTGTCGTGTCCTCGATTCCGGCGGGAGTCTAACACCTTATTGACGCCCCATGCGCAAAAGTAACGACACTAATTCATAGAAATTAAGGGGTTGATGAATATATCTCATGCGTTATCGAGGAAATGCCGCAGTTCCTCCGTACGCGCAAGGGCGTCACGGTAGCCAAGTTCGATCAACGCCCTGGTATAGGACTGCTCGAACAAAAGCGTGCTGGCCAGCGCCCCGCCGGCGTGATCCATTACCCCCAGGCCGCGCAGCAAGGTCCGCAGGGCCCAGGGCAGCGCGCCAACTTGTTCGGCGGCAAGTTGATCGAGCCGCCTTGAGGGTTCGATGACCAGCATCTCGATGGGGCGCCACGGGACGGCACGGCCCTCGATTGCGTCAGCAGGCATCCTGGCGGATGTCCCTTGCAGGGTCTGGTTGATTTGCCGCGCCCGCGCCACATCCACCGCCAGGGCGTCGAGGAATATATCCGACAGGACATGGCCTGCAACCTGAGCCGGTGTGGGGTAATTCTCGGCCGGCGAACGCTCTTCGCCCTCATCGGACATGCGGCCAGCACCGATCACCAAAATCCGGTTGGCACCGAGTTGGATGGCCGGCGACAGCGGAGAACGCTGACGCATGGCGCCATCGCCGAAATACTCGCGATTCAGTTGCTCGGCCGGAAACAGCAGGGGCAGCGCGGTCGAGGCCATGACATGCTCGATGCCAAGAATCACATGCGCGCCGAAACGCTGGCCGCGCTGCCACGGATCAAGGTCGGCGCGTCCCTGAAAAAAACTGACGCTCTGCCCCGATGCGTAGCCCGAGCAAGTGAGCGACAAAGCCAGCAGGGCATGGGAAGCGATGGCGGGTTCGAGCCGCTCGAAATCGATCAATTGCCCGAGTAGTTGGCGTAGCGGCGCGTTGTCGAGCAGGCTGCGCGGGGCGCCACCGCCCAGCCAACCCAGCGCCGGCACGGTGGCCCAGTGCAGTGCCGCCCCCATGACAGCGGCCACATCGGTGCGATAAACCTGCTCCACGCGGATGTTCGACCACAATCGATCGAGGACATCCACGCCTTCAGCAAAATTGGTGGCGCGCACCGCCAAAGCTGCGGCGTTGATGGCGCCGGCCGAGGTTCCGCAAAGAATGGGAAAGGGGTTGCGCGCCGGATCGGGCAGCAACCCGCGCACGGCCTTGAGCACGCCGACCTGATAGGCGGCGCGCGCGCCACCGCCCGACAGGATCAGCGCGGTCTTGCCCGTGGCTGCCGTCATCCGCGCGCCTGTTGCACCTCCACCGACAGCAGCGCCGTCATGTTGACAATGCGCCGCACTGAAGCGGTCGGGGTAAGAATGTGCACGGGACGCGCGGCGCCGAGCAGCAGCGGACCAACAGTAAGGCCATCGCCGGCGGAGGTTTTGAGAAGATTGAAGGAAATATTGGCAGCGTCGAGCGTCGGCATCACCAGCAAGTTGGCCTGACCCGTAAGGCTGGAGGCGGGGAGTACCTGCCGGCGAATCTCGGGATCGAGCGCGGCATCTCCCTGCATCTCGCCGTCGACTTCAAGTTTGGGCGCGGTGCGTTGCAGGATGGCTAGCGCCGCCCGCATCTTGCGCGCGGTAGGCGTGTCGCCGGTGCCGAAACTGGAATGGGACAGGAGCGCCACCTTGGGGGTCATGCCGAAACGGCGCACTTCCTCGGCGGCCAGCAGCGTCATCTCGGCGACCTGTTCAGCCGTGGGGTCGTAATTCACATAAGTGTCGCCGATGAAGACCGTGCGGTTGGGCAGGATCAGCATGTTCATGGCGTAGAAATTGTCGATGCCAGGCTGGCGACCGATGACCTCGGCGATGTAGCTAAGGTGCTGCGAGTGCTGACCAAAAGTTCCGCAGAGCATGGCATCGACGTGGTTGTGTCGAACCAGCATGGCGCCGATCAGCGTGGTACGGCGGCGCAACTCGTTCTTGGCAAACTGAACGCCAACACCCTTGCGGCTCATCAGCTTGTAATAGTCCTGCCACAGATCCTTGTAGCGCGGATCGGAATCGGGATTGACCAGTTCGAAGTGGGTGCCGGCACGCAGGCGCAAGCCGTGACGGGCGATGCGCGCCTCGACAACGTCGGGCCGACCGATCAGGACCGGCAGCGCCAGACCCTCGTCGACCACGGTCTGCACGGCGCGCAGCACGCGCTCGTCCTCGCCCTCGCAGAAGACGATGCGTGCGGGCTTGGCCTTGGCCGCGGCGAAAACCGGTTTCATCACCAACCCGGAGTGATAGACGAATTCGTTAAGCTGCTGACGATAGGCAGCCATGTCGGCAATCGGCCGGGTGGCCACGCCGGAGTCCATCGCCGCCTGCGCCACCGCCGGCGCCACCTTGAGAATCAGGCGCGGATCGAAGGGTTTCGGAATCAGATACTCGGGACCAAAGGCAAGGTCTTCCGTGCCATAGGCAGCCGTAACCACCTCGGATTGCTCGGCATGGGCCAGTTCGGCAATCGCCTTCACGGCGGCGATCTTCATTGCCTCGTTGATTGTCGTGGCGCCGACATCAAGCGCACCGCGAAACATGAAGGGGAAGCACAACACGTTATTGACCTGGTTCGGATAGTCCGAACGGCCCGTGCCGATAATGCAGTCCGGCCGCACCGCCTTGGCATCCTCGGGCAGGATTTCGGGATCGGGATTGGCCATGGCGAAGATCAGCGGATCTTTGGCCATGTCCTTGATCATCTCGGGCTTCAGCAAGCCCTTGGCCGACAAGCCCAGGAAGATGTCAGCGCCAGGCAGAACCTCGGCCATGGTGCGGGCGGCGGTTGTCTGGGCGTAGCGCGCCTTGGACGGATCGAGGTTTTCCCTGCCGGAATGAATAACGCCCTTTGAATCGCAAACGGTGACGTTTTTGCGGTCGAGGCCAATGCTCACCATCAGGTCGAGGCAGGCGATAGCCGCTGCGCCGGCGCCGGAGCACACTAGCTTGACGTTTTCGATGGACTTGCCGACCACGCGCAAGCCATTGGTGACTGCCGCCGCCGTAATGATTGCAGTGCCATGCTGATCATCGTGGAAAACCGGAATTTTCATGCGTTCGCGCAGTTTCGACTCGACGTAGAAACACTCGGGTGCCTTGATGTCTTCGAGGTTGATGCCACCAAAAGTTGGCTCTAGTGAGGCGATGATTTCGACCAGCTTGTCCGGATCGTTTTCATCGACCTCGATGTCGAAGACATCGATACCGGCAAACTTCTTGAACAGCACACCCTTGCCTTCCATCACCGGCTTGCCAGCCAGTGGCCCGATATTGCCCAAGCCCAGCACGGCGGTACCGTTGCTGATCACCGCGACCAGATTAGCGCGCGAGGTGTACAGCGCGGCTGTTGCTGGATCGCGCACGATCTCGTCGCAAGCAGCGGCAACGCCCGGCGAATAAGCCAGCGACAGGTCGGTCTGATTGCTGAGCACCTTGGTCGGCGTGACGGAAATCTTTCCGGGACGCGGCAGACGGTGGTATTCAAGCGCGAGGGCGCGGGTGCGTTCATCCATGGTATTTCCCTTGTAGGTGATTATCGCGAGGATTCTATAGCGGGCGCCCACTGTCGGGGAACCGCCCGATTGGAACTTTTAGGCAACAAAATGGCAACAAAAAACCCGCGAAGCCTGTAGCAGAGCGGGTTTATTGACATTACTGGACTGCTTGAGAAAAAATATTGGTGGGTGCTGACGGGCTCGAACCGCCGACATTCGCCGTGTAAGGGCGACGCTCTACCAACTGAGCTAAGCACCCGCCGGGAAGCAACCTCTACGGGTGGCGCGATTTTAACAGGTCGCGCCGCCCGTTGCGGCAAAGAAACCCAGCAAGGATCAGTGCGTTACCACGCCGCCGACGGTCGCCGCAGCATCGACCACGGGCGCGACCACGACCGGCACCGGCACCACTTCGGGTTCGGGTAGCGGCACGGGCATGCGCTCCAGCGCCAGTTCCAGCACCTTATCGATCCACTTGACCGGCACAATCTCGATCTTGTTCTTGATCGTGTCGGGCATATCGACGAGATCCTTGACATTCTCTTCAGGGATCAGCGCCATACGGATGCCGCCACGAACAGCTGCCAGCAGTTTTTCTTTGAGGCCACCAATGGGCAGCACCTCGCCGCGCAAGGTGATCTCGCCGGTCATGGCGACATCGGCGCGCACCGGAATGCCCGTGAGCGAGGACACCAGCGCCGTCGTCATGCCAATACCGGCGGACGGGCCATCTTTCGGCGTCGCGCCTTCCGGCAGGTGGATGTGAATATCGTTCTTCTGATAGAAGTCCTCAGGAATTCCAAGCTGCCTGCTGCGCCGGCGCACCACCGTCAGCGCGGCCTGGATCGACTCCTGCATGACCTCGCCCAGTTTGCCAGTAGTCATGGTCTTGCCCTTGCCGGGCACGGCGACGGATTCGATCGTCAGCAGCTCACCGCCAACTTCCGTCCACGCCAGACCCGTGACTTGGCCGACCTGGTTTTCCTTCTCCGCCATCCCGAAAGAATAGCGACGAACACCGAGATACTTATCGAGATTCTTGCCGTTGACGATGATCTTGTTCTTGCGCGCCTTCATCACCAACGCCTTGATCACCTTGCGGCAAATCTTGGAAATCTCGCGCTCAAGCGCCCGCACACCGGCTTCGCGCGTGTAGTAACGAACGATGTCGCGCACGGCATCGGGGGTCACCGTCAGTTCGTCGCGCTTGACGCCGTTGCTCTTCATCTGCTTCGGCAGCAGGTAACGCTCGGCAATGTTGATCTTTTCGTCATCGGTGTAGCCCGCCAGACGGATCACTTCGAGACGATCGAGCAGCGCCGCCGGGATGTTGAGCGAGTTGGCCGTGGCCACGAACATAACATCGGACAGATCGAAGTCGACCTCGATGTAGTGATCCTGGAAGGTGTGATTCTGCTCGGGGTCGAGCACTTCAAGAAGTGCCGACGACGGGTCGCCACGGAAATCCTGCCCCAGCTTGTCAACTTCGTCGAGCAGGAACAGCGGGTTCTTGACGCCAACCTTGGCCATGTTCTGCAAAATCTTGCCGGGCATTGAGCCAATATAGGTGCGGCGGTGGCCGCGAATCTCGGCCTCGTCGCGCACGCCGCCCAGCGCCATGCGGATAAACTTGCGATTAGTGGCCTTGGCGATGGACTGGCCGAGCGAGGTCTTGCCGACGCCGGGAGGGCCAACCAGACAGAGGATAGGCGCCTTCACCTTCTCAACGCGCTGTTGTACGGCAAGATATTCGACGATGCGTTCCTTGACCTTCTCCAGACCATAGTGATCCTTGTCGAGGATCTTTTCGGCGGCGCCGAGATCCTTGGAGATGCGCGATTTTTTCTTCCACGGCAAACCGATCAGCGTCTCGACGTAGTTGCGCACCACGGTAGCCTCGGCCGACATCGGCGACATCATCTTGAGCTTTTTGAACTCGGACTGCGCCTTGGTCAGCGCCTCCTTGCTCATGCCTGCTTCCTTGATCTTCTTGTCCATCTCGTCGAGATCGGCACCCTCTTCGCCCTCGCCGAGTTCCTTCTGGATGGCCTTGACCTGTTCGTTGAGGTAGTACTCGCGCTGACTCTTTTCCATCTGGCGCTTAACGCGGCCGCGAATGCGCTTTTCGACCTGTAGGATATCGAGCTCGGTTTCGAGTTGCGACAGCAACTTTTCGAGACGACCGCCGACATCGAATATTTCAAGAATTTCCTGTTTGAGTTCAAGCTTCATCGGCAGGTGGGCGGCGATGGTATCGGCCAACCGACCGGCCTCTTCGATGCCCGACAGCGATGTCAATATTTCTGGCGGAATCTTCTTGTTCAGCTTCACGTACTGGTCAAACTGCGCCAGGATGGCGCGACGCATGGCCTCGACTTCGTGCGTACTGCGCTCGTCGACCGGGATTGGCGTCACGTCGGCAACGAACAGGGCACGTTGGTCCTCGACCCGTTCGATGTGGGCGCGCTGTGTGCCTTCGACCAGCACCTTGACCGTGCCGTCCGGCAGCTTGAGCATCTGCAGGATGCTGGCGACGCAACCAATGTCGTAGAGATCGGCGGGATCGGGCTCATCTTTTGCGGCCGACTTCTGCGCCACCAGCAGGATGTTCTTGCCCGTTTCCATGGCAATTTCGAGTGCCTTGATCGACTTTGGCCGCCCGACGAACAACGGGATCACCATGTGCGGAAACACTACCACGTCGCGCAAGGGCAACAGCGGCAGGTTCATTTTCTCTTGGGGAAGGGCGGGGAGGGATTCGAACTCGCCTGACATTTTGTGTCCTTATAGTGAAACATGCCCCGGGAACATGGGGACCTAAGTCAACGATTCAAGCATCAACGATTCAAGCGCCACCGATTAGAGCCGGAGAGGCGGTATTCTCATCCAGCCTGGATCAGTTGGAACCGGACACCTTGGGCTGATCGGCGTAGATTAGCAGCGGTTGGCCGCTGTTCTCGATAGTGCCCTCATCGACAACAACCTTGACGACACTGTTCTGCGACGGCAGTTCGTACATGATATCGAGCAGGGCCTGCTCAAGGATCGATCGCAGGCCGCGGGCGCCAGTCTTGCGCTTTAGCGCTTTGCGGGCAATCGCCTGCAGCGCACCGGGGCGCACCTCGAGTTCGGCGCCTTCCATCTCGAAAAGACGCTGGTATTGCTTGATCAACGCATTTTTCGGCTCGGTAAGTATCTGCACCAACGCTTCCTCGCTCAGTTCCTCGAGCGTGGCCACGACCGGCAGACGGCCGATCAACTCGGGGATCAGACCATACTTGATCAGGTCTTCCGGCTCGACGTCGCGCAGTACCTCGCCCACCGCTTTTTTATCATCCTTGCTCTTGACCTCAGCGCCAAAGCCGATGCCACCTTTCTCCGAGCGGTTGCGGATCAACTTCTCCAGTCCGCCAAAAGCGCCACCGCAGATAAACAGGATGTTGGTGGTATCGATCTGCACAAAATCCTGATTGGGGTGCTTGCGTCCACCTTGCGGCGGCACCGAGGCCACCGTTCCCTCGATGAGTTTGAGTAGCGCCTGCTGCACGCCCTCGCCGGAGACGTCGCGGGTGATCGATGGGTTCTCGGCCTTGCGCGAAATCTTGTCGATCTCGTCGATGTAGACGATGCCCTTCTGCGCCCTGTCGACGTCATAGTCGCATTTTTGCAGCAGTTTCTGGATGATGTTCTCGACATCCTCGCCGACATAGCCCGCCTCGGTCAGCGTGGTCGCGTCGGCCATCACAAAGGGAACATTGAGCTGGCGCGCCAGCGTCTGCGCCAGCAATGTCTTGCCCGAGCCGGTAGGGCCGATCAGCAGGATGTTGCTTTTCGCCAGTTCGACTTCATCATGCTTCTTTTCCTGATGACGCAGGCGCTTGTAGTGGTTGTAGACCGCGACGGCGAGAATCTTCTTTGCCTGTTCCTGGCCGATGACGTATTGGTCGAGCGTACCGCGAATGTCCATCGGCAGCGGCAGGTCAGCGGTTGCCTTGCCGCCCGGATCGCCCGTGGTCTCGTCGCGGATAATGTCGTTGCAAAGGTCGATGCACTCGTCGCAAATGAACACCGACGGGCCGGCAATGAGCTTCTTGACCTCATGCTGACTCTTGCCGCAGAAGGAGCAATAGAGCAGCTTGTCGCTACCTGATTTCTTTTCGGCCATTTACCTCTCCAATACCCCGCTGGCGCTCAGGCCGCGGCGGCTTCCTCGCGGCTTGCCAGCACTTTGTCGACCAGGCCATATTCAACGGCAGCTTCAGCCGAAAGGAAGTTGTCGCGGTCGGTGTCGCGCTCGATGCGCTCGATCGACTGCCCGCTGTGCTTGGCCAGCATGTCGTTGAGCTTCTGCTTCAGGTACAGGATTTCCTTGGCATGGATCTCGATGTCCGAGGCCTGGCCCTGGAAACCGCCCATCGGCTGGTGGATCATGACGCGGGAGTTGGGCAGGCAATAGCGCTTGCCCTTCTCGCCGGCTGTCAGCAAAAAAGCGCCCATCGAGGCTGCCTGACCGATGCACAGGGTCGACACGGCCGGCTTGACGAACTGCATGGTGTCGTAGATCGCCAGGCCCGCCGTGACGGAACCGCCAGGGGAATTGATGTAGAGATAAATATCCTTGTCGGGGTTCTCCGACTCAAGGAACAGCAACTGCGCCACCACCAGATTGGCGGTGATGTCATTGACCGGGCCAACGAGAAAAATAACCCGTTCCTTCAACAGCCGCGAGTAGATGTCGTAGGCACGCTCGCCACGCCCGCTGGTCTCGATGACCATCGGGATCATGCCCAGCATTTGGGGGTCGCTCACGTTGCCCATGTTGCCCATGTCACCCATGGGACGTTGCATTTCGTTTGTACTCATACGGTGAATCATGCCTGATTACTCATCAGCTCGTCAAAGCCCACCACTTTTTCGGTTACCCGGGCATTGGCCAGCGTCCACTCGACGACATTATTTTCCATCGCCAGTGCCTCGGCTTCGCCCAGGCGCTGTGGCTGCGAGTAGTACCAGCGCACGACTTCTTTCGGATCTTCGAAGGTTTCGGCGTAATCCTCGACAATAGCCTTGACCTGCTCGGGCTTGGCGTGCAAATCCTTGGCCTTGACCAGTTCGGCCAACAGCAGACCCAGCTTGACCCGGCGCTCGGCCTGGGCCGCAAACCAGGAAGGCTCGATCGGCATGTTTTTGATGGCGGTGTCGCGCGATTCAAGATCCTTGCGGGCGGCTTCGGCCATCTGCTGCGCCTCCATCTCAACCAGCGCCTGCGGCACGTCAAGGGGATTGACCTCAAGCAAGGCATCCATCACCTGAGCCTTGATGCGGGCCTGCAGGCGCTTCTTCACCTCGCGTTCGAGATTGGCCTTGACCTCTTCACGCATCTTGACCAAATCACCGTCGGCAATACCCAGCGCCTTGGCGAATTCAGCATCGACCTCGGGCAGGAACGCACCCTGCACAACGCGCACCGACACGTCGAACTGCACGGTCTGGCCGCTGAGTTCGGGCACGTTGTAATCTTCAGGGAAGTTGACGTCGAAGGTCTTCTTCTCCGCCACGCACATACCTTCGATGGCGGCATCGAAGTCTGGCAGCATGCGACCGCCGCCGACTTCGACCGTGAAATTTTCGGCCTTGCCGCCCGTAAATTCCTCACCGTTCTTGCGACCGATAAAATCGATCACCATGTGGTCGCCCTTTTGCGAGGCGCGCTCGACCGGCTGATACGTCGTGCGCTGACTGCGCAACACCTCGATGGTTTTGTCGATCTCGATGTCGGTCACGACCAGCGTGGCCTTCTCGATCTCCTTGGTGGAAATATCGCCGAGCACGATCTCGGGATAGACCTCGAAAATCGCAGTGAACTCCATCTGCACATCGCTGGCGGAAACCTTCGGTTCGATGCGCGGATAGCCCGCCACATGCAGTTTCTGCTCGCGCACCTTCTCGCTGAACGAGTGCTCGATCGCCGCGCCGACAGCCTCGGACCGCGCCTGCTGGCCGTGAATCTGGGCCACCATTTTCATCGGCACCTTGCCGGGGCGGAAACCAGCCAGCTTGGTCGTCGTAGCGAGTTGCCTGAGGCGCTTTTCGACCTCTTTGTCGATCACGGCCATGGGCACGGCCAGGTCGATGCGTCGCTCAAGAGAACTTGCCGCTGGCGCGACAGCTTGGGTCGTTTCCATGAAGAATCCTTGGTTGGCTAACTAAGTTTTGGGGTAAATTTTGGGTAAAAAATGGTGCGAAGGGCGGGACTCGAACCCGCACAGGTTGCCCCGCTGGAACCTAAATCCAGTGCGTCTACCAATTCCGCCACCCTCGCAAGCGAGCGATTTTACCCGATATACTGCCGCCGCTCATGGCCGTCGACCATTACGAGAACTTCCCCGTTGCCTCGGTGCTGCTGCCCGCGCACCTGCGCGAACCGGTGGCCGCCATCTACGCGTTCGCCCGTAGCGCCGACGACTTTGCCGACGAGGGCGATTTGCCGCCCGCCGAGCGCATCGCCCAACTCAACGCCTACCGCCGTGAAATCGATGCCATCGAAGCCGGCGAATCGACCGAACATCCCGTTTTTCTGCGCCTGCGCCCCGTGGTCGCCGCCTACCGGCTGCCCCTGCAACTCTTCCGCGATCTGCTCGACGCCTTCAGCCAGGACGTGGTGAAAGACCGCTACGCCGACTTCGCCGAGCTCATGGATTATTGCCGCCGCTCGGCCAACCCGGTCGGCCGCCTCATGCTGCACCTGTTCAACGCCGCCACGCCCGAAAACCTCAAACACTCCGACGCCATCTGTTCGGCGCTGCAACTCATCAACCACTGGCAAGACGTCGGCATCGACGCCGGCAAGCCCGTGCCACGCATCTATTTGCCCCGGGAAGACCTGATCCACTTCGGCGTGAGCGAAGAAACGGTGCGGTGCCGTACCGCTAGCGCCGACTTTTTTGCCCTGATGCGTTTCGAGGTCGACCGCGCCCGCGCCCTGATGCAGTCCGGCGCACCGCTCGGCCGCGCCCTGCCCGGCCGCATCGGCCTGGAGATTCGCACCATCGTTGCCGGTGGTTTGCGCATCCTCGAAAAAATCGAGGCCGCCGGTTACGATGTCTTCAACCGCCGGCCGCTGCTGAGCGGCCTCGATTGGCCGCGCGTGCTTTGGCGCGCCCTGTGACGACCGATCGCAGCCCAATATCCGCCCAATAATCGCCGCCATGACGCCCGACGACTATTGCGCCCAGCGCGCCGCCGCCAGTGGCTCCAGCTTTACGTCCAGCTTCCGCTTCCTGCCGCGCGAGCGTCGTCGCGCCATCACCGCGCTCTACGCGTTCTGCCGCGAGGTCGACGACACCGTCGACGAATGTACCGACCCGGCGGTAGCGCGGGTCAAGCTCGCCTGGTGGCGTGGCGAAATCGCGGCGCTCGACAACCAAGGTGAACATGGACCGACACACCCCGTCACCCAGGCGCTGGCCCTGGCCCGGCAACGCTTCAACCTGCCGGTCGAGCAACTCGACGAAATCATCGACGGCATGACAATGGACCTTGAGCAGACGCGCTATGCCGACTTCAAGGCGCTGCACCTTTACTGCTATCGCGTCGCCAGCGTGGTCGGCCTGCTCGCCGCAGAAATCTTCGGTTTCACCGACCGGCGCACACTCAAGTACGCCCACGACCTCGGCCTGGCCTTCCAACTCACCAACATCATCCGCGACGTCGGCGAAGACGCCCGTCGCGGCCGCATCTACCTGCCGCAAGACGAACTGGCGCGCTTTGGCGTAAGCGAGAGCGACATCCTCGCCAACCGCGAAAGCGAGCAGTTCAAGACACTGATGACCTTTCAGGCCGAACGTGCGCGCGCTTATTACGCCAAGGCCTTCGACCAACTGCCCGCGGTTGACCGCAAGTCGCAGCGCCCCGGCCTCATCATGGCCGCCATTTACCGCACCCTGCTTGAAGAAATCGCCCGTGACGGTTTCCCGGTGCTGAAGTCGCACATCTCGCTGCCGCCGGCGCGCAAACTGTGGCTCGCGCTGAAGACATGGCTAACCGCGTAGCGATCATCGGGGCGGGCTATGCCGGCATGGCCGCCGCCGCCGAACTGGCGGCAGCCGGCAGGCAGGTCACGGTCTTCGAGGCCTCGCGCACCCTCGGCGGTCGCGCCCGCGCCGTCGAGCTTGAAGGGCTGAACGTCGACAACGGCGCCCACCTCTTTGTCGGCGCCTACACGGAAACGCAACGGCTGATGCGACGGGTCGGCGCCGACCCGGACAAACTTCTGCGGCGAACGCCGCTGCACCTTGAATACCCGGGTGAAATGCGCATGGTCGCGCCACCGCACGCCATTCCCGCACCAGCGCCGTTGCATCTGGCTTGGGCCCTGCTGGCGGCGCGGGGATTGTCCTGGGCTGAAAAATTCGCTGCCATCCGCTTCATGCAGAGCCTGAAGGCCGCTGCCTTCCGCTTGCCGCGCGACATGCCGGCGGCCGAACATTTTCGCCGTCTGAGCCAACCCGAACGCTTGGTGCGTTACCTGTGGGAACCGCTCTGCGTTGCCGCGCTCAACACGCCGATCGAACGCGCCTCGGCCCAGGTCTTCGCCAACGTACTGCGCGACAGCCTCGCCGCCGGCCGTGCCGCTTCCGACTTCCTGCTGCCGACGGTCGATTTCTCGCGATTGTTTCCCGAACCCGCCGCCGCCTTCGTCGCCCGCCACGGCGGCGAGGTGCGGCGCGCCACGCGCATCGTCGCGATCCGCCGCGATGTCGCGGGTTTCCATCTCGATGAGCATGGTGGCAGTGGCAGTAATAGCGCTCACGGCCCCTTCGACCGCATCGTGCTCGCCGTGGCCCCCCATCACCTGCCGAAGCTGGCTGCCGGCCTGCCCGAACTGGCTGAAATTGCAACGCGGGTAGCCGGCTATCAATGGGAACCCATCGTCAGCGTTTATCTCGCCTACCCTGAACCTGTGCGCCTGCCCTGCCCGCTCGCTGGCGTAGCGAACGGAACGGCACAATGGTTGTTCGATCGTGGCCGCATTTATGGTCAGCACGGCCTGATCGCCGCCGTGATCTCCGCCCACGGTCGCCACGAGGGGATGGACCAGACCGCACTGGCTAACGCGGTGCATGCCGACATCGCCCGCATTGTCCCCGATCTGCCGCCGCCACGCTGGAGCCGCGTCATCGTCGACAAACGCGCCACCTACGCCTGCACGCCCGGACTGCCGCGCCCGCCGACGCGCACAGCCCTGGCGGGGCTGGTGCTGGCCGGCGATTACGTCGCCGGCGACTATCCGGCCACCATCGAAGGCACGGTCAGAAGCGGCGTCGCCGCCGCCCGCTCAATCCTTGGAGATTATGCCGCCGAGCAGTCGTAGCTGCCGGCCACAGCGATGTGCCAGCGCCTCGTCATGCGTCACCAGCACCAGTGTCGTGCCCGCCTCGCGATTCATCTCGAACATGAGATCGATGATCTGCGCGCCGGTGTCGGCGTCAAGGTTACCGGTTGGCTCGTCGGCCAGCAGCAGTTTCGGCTTGACGCCGAAGGCTCGCGCCAGAGCAACCCGCTGCTGCTCGCCGCCGGACAAATGCTTGGGATAATGATCGAGCCGGTGACCGAGGCCGACCCGTTCGAGCATGGCCGCTGCCATCTCGCGCGCCGCCACCACGCCGGCGAGCTCCAGCGGCAACATGACGTTTTCCAGCGCGGTCAGCGCCGGCAGCAACTGAAACGACTGGAAGACGAAGCCCAGCAGGCGGCCGCGCAGGCCGGCGCGGGCGTCTTCGTCAAGCGCGGCGAGATCCTGCCCATCCAGTCGCACACGGCCGTGGGAAGGCAGATCGAGGCCCGCCAGCAGCCCCAGCAGCGTCGACTTGCCCGAACCCGAAGCACCGATGATCGCCAGTGCCTCTCCCGCCGCCACCACAAATGAAATCTCGTGCAGAATCATCAGCGGCTCACCGCCGCTTTGCACGACTTTTCCCAAGGTATCAACTTCAATGATGTTTTCCATGTTGCGCATTTTGCCCGCTTCCATCCCTATCTTCATTGCCATCTGCTGCCCATCATGGGCAGTTGCCGACAGTGTCGCGCAAAAAGTCGGCGGTAGCGGTACGGCAAGCATCCTCATTTTCGGCGACAGCCTCTCGGCCGGCTTTGGCCTGGCCCGAAACCAGTCCTGGCCGGCGCTGCTGGAACAGCGACTGAAGACCGCAACGCCGCCGCTGGCGCTAACCAACGCCAGCATCAGCGGCGAGACCAGCGCCGGCGGCCGCTCGCGACTGCCGGCCGCCCTCGACCGCATCAAACCGGCCATTGTCGTCATTGCGCTGGGCGCCAACGATGGCCTGCGCGGATTGCCGACATCGCAACTGCGGGACAACCTGCTG
>JFJP01027201.1_pt1 | contig 17029 bp, 11 predicted proteins | sample 431651 | NCBI WGS metagenome assembly JFJP01 (sample SAMN02602958, study PRJNA72255) | Microbial mat metagenome, whole genome shotgun sequencing project. | biome: fresh water; feature: sink hole; material: water; isolation source: purple microbial (photo- and chemosynthetic) mats found in... | reverse complement strand
CTCACTCATAAATCGATGGTTATTTTTCCTAACTTCTCTTCCAATAAAATTCGCTAGATGCTGGCTAAAAATAATGCTTTCTCTCTCATGATTAACATTTTCTCTTTTTTCCATTACAATATTTATTTCAAAGAAATTCATCAATCTTTCATCCAGCACAAATTTATCATATCTTTTCCCATATTTATGGAAAAAAAATGCTGGAGACCCTGTTTCTGTATAAAGCTTCATTTCTTCTGTTATTCCTTCAAAAACTCTTGATTTTTCATTTAAAATCAACAGGTTTCCATGATGGTTTTCAGAATTGAATTTATCCAAAATTTTTGAATCAGAGCTTACATCAAGAAGAAGCATTTCTAATCCCAAACAAGTGCCCCATATAGGGAAATAATCTTCATTCATATTAGCTTTTATTGCCAATTCAAACAGAAATTTACTCGTTAATGTCATATTGCTAAATCCAAGCATTTTCTCTTCATCTACCCAGAGACTTGAACCCCCTCCAGGCAGTAATATCCCATTGATTTGAGAGAAAAGCTTTTCAATTTCAACTGGATCAAGGTCATAAGGAATGGCTATAACTCTAATGCCAGCCATTTCAAGAAATTTCACATAGCCTGCTCCGAAATATGAGTATTGATCTTCAGGATAAGAGACAGAAGCTGTTGATGGAAGAGTCATTATTCCAACGATCGGCCTATCATGGGTCAGAATATAAGGGATTGATAATAGAAAAAAGGTGAAAACGATAGAAACAATATTTTTTTAAACAAATTTTATTTTTATTTATGCATAAATTTATATAATTAATGGTTTCTAAGAATAAAATGATGATTTTTTTTTAATGGCATTATTCTGAAATTAAGTTTTTAAAATTTTTTATTTTATTCAGTTCTTGTTTGGGCTCGCATTTTATCGAAAAGAAGTGTTAATTCGTTGACTTGATGCTCGAAGAGTTTCTGCTGATCGTGAAGCCTTCTATTGGCTGATTCAAGTTCTTGAAGTAATGCACCATTGTCTTTTTCGATTAATTTGTGACTTTCCTGAAGGCGTTCAACAAGTTCAAAACTTAAAAAAAAAAAAAAAAAAATCTGCAAAATTCCAAAAAATAGTCTTTATTTTTGACTTTATTCTTTTTTGTTTGAGATCTTCTTCAGCTTTATTCAATCTTGCCATTAATTGTTCTTTTTCTCCTTTTAGTTGCAGCTACTTAAAGCAGAAAACATTTAAAAAAATTAATTTTCTTCTGCTAAAAAAAGACCTTTTCTTTTTCACTTTGAAATAATCTCGTTTCTAATTCAGATAGCATTTTCGAGGAGCCTTCGATTTTATTCATAAACGATGCTTTTGACTCCTTTAATTTATTTCCAGTAGATTCTGTTAATTTCTGTTTTTCCTCTGAAGTTTTCTCTTCATTATTCTTTCCTTCTTCATAAACTTTCTCCAAAATTTTTTTAATTCCTGCTATTCTCTCTATAACAACAATTTTTTAAATTTTCCAATAAATTACCAACGAAAAACCTTTCAAAGGCATTTCCCTATCAAATAAATCCAGAATCAAATAGACATTTTCTTTGATAAAATCCTTATTCTTTGCTTTAATAGGAGTATTATCTTTCGCCTTTTCTTGTTTCTTCACTGAATTCGGAACTGAATTCTGCTTATTTTTTTTTGGAGGGGGTTGTTTGAATAATTCTAATGATAATTCATCACTACTGCTTGAACTTTCTTGAAGTTTAGCCTTACGAATACTGCTAGGAAAACCTGCTGTTGAAGGCTTTATCGGAGGTTTTTCAATAGAAGATTGCAATGAATTTTTCATTAAGTTGTGGCTTTCTCGAAAACTAGAAGAGAAATTCTTTGAATTTATGGTGTTTTTCCATTTTTCGACTAAAGACTCCATATTTTTAGCTTAAACCGCAATTCAAAACAGTCGAAATTTAATCAAATTTTTTTTCTTTTTATTTGTAAAAGAAAAATAATTAATTATGGGATGTTTGGAGTCTAGAGATAAAAAAAACTATGAGCAAATTTTTAATGAAATCGATTTTCGATTGAAATTTAATTATCTTTCGCTTGAAACTTTGAAGAACGTTCTTTCTTTCCTTTATAAAAAAAATAATCTTATTTTTTCCAGGCGTTTTTTGGAGTTAAAAACAAGAAAATCACATATAATGAAATGATATCGTGTCTTTCAAAAGCCAATATCAAATATAATAAACCTGAAGAATTCACACATTTAAGAAATTTCTTAGAAATTTTCAAATTATCATCAGATTTAGAGTTTGAGTTTTATGATTTTTCCCGTATTCTTCTCCTGATGGTTCTTTTTTGCAAAGATAAAATTTGTTTGAAGTTAGAACTGATTTTTGATTTTTTTGACGAAGATAAAGATGGAATTTTATCAAAAAATGAGGTCAGATATTTCTATTTGTATGTCTTACAAACAGTTTCACAATATTCAAGTGAAATTCTTCTTTATGAAAAGCATTTAGAAAAAGACTCACAGCTTTATGCTATTTTAATAAAAAATACAAATGATTCGGTTTTTTATTTTTAATTCATTATTTTGAGAGTTTTAATGGATTTTTTTTAGATCGATGTGATGATGGGAGATTTTGTTGAATATGTTATGAAGGGAAATGAGAATGTGGCTAGAAGAAAATTCATAGGACATGTGAAGAAATTCTCTTTGGATGAAAACATTCTGGATTTTTCTTCACCGAAAGAAATCAGAAAAGCAATAATGCCTGGAATTTTGAGAGCTCATGCAATTAAATTACCCATTTAAATCATTCTCTTTGTTCATTTTGATATGTGAGTTAAATAAACTAATTTAAAATATTTTTTTCTCTCTCTATATAATCAGAAGAAAATTTTTTTTCTATTGTTCATTTAAAAAAAAATAAAAGAATTAAAATATATCCCCTTTTAAATTATGAAGAAATGTTATTTTTTACTGAATATTTCCGCATAAACACAACAAAACATAAAAAGGTTCATTTATCCCCCTAAAATTGGAAAATATTCCAATATTGAAAAAATTCTTTTTTCTTTTTTTTATTTTTCTTTTTTTTGACTAAATTTTTCAAAGTGGATCATTATTTTCATAATCCTAAAAATAAAACCATTTTTTATTTCGCAAAAAAGCTCCTTGCTATAAATTCCACTGCATCTTCAACATTTTTAAACCTTTCAACCTGCTCATCCGAAAACTCCATGAAAAACTCTTGTTCTGCTTCCAACATCACCTCAACATAGCTCAATTCATCCAATCCAAGATCATACCAAGTGGATTGTAAAGTGATTTTTTCAGGGTTCTTCACTTTATCATGCAAAGAAATCAATTTTATCAATCTTCTGGCGACGTCTTCAGGATTCTTATAATATCCGAGCTTTTCATCTCGCAATTGGATTTCTTTTGGGGTGTAATAATTGACAGGTTTGAACGAGAAATTGATTAATTTAAAGGGGAATTTTATTTTGAACATGTTTTATTGGGCTTTGAGTTTTATTTTATTTTTTTCGAAATAATTTCAAGAAAGAAAAAAAATTAAATCAAAACTAAAAAAAAATTTTTTTTGTATAACAAAAAAATCCAATTAAAAAATTTTAATTAAAAAAAAAATCATTTAATTAAGCAAAAAAAGAACTGCTATTTTCTAGAAAAATCTAGAAAAACAACCTTTTTGCTAAAATACGCGATTGCGCATCATTAAACATATCTTTTTAAGCAATTAAAGTCTTATTTAAATATTATGAAATCTCAATAAAATATTAAATAAAAAAAAAAAACTTCAAAACCAAAAATCCACCCAACCCTTCTTCCCTTTGAAATGGCCGCTAAAGATTTTAGAAAAGAGCTTCAAGAAACCGCAAACAGACTTTGCAGACCAGGTTGTGGTCTTTTGGCAGCTGATGAGTCCACAGGCACCATCGGTAAGAAGTTTGTGAACATCAATGTCGAGAATGTTGAGGCAAACCGTCAAAGATACCGTGAATTGTTGTTTACCACCCCAGGACTTGAGAACTTTATCAGTGGAGTCATTCTTTATGACGAGACCGCTAGACAATCCACCAAATGTGGTAAGAAGTTCGTTGACCTTTTGGCAGGAAAGGGTATCATTCCAGGAATCAAAGTCGATTTAGGTTTAATCACTATTCCAAACACCAACGACGAATCAGCTACCATAGGCTTAGAAACTTTGGCCAAGAGATGTCAAGAATACTACGGAATGGGAATCAGATTTGCCAAATGGAGAGCCGTCCTTAAGATCGGAGATGGTTGCCCTTCTGATCTTTCAATTCAAGAGAACTGTTGGGGATTGGCACGTTATGCTGCTATTTGCCAAGCCAACGGTTTGTGTCCAATTGTTGAACCTGAAATCCTTTCGGATGGACCTCATTCAATTGAAGTCTCCCAAAAAGTCTTGGAAAAGGTTTGGTATCATCAAATCAAGGCCTTAGCTGAAAACCACGTTTTCTTTGAAGGAATCTTATTGAAACCTTCAATGGCCACTCCTGGATCAACCAATGTTGAGGGCAAGAACGTCACCTCAGCTGAAATCGCTTGGAGAACAGCATTGGCTTTATCAAGAACCATCCCACCATCTATTCCCGGAATTATGTTCTTGTCTGGTGGACAAAGTGAAGAAGAAGCTTCATTGAATTTGAATGAGATGAACAAAATCACCGGAATCAAGAGACCGTGGTCTTTGACTTTCTCTTATGGTCGAGCTTTACAAAACACCTGTGTGAAGACCTGGGCTGGAAAGGATGAGAACTTAGTTGCCGCTCAAAATGCCTTGATTCAGAGAGCCACTGCTCACTCTGAAGCCAGTTTAGGAAAATATGCTGGATCAAAAGATGGAGCCGGAAAGGAATCCTTGTTCGTCGCTGATTATAAATATTAAAGGGAGTATGGGAATTTTTTAAGTTTTAAGAGAAAACAGAGAGAAAAAAAAAGAACAAAAAATAGCATTATTATTAAAAAAAAATTTTTTATATATTTCATCAAAACAAAACAAAAAAAAGAGAAAATATGGGTCTTTTTCATGAATTCATTTATCAGAAGAAAAAAAGAAGAAACATGGGTCCTCTTATTTATAGGAGACTTTTTCAAAGAATAATGAGAAATAATATTTTAAGCCTCATTTTAATTTGAATTCATTTTCTTCTTTATGAAAGTTTTGTTTATCTTTGAAAAGGTGCGCTGCTGCGTCTCTTTTAAAATTCAAGCAAAGCAACCCATTTTAAAAGAATATTAAAGTTTGAACTGAATTTAAATGATTACTACCGAAATTAATCGGAAAATTAAAAAATTAACAATCGACTCTCCATTATCACTATCTTATAGTAATTATGTAATTATGGAATTTTGGCAAAAAAATTTTATGAAATTCTTGAAAATTTTACTATTCAAATATCCCAAATTTTTTATTTAATTAAATGAGATTTATTTGAAATGATAATGATTCAATAAGGCATTTCGCAAAATTTTTTTGCGAAAAACAACAAACTTAAACTTAATCGAAAGAAAATTCTTTTTAATTTTTTAAAAAACCCCCCTGTTAAATTTGGAAAAAATTCATAAAAATAATTTATTTTTTTTAATACATTTTTCGTTTTTTTTTTTTAACTTAATTTTTTTTTCGCTTTTTTTGTTTTTTTTTAGGCTTTTTCCACAAATCTTCCCCTCAATTGTTCCACATCTGCGAAAAGCATGACCATATACATCAAGAATCTCGTATTCTCATCCATCAAATACCTTATTTTCCCTTCATATTCACCAAGAGTCTTTTGAAAAGACAAATTCGAGCTTTCAAAACTACTTCCTTTCATTTTCCATTCATCCAATTCGATGTTTTTTGATTTAATTTGCGATCCCATTCTATTGACTTCTCCCGAAAGCATCACGATTTTATTCTCATACATCAAAAGAGTTTCATTTGATTTTTCCAATTCGCTCTTTATTCTGTTAAACTCCACCAAAAGCTGATCATAAGCCGATGTTTTTTCTTTGAATTTCCCTTGCAACTCACTGATTTCTCTCTTCAAAACCAATATTTGTCCTTCATAGCTTTCTTTCAATCTTTGGATTTCTAACACATAGCTTTCTTTTAATCTTTGGATTTCTAACACATATTGCTCAATCTTATCCTTTGAACCTTCGATTTCAAAACTTTTTAATTTTCCTTTAAGAATTTCTATTTCCTTGCTATATTCTTGGATTCTAATTTCAAATTTGCTCTTTTCCATCTCATACTCTTTTAATCTTTCTGTGAGCTGATCAAAAGCCGAGGCTTTCTCTTTGAATCTCCCTTGCAACTCATTGATTTCTCGCCTAAAAGCCACAATTTGTCCTTCATAATTTTCCTTAACTCTTTGGATTTCTAACACATATTGCTGAATTTTATTCTTTGCACCTGAACTTTCGCTTTCGTAACCAGTTAATTTTCCTTTAAGAAGCTCGATTTCTTTCCTATATTCCTCGATTCTTGACTCATAATTGTTTTTTTCCATCTCATAATCTCTTAATCTTCCTTTAAATCCTTCGACTTCTTTTGACAAAACCTTATTTCTTCCTTCTAGATCACTGCCTATTCCTTCAAATCTAGTGGTCAATTCTTTTATTTGAATATCATAGCTAGATTGCTTTGAATTGTAACCTTCCCCAATCCTTTTGATATCTTCTTCTTTTTCTTTCTGCAAACTCCTCATTTTTCCATCATAATCCTTTGAAATTTCTTCAATCTGCACCTTATATTTAGACATTAAACCTTCATATTTTCCTTCCATAGCCTTTAATTTTCCTTGAAAATCGAGGAAATCTAAGCCTTGCTTCTCTTTCTCATGGGTCTGCATGATCGTTGTCCTCTCTTTCGTAATTATTGTCAATTGATTACTTATTTCTTTGATCTTTTGCTCAGTTTCTTTGGTAAGATCAAGCAATCTACCCTCTAAACCTGAGTTTTTCCCAATCAAAGATTCTCTTTCTTTGGTGAGAACCAAGACTTTTTCTTCATAATTCTGTCTTAAATTCTGAATTTCTTTCAGTTTTTCATTCAATTTCTGCTCGTAATTTTGGTTTTGTTCCTTCACAATTCTTTGAATATCTGTGATTTCTCTCACAAATTTCTCTTTTTCTCTGGCCCAAACGTCAGTTTTTCTTTGTGTTTCTCTATTGATTTCTGTGATTTCAGTTTTTAATTTTGTGATTTCTTCTTCAAATCGGTTTTTTTGAATAGAAAGCTCCTGCTTCAGATCTTGAGATTCTTTAAGAATTCCGGCTCTTTCTTTGTTGAGTTTCTCGAGGGTTTGTTCGAATTCTTTCAATTTTGTCTGGAATCTCTTTGTTATTTCAATTTCTTGATTCTGAAGATTTTCTTTTAAATTGGTGATTTGTTGTGTAAGACTTTTGTTTTTCTGAGTGATTTCAGTGATTCTGTTTGTATAACCATTGATTTCTTTTGATATTTCTTCGATTTTCATGGTTAATTGTTTGATTTTCTCTTGGGAATTCGCTTCAATATTCTTTATATTCACTTTCAAACTTTCAGTCTCTTGTGAAAGTTCTTGAGATCTTCTTAGATTCTTCTGAGATTCTTCTGATGTTTCTCTGAGTTTCCCTGTTACTTGTTCAATTTGTCGATTGAGATTACCGATTTGTTCTTTGTAGCTAGTTTCTTGTTTTCTAAACTCAAAACCCAGATTTTCGATTTCTTTGGTGAGAAGTTCTTTTTCTTTTAAAATAATTTCCAATGTTCTTGCAAGCTCATCTTTTTTTTGACTCAAAGCTTCTTTTTCTATTAAAATCACTCTGATTTTCCCTTCACATTCGCTTTCTAGATTCTCTACATTTTTTCGCAGACTTTTCAGCTCATCTTCTACTCTTTCTTTTTCTCTTTTTATTTGATTTATTTTTGTTTCTAAGCCAGTAAATCTCTCTTTCTCAGATTGAGAATCTGTCAAAATACGAGAAATAGTTGCTTTAGACCCCTCCAATTCTCTCATAATTATTGATATTTGGCCTTTTAGCTGTTCGTTTTCTTTATATAGACCTTGATTTGTTCTCTCTAGATCAGATAATTTGCATTTTAATCCTTCCATAACCTCTAATGCCTTGTTTTTTTCTGATAATTCCATTAATATTCTTTTTTTTTCGGCTTCGAAAGCAACAAAGCCTTGTTTTAATGTTTTGAGTTCATTGTTCTCTTGTAATAAAATCTGGTTATCTTTAGATAAATTGGCTTTTTGTTGTTCGACAAGTCTGATTTTCTCATTGAGTTCGATCAAAATTTGATCGAAACCACCTCTTTGGGTTCTCATATCCTCAAGCACTCGATCTTTCCCCATCAATTCCTTCTTCAAAAACTCAATTTTCTCTTCGAATTCTCTCAAAAGGTAAGGATCACTACTTGGAGCTGTTGGAGTTTCTATTGGTTCTTTTTGAATACCAACTTTTTTGGCTTTTTCCTTCTTTTGGTCCAGTTTTTCTTCATTCTCTGTGATTTTGCTCTGGAAAAAATTCAATCTACCTTCTAATTCCTCTATTTTTGACCTATAAATCTCCATTTCTTGTCTAAGTATTCTATTTTCCAAAGCGATTTTCTCATTCGTGCTCTTAAAATTCATATCCTCTTCACTCAAATTTACATTGAAATTCTGAGCAGGCCTGTATTCTTTTGGAGCTTCGCTACTCTTGGCTCTCAAAACCTCTAACTCCACATCTTTTTCCTTTAAAAGCAGTCTCAATTTTACCAATTCAATATCAATCCCCATAAGAACATTCTCTTCCTGTTGTACTTCCATATATTGAGCCTCGTAAACAGGAACTTGTACATAAGAAGTAGTTTTCGTAGCTTTGTTCTCATAAGTGATTTCTTTGTTAACAGCTATTTGTGCTTGACCTTGCTGCATTTGCATGTAGGTTTGAGCTTGTTGTGATTGAACTCGATTGATTGGAGACCTTCCCATCAATCTACTTCCTGATGTAACTCTAGAAATTTGGCTTAAGCCGGTTGTTTGGCTTTGACCGACGCCACTTGTTTGGACTTGGACTTGAGAAGTGGAATGTGATCGAAGAAGCTGTCCGGGATGAGCGCCTTTTTGCATGATATAAGAAGAGCCTTGGGATTGTAAAAATTGGGGGTTATTTATTGATGATTGGATAAACTGAGGAGAAGATGGCATGATTCTTTGTGAAGCGTTCACTTGGTAAGAAACTTCAGGAAGTTCTTGGTATTCCTCAGTTTGTAGAGAACGGATAGTTTCTCCCTTTTTGTTGGATAGCCGCAAAGAATGGGCGACTTTTGGGTTCGATTCAAAGGGTTGTGACTGATATTTTGACGACATAACGTATTTTGGATAAATTTTATTAATTTTATTTTATTTAAGAAGTTTAAAAGAAACATTTTTTCAAAATAAACTTAATTTAAATTCGCAAAAAATCTTTCCTTCATAGACCTCTTTCAATACCCCGTATACCTCTCAAAGAAATGGAACAAAAAACTATTTTAGACCCAAATCAAATTCAATTTCAATCCCAATACACCACCTATACAGGAGAAATTCAGCAAGTACCCACTCAAAGACTTTCAAAATCGATTTTGTTAGGAGGTGTACACGATATTTCACAATCAGGTCCTGTTTTGAATCAAACATTCGCTCTTGGAGGCCAGTATCAAATGGGTGCACCTCAATCCTCAATCATGAGAAGCACAAGCCTAACTCGTTTAAATGCCAACACTGTCCCTTATCAACAAGTCCAACAAATGGCTGTTTCTTCTAACCCATTATCGAGAAGCTTTCTCCAAGGACAAAGCCAAGTAGGAGGGTGGCCCGCTACTGGACAAACTGTTGTGGGAGGAACATCATTTGTTGGAGGTTTATCACCACAAAGAGGAGGTTTGGTCTCCCAAAATCAAAGTGGTTGGGTTGCTGTAAATAGGCCAAATTTGGATGAAAATGTACAAAATCAAATTAATCTTTCAAGAAGCGGACAATTTCAAACAGGACAACTATTTCAAACAGGACAACAATTTCAAACAGGACAACAATTCCAAACAGGACAACAATTTCAAACAGGACAACAATTTCAAACAGGACAACAATATCATCTGAGTTATCAATTACAACCTGTGAAGACAGTCTCATATGTAAATGTTCCTGTGAATGTGATAGAATATGTTAGTGTTCCTGTTGTGGAAAACGAATGTCAATGTGAAGTAGAACCTCAAGCACATGTGGAAGTTGATGTTGAGGCTCAAGAAGAGATTACAAAATTGAAACTATTGCTTCAGGAGAAAGATGAACATATTGTGAAATTGAGAACACAGAATGATCATTACGTCCAAGAAAATAAGAGTTTATGGTTGCAAGCTGATGAATTGAAGAACAAATTTGACGAACTGACTGATCTTCAGAAGCAAGAAGGCGTTAAAAGAAAAGGACAAGGCGATCACAACGCAGGATTGATTGAAGAATTGGAGAAATTAAAAGGGATGTTGACTGAAAGAACTGTTGCTTATGATAAGTTATTCGAAGAAAACAACAGAATTAAGCAGTCTTATGATAAACAAGTGAGTGAATTAAACTCAAAAATACGTCAAATAACTACTGAATATGAGACAAGGATCACAACCATCATCAGCCAAAAAGAAGGAGAAGGCTCACTCAGATTAGAGTATGAAGAAAAGATTAAAGGTCACAAAAACACTAATGATCAGCTTTTTTTGAAGATAAAAGAGTTAGAAAGCAGAATTACAGTCCTAACCGAAGAAAGAGGAGGATTTGAGAGACAAGTGAGTGAATTAAACTCAAAAATACGTCAATTAACTACTGAATATGAGACAAGGATCACAACCATCATCAGCAAAAAAGAAGGAGAAGGAGGCTCACTCAGATTAGAGTATGAAGAAAAGATTAAAGGTCACAAAAACACTAATGATCAGCTTTTTTTGAAGATAAAAGAGATGGAAAGCAGAATTACAGTCCTAACCGAAGAAAGAGGAGGATTCGAGAGACAAGTGAGTGAATTAAGCTCAAAATTTGAAAGCAAAATTTCAGCACTCATCAGAGAAAAGGAAACCTTAATGATTGAGATCACAACTCTTAGAGGCACTTATGAATCACAACTTATTGTGATCACAAAAGAAAGAGATGGACTCTTAGTGAGAATCAAAGAATTTGAGAGAATAATCGAAACTTTGAGAATTGAAATCGAAACATGCAAAGGAAATCTATTGGCGTATGAGAATAAAATCGCTATTCTTTCCGGAGAACTAAATAGAGTGAAGAATTTGAATTCAGGAAAAATGACGGAAATTGATGAACTCAGAAAAAAATGTATGGAATTCGAATCAAGCAGTTCAAGCTTTTCAACATCTATGATGCAATATGAAAGCCATATTAAGACACTTTCAATTAGATGTGAGAATAGTTTGGCTTTAGTGGTTTGTCTCTTTGCAGAAATCGATGGACTTAGAAGCAGATACGTCGAAAAAGTGAATCAATAAAGGCGATGAAAGGATTAATGCGAAAAATTTTTTGAAAAAAAACAAATTTTTAAAAAAACCAAAAATTTTTAAAACAAAAAACACAAAAAAATTTAAATTTTTTAAAGAAAAAAAACATTAAAAACTTTATATTCTGAATGAAAGAAAGAATTGAAATAATAAAAAAATCAGTCGAAAATTTGAGAAAGGATTAAAATTTATGTTGATATGTTTTTAAATTAAGTTCTAACAAAGAGAAAAAAAATTTTATGTAAATTTTCTTAAATGAATTATGCTTTTTTTATTTTTTGTTCACTTCACAAACTTATATAAAAAAATATAATTTCTGTAATTTTATGTGTGACGACCCCATTCAAATACCCTAAAATCGCTCCAACAAACACATCTGCAAGATAATGACATCGATAATAGACTCTAGCCAATCCAACAAGAGTCACAAACATCAAAGCAACTCCAATCTCGAAAACTGAAATGCTAACTATTGGCAACAAAATATAATAAACAAAAACTGCTGATTGCATTGAATCGCCAGAAGGCATTGAATTATTCCCTTCCATCAAACGAAAAGTCATTGGTTTAGATTTCGAATGATATGGAATAGGTCGAGGTCTTTTGAGAATTTGCTTAAGAAAAAGCGTTGTTGCCACAGAAACTATAACAGTTAGGGTATAAGCTAGCGGGAAAATTATTGATTCTTTGCAAATGAAAGCTATTAAAGCTATGTGAATGATGAACAATTTGTAATTGAAGAAGAGGGCAAATGGATATAAAATGATTGTTATGGGGGGAAAATCTAGGGTATGCAGCGCACAACTGTATTTTTTATCAAGCTTGTCAAGATAGTTGATCATTTGATTTGGGGTTGAATTTAAGAAATTGTCATCATTTTTGGAATTTAATTCGAAGAAAATATTTTAGATTCTTTTTTTCATCAAAATATTTTATTTTAAATCCAGCACTTTAAATATTATTATTTTTTTCTCTATATTCAAAATTCAAAAAAGTCTTTTTAAAAATTATTAATTTAAAAAAAAAAATAAGTTTTTCTATTAATTTTTTTTTATATCCTTTGAATTTAATTTTTTCAGCGGAAATTTTTTAAATCTATAGGAATTTCCTATAAAATTTAAAGGATTTTCCTACAATCCTGTTAATTTTTCCTACGATTTAAAACACTCTTTTTTAAATATATAAAAAAATGGACTCCCAAAACAGTCTTCTTCCTTTGGAAATGGAAATTCTTCAGACCCACACTCACCAGTTGAGTAAAGAAGCTTCAGCTAATTGGCTTTCTCGCTTATTTTTCTGGTGGATCAATCCTTTAATCGATGTAGGCAGTCGGCAATTTCTTCAAGAGTCTGATCTTTTTGATATTATTGAGTCAGAAAAAATCAATTTTAACATCCAACAATTCAATAAAGTTGAATCAGAAAAAAAATCCCAGGAGCTTTCTTCCTCATTTAGCAAGATTTTCTTCACACTTTGCAAAAGAGAATTTATTCTTTCATTTTTCTTTAACTTTCTTTCAGCCATTTTACAATTAGCAGGTCCTTTATGTCTAAACAGAATTCTTATCTATTTAGAAGATCCAACAATTCAAAATTATGATGGATATATTTGGGCCTCAATAATGGTTTTTTGTTATCTTCTAAAAGCTATTTTACAACAACATGCTTTTCATTATATGAATCGAATCGCTCAAAGAATCCAGGGGAGCTTATATGGTAAAATTTATGAGAAGTTGCTCCGATTGTCCTGTTCATCAAAGAAATATCAAGACACAGGTAAAATTATGAACCTGATTAATGTTGATATTTATGGAGTTTGGAATTTCTGTCAACTTCTTCTTTTTGGTATTTCGGCTCCGATAATTCTTGTGATTTCTATAGCAATCATAGTCTATCAGCTTTCTTGGATTGGATTTGTTGGCATAATCATCCTTTTGATTGGGTTTTTTTTGCAGAATTTTATGCAAAAATATGGGTATATTTATCGAAAAAATATGCTAAATCAAACTGATGTACGATCTCAAGCAATTAATGAATTTATCAATGGTATCAAGATTATTAAATATTATGGATGGGAAAATATGGCATTAACTAAAATCGCGAAAATCAGAGAAAAAGAATGTCAAACTGTTATGAAGCAAGCCATTTTGAAAGGATGGACTGATATGATCTCCACATTTTTTCCTTTAATTATTTCAGTGGTTGTCTTTACAATTTATGGTTTAGAATATAGTGATTTCACAGCTGCCAAAGCTTATACTGTTCTCTCATTATTTAATTTAATTCAAATGCCATTAAGTATTGCTGGACATTTGATGGTTACCTATGTCAATGCCAAAACTGGAATTCTTCGAATTGAACATTTTAACAATTGTGAAGAAAAAATTGTTGAACCAAATGAATTTTCTCTACAAATAGGAGAAGTTTTAATTGAAGATGGGGAATTTTGCTGGGAAACTGAAAATTCTTACAAATTGCAGCAAAGAGCTAAACTTCAAAATCGTCCAAAGAGTTTTCGAAAAATAATGATTCAAAGCAATTTTTCGATCAACACTCCTGTTTCTATTTTGAAAAATATAAATTTTCAAGCAAAATCAGGTCAATTCATAGCAGTTATTGGACAAGTTGGCTCAGGAAAATCAAGTTTCGCTTTTTGCATTCTGGAAGAAATGATTAAAATTAGCGGTAAAGTTCAATCCAATGGAAAAATAGCCTTTGTTCCTCAATCGGCTTGGCTTATGAATACCACTTTTAGAGAAAATATATTGTTTTATAATGATTATAATGTGAAAAAATACCAAGAAGTTTTGGATTTAAGCGAATTAAATTCTGATATCCAGCTATTTCCTGGTGGAGATATGACAGAAATAGGTGAAAGAGGAGTGAATTTATCAGGTGGACAAAAACAAAGAATATCATTAGCAAGAGCTCTTTATGATGATGCTGATATTTATATAATAGATGATGTTTTATCAGCTTTGGACGCTCATATTGGTAAAAAAATATATAACAATGTTTTGAGGGGGGCTTTGAAAAACAAAACTGTGATTTTTATTACTCATGCTTTACAATATATTCAAGACGCTGATAAAATTTTAGTTTTTAAGCAGGGAGAAATCATTATGCAAGGGGATTATTCAACATTAAACAGTTCTTCAGATAACTCAGAGTTTAAATTAATTTCATCAGGTAATTCAGGCAAGCAGTATGAAAATAATGAACCTCCTCCTTTTTTGCCTGTGGTTCTCAAGAATAAATCCTCAAAAGTTTTGAAAAGGCACACAACAGTAGAAAGAATAAAAGATGGCTTTCTTATGAAAGTAGAAGATAGATCATTTGGTTCAGTTCCATGGGAGATATATCGAATTTATTTGTCATCAAGTGGATTATTTTTTTCTTTTATAATGGTTATGTTTTTCATCTTAAATCAAGTTGCAAGATTTCTAAATGATTGGTGGCTGGGAATGTGGGCTTCTAATGTATATGATATGAATACAGAAGTATATATTGGAATTTATTTGAGCTTAATAGTGGTTGGTTCTCTTATGGTATATATTCGCTGTCAAATTTTTTTCTCATTTACCTTAAAAACATCACAAAAACTTCAAAGTAATCTGATGGAAACGATTTTCAAAGCTCCAATCTCATGGTTTGATGTTACTCCAATAGGAAGAATTTTGAGTAGAACCAGTAAAGATCAGGATAATTTAGATATGAATTTACCAATGACCATGCAATTTTGCATAATAAATATTTTGAAAATTTTGGGAACCATAATTCTTGCTGGAATCATAACTCCATTATTTCTTATTTTAGTAGTAATTTCTGTAATAATATATGGATTTTTAATTGGAAAATACCTTAAATGTTCCCGAGAAATCAAAAGGATCGAGCTTAATTCCAGAGGACCTGTCAATTCTTTTTTCTCTGAAACATCAAATGGACTATATGTGATTAGAGCTTTTAAAAAAGAAAATGTTTTTTTTAGAAAATTTCTTCAAAAAACTGAAAATTATACAATTGCAATCCAGAATAATATGTATACAACTCGGTGGGTAGGCTTAAGGACTGATTTTTTCGGAGCAATTCTTCTGGCAGCTTCAGCATATTTCGGAGTCTTATCTCGTGAATTTAATTATGTTTCTAATCCTTCACTAATAGGACTTTCAATTTCTTGGGTTCTTAATATAACTCAACTTCTAAATTTCGCAATAAGATTAATTGCAGATACAGAGAATTATATGAGTTCTGTTCAAAAAATAAATGAATATATACAACAGACTCCACAAGAAAAAGATTATAATTTTCCTAAGCCACAATCTCCTATTTGGCCAACACATGGAATTATAAAAGCCGAAAATCTATGTTACAAATATCGAGGCAAATTAGATTATGTGATCAAGAATGTTTCTTTTGAGACCCGTTCTTTCGAAAAAATAGGAGTTGTTGGTAGGACTGGTTCTGGAAAATCTACTCTGACTTTAGGATTATTGAGAATATTGGAACTGGTGAAAGATGAATTTGGCAATACAGGCAACATTATAATTGATGGAGAAGATATTTCACAAATAGGTTTACATATTCTCAGAAATAACGTGACAATGATACCGCAAGATCCAGTGCTATTTTCAGGAACAATTAGAAATAATATTGACCCTTTTAATGAGTGTGATGATGAAATTATCAAAGAAGCTTTAAAGAAGGTCAATGTTTGGGATTACTCCAAAGAAAACGGGTTAGAAATAAAGGTTCAGGATGGTGGAAACAATTTCAGTCTAGGACAAAGACAGTTATTTTGTCTTGCAAGAGCTTTGATTCGAAAACCTAAATTACTAATAATGGATGAAGCTACAGCTAACATTGATGAGAAAACTGATCTAATTATTCAAAAGATGATTATGAATGAATTCAAAGAAACCACAGTTATTACAATTGCTCATAGACTGAACACCATTATTCATTATGATCGCATAATGGTGTTTGAACATGGCAGTTTGCTTGAATTTGATACTCCACATAATTTGATGGAAAAAAAAGGCTTATTTTCAAGTTTAATTGAAGAATATGGAAACAATATTGAAAGAGAAATGAAAGATTTGGTCATAAAAAAACAAATTCTCAAAACACTAGATCTTGATCTAAGCGAAATCAGCGAAAGCAAAGAGTCTGATTCTCTTTGCAATGAAGTTCTAAATGATATGGATTTTAATATGACTGCCAGGAGAAGAAAAGCCATGCTTAACGATCTAGTAAATACTGAAGGATATGACGATCGAATGTCTGATGTATCTTTCAAAGAACTGAATCATAAAATAAATTATTTTTAATAGTGATTAAATTTTCTATTTTTTTGAGCTTTTTATGGAGACTTTTACAGTTTTAAAAATTTTATTTTTTTTCTCTTAAAAAATGTTTTTATTTTTTTAAGGTTCGTGCTAAAAAAATTTAAATTTACTTAAAAATATTGATTTAAAAAAAATTAAAAAAATTAATTAAATTAATAAA
>JFJP01038573.1_pt1 | contig 17030 bp, 17 predicted proteins | sample 431651 | NCBI WGS metagenome assembly JFJP01 (sample SAMN02602958, study PRJNA72255) | Microbial mat metagenome, whole genome shotgun sequencing project. | biome: fresh water; feature: sink hole; material: water; isolation source: purple microbial (photo- and chemosynthetic) mats found in... | reverse complement strand
GAAGGACTGGCTTCGGCCGCCATGCAGATGATAAAAGATGAGATCATGAAATCAACGGCTGCCAAGATCGGTTATTTTCTTGCCCGTCCTGCCTTCCGTGCCTTCGCTAAGCGAGTCGATTACGCTGAATATGGCGGTGCGCCATTGCTCGGAGTGAATGGCATTGGAATCATTTGTCATGGAAAATCCAGTGCCGAGGCCATCAAGAACGCGATTTTAGAAGCGGTCAAGATGGTGGGCCTTGCCGCCAATGCACTGGACGAGGAGACGATGGACTGATGGGTACTGTAATCCTGGGGACAGGGGCATATCTGCCGGAACGCGTTCTGACCAATCAGGATCTGGAAAGCATTGTAGATACTAGTGATGAGTGGATACGGACCCGAACTGGAATCAGTACCCGTCGGATTGGTGGCAAAGGGGATGAGGCGTATCAACTGGCAGCGAGAGCTGCCGCTAATGCCTTGGAAATGGCCGGACTTTACGCCGTTGATATTGATCTGATTATCGTTGCAACCATCTCCTCCCATATGTTGATGCCTTCCACTGCCTGTTTCGTGCAGAAGGAGTTGGGCGCCAGCAAGGCGTTTGCCTTTGATATCAATGCCGCCTGTTCAGGGTTTGTTTATGCCCTTGATATGGCTGATAAGTATATTTTGGCTGATCCAGGAAAGAAAATTCTTGTGATCGGGACAGAAACACTCTCTTCGAGGACCAACTGGGAGGATCGCAATACCTGCGTCATTTTTGGGGATGGAGCAGGGGCCGTTGTCCTTGGTCATGGCGAGGGAGAGCGTGGGATCATCGGTGCCAACCTGTTTTCTGATGGAAATCTCTGGGCTTTGCTCCATATGCACACCGCTCCGAGCTGCAATCCTGAGCTTTTGCAAGCTGCGAACCCTGGTGTCCATATTGTGATGGAAGGTCGGGAGGTATTCAAGTATGCAGTGAAGGCCATGGAAGAGGCCATCCTGAAGCTTTTGGCACAAGAGCAGATTTCTCTTGATGCAATTAAATTGATCATTCCGCATCAGGCCAACATTCGTATTTTGAATAAACTGGCGGAACGTTTAGGGGTGAGTGCTGAGAAGATTTTTATTAATGTTCAAAAATATGGCAATACCTCAGCAGCCTCAATTCCCATTGCCCTTGATGAGGCGAATCGTGCTTCCAGGCTGGAGCCTGGCGATATCGTTTTGCTTTGTTCGTTTGGTGGTGGTTTTACATGGGGCGCAGTGCTGATCATGTGGTGAGCTCGTCAGCGACAAAATAATCCTTGATTTAACAACGGCGGCAATAGCATAAAAAGCTGTAATATACAGTGTCAAAACGGCGCCTGCTTAAGCGGGGATGAGGACTCAATGCGGATCTTGGAAAAGTGTAAGGCATTGATCTGGAGAACCAATTTATAGCGGCTTTCAGAAAGGAGAACGCGAGTGGATTATTTTTTATCTGAAGAACAAAAGATGATTGTAGAGACCGCCCGTCAGATAACGAATGAGTATATTATTCCGCATCGGGCAGCTCTTGATGAACACGATAAATTTCCACGGACTATTCTCAATGCGATGGCGCAGGCTGATCTGTTTGGGATCCCGATTCCAGAAGAGTTTGGAGGATTTGGTGGCGGTTGTCTTGATATCGTTCTGGCCCTTGAACAATTGGGGCGCGGGTGCATCGGTGTGGGCACGGCCTTTGCTGCCAGTTCGCTGGGCATTTATCCTATCCTTCAAGCCGGTTCGCAGGAGATGCGTGAACGGTATCTTCCAGATGCGGCAGCGGGGAAGAAGTTTGCCGCCTTTGGTTTGACCGAGGCCAATGCCGGCTCGGATGCCTCCGGTATTCAGACGACGGCAGTGCTCGATGGCGACGAGTGGGTTGTCAATGGGACGAAACAGTGGATTACCAATGGCGGTGAGGCGCAAATCTATACCATCGTGGCCATAACGGACCGGAGCAAGGGGCCACGTGGAGCGTCCATGCTGGTGGTAGAAGAGGGAGATCCCGGTTTCAGCTGCGGCCCGAAAGAAAAGAAGATGGGGATCAGGGCTTCTTCCACCACCGAGCTTATTTTTAAAGATTGCCGGATTCCCAAAGATCGTCTTATTGGGCGGAAAGGGACCGGCTTTATCACGATTATGAAAACCCTGGATTCTTCACGGCCAGGAATAGCAGCCCTTGGTCTGGGACTGGCTCAGGCAGCTCTGGATGAGGCGGCGTGCTATGCTAAGCAACGGGTTCAGTTTGGGAAGCCCATTATTGCTTTTCAGGCGGTTCAGCACATGCTGGCCGACATGGCTATTCAGCTTGAGGCTGCCCGTGCGTTGGTCTACGGAGCTGCCAGGCATATCGATGCCCATCCTCACAATATGTCCAAGGTCTCTTCCATGTGCAAGGTCTTTGCCACTGATATGGCGATGAAGGTAGCAACCGATGCCGTGCAGGTGATGGGTGGCTATGGATATATGCGTGAGTACCCGGTGGAAAAGATGATGCGTGATGCCAAGATCCTGCAGATCTACGAGGGGACGAATCAGATACAGCGCAACGTGGTCGGTCAGGAGTTGAACAAGGAGTATGCCCGCGTCTCAGTGAACGGGTAAAGCGGGACGGTATGAAGATTATTGTCTGTATTAAGCAGGTACTCGATGCCAAGGATGTCCATCTGGATCCCGTGACCAATAACCTGGTGCGAGAGGGTGTGCCGTCCATCATGAACCCGTACGATCAGTACGCGGTGGAAGAGGCTGTCCGGTTGAAGGAGTTACTGGGCGGAGAGGTGGCGGTGTTGAGTATGGGGCCGCCTCAGGCTGAAGAAGTCCTCAGGCAGGCAATTTCCTGTGGTGCGGATCATGCGGTGCTGGTTTCGGATCGAGCCTTCGCCGGGGCGGACACCTGGGCAACCTCGTACACCTTGGCCATGGCAGTGCAGGTGATCGGGGCCTTCGATCTTATCCTCTGTGGAAAACAGGCCATTGACGGAGACACCGCTCAGGTCGGGCCAAGCCTTGCTCTGCGTCTTGGAGTCCCCTACGTTACCTGTGTGCAGAAAGTTCGTCAGGCTACGGATTCCGGGTTAATCCTGGAGCGAATGATGGACGATGGCTATGATGTGTTGGCCGTTGACTATCCAGTCTTGTTGACAGTGGTTAAAGATATTAATAAACCACGCGTTCCCTCCTTGAAGGGAAAGATGCGGGCGAAGAAGATAGAGATCAGAAAACTGACTGCCGCTGATATTTGCGCTGATCCCGTGTGTATTGGACTTCCAGGCTCTCCAACGCAGGTTGAAAAGGTCTTCTCCCCACCTGTTCGGAGTCAGCGCACTGTTTTTACCGGCAGTCTCGATGAGCAGATCGACCAGCTTGTTGACAGCCTGAAACCATATCTATAGTATGCGCTGTTGAACAAGACTGAAATATTACGGTGCCGTAAGCGGTACAAGGGGATGTAACCCGAAAATAGAGAAAGTACCTGGTTTTGCTATATCCCCTCGAGTTGGAGAATAAAATGTTGACGACAGAGACTGAGCAGGGCATTACCTGCGACGATGGTGCCATAAAGAGCGAAGAGTTGGGCAGGAATGCCCCCCTCGATCCGGCAAGTTGTTCCGGTGTTTGGGTATTTAGTGAGTTCAGACGCGGCGCGCTGGCTTCAGTGTCCCTTGAGCTCTTAGGTATTGGGCGAAAACTCGCAGACAGTCGAAAGGTTTCCCTGTCTGCCATCCTGATCGGCTCTGAAACCGGCGAGGCAGCTAGGCAGCTTATCGGTCATGGCGCTGATATTGTGTACCGTGTTGATGAACCCTCCCTTGCTTATTTTACCGATGACGCCTATGGCGCGATTCTGACAGCCCTTATTCGCGAGCATAAGCCGGAGATTGTGCTTGCCGGAGCCACCGCCATCGGCCGTTCTTTTATTCCTGCCGTTGCCAATATTCTTAATACCGGATTGACCGGAGATTGCACCGAGCTTTCCATCCGTGAGGAGGATGGTGCCTTGTTGCAGACCAAGCCTGCCTTTGGCGGCAACATTATGGCGACCATAGTCTGTCTTCATTCAAGGCCGCAGATGTCGACGGTGCGCCCCAAGGTTATGACCCCTCTGGCCTTTGACGGGAATAGGCAAGGTCAGATCATTGAAGTGACACCAAGTCCAGCGCAACTGGTAAGCCGGGTGCGAGTACTGGAATTGGTCGTCTCGGAACAGGATGATGTGAATATTCAGGACGCGAATATCCTGGTTGCCGGGGGGCGAGGACTTGACAGCGCCCAAGGCTTTACCTTGATCCATAAACTCGCCGATTCATTGGGTGGGTCAGTAGCAGCAACGCGGGCCTCGGTGGATGCGGGATGGATCGGATACCCGCATCAGGTCGGACAGACTGGAAAGACGGTTGCTCCTCAACTGTATATCGCCTGTGGTATCTCCGGAGCGTTGCAGCACACGGCTGGGATGCAGTCGGCTGAGACCGTTGTTGCGATTAATCGGGATAAGAATGCCCCCATATTCGGCATGGCTGATTTTGGTCTGGTGGGCGATCTTTTTGAAATCGTCCCTAAGCTGATTACCAGAATTGCTGATAAACGTAAGTTATGGGGGAAATCATGAGCTTAAGTGGAAAAATAGCCCTTGTAACCGGCGGCAGTCGGGGTATCGGACGGGCCATATGCCAACGGATTGCTGCTCAGGGTGCCCACGTCTTTATTAATTACGTGGCAAATCCTGCAGCTGCTGAAGAAACTAAACTGCTGATTGAAAATACAGGTGGTCGTGCGGATATTCTTTGTTTTAATGTGGCAGACGGTGAGCAGGTACAAGAGGCAATCAAACAGATTGTCACTGATTCAGGATCCTTGGATATACTCGTCAATAATGCCGGAATAACCCGTGACGGGTTGATGGCCAGGATGAAGGAAACGGATTGGGATCTGGTGCTTGATACGAATCTGAAAGGAGCGTTTCTTTGTTCTAAGGCCGCATCTCGTGGAATGATGAAGAAAAAATGGGGCAGGATAGTCAATATTACCTCTGTTATCGGCTACTCTGGAAACGCTGGACAAATCAATTATGCTGCTGCCAAGGCAGGACTGGTCGGGTTGACCAAGTCCATGGCGAGGGAGTTTGCTTCCCGCAATATCACCGTCAACGGGGTTGCGCCCGGGTATATTGTGACCGATATGACCAGTTCATTGTCCGAAGAAATTCAGGAAAAGATCAAGGCCGAAATTCCTCTGGCCTCTCTGGGGACTCCGGAGGATGTTGCAGGGGCGGTTGCCTATCTGCTGGGTGAGGATGGTCGGTATGTCACCGGCCAAGTCATGCATGTGAATGGTGGGATGTATATGTAGAAGAAGACTTGAGAGATCTGGCTTCTTTTGAGTTATTGGTTGAGTTAGAATTGAATACAATTTCAGCTGACATCGGATTCAGGTGGAATCGTATTTTTTATTATTAATATGTTAAAAAAATGGGAGAAAGAAAATGGCAATAGAACAACAGATGGTCGATATTATTGTTGAGCAGTTGAGTGTGGAAAAAGATAAAGTGGTTCCCAATGCCTCTTTTGTCGATGATCTTGGTGCAGACTCCCTTGATCTTGTGGAACTGATCATGGCAATGGAAGAGGAGTTTGATGTGGAGATTCCCGATGAAGAGGCGGAAAAGATTAATACCGTCCAAAATGCCATTGACTATGTCAACAAGCTTAAATAACTCATTCAAGTAAGACAAAGGAGGCTCCGCAATATGCGACAGCCTCTTGTATGAAAATGAATCCTTTGGCCTGAAGGGAGTTTATATGACAAAACGCAGAGTTGTCGTTACAGGTGTTGGACTGGTTACGCCCCTTGGTACTGGAACTCGAAAAACCTGGGAAAATATCTGCGCTGGAATCAGTGGTGTGGGGCTTATTACCCGCTTTGATACCAGCGAGTATGCAGTGAAGATAGCTGCAGAGGTCAAGGATTTTCAGGTCGAAGATTTTATTGAAAAAAAACTGGCTAAGCATCTTGACCTCTTTGTTCAGTACGGCATTGCTGCCGCCAGGCTGGCCTATGAAGATAGTGGCGCTATTATTCGCGAAGCTAATTGTCAGCGCGTTGGGGTCATTACCGGTTGCGGAATGGGGGGCTTGCCCACCATTGAGCAAAACCATCTAAGTTGTCTTGAACGTGGTCCTAAACGTATTTCCCCTTTTTTTATTCCCATGGCAATTCCCAATATGGCTTCTGGTCATATCTCCATGCAGCTTGGCGCGAAGGGCCCCAACCTTGCTCTTTCCACAGCCTGCGCCGCAGGAACCCATGCTGTCGGTGAGGCGTATCGCTCCATCGTCTATGGGAGTTGCGATATGGTGATCACGGGTGGGACCGAGTCCGTAATCTGTCCCCTTGCGGTTGGTGGATTCTCCTCTATGAAAGCGCTCTCTACCCGAAATGATTCGCCAACAATGGCATCCAGGCCTTTTGATAAGGATCGGGATGGTTTTATCATGTCAGAAGGCTCCGGGATGCTTGTGGTCGAAGAGCTTGAGCATGCCTTAGGTCGGGGTGCCAGGATCTATGCCGAAATTATTGGATATGGCGCAAGCAGTGATGCCTATCATATTGCCGCTCCACCAGAAGATGGCGAAGGTGCTGCACGATGCCTGCGACTGGCCCTGCAGGACGCAGGGCTTAAGCCTGAGGATATAGATTATATAAATGCCCACGGGACGTCGACGCCGCTCAATGATCGTTGTGAAACGCAAGCCATTAAGACGGTCTTTGGTGATCATGCCAAACGACTTGCAGTCAGTTCCACTAAATCTATGACTGGCCATATGCTTGGGGCCGCCGGTGGAATTGAGGCAGCGTTTACTGCACTCAGTATTCTGGAGCAGATAGCCCCGCCGACAATGAATTTGCAAGAGGCGAGTCTTGAGTGTGATCTTGATTATGTTCCTAATAAGGCCAGGAAAATGCAGATTCGTGCGGCACTCTCCAACTCTTTCGGTTTTGGTGGCACGAATGGTGTTATTGTCATGCAGCGCTATGATGGTTAAATACTAAGGCACAGAGCCTTTGACGGGAGTATGATGTGAAGATAGCAATTGGTTCGGATCATGGTGGTTTTCACTTAAAAGAAATGATTCGGGGACTGGTGACCGAACTTGGCCATGAGGTTCACGATCTCGGCTGCTATTCCTTTGAATCTGTTGATTATCCTGATATAGCCAAATTCGTCTCTGAACAGGTTGATTCTGGTGCAATGGACCGTGGTATTTTGATTTGCGGAACTGGTATCGGGATGTCCATGGCGGCTAATAGGTATCAGCATGTACGAGCTGCTCTCTGTCATGATCATTATACTGCCCGGATGAGTCGTGAACATAATAATGCCAATGTCCTATGTATGGGGGAAAGGGTGATTGGTATTGGTGTTGCTGAAGAAATTGTGCGAATATGGCTGGGGATTGAATTCAGCGGTGGACGACATCTTGGGCGCATTGAGCAATTCAGTCAATGTTGAAGTCGAAAATTTGAGTCGTTTTAAGAATCTTGCGAACCTGTCTGGCTGGAGAAGTTTTTCAGCCACCACCAAGAAAAAAAGATAGAGCTGCTTTTCCCATCTTATTATAAAAGTCTGCTGCTTAAAGGCAAAAGTTAAAGGTATTCCTGATATGAACGCATTACAGAAAACAGATCCTGAAATTTATGATAGCATCAGGCGTGAATATGATCGTCAGAATAATCAGTTAGAGTTGATTGCCTCTGAGAATATTACATCGCAGGCTGTGCTTGAGGCTCAAGGATCGATCTTTACCAATAAATATGCCGAAGGGTATCCGCATAAACGCTATTATGGCGGGTGTGAATATGCAGATGAGGTTGAGCTGTTAGCTATTTCCCGGGCTAAGGAGATTTTTGGTGCCGAATATGCAAATGTTCAACCTCACTCAGGATCTCAGGCCAATATGGCCGTTTACTTTGCGACTCTGAAACCAGGAGACAAGGTGCTGGGTATGGATCTTGCGCATGGTGGCCATCTCACCCATGGAAGTAATGTTAATTTTTCGGGTCAGCTGTTTGATTTCATCTCTTATGGGGTTGAGCGTGACACGGAGCAGATTGACATGGCTAAAGTTGAACGCTTTGCCTTTGAAAATAAGCCCAAGATGATCGTGGCTGGCGCCAGTGCCTATCCGCGATTTATCGATTTTGCAGCCTTTCGGAGAATAGCCGATGAGATCGGCGCTCTGCTCATGGTGGATATGGCCCATATTGCTGGTCTGGTTGCCGCCGGAGTGCATCCTTCCCCGGTCCCCTATGCAGATTTTGTTACCACTACCACCCATAAGACCTTACGGGGACCTCGCGGTGGGCTGATTCTAGCCAAGGAAAAATGGGCAAAGGCCTTGAACAGCCATATTTTTCCCGGGATCCAGGGTGGTCCTTTGATGCATGTCATTGCGGCGAAGGCTGTGGGGTTTAAGGAAGCCATGAGTGATGCCTTCAAGGCGGATCAGTTGCAGGTTGTGGCAAATGCCAAGGCTCTTGCTGCAGGACTGACTGCCAAAAAATTTAGATTAGTCTCCGGTGGAACCGACAATCATCTTTTTCTGGTCGATTTGAGTAATAAGGAGATCTCTGGAAAAGAGGCCGAAGAACTTCTTGAACAGGGTGGTTTGACGGTGAATAAGAATGCGATTCCATTCGATACTAAATCGCGGTTTGTGACCAGTGGCGTGCGTATTGGAACGCCCACAGTTACTACTAGAGGGTTGAAGGTCCCGGAAATGGCCATGATTGCTGATTGGATTGATCGTATTATAGGGATGCGGGATCAACAGACGATAAAGAATGTTCGCCAGGAGGTACGCGATCTGTGTCTCAGATTTCCTCTTTCTGATATTGTTAATACTCCTGAATAATACTGTGAAATCATGAAGTGTCCCTACTGTGGTCATCTCGATAATAAGGTAATCGATTCCCGATTGAATAAAGAGAGCACTATTACCAGACGCCGCAGGTCATGTCTGGCCTGTAATCAGCGTTTCACCACGTATGAGCGGCTGGAAGTAATGATGCCGGTATTGGTCAAGAAAGACGGCCGCCGTGAGGTCTGGGATCGTCAGAAGATGGTTTCCGGGCTAGAAAAGGCTTGTGAAAAAAGACCGGTGAGCTGTGACGAAATTGATTCGTTTGTTGATGAGATCGAGAAGAAACTTCAGGATCTTGGTTTGAAAGAGGTCTCTTCCCAAGTGATCGGTGAGTGGGTGATGGAGGGGTTGCCCTCCCTTGATGAGGTTGCCTATGTACGATTTGCCTCCGTTTATAGACAGTTCAAGGATGTCAGTGAGTTTGTCGATGAACTGAAAACCTTAATTGGTGCGAGAAATCCTAAAGGTGTATAAAAAGTGCTGACCCCTGACGTCGATCAGGAGTATATGTTCCTGGCTTTGAAGGAAGCGCGAAAGGGCCTCGGGCGGACATCCCCTAATCCCTGCGTAGGTGCCGTTGTTGTTCGCGATAATGTCCTGATTGCCAGGGGCTATCACAAAAAAGCCGGAACTCCCCACGCGGAAGTACATGCCTTGCGCAAGGCTGGAGTTTTAGCTCAGGACGCTACCCTGTATGTGACCCTGGAACCATGTAATCATACTGGACGCACACCTCCCTGCACGGAGGCGATAATCGAAAGTGGTATCAAGCGAGTCGTTGTTGGCATGGAAGACCCCAATCCTCTTGTCCATGGCAGTGGAGTCAGGTATTTGCAAAGTAAGGGGATTGAGGTTGTCAGTGGGGTCCTTGCCACTGAGTGTCGTGCCCTGAATCGACCTTTCATTAAATACATCACTCAGGGCTTGCCTTGGGTCGTGATGAAGGCGGGGATGAGTCTCGATGGCCGCATCACCTATCAGCAGAATCAAAGCGGCTGGATGACAGGCTTGGCTTCCAGCCAGAAGGTTCACCGCCTTCGTGATCGTGTAGACGCGATTCTTGTGGGTGCGACAACGGTTAAAGTCGATGACCCCTCTCTTACGACTCGCTTAGCCCATCGCCGGGGGAAAGATCCTCTTCGTGTTATTCTTGATACCCATTTATCAATTCCAACCTCGTCAAAAGTTCTTCACCTGGAATCATCGTCAGCTTCTACCTGGATTTTTTGCGGACTTGATGTTAGTTCTGATCAAATAGATAAAATCAAAAAGACAGACAGGGTTGTAATCCGGCAGGTGGGATACGAGGAAGATGGTCGGCTTGACCTTCGACAGGTGCTGAGGGTTCTCGCACGTGATGCAGGAGTTACATCTTTGCTTGTTGAAGGAGGAGCTACAGTTCATGGCGCATTTTTGCGACAGAAGCTGGCTAATCATGTAATGTTTTTTATTGCTCCGATTTTTGCTGGTAGTCAAGGAACACCTGTAGTTGAAGGTCTAAATATTACCTCTCAGCACGAGGCAATTTGCCTGCAACATGTCAGTTATCACCGTTTAGGATCAGATATGTTGGTTGAAGGTGATATCCTGTAGTTATTTTTATGAAGCATGATTCAAGGGGGGGATTTTCCCCTTTTGTAACTTTATTTGGTCAGGATTTGATTGCTGAGGCAGGCATTTTCACAGCTTTGAAGGTCTGGATAATTTATCGTAAGAGCAACGTCATTTTTCTCAAAATTAAGACTATGTGTCACGCTAAAGTTATTTGGTAAATCAAGTTTTTTTATTCTATCTGTAAAGACCTTTTCCGCATCTTCACGTCTTGAATAAAATGTTCGTTGCAGGAGTTCAAGAAGAGAATGGATTTTTTGCGGAGGATTCATTTCTTGATGTTCGATGATTTGCTTGAACGGTTGTTGTTCAAAAAGAGAGACTATTGATTGATGTGTACGATGGGCTATATCGCGACTCAGTGATATGAGCCTTTTTTGTTTTCCTGCCCCTGGCTGTAACAATTCGATAAGAGAAGAAAAGAACATTCTGTCGCTAGTTGGGAAATCTATTAATTCAAAGGCCAGTTTTTTTTCAATAAATCCATGATGGATCTGATTCTGAATTTTTTCATTTAATTTTAGAAGATTGCTGTGGTGGTAGAGTTGGTCCGTATGTGGTTTAAGTCCCAAGCGAGGAAGAAAAAAAGATACAGTCTCCTGCTCGTCAATCTTTTCCATGCAATATTTAAGGAAATAAGCCGTTTCCATGGGAGTGAGAGGGGAACAGAGCTGTTGATCGGCGAGGATGTAAAGTAAAAATGAACGAGCCGGGAGCTCAGGAGGAAGAATCAAGCAATAAAGATTACTCTGGCCGTAACAATGCTGGAGTGCATAGAAGCGTTGGCGCCCACAGATCAGTTTATAGCTCCCACCTGCTGATTTTTGAACAATGGGAGGATGGAGAATTCCAACATCCTCGAATGATTGTTTGAGTTGAAATGAAGGCTTTTCATCCAGGAACGGGTGAAGACTCCAACGCGCATCGGAACTAATTGAGTCCGACGGGATATATTGAAACGAAGATGGCATTGACATGGGGTGGGATTGAGTCAGTAACTTAATAAACTTGTGGCGTTCAGCTTGAGTTGCTGAATAAAATTCTCAATAAATAAAAAAGATCGATAAATTAAGAATTATTAATTTTATCTCGAAGAATTCCTGATGGTTTGAAGGTAATGACCCTGCGAGCGTCTAAAGTGAGTTCGTCTCCGGTTTGAGGATTGCGGCCTCGTCGTGAATTTTTGTCTTTTACATTAAACTTCCCAAAACCACTGAGAAGGAGATCTGATCCTTCAATCAAGGTATTTTTAGAGATACGGAGAAAAGCTTCTACGGATTCTGTGGCCTGAGTTTTACTAAGTGTACTGTGAGTCTTGTATACGTGCTGCACTAATTCTGCTTTTGTAAGTGTCATATGTGTCTCCTTGCTAAAAAATGAAAATATTTATTGATAAGGTTCTTTGGTAAAAAAAAAGGATATGATTTATTCTATCGTAACTTTATCCTCCAACAACAGATGCCATTGAAAAGATCGGCAGATACATGGCCACAACAATACCACCGATCATTCCCCCTAAAAAAACCATCATGAAGGGTTCAATCATTGAGGTAAGATTACTAACCGCTTGATCGACCTCTTCGTCATAAAAATCAGCAATTTTTGCTAACATAGAATCTAGGGCGCCAACTGATTCCCCAACATTAATCATCTGAACCACCATGTTGGGAAAAACACCGCTCTCCTCCAAGGGTTCAGCGATAGGGCGACCTTCACTGATACTTTCTGCTACTCTAAAAACAGCTGCTTCAATAACCTTGTTACCGGATGTTTTGGCGACAACCTGAAGAGCGTCTAGGATAGGAACACCACTCTGAAGCATGGTACTAAGCGTCCTTGTAAATTTTGCAACAGCAACTTTTCTTATGAGAGGGCCAATAACCGGTGCTCGTAAGAGCATGGCATCAATCCTATAGCGCCCTTTTTCAGTATGATATATTTTTTTAATACCATACACCAGGGCAAATATACCCATTATAAGATAAAGAAAGTTTGATTTTACAAAATTACTCAACTGTACTACTACCTGAGTAGGAATGGGCAGCGCAGCACCCATACTGGAAAACATCTCCTCAAATACAGGTATTACAAAAATTAAAATAACTCCTAAAATCAGGAAAGAGATGGCAAGGCAAATAGCCGGATAAGTCATTGCCCCTTTAATTTTTTTGGTCAGAGCCATTGATTTTTCTTTGAAGCCTGCCAGGCGGCCAAGAATGGTGTCGAGAATACCGCCTGTTTCACCAGCCTCAATCATATTTGCAAAAAGGCTATCAAAGACCGTAGGGTGCTTACGCATGGCATCAGCAATGGTCGTTCCCGTCTCCACATCTCTCTTGATCGCGGTAAGAACAGCTTTAAAAGTTGTATTGTCTTGCTGTTTCGCAAGAATTTCAAGGCTTTGAATAAGAGGTAAGCCTGCATCGATCATTGTAGAAAGTTGTCTGGTAAAGATTACAAGATCTTTACCAGTTACTTTTGGTTTAAAAAATGCTATATTTTCAAACAGATCTTTCGGTTTTTCTTTGATAACAATGTCTTGAATTCGTAGACGTTTAACATGTGCTAAGGCCGCAGCCTGATCAGGAGATTCTACCTCACCTTTGCGTTTGACTCCTTGTGAATTGACCCCTTTCCACACATAAACCGGCATGACTAATCCCCTCTTAGACGTGTTGGGTAAATAATTTTTTATAGCTTAATACTATAGCTTGTGATCAATCAAACAGTAGATATGCTGAGTCATTGCAAAAAAGTGACAAGAAATTATTCAATAGATTGGTAGTCATTCTATCTTAAGAACATACTGAATACAAGGCCGTAGCGATAAGGGACTCATTTTTCTATTCTTTTAGAAGTAAATACAAAGTTTGCTGAAGGTAGATCATTTTTTTTAACTTGAGAAAAGCTTAACTTTTTGTTATTAATGTTCGATTGATTTATTTGACTATGCTCGTATAGGCTGAGACTTTAATGTTCTTTAGTCCTAAGAAATATGACATGATTTAAAGTTGTTGAAATAAGGAGAGTAAAATGCAAAAACAAGCTTTGAAAAGTTTTAATGAAAGAAATTTTAAAAATGTAATTGAAAAATGTTTAGGATGCGAACGAATTGTTGAGGAAAACGGGGTTCAATTCTGTAAAGCTTTTATGCAACCAGAGGCTAAATGGCATCTGGGGATTTGTAATTTTGCAACTCATGCGAAGCCGGAAATTACAGTAGTCACCATTCGCGTTAATCCTTTGAAGGCCGCCAAGCGTGCTTCCGCCAAAGGTAAAAAGTAATTTTTTTTTGATTTTCTAAAAAAAAAGCTCTTGTTCATTTATGAACAAGAGCTTTTTTTTTAGCAATATTTATTGCGGATCAATAAATATATTACTAATACCAGGTGGTTAGCGCAATGTGTGGCAGATTTATTACTTAATGGATTGAACCGCCAATGTGGCAAAGTCAATAAACCTTTGAGGCGCTACACCCATAATTACAATAATGAAAATTAACAACAATGATGTTGTATTAGTAATAAAACCATTAGTAATTGAATTATTATTATTTGGATCGCTGCAATAAGTTATTCGAACCACTGAGAGATAGTAGAAAATAGCAATGGCTGTATTGATGGCTGCGAGAATAACTAAAAGAAGATAGCCTTGTTTCAAGGCTCCTGTAAGCAGCATGAATTTCCCCATAAAGCCAACAAATGGAGGGATCCCGGCAAGAGCGAAAAGAGCGATAGCCATTGTTACAGCTAATATCGGAGCACGTTTGTGTAATCCGCTTAAATCGCTAATCTGTAGGTTTTCGCCTTTTTTAGAAATAGAACAAATAACCAGAAAACAGGCTAAATTCATTACGACATAGCCTATGATATAATATAAAGAGTTCGCATACCCGCTCAGTTGGAACGTTAAGAGGCCCAATAGTACAAACCCCGCATGAGCAATGCCTGAGAACCCAAGCATGCGTTTGAGGTCAGTTTGAACAAGGGCCGACAGGTTTCCGTAGAACATAGAGAGTACGGCGCACACCATTAATATTGTAACAATAGTTTGTCCTTCAGCATTCACCATGCTAACTAGTCTAATAAGTAAAGCAACGGCTGCAAGCTTAGGAACAGAGGCAATGAAAGCAGTGGTTTCATTGGAGGCACCCTCGTAAACATCAGGCACCCAAAAATGAAAAGGAAAGAGAGCAAGCTTGTAGAAGAAACCTGCAAGCACCATCATTATTGCTATAATTGCAGCAGGTTGAGTGTACATCTCAGAAAGCTTTACCATCACCACATTAAGCTGGGTGGATCCTGTTAAGCCAAACATATAGCTCATCCCGAAGAGCATGAAGCCTGTAGCGGTAACGCCAAAAAGCAGATATTTGATACCTGCCTCCATTTGAAAACGGTAATTTCCGCTTTCATCTCGCATGGGGACCATGATATAGACGGCAAATGAGGAGAGTTCCAAGGCTATAAAGATGGCAAGAAGTTCAACGCTGGAAACAAGCATCATAAGTCCGAGAACGCTGACGAACATGAAAAGATAATATTCAGGATGAACGGTAGTTTTTATACTTTTTAGCTTTTGGCCAAGGATAAGCACAACAAGAAAGGACCCTGCAATTAAGGTTTTAAAAACCTGTGAGTATAAATCCACCTTGTAGGAATTAAAAAAAAGAATTCCTTGCTCATGAAAGCTTATAAGAGTCGCTGCAAAAACTGCTGATCCGAGACAAATGGCAATCGTTTTCATTTTGTTGGAGTCAGGTTTTCCAAGACTGACCATAAAAATGATCAAGCTTGCTCCAAGCAGTGTTAACTCAGGTAGAAATTGCATATCTATTACCTTTAGTTATGGATAAAGATTCGATTAATGAAAAATTAATTCTGCGGCAGCAACAGCTTGACCTTGATGTGCATGGAACTGATCAAGCAAATTTACTACACTGCAATGCATAAGATTAATAAACGGCTGAGGGCCTAGCCCAATCCAAAACACAAAAAAGAGGAAGGGGATCAAGGTTACAATTTCACGCACATTCAAGTCGGTTAGCCAAGACTGGTCGGGATTATCTGTCCCTCCCCAAACTATTTTTTGAAGCATACGCAACATGTAGGCTGCTGCAAGCACGGCTCCAGGAATTGCTGCTAAAGCAAGGGGGGTACTATATTTAAATGCCCCCGCAAGGATTAAAAATTCACCGACAAAACTGTTGGTTCCAGGAAACCCAAAAGATGAAAGGGAGAAAAAGGTAAGAAAGGTAACGTAGATCGGCATGTATTTGCCAACACCGGTGGCCGAACGTAGTTCCCGGCTGTGTGTTCTTTCGTAAATCATGCCCACGCAAAGAAAAAGGGCACCAGTGGTAACGCCATGATTAATCATTTGCAGAATAGCACCTTCAACTCCCTCAATGTTCAGCACAAATATTCCAAGAGTGACAAAACCCATATGACCAACAGAGGAGTAGGCAATCAGTTTTTTCATATCATTCTGAGCAAGAGCGGTAAATCCTCCGTAAATAATGCCAGCAATGGATAACCAGAGAACATAGGGCATGAAAATGGTAGCGGCTTCGGGGGTAATAGGCAACGCAAAGCGAAGAAAGCCGTAGGTTCCCATTTTTAATAACACGGATGCCAGAATGACAGAACCAGCGGTTGGAGCTTCAACATGAGCTGCCGGGAGCCATGTGTGAAAGGGAAACATTGGAACTTTGATGGCAAAAGCGAGAAAAAAAGCAAGAAAGATATATATTTGAGCAGTAAGAGAGTAGCTCTTCCACATCATTTCCGGGATGAAGAATGAGTAATTATTTGTTTTGTAAAGCCAAATAATTCCTACGAGAAGCATTATGGAGCCAGCCAATGTGTAGAGAAAAAACTTGATTGAGGCATAAATTTTCCTTGGACCACCCCATATACCGATGAGCAGGTACATGGGAATGAGCATAGCTTCCCAGAGAATATAAAATAAGACAAAATCAAGGGCGACAAAAACACCCAGCATCGATGTTTCCATGATCAGCAAGCAGATCATGAAAGTTTGCACCCGTGTTTTAATGTAACTCCACGACGCCAGCACACAAAGAGGCATGATAAGAGTCGTGAGCATCACGAGCAGGATAGAGATTCCGTCAACTCCTATTACATATTGAATGTTAAGAGATTTGACCCAGCTGCACTGTTGTACGAATTGGAATTTAGCGGAGTTCGTGTCAAAGTTTGTGAGAAGAGGAATGGATAGTATCGCAGTAAGTGTCGTGACACCAAGGGCCCAGTAACGAGCAAAGAATTCATTCTGCACGAACAGTAATAATAATGCTCCTGCTAAGGGCAGAAAAATTAGAGTACTCAGAATGTAAGGATAATCTGAATTAAAAAGTAGTTGATCCATTCCTGGTGGTCCTCAAAAATCAGGGGTTTATAGCCAGACGAAAGCTACAAGAATAACAGCTACAAAGGTAACCGTATAATATATTGTCTGCTGAATCTGACCGCGC
>JFJP01027314.1_pt1 | contig 17033 bp, 16 predicted proteins | sample 431651 | NCBI WGS metagenome assembly JFJP01 (sample SAMN02602958, study PRJNA72255) | Microbial mat metagenome, whole genome shotgun sequencing project. | biome: fresh water; feature: sink hole; material: water; isolation source: purple microbial (photo- and chemosynthetic) mats found in... | reverse complement strand
TTTTTTTGAGCTAATAATTTCCTTTATACTAAAAAAACAAAATAAATTTATTATTTACTACCAATATTTTTTTGTTCATTTTTTTTTGCAACAAAGATTTTGATAAAAACTTTTCTAAAATAATTAATTAAAACTTTTTAAATTAAAAAAATTAAGAAAAACAAACTCAACTAACTTCAATTGAAACTAATTTTTTACAAATTTGATTCAAATGAGCTCCAAGGACCCTAAGCCCCATTCTTTGGAAGAAAACTCTTCTTGTGAAGACGAAGACCTTGAGGATTATGCTGAGCCTGAAGAAGATCCCGATTTTGAGATCAAAGAGTTAAAGAATCTCATCAAAAATTCAAGTAACGTATTTCAAATAATTATTTTTGTTTTCAAAATTCTTTTTATCCCTAGCTCAGCTTTACAAGAAAATCAATGAATTTCTTTACATAGCCAACAGCAAAATAAAAGCAAATAAACATAAAGAAGCTTTAATATTCTTACAACAATCTGAAAAGATTCTTGAAGTAAAAATTCATATAGTTCATATTATAAACAATATTTCCGATATATAACAAATTAAGTTCGCAGCCAGTTGTGGCAAACAATTGGATCGCAATCTTATCATAGTTGTCTTATATGATTCAGCTTGTGCTTATCAAGGTCTTTGGCAATTAGAAAAATGCTCAAAATACCTGGATGGAGTCATTTATAACCTCGAAACTTGTTTAAAAGATGATGATCAGACTTTAATAACGCTAAAATCCTCTCCTAGACTTTCTGATTACAAAGCAAATCGTATCAAAAAGCTCAAATTCTTAGTACTTTGCAATCTGCAATACTCAGCAATTTTATCACAACTCGCACAACATGAAAAAAGTTATGAAAATGCGAAAAAGACCTGGAGTTTTCTTGTTGATATGTTTCATGATTGTTTTGAATTTATCAAAGAGTTAAGAAGACGTCATGATCAGTCTTTTATCATGAATAAAGCTTCAATAAAGAAATCCTCTCCTTCCATTCCCATTAATAAGAAAATCTCTGCATTGAATGAGCCTTCAGAATATAATAAAACCCCAAATTCAAATATGTTTCTTATTAATAAAGAAGCTAATAATACAAATAAGCAAGGCTTTTCGAGCAAAAAAGCATTAGGAAATCATATAAATCCACAATTAACTCAATCTCAAAATCATTTAGGACCTCATTTAAATGAATCTTCAGAATCTGGATCATGGAACAAAAGCCCTGATTCTAAAAATATTATTGAAGGTAAATTAGGTTTTGGGAAGAATAATACAGTGGGCTTTATTAAAAACGAGATATCTTTTTCGAAAATCGTTGTTGATTATGCTTACCCAATACTTGAATACATAACTTCTCTGAAAACACATGAAGAAATTTCAAATTTTGGAAAAGAAATGTTGAGTGAAGTCAGAAAATCGCTTTATTTCTGGAAAAATAACCCAGAAAACAATGAGAAACACATCAGAAAAGAGTTGAAACTACCAATAGAAAAGGATGAAGATAGCAAACGATCGCTTTTAGGAGTGGCAGACTCTACTGAATGGCTGGAAACATTTAATATAGGAGCGATTATGCATATGAACCCAATTACTTATGAAGAGTTTATGTTCTATGGTGAAATTATTTATGAAGTTTCGAAGAAACTTCTTCTGGAAAAAGTCATCTATTTTTCTGTGGTTTTATTTACGATGGCTACTGAAATACGCTTTATTGAGATCGAAAAAGCGAAACTGACAGAGAAAAAGAAGGGATTTGAAGGGAGTGAAATTGAAGGAAATAAGAAAAATGCCTTGGAATTTGAGGCTTTGAGTGCTGGGATAAAAACTTCGTAATTCTTTTTTAATTTATTAGGAATTTTATTAATTTTTATTATGTAGTGAAATCTTTCATTTGAAAGCTATCGAAATTTCTTGCAAATGCATTTGCTGCAATTGTCCATATATTAATCATTTAATCACAAGTTATCATAAGCATTACAACCAAAGTCTTGAAATAATCGTATATTCTATTTTATTCATTATTTTCTTCTGTCCTCATATCTCTATAAATGAATTAATAATTAATTTATAAATTGTTTTTCTATCTATCTATTATATGATAAATTAAATTTTTAATATTTATAATATATAAGCCTGAAGAATCCTTTATTAGCACTATTGATATGAAACGTGCATCTCCGAAACATAAAGATTGTAGTTCAGAATTTTATACACAAGGAACTCCCAATCTAAATCCTACACAAGAAACACCAGAAAAACATCAGATAATAGAAGATATTAACAATATCGAATCTTCTTTATCTTGTCTTATGACAAACAGTCCAAAAATCAAGCGTTTGATCAAAGATTTAAAGAAAAAAAATAGTTTGCGACTTTCGAAAAAAAAAGATACACATCCTGAGTTAGATGCAGCTCAGAAATTGCTTTTAAAGGCTTTGAATGAGAATTTAAAGAAAAGTTTAGAGGATAAAAAGGTTTTCAATATAAGAAATTCTTATAAATTTGTAATGGGAACCCCGCCACAACCAAAGAAGAACCAAAATGATAAGCAAGAGGAAAATAAAAAAGCAGAAGCAATGAGAGCTACTTATAAACAACAACCTTTGAAGAACAAATTTAAAAGTAAATAAAACTTTTTATTAAGCTTTTATTTATTTTTCTCATTGATTACTCAATATTTCCATCGAATTTTTCATTATATTGATATTTCTTCATAAAAACATTAATCTTATTCTATTTCCTTTTAATATTAATTATACATTTAGATATTGAAAGCTTATTGAAAAGCAAATTCAACTTCCCTGGTGCCATAGCTTTTAACCCAAAAATCCTCAATAATATTGAGAGTTTCAAGCCACTTTCAGCAAGAACTCATAATGAAATGTGTCAAAACTCATTAAAATTGCAAAGTCCTTTAGGGAATGTAAACATTAAAAGCCAAAAAACCCCTGTGAAGAATAATAATTTACATGGTTTGTTTGATGACCAACATTCGAAATCTCAGCAAAAAGGAAAGAAAGAGGTCGATCAAAAGAAAATTTCAAAGAATGTGCCGAAATTGAATCTGGATTCTTTAAATAAAAATCGTTTAGAGGATTTTAAATTTTTTACTCCAAGAGAACATTCAACATAAGAATATTTTAAAAAACTAATTAAGAATACTTTCTTAATTTTTACTTGTTTTTTAGTTATTATCAAGTGAAAAATAAATATGAATTTTTTTTTTTTAAAATAATCTGTCAAAAGTTTTAATTTTTTGTTTTTGTTTTGTTTTTTGAAGATGAAAATTTTGAAAAAGAAAAGTTTTTATTTTTCTTCAAAATATTTATTTGTGAAAACTTTAATAACAAAAATATGAATATTTCTCCAACAAACTCTTCTTTTTTTTGAACTTTTATTTGAAATTTTTCCTAAATTCAGCATTTCTCGTTTCTCGATCCGGATTTCTCATTTTATCCACATTTTGATTCAAAGTAAAATAAGCTTCATTCATCTATTTTATTTATAAATCTTTTATTTATTAAAAAAAAAAATCAACCTTTTCTTTGGTTTTTACAATAGCCTCTCTACTTGTCAATATCATTTTCATCAACAAAACCGGATCTTTCTCATCTCTGGCAAGTTCATATTCTTTTCTTGTTGATTTTTGTATCAATTCACTCCTGTTTTTTTATTGGAAATTATTATTTTATATATAATTTATACATTTTTAGAAGGTAAACCATGGGGTTCCGTCAACGTTATTCCAATTCATCGTTTTTGAGAATTTCAAAATTTCTCTATAGAGACGTAAAGCTTCACGATTAGGGATGGGTTTATTACTTAAAGTCAATTTCTCAATGGGTTGAGATAAAATTTTCTCTAGGAAATTTTTGGTGCTCATTTTTTGTTTTAATATAGTTTTTAATTGATCTAATTTATGGTATTTTTTTAAATTTTTTAATGTTGATAGTTTTTTAAATTTCTTAATGTTTATAATTTTTTAAAATGAAGAAGCCGAGATTTTATTTACAAAATCTTAGGTCGAACATTTTATGTCATAATTTTTCTTTTGAATTTATTAAAACATTGAAATTTTTTTAATTTATATTCAATTCAATTAGTTCAAATAGAAATGTTGTATAATAATTTTTTCAAATCATATTTTGTTTTATTTGAAATTATCTTAGGTCGAGCATTTTAAGAAAATTTTTGTCATAATTTTTTTTTTGAATTTAATAAAACATTGAAATTTTTTATATTTATATTCAATTCGTTCAAATAGAAATGTTGTATACTAATTTTTTCAAACCATATTTTGTTTTATTTGAAATTATTTTGTTAATTTAATTTAAACTCAGATTTAATAAGGGGGTTTTTCTTATTTTTTCAAGTTTTCTTTTCCATAAAAAAATATTTGTATTTTTATTTTTAAAACTTAATTTAATTTATAAACAAAAAAATTTTGTTATTTTTTTATGAAATTTGATCAATTTTTCAATCCTATATAAATTTAAATAAATGTGAAATACCAAATTCTATTTGAAAATAAATCGACTTTTCTCAAAAAAGAAGTAAATCTCATAATGGATTTATTAAAAATTATTGGATATATAAAACCAGCGCAAAAATTAATAATTTTTTGCCAAAATTTTAGTATATATTAATTTTTAGTAAATTTTTTATTAATATGTATTGACAATGTTTTAAATATATAAATTAAATCTTTCAATTCCCTGAAATAACGTAAATGATTGTTTTTTTTATAAAAATCCGTCATCTTAACCTATAAATACAAAAACTATTTACAAATTCCTCAAAAATAAAATAATAATAAAGGTAAAGAAAAAAACAGCTTCACTGCTCTGCGTTCATGAATTCTTCCGCTCAATTACGTGTTATTGATGATTTAAAGGATATGGCAAACATCCTGAGAATCCATTCGATCGAAATGACTGAAAAAGCCAATTCAGGGTAATTCTTTTATTTTATAATTTATATTTGACTTATAAAAACAGACATCCTACTACATGTTCATCAATTGCAGAGATTATGGCTGTTCTTTTTTTCCATGAAGAAGGCATGCATTACGATCCAGCGAACCCTAGAAATTTGGCCAATGATCGTCTAGTTTTATCCAAAGGCCATGCTGCTCCAATTTTATGTATATAATATATAAAATTGAATATCTTTTAACTTAATATTTTTTTTCTTTCAAAATTAGATGCCGCTTGGGCGCAAGCAGGTTTCATCGATAAAGAGGAGCTCTTAAATATCAGAAAACACACTTCAGATCTTGAAGGACACCCTACTCCTCGTCTGGCTTTCGTTGATGTGGCAACAGGCTCTTTAGGCCAAGTAAATATTCCTTTAATCCGTTAAAAAAACCTAACAAATTTCTTTATTTCAGGGTTTAGGAGTTGCTTGTGGTATGGCTTATTCCTCAAAATATGTCGATAAGATCAACAACCTTTATTTCACAATCATGGGAGATGCTGAAACCTCTGAAGGATCTATCTGGGAAGCCGCATCTTTCGCCTCTCATTACAACCTTAACAACATGATCGCATTTATTGATGTCAACAGGTTCGGTCAAGGCACTGAGTCAATTCTAAAGCATGATGTTCAAGTCCATGCACAAAGATTTGAAGCCTTTGGATGGGAAACCACCATTATAGACGGCCATGATATCACTGATATTGTGGAAGCAATAAAGAAGGGCAGAAACTCCAAAGAGAAACCTTTTTGCATCATCGCCAAGACCTTAAAGGGGAAGAATTTCGCTGTGAATATTGAAGATAGCATGAAATGGCATGGAAAAGTGCTGGGATCTACTGCTGACGCCACAATAAAAATTTTGAAATCAACCATTGCTAATCTTGATATGAAATTGGTGCCAAAAATGCCAATTGCACATGTTAATGAACAAATAGAAAAGTTAGAAGGGAGAATGACTTTAGGCAAATTGAGCTATATTCCTGGAAAAGCAGTCGCTACAAGAGTTGGTGTAGGCAATGCTTTGAAGAAATTAGGATCGAAAGGACATACTGATCTATTCGTACTTGATTGTGATATCAAAAACTCAACAAACACCTGTTTTTTCGCAGAGAACCATCCAGAACAATTCGTTGAATGCTTCATCGCTGAACAAAACATGATTTCAGTCGCTATGGGATTGAGTGCAAGAGGAAAAGTCACCTTTTCAAATACTTTTGGAGCTTTTCTTTCTAGAGCCTATGATCAAATTCGTATGGCTGGTATCTCTAAATCAAACTTAAAGCTTCATGGATCACATGCTGGGGTTTCTGTTGGTGAAGATGGACCCAGTCAAATGGGATTGGAAGATATATCATTATATAAGCCTATTCCTGGTATGTCAATTCTTTATCCAAGTGATGCAGTTTCTGCTGAAAGAGCTGTAGAGCTCGCTGCTAATACAAATGGGTTATTCTATATAAGAAGCTCAAGACCTGCTATGCCAGTAAAAAATAGTTTTTTTAAAATATTTTAATTATTTTTTGAAGATTATTTATGACAATGAGGAAGTGTTTGAAATGGGCAAAAGCAAGGTTGTGAGATCATCAGAAACTGATGTTATTTTAATCGTGGCTGGTGGAATCACCTTGCATGAATCATTGAAGGCTTATGAGATCTTGCAAAAGGAAGGAGTCATGATCAGAGTGTTAGATATTTTCTCAGTGAAACCTATTGATCAAGCTGGAATTTTACAAAACGCAATTGAATCAAACAGTGTTATTCTCACTGTTGAAGATCATTATATTCATGGAGGAATCAAAGGTTTTTATTTTTAAGAGAATTTTTTTAAATTTTTTTTTATTTACAATTTTTGTGTAAATTTTAAATTAATCTTTTCTTGCATTTAGATAGCATTTGCAGTTGTTTGGGCGAATTTGAAAAGATCAAAGTTTTCGGTATCGGAGTTGATGAGATTCCAAAGAGTGGAACATCAGAGGACCTCTTAGAAGTTCATGGAATAGATTGTAACTCGATATTAAAAAAAGTAAGAGAAATTTTGCAAAGCCAAGATTGAGAAATATAACAGGATAGCATTAACCATATTTTAATTTAAACCTTAGGCTTGCTTTTCGAGTCTATTGAATTCTTTGAACTTATAATTTTTTGAAGTTAAAAAGAATATTGATTAGAAAAAAAATAAAAAATTCTTAATTTTTTTTGTTTAAATTTTTTTTATTTCGGTCTTCTTTTAAATGATTTTCTAAATGTTCATTTAAATCATGATGAAATCTGAACCTTTGTCCACATTTATTAAAATCACAAATATAAGGTTTAAGCACTTTTATATAGGCTCCATTCACATAATCAAAGAAATATTCTTCCTTATTTAGCATCTCCTCTGTTTTATTAATATAATTCGACAATAAAGTTGCTTTCCTTTCACTTCTATCTAATTCTTTGAATTGTTTATTTGCTTTATTCACCTCTTCGTCATCTAATTTAATATTCATTTTCTTCTGATCCAATAAAATACCACTTAACATAAAAGGATTTATTCTTGGACGAGGCTTAAGTGACACTTTTTCTGATGGTTTGCATTGTTTATTAGAAGATGATTGGGATTTTGAATGGGATTTGAAAGGAGATTTTGAACGGGATTTTGAAGACGAAGAGCTTTTACTGTTGCTGGAATATGAGGATTTCGAAGAAGATGAATGAGAATGGTAACTTGAATAATGGGGACTTGAACTGCGAGAATGATGACGCTTGCGGGGTTTTCGTTTGATCTTGCGATCTTTTCTAGGACTTCTGGATCTGCTTCGTTTAGAGCTTTTTTTTTTGGAAATATTATTATTATTCATTGTTTATGTTCGGATTTTTGATTTTTATCCTTAATTAAATAAAAAAATGAGTTTTTATTTAATTTTTTTTTTCTTTTTGTATTTTTTTTATTAAATTTCACAAATTAGTCAATTTTTTTTCAAAAAATATTATCTTTTTATTCTTTAAATAAAAAAATAAAAATGACCAATGCTTTGATCATTTTAATAATATTAGCCGCATTTCTCCTTTTAATTTCGCTGGTAATCTCCAAATCCTCCCTTCCAGAAAACGACAAAATAATGAGTCTTATCCTGATCCTCGTGGTTTTTTCCTTCGTGGCAGTGCTCAATGAATCCAAACGTTCCTCAATAACCAAAAGTCTTCCTCTTATCAATATAACCAATGAAACTCAAAGGATTAACAGTAAATCATTTGAAAGAACCTTCTACCAATCGCCAGAAAGCATCAAAATCCCTTTTTTTTCGACAAAATTATTGAATTTTTCTGAGTTTTTTTCGAAAGATTTTCAAAGAATTCTTTTGTTATATGGTAAAGGAAAAATCGGAAAAACGACAGAAATTCTTCATTTTATTCAAGAAAAACAACAAATGGGATCCCCGATCCTTTATGTGGATTGTGAAGGAGTTTCTATCGGTCTTCGGAGGTTTTTAGAACGAATAAGACTGGATAATTACTATATATTAGATGAAATTCTTGAGAAAATGAACAAAATCTATAAGATTCCAACCATAATTATTGATAATTTTCAAGGCTTTGAAGGAAATTCATGTGAAATTTGTGGACTTTTGGGTTATTTATATGATAGAAGAAAGCTGAATATTCTGATAGTTACTAATAATGGCTTTGTAGTTAATCAATTGAAATATGATCATTTCTTAATGAATAGGATCGAAATCATAAACATTGAATCTAAAAAAGAAGTACTCACAGAATTTATACATGAAATCAATAGGAAATTAAATCAAAGCAAAAACATCAATGAAACTCAGATGGTCGAATGTGAGAAATTGACTGAAATAGATTATGAATTTCTTAATGATTACGAAAAAAATGTGATGGATTTTGAGAATTTTCTGAGTTTCTGCAGGGATAAAATAAAAAAAATATATGAAAAGTTAAAATTGGAGAAATATAATGGGCTTTTTAAAGCTTTTTTGAAATTGTCATATGATGAAAAAAATAAAAAATATGAAAATAAGTTTCTGGCTTATGGGGAGTTGAAAGCTCAAAAGATTGAGAGATTTGAAGAATTATTGGAAGAAGGCTTGAAGAGAAGTCTGATTGAGGGGGAGAATGGAAAGTATAGGATTATGAAGAGAAGTGTTTATAATTCTTTAGTGATGGCTTTGGCTTAAATATTTGTTGTTTATATTGAAGTTTTAAAAAAATATTTATGTAAAATTAATTTTTTTTCAAAATTTGTGATTATTTTTTTTTAAGTTCTTGAAAATTTTTGAATTATTTAAGGAGTTCGGAAATTTTAAAAAAAATATTTTGCAGTATTTCATTAACTGAATTTAAAATTTTATAAACTCTCGGTCATAGTCGAATTAAAAGCTTTAACAAACATTAAAATTTGGAGTTTATAAAATTAAAAATTAGTGGTTTTAAATTTTGATCAAAAATTTTAGTTTTTTTAAAAAAAAATATTTTAAAAACAATGATATTTTTTTGTAAGTTTTGGAAAAAATAGAAATTCATTTCATTTATAAATAATTAGATGGAGTATCCAAATAAGCTTGATTAGACAAATAATTGCTGCTTTTCCCAATCTTTTCTCCTCCAATCATTCCTCCCATATACCCCACAGGCATCATTTGTCCCATCCCTCTATTCTGTTGTGTGGGTGGACTTCCCATCCATTGTCTTTGTGGAGAAAAGCCCGACATCATTCTTTCATCATAAGGCTTCGCTGGCGAAGGATATAAATAAGGATTAGTGATTCTTTCACCTTCAAAGATTCTTTTCGAAGGAGCTTTGTTCATAGTATTAACATCCTGCATTTTCTTTGTAAGATCCAATATTTGTCCTGCCATTTCTTTATTTTTTTGATCTAATTCCTTATTTTGTGTAAGGATTTTCTTAGCTTGGAAAGAATCTTCCATCTTATTTACATTCGATGAAAGAGATGCTTGTTGTTGTTGAATCATTTCATTCATTTTTTTCTCAAGAGTTTTGCCAGCTTCTCTAAGATCTCTATTCTCACTGATTAATGATTGAACGTTTTCTGGCTGCATTTTCGCATATTTTTGCAATTCATTCTTATAAAATTCATGGGTTTCTTGTAATTCTTTATTTAAATTTGAAATCTCAATGTTTTCTTTTTTTAGTAAATTCATCTCATATTGTATATCATCATTGTGTTTCGTCATTTTTTCTTTTTCATCACTCATAAATTCGACTTTTTCCTTTAAAACCTCCACCTGATCCTTATATTCACTCTGAATCTTATTCATATTTTGTTCATATTTTGATTTTAAATTTGCAATTTCCTTTTTGAGATAAGCTAATTCCATTTTTTGTTGCTCTATTACTTTCTGGTGCTCAAACTCTACGTTTTTATCCCTCAAATCATTGATTTCTTCCCTTAAAGCTTGATGTTCTTTCCTTTCTGTATCATTAACCCTTTTAAGATTATCAACTTCTTTTGCTAAACGGTCAATTTCTTCATCTTTTATCAATAAATGTTCCTTTTGTTTACTTTTTAACTTCTCGATCAATTTCTCATAGCTCAAATGCTTAGCTTGAAGCTCATTTTTATGTGAATCCATTAAAGAATTGTTATGTTTTTCTAATTGTTGAGCTTTAGAGGTGATTCTTTGTAAATCCCTTGATAAATTCTCATTTTTCTCAAGGGTTTCTCGTTCTCTTTGAAGGCTTTGTTCTGCACGACTCATGTGTAATCCCAATTGAGTCTTCAGTTCATTTATTTCTTCATTATTATCTTCTAATATGTTATTCACTTCTTCTTTATCTCGCTTAATTCGAACTAATTCTTGTTTGAAAATCTCCAAATTTTTCTCTTTTTCCTTTAATTCTGTCTTAATATCCTTTAAATTATGTGATAGCAGTGTGTTTTCTTGCAATAATTGATCGTTTTCTTGGTTTTTTGCCGTTTCGAGGTCATTGAAAGACTTCTTATTTAAATCCAATTGATTTGTTAAAATTTTAATTTGGTTCTCATGTTTATTGATCAAATGTTTGAAATCTTCAATATCTTGTTCTTTCTTCAATAGTCCTTCATGAAGATCTTTGTATTTTGGCTCCATTATTGCTAATTGTCTACTAGCATTTTCTTCTCTTTTCTTGCTCTCATCAAGATCATAGTTCAATTGTTCATAAACATCTCTGGCTTTCAGCATCTCCTGCTCTTTTTCATAGGTGAAATTCTCATAATTATCTTTGAATTTCTTCATTTCATCCAAATGCTTGATCAAAATATTGTTTTCTTCTGATATTATATGAATTTTATGCTTAAGCTCTTGGACATGTTCCCCATCATTCAACCCTATAGTATCAATCAATTTCTTAAAATCTTGATTCTTCATTGATATATGTTCTCTTAATTCTCGATTCTCATCAATCAAAAGCTCGACAATATCTATAAAAGATGCCAAGTCGCTTGAAACACATCTTAGTTCCCCTTTCAAAAGCTCATTTTCTTCATCTAAAACTTTTATTAAAGGAGCTATCTGTTCAGAACTCGCCATTAAATGTTTCACATCTTTCTGAGAAGAATTAAAGAAAATATCCTCATTGTATAAGGGAGTCCCTTTGGACTTACTGTCTTTAAATTTCTTCATTAATTCTTCATCTTTAAAATAAAAAATTTGGTGAAAAATGCTTTAATTGTTAAAATAACTGTAATGCTTTAAAAAATCGTTTTGTCTCTTTATTTCACGATTTTGATCATTTGCTCCAAAGGCAGGTGATTGGAAATTTTCTGATTGAGAAAGATGTTCCTCATAACGATGCTTCATATTATCAATTTTCGGACGTTCTTGAGGCTTGCTAGCTGTTTCATAATACATAGAACGCCATTTTTGATCTTGAGGACCCATTGGACCGTTGTTATACATTTGATCTAAAAATGAAGGAAATTAGCCTGGGTTTAAGAGAGAAAAAAAACGTTTACTTGCCATTTTTTGAATTTAACGATTTTTTATTTGATTTTTTCTAAAATTTTTGAAGTTTTTGTTATTATTTTAGAAGTTTTTTTTATTGTTTTGTAAATTATGTTTTATATGAGCATTGGTTTTTTCTTTTTAATAAAAGATGAACGGATTTTATTTATTTAAAGTTTCTTTTATAAGGATTTTTTGTATTTTCCCTTCAATCAAGACGAATTCACTTTATTAATTCGTTCATATTTCTATACATTTTTTTATAAAATTGGCCAATTTAAAAAAATAAATTAAAATGCAAGCTTTTTCCCTACCACAACCTGATCATCATTCAGAGCTTGATTTTATGCGAAAAATTAATCAGGAAATCCTGAACAAAACTTTTTCAGGTGACTCCACAACCACAATCGTCGATTCCAAATACTTTTATTTATATTCCGATTTAGTCGAAACACAAAAATCTGAATGGAAATCCAATGTTCATCCTAAACCCTCTTATAAACAGAACAAATTAGTGGATAATTTCTTGTTTTTGAAAAGAATATACCTTGAAAAGGATGAATCTGTTGAGGATTTTCTAATATTTTTAGACCTTTTTCTTTTAAATCAATATCGAAATGAATGCAAATCCTATAGCATTTTAGCATATCGTTTGAGAAATAGTTCAGAAAATAACAAAGAAAATAAAATTCTTGATATAATCTATCAGGAAGAAATGGATATGATTGTAACTTATCCAATTCTCGAAGATTATTTCCTTCATTTCAAAAAATCACAAGGCTTGAACAATAAAGAGAAAGAACGTTTGTTTGAAGTGATTTGCAGTTTTATTTTGGCACTTAAATGTAATTATATAGAGAAAATTGATTGTTTTTATGCAAGACTGGACTATCTTTATCACATTGAACACGGAGAGAAGCGTTATGCGATTAAATTCTCGAAAGACGATGATTTGAATGAGTTTTATTTCGTGAACAAATTGAGAATACAATATGAACATCTTAAAAAAGCTGTTCAAACCGATTTATCTTTCTCTTTACCACAACGTGTCTGGGCTTTAGTTGCAATATCCAAGCGTTTTTTCCAGCTGAAATTCAACAAAGAAGCTTTGAATATCATCGAAGAAACATTGGAAATGAGAAAAGAACTATGGGGACCAAATCATTTCGAAACTTTTGACAGTTGGAGTCGAATGGCTGCTAGCCTATTTCGCGAAAAAGAGTATGATTGTGCTTTGGAGATATATCAGAATGTTTTGGTTAAAAGAAAAGAGATATTCCCTGAATTTGACAAGCCTATTTTATTGACGATGTATAATTTGGCGACTGTTTGTTTAAAGCAGAAACTTTATGAACTGGCTTTAGAACAATTTGAAAAAATTGAAGGGGTTTTAAAGAGAGCTCATCGAGTTGAAAACAACTTTTTGAATGACATTTTGCTGGGAAAAGCGACTTGCTGCCTATATTTGAATAGATTGGATAGAGGAATTCAGACTTATGAAGAAATTCTTGGGAATAATGAGGGAGTTTCGATGGTTGAACAATTGAAAATACCTTTGATTTTGAATAATTTGTCAGTTTGTTATAAGAAAAAAAATGATTTCGTGAAATATTATTCCTATAAATTAGAAGCCTATATGATTATAAAAGAGATTAAAGGGGAAGATAAGCCGAAGAAGAAAGAATTAGAAGAAATTTTCAAAAACTATAAATTTCAGAAATTGTATTATGAGATTCTTGTTTTAAAAGGAGCGCTTAAACCTATTTTTAAAAGAAAATTAATCATTGAAGATATTATCAATCATTTGATATGAGGTTTAAAGTGAAGTTTACTAAGAAAATTTCAGCAAATATGATAGAATTTTGAAGGATATTTTTTAACAACAAAGCAGAGAAGGATTATCATTTTTATTTATTATTTGTTTTTGTCTAAAAACGAAAAAATAATAATTAATTACTCAAAACCAAAAATTAAAACTCAATTAAAATCAAAACTAATAATATAATTGTTTTATCTCCTCAGTTTTTCTAAAAAATGATAGCTCTTTGATTTCCTGATGCTGATGTTCTAGAGATCATATGATTGAATGCTTTCTGTCTGCATTTTTGCTTCTTTTTTATAAAAAATTTTTGTCAAAAAACATTTTTAAGAAAAAATTGCAAATTTTTTTTCTTACAAAACAATTAAATTTTTAAACAACAAAAAATATCTCAAAATGTCAAAAAAGCACCAAGAAGACAATGATGAAGATTATGCAGTCTACGATGAAACTTCCTGTCGAGGCCACGGTAAGCGAACAGGTCTTGGTTTCCTTTCAAGATGCATAAAAAAAAGCGGTTCTTCTTTACAATCTTCTCGAATTCTCGCAAAATCGAAACTTTTGGGAAAAGGCCAAGAAAATGATAAAAAAGTCTTAGAAAACCAAGACAGTTCTTCAACAAAACCTTCAAATAATTATTGGGAAGNNATAGGAAAAATAAAAAAATTTAAAGCAAATCTAACAATTATTAAAAACAAAACAAAGTTTCTGATAAAAGACTTCAGAACTGCCTCCTTCTAAATTCATGCTTTCTTTGCTTGACATATAAATAACATATTCTTCGAGATCCTGGAATACATGTCCTGCAAGTCTAAACAGCAATTCATTTGTTTTTTTATCATCATTAATCAAATTCTTCAGTTCTTGGAAAATTCTTTCATTAATTTTTTTCTCAAAAAAAAAATTCGAATATTGATTTTCTTTGTATATATGTGAAGAAAATAGTTTTAATAAAAGCTTTCGCTCTTCCCGAAGTTGATCCTGCTTTAAAGGGATATCTGCTGATGAATGCAAAGAAAGCAGCTCGGAAATCCATTGGAAAAACTCAAGGAAGTGGCCTGTAAAACTTGTGTGTTTGATGTTCTTCAGTAAATCATGGTAATTTTCCTCATAAGCTAGATCATTAATTATGCCTTTTTTTTGAAATTATTAGGTTTTTATAAAAAATTGAAAAAATTGTAAAAAAACTCAATTTTTATATATCTATACATTAAAAAAAAATTAAAAACAACTCAAAAAAAAACTATGAACAAAACTAACCTTGAACATTCAATAAAACTGCTGTTTTATACTCCTGATTTTGGTATTTAACTTCAGCCAGAAGATTGAATATTCTCCCCACATTAACCAGTGGTGGATCCTTCGCTTCTGAATACCTGAAAAGAGCTTCTTTATATGCTTTTTCAGCCTCTTTGAGATTCATTAAATCTTCGAAATAAATATTCCCCGAATTAAAATAGCAATCCACAAAATTCCTATTATATTTCAAAGCCTGTGAATAAAATTCTAAAGCTAAAGAGCTTTTTCCAATAGACCTTAATGTTAAAGCTATAAAAAACAAGGCTTTTAGGCATTTTGGATCGAACTTATAAGCAGATTCATAAAAGAAAATTGCTTGATGTGGTAAATCAAGCCAAATTCGCAAAAGATTACCCATTTTTACCAACAATTTGCTGATTTCTTTGTGTTTGAATGGGATTTTCAAACCGTAGGCTCGATCCCAGTTTTTCAGGGTTTTTTCCTTGAAGAGTTGAACTCTTTCGATTAGAAATTCCTTGAAGATTTGCTTGGTTATTTGGTCCATTTCTTCTATTTTTAACAGCCATTTCAATTTTTTTAATGAATTTTCTTTCAAATTCTTAATAAAAAATATATAAAAATCAAATTTAAAGTAAAAAAAATAGATAAAAACCACAAAATCGAATAGATCCTGATATTCTTCGCAAGTAACCATATGTAAACCCTCAAAATCTCTTAGAACTTCTTTACATAACTCGAAATTCTTTGTCAAAACTCCTTGAAAAAACCTGAGAAAGCTCAGAACCGGTTTCATTTCTTCTAAATTCTTTTCGTTTTTGAGTTTTTCTTCAATGAAGCACAAAAGCATCGAATTTCTTTGAATTTCTTTCGAATCTCCATTGATCACATTTTTTTTATTAGTATTTTGGCTCAAAATCAGCATAATCTGTATCAAATAAGCATCAATTTGACAAACATTGAGCTGTTTCGTCAATCCTAATTGATAATAAAGTGTTGCTAAAGGCAATAAACAGTTCAAACATTCAGTCCATAAGCCTAAATCCTGATAACAATTACTTAATTGATGCCATAATTTCGCATATTTCATCAGCATATCCTCTTCATCTTTAGAAAGAACCCAGTTTATCTCGTTTTCGAAAGCATTAAACATATGAAATCCGATTTCTTCTTTAGGAAAAGAAGATTCTTGACTATCTTTCAGGATTTCTTGTGTTAAAAGTATCAATTGATTACGATATTCTTCTTTTTTCATGGTATTATTAGGAAAATTCTCATTCTTAAATTCTTCTTTTGAATTGCTTTCAAGCTCTATAACGCTAATATTCAAAAAAGGAGGGTCTTCTTGTTCTTGAGAATCAGAAGCAATATAATTAGGTTGAAAATCTTGCTGGAAATCTTCTTTAGGACGATTTCTGAAGAAATCCTCAAGATTTTTCTTGAGAAAAGCAAAATTCTCTTGACTTATCACTCTTGATTCTCTGGTTTTAAGAGTAAAACAGCTTTTATTCACTAAATTTAAAGAATTAGTTTTCATAAAAGCAATATTATTATTAAAAATTTTGTGATTATTGTTATTATTATTATTATTATTGTTCGAATTGTTCTTATTGTTATTGCCATTGCTATTAGGGTTGTTATTTGCTTCAGATTCTTTCCTATTTTTTATATTCATTTGCTCGTGATAACTGCTTTTCGGTACATAAATCGGAGAAATGTCCATGTTATTATTCGTAAAAGTCACATCACAGTCTGTTACATTGAAAGAAGTTAGGTTCTTCTTCTTTGTAGGGTGCGAATTTCTATTGCTTTGAGGTTTATTACAGTTCACACTGTCTCTATCTTCGGAAATACGAATGTTTGTAGAGGATTTTATGGAAAGAGGATTGGGGACTGAAAGTTTTTGAAGGTTTTGAGAAGGTGGTGGCAAAGGTTTTGGATGTTTTTTGGAGGATTTAGAGATGCAGGAACCCATTTTTTAAAGGTTTATTTGGAAAAAAACATAGTTTTGTGTTTTAG
>JFJP01022165.1_pt1 | contig 17034 bp, 16 predicted proteins | sample 431651 | NCBI WGS metagenome assembly JFJP01 (sample SAMN02602958, study PRJNA72255) | Microbial mat metagenome, whole genome shotgun sequencing project. | biome: fresh water; feature: sink hole; material: water; isolation source: purple microbial (photo- and chemosynthetic) mats found in... | reverse complement strand
ATATGCTTACCGCATTTCAAACAACCCTCCGATTTTACCGTAATTTTTTTTCATCTCCGCATACACTGGCTTTCCCACCATAAAAGCATAAATTTCATCTGCTTTTTTCTCAGGGTCAATATCTGCATAAGCTTGGGGATACAGAATCTTGGCAATGGCGTAAGCGTCTGCAAGCGCGGTTTCGACATTGGTAGTATAGAAATTGAACGGAAGCAGGGTATAAACCCCTTTATTCTGAAAAGCTTTCAATGCCTTGTAATAAATCGGATTTTTGCCGATATCCTCCTCAACCAATTTCAATCCGCCTCCGTCAATGAAAATCACATCAGGATTTAAGGAGAGCAGTTTTTCTTTGTCCATAAAAACGTGGCTGCCTTCGGAAGCTGCAACGCTTTCCGCTATGTTTTTCGCATTTGCCCATTTGAGCGGAATATAATTTTTTTCCGTGCTTTCAATGCCGAAAGCTCCCCGAAATCCGATGCCGCCGACAAATACTCCCGGTTTTTCGCTCTCCTGAATTCCTTTGCTTTTCTCCTGAAGCTCTTTGCGTGCAGATTCGATAAATTCGATAACCGCTTCAGCCCGCTTGTCTCGGTTGAGAATTTTTCCGGCAAGTTTCAACGACTCGTAAATCTTCTCGTCAAAAGTCGCAAATGCGCCGTAACTCAGCACAACAATCGGAATATTCAACTGTTTCTGAACTTCGTCTGCCAAAGAGGCATCCGCCTGAGTCATAAAAATCAGATCAGGATGAACGCTTAAAACAGCTTCCAAATCCGGCTTCTTGTTGATGCTGGCAGGTCCGCCGGGACCGATGCGCGGAAGCTCGGCAAGCTGAGGATTTGCTATCCAATAAGGGCGTCCTCCGGGATTGAGTTTTTCCATGTCTTCCACTCCGGCAAGCTTATCATGGGCATTGAGATAGACAATCAGCCGCAGCGCGCCGGGTCCGATGCAGACAATTTTTGACGGATCAGACGGCACGGTAATTTTCCGCCCTGTCATATCTGTAATATCAACAGTTTTTGCTGCGGAAACCGCGGCAAGACCCATCAGAATTAGACAAATTGATATGATTTTTTTCATTTTTCAATCCTTAACATAGTAGAACGGGTTTCAAACCCGTTCTACTGTAGTCTTATAATGGAACAATCACAGAATGTCCTTTTACTTGTAGTAGAACGGGTTTCAAACCCGTTTTACTGTAGTCTTATAATGGAACAATCACAGAATGTCCTTTTGCTTGCAGTAGAACGGGTTTCAAACCCGTTCTACTGTAGTCTTATAATGGAACAATCACAGAATGTCCTTTTACTTGGGCAAGAAAGACATCAATACCGTAAACATCACGGATCATCTCAGTGCTTACATCTTTTTTATCAATTAAGCTATATACTTTGTGATGTTTCATCATCAGAAAAATATCAGCAAACCGGAACGCCAGATTCAGATCATGAATCGAAACTACTGCTGAAAGTTCACGCTCTTTCACAATCCTGCGGATCATTCCCATGACTTCAAACTGATTTCGGATATCTAAATTACTGGTCGGTTCGTCCAGAAGCAGGACTTTCGGCTCCTGCGCCAAGGCACGGGCAATTACTACTTTCTGCATCTCACCGCCGCTTAACGAATTGACCGGCCTTAACGAAAAAGGCTCCAGATTCATCTCAGCCAGAATCTCTTCAACTATCCGAAAATCCTTGTCTGTTGCAGACCAGCGGATATGAGGCTTGCGTCCGAGTAAAACCGCATCAAACACTGTAAGCGGATCATCGGAATATTTCTGCGGCATATATGCCATACGTTTGGCAATCTCCGTGCCTTTCATGGCAAAGATATCTTCGCTATTCAGGATGACCGAACCTTTATGAGGATTCAGTATCTTGTTGAGACATTTCAGAAGCGTGGATTTTCCCGCGCCGTTTACTCCCAAAATGCCCAATATCAGGCCCTTGTCCAATTCAAATCCGATATTTTCCAGCACAGGATGGCTGTTATATGAAAATCCGATACCGGCTACCGAGAGGAACATCGCTTACCCCCTTGTATCAGCAGATATAAAAACAAAGGCGCGCCCATAAACGAAGTCAGAACGCCGACCGGCAGATTTCCCGAGCCGATCAGAACTCTTCCCGTTGTATCTGCCAGAAGCAGCAACGCCGCTCCGATGCCGCAGGAAAAGGGAATTAAAAGACGGTGATCCGCTCCTACAATCCGTTTGGCTATATGAGGAGCAAGCAATCCCAGAAAGGCAATCACTCCATGAAATGCAGTAATAACAGCCGACATAAGAGCTGCTATAAGCATTCCCTGAAAACGGAGTGATTCTACGGATACACCAAGCCCTTTGGCAGTCTCTTCGCCTGATAACAGGGCATTCAGATTCCAGAGATGAAGAGTTGTCCAAACCGAAGCAGCAATAATAATCACGGTCATTATGCCGATTTCTTTCCAATTGGAACGCGCCACATCTCCGAAGGTCCAAAATAAAGCCGAGGCAATCTGCGTCTCTGTGGCAAAATACTGAATCAGAATCGTGCCTGAGTGAAATAAGGAAGATAATGCAACACCGGCTAAAATAATGGCTTCGGAAGAGAGTTTCTTCACTGTCGCCAAAAGAAGAATTACCCATGTCGCAGCCATTGCTCCGAAAAATGCAAAGAGCGTAACCGAATACAACTTATACACCTCTCCGGAATTAAACAGGATAATACCGACAACCGCCCCAAATGCCGCTCCCTGACTGATTCCAAGCGTAGAAGGAGAACCGAGCGGATTTCTGAGCAGCGACTGAATAATCAGACCTGAAAGCGCAAGCCCCCAGCCTGCTACAATCGCTGCAATAATCCTGGGCATTCGGATATTCCAGACCACAAGATGAGAATTGCCTTGGGCATTGCCGATAATTCCTTCAATGACGTGAATCAGCGATAACTGGTATGCCCCTTTGGAAATGGCATAAATACTCAGCAAAAGAGTCATGGCAATCAGGAAAAGAAAGAGAATCCTTTTCCGTCTGACCTGCTGATGATATTTTGCTGTAGTGCCGGTAAGATAACAACTCATTTATACTCCTGAAGGAGTGCAAAACCTTTGGTTTTGCACTACAGGTAATCAAAAATCAGTGTTTATGCCTGTGCGAGGATGAAGAATCTCAGCAAAGCAGGTTTGAAACCTGTTCGCTTATATTATATCGCACATGCTCTGCAAACCGGCTTATCGCCTGAGATTGCTAATTTTGATTCCATTGTCGCTTCTCCGCAGCATGAACAGGGCTTTGACGGTTCAATCCGTGCTTTTGAAGGCATCTGCTCTTTTGCGGATGCAATATTGAAAAGCTCTTCTACAGGTTTTTCCAAAATCCGGCAGCTTCTTTCAAAATGAAGGGTGTCAAATCGTTTCTGCTCTTCCGGATTTGCGGAACCGCTCATAACTTTCTGCAAGAGTTCACGATGTTCTTCGTCCAATTCCATTGCGCCCGGTTTCAGAGCTATTCTCACGCCTTCACCGCTTTTTCTGCTGAAAAATGTGAAGGCTATCTTTCCGTGATCTCTGTAAGTAAAATTTCCTTTGCCGAACGTGCATCCGGTAATGACCTGAACCGCATCCGAGCAGCAGGCGTCAGTTTCTACAATTGCGGCGATTTCTTCATCTTCTGCACGCTGTTCATTGAGCATTTCCATACCGGCTTTGGCGGCTTTGTAGCCGATAACCAATCCGGGGCAGACATGCCCGTGAAAATCCGAGCATTTTTTAAAATCTTCGCTTTCCATGATTTGCTTTGCAGTCATAATTTTCTCCTTTTTTTCAGAATGTCAGTTTCACGCCCATCATCCCGCTGATACCGGGCATGGGATAGTCTTTCTTCTGCTCGTAATCCGTATCAGTGAGGTTTTCACCGGAAAGATAAATCTGCCCCTGGACAGTATCACAGATTTTATAATCATAAGCAATTTTTCCGTTCAGCAGAAAATATGAATCCACTTCGTCGCTATTTACCGTATTTTCACGCCTGCCGCGTGAGGTTACAAACTGCTCATCCACATACAAGGCATCCAGACTGAGGCTGAAATGCTCAAGTAAACGGTAAATTGCTCCTAAACTTGCGCTCAGTTCCGGGCAATACGGCAGGTCCGAAGGATTGGCATCCAAATAAGTAAAGCCTGCAAACAGCGACAGATCCGATATCGGCGTCAATATTACAGAGGCTTCGATTCCCTGCATGTCGAATTCACCGATATTTTCCCATACCGGCGGTGCAGGCGGCGGCACGGAAGTTACGATTCTGTTTTTGCCCTCATCTTTGAAATAGGTAATATCTGCTTTTGCTTTGTCTGAAAAGGCATGAGAGATTCCGATTTCGAAATGATTGAGGGTTTCCGCGCTCAAATCCTGCCAGAGATTTTCTCCGGGCATAAACATCACATCCTGCACTTTGGCAAACATGCCCGGATAATTGACGCCTTTTGAATAAAACATATTCAGTTCCGTGGCTTTATAGCCCAGCACAAGCCCTGCCTGAGGTCCGGTTTCGCTGTCGAATTCGCTGTGTTCAAAATATCTCAGTCCCGCAGAAGGGATAAGATACCATCCGGTTTCCAAATCAAAGCGATGACTTACAGCCATATACGGAGAAAAGAGCCGGAAAGTTTCTTTGTCAAAATGTTTCGAGGGATTCGGCGGCGTAATAAAATCAACTTCTCCGCTGATACGGTCAATATCCAAGCCGGCAAGTATTTCGCCGCCCTTCCAAAGTTTAAGGGTTTCACGGATTCGGAATCCGTAATTGCTATAATCTGTCAGGGTATCCGAATCATTTTGCTTAGTAGCGGAATTGTACTGCCCGACCCAGTCAATATTCCCGTCTTCCGCATACAACTTCACATAACCTTCTCCCCAGTCATGGCGGTTGGAAAGTGTTGCAATGCTGAAATTGTCATCGGTGCCGAAGGTTCCGTTTTTCTGAGCATTCGGCGTGTCAGTACCCGGATCATCTGCCCGGTTGTCCGTGCGATTGAATGTCAGGCTGATATTCCAGTTTTCGGATAAGTCATATCCCAATCTTCCGAAATAATTCTGCAATTCGCCGTCTGCATTGTCTCTGTGTCCGTCTGATTTACGATAGCTCTGAACCAGATAATAATCGAAATCCTTTATTTTTCCGCCATGTTCCAAAACTTCGATCCATGTGCTGTCAGAACCGTAAGCCCCGTTAAACATCGTGGTAAATCCTTCTGCGCCTTGCCTTTTGGTATGAATCTGAATTGCCCCGAATGCCATATTGCCGAAAAGCACGGGCTGCGCGCTTTTATACACATCAATATGGTCAATGATGTCAACGCTTAATACATCCATGAGCGGATGAGTCCAGACGCTGACAAATTTCGGAATACCGTCAATGTTCATCTGAATTTCCGCACCGGGTCTGGAACTGCCCTGACCTCTGATAAAAATAGCTCCGCCTTCTCCGCCGCCGAAACTTCCCACCGGATTATGGCGGGAAATCACCACCCCGGGCGTTTTCCGCAATGCCGAAGGAAGGTCCTGGGCATTCAAGGCATCAAGCTGTTCTTTGCTGACAGTCGTTACCGAACTTCCCATCGCATTGACCGAATTTCCTTCGATAACCGGCGAAGCAACCACCTCAACTTCCTGCATCTGATAGGTTTTTTGTTCTTCCGCGAGGACAATCATCGGCAAAAGAAGAAAAAATATCCCTGTCCGAAAAAGAAATCTTTTCATCTGTTCTCCTAATAATTTCAATATATTGTGTCGTTGGGCAATAAAAAAAGCCATGCGGACGTTTTTCGGAATTCTTTCCGAAAACAGCCTGCATGGCTTTGATTAAGCAATGAAAAACACTCTGTCTGACAACTGCCGCTTCCTGCGGCAATTTAAAGAACAGTCTCTTTAATCAGAAAAAAGGGCGGATGTCAAGATTTTTTTTCAGAGGCAGAATCTATTTATTTTTATCTGCTGATTCAGGAGTCACAGAGACGATATCAGTTTTTCAATTTCCTTGATAAGCACAGGCAGATTCGGCTTTGTAAAACTCATCTCTGCGGCAGGAATACGGTTATGCTTTATATCCGGGTAAATATGTTTGTGATGAGGATTTGTGCTTTGCAAACGAGGCACATTCGGATGCGGCTGTGAATCATACCAGCATAAAATTTCATCGCCCTGAAATATTTCATATCCATAACCGTCAATGATACCCGGCGTTTTGGCAAAGGAAAGTTTTTCGCGAACAGTCAGACGGCATCTTTTTTGGAACTGAACATCTCCGATCACACGGGCTATAGTCGCTCCTCGCCGCACAACAGTCAGCGTGGTGTAACGTATTGAATAATATTGCTGAGGCAAAGTATAAATAAAGTGTTCATATTCAGATACAGACATTAACGGGTTCACGGCAAGCTCTCCGTTCAATCAGTTCAGGGAAACCGATATTCGCATTTTCATCAAGCCAGCAGTTTACAGCATGAAAATACTGTTCTTTCCGTTCCTGCAAAAGTTTGTATGTTGCTGCCCATTCACTCCAGTCAAGCATCCATGAAGTATTTTTCGGTTCCTCGCCTTTTTGGTAAGACTGCCAGAATGTATCTGACAGTACGCCGTATTTGCGTTCAAAAACAAGCAGATCTTCTTCCAAGGCATGAATATCATCGAGTATCTCTTCAAAAGTCATAAAAACATCCTTTGTTTTCTTCTGCTTTGCTGCGGAAAGGGTTAAAAATTTGCCAGTTTGCGTCTTTTTATCTTGCGGAAAGGGTTAAAAATTTGCCAGTTTGCGTCTTTTTATCTGTTGTTGCCTGAAAAATCTCTTTAATCAGAAAAAACGGCGAATGTCAACATTTTTTCATTCCTGTAGGGTTGAGGAACGAAACCCAACCTGATTGCTGTCTTTCGTTCCTCAACCCGATCCGCTGCTAAACAGCCGATGTTGCGCTCAGAAAATAGCCCTCTTCGTCATCCCGCAGAGTATCACAAGGGAATCATATCCGCTATAACCGAAGTATGCGCTTTGCGGTGCAGATCATTGATCCATGCGGAATTTTTAAAATGAAACACGATGAATTTCCCCTTCGGCTTCAGCGCATGAGCCAAAATCCTGACAGCAAGCGGTTTATCATCAAAATGCGGAAATACCTGATGACACAGAATCATATCAACGCTTTGTTTTTCAAAGAGAAAATCCTCTGTCGAACTCAGATATATTTCAACATTTCTGCGATGTTCAAGACGGCTGCGACATTTTGCAATCATTTCGGCGCTGATGTCAAAAGCAGTCACGCGTCCCTGATCTCCGACAGTATCCGACAATATTTTTGTCAGTCGCCCGGTTCCGCATCCGGGTTCGACAATGCGGGTTCCGGTTTTAATGCCGGTCTCCTGTATCAGACGCTGAATTTTAGCTTTCTCTTCGGGACTATATTCTGCATCTGCCCAGTCCTGATCTGCCTGTGTGTCGAAAAATGAAGCTTTTTCCCTGTTCAATCTGCCTCCTCAAGCATGGCATGTATTTTTTCCATCCATTCCGGTGACTTGGGATTTTCCGCAGAATGATAGCCTTTCACATAAGGCTTGATGTCAACCACCGGCGTGCCGTCAACCGCTTCGAGTCCCTGCACTTTAAGGATATTGCCCTTTCTCTCAAGCAATTTCACCGCTGTGAGCAATACCGGATTGGGTCTTGCAGGGCTGCACGTTGCAAAAATGCCTCTTTTCGGCATTTCTTTCAGACCCATGGGATGAACTTTAGTCAGCTTGCGGCTTTCCTCCGGAACTTTATGGGCCCAGAATAAAACCAGAATGTGTGAATAATCCTCAATTCCTTCCAAGAGTTCTTCAAACTCGGGATCAATCAGAATGTCGGAAATCAGATTTCTGATTTTATTCCGCTCTGCTCGGACATTTTTCAGTTTCTCTTTCAGGGCGATTCCGTCTTTGTCAGAGCGCAGAGCCGGTTCTTTGATCTCGCTTCTGATGATGCCTACAGGTTTTAAAACCATTTCGCTCATACTTTTCTCCTTTAGAATTTAAAGCTCAACGAGGCTCCGAATGTGCGGTCAGTCATAGGATAGCCGCGGCTGTTGGAGTATTCCTCATCAAGCAGATTGCTGACATAGAGCTTCAGCGTTCCTTTTTTGATTTTGCTCCGGTTTGCAAACAATGTCTGTTCAACAGCAAAATCAAACACATGGAAGCTGTCGAAAGAGACTTCTTTGATAAAAAGATTGCTCGGATCATCGGCGACCATTTCTGTCAACTGCTGGGTCTGATCCGACTGATATTTGTAGTCCAAAAGCAGGAGCGTATTTTCAAAAGCCCGATACCTAAGCCCGGCGTTCAAACGATGTCTGGCTCTGTCGCTCAAATCCTGATCTGCCCATTCTTCGGGTCCGCCCTTATGAGGTCCTTTGTATTTCCACTCGTTGAAAGCATAGCTCAGATAAAATCCGAGATTTTTCATCAGATGTCCGTTGATTTCAATATCTATTCCATTTTTTTGAACATCTTCCAGCGAGATCATCCGTCGTCCCCAGAGCGATTTCTTGAAATAATCCGTGGCAGCATTTGCCCAGATCGGATAGGAGTCAAAGTCATAGCGGGAAAAATCCATATTCAGAAAAATATCGCTCCAGAGCCTTCGGGAAAAAATCAGATCATAGCCGATTCCTTCTGCCGGATCCATTTCAACTCCCGAACCCCAACTGCACACCTCGCAATAGCTTCTCGGCGTCCATATTTTGCTCACACCCAATGAGACAGAGGTATCTCTCAGCGAGGGCGACAGATCATCCAATTGATAGGTCAGAAGCGATTTCGGCACTGACTGATTATAGTCCAGCCTGACATTCTCTTCAGGATGACTCGGGTCTTTGTATGCCCCGTCAGGATATGTTTTGGACGGAGTCCACCAGTTGTTCCACCATATTGCAATGTCTTCATACCTCAACCCTGCGGTCAGCGTCAGACCCGGAACGATTTTCCACTGATCCTGAACAAAGCCGGCATAAGTATTCACGACTTCCTGAGTATATTGGGTATAGAGTTGGGCAGTATCAAAACCTGCGGTAATGCGGTGATTTTCGGACAGAGCGATTTCATATTTGAAAAGTCCGCCGTAAGATACATAATTCGTTGTATATCCGCTGTAGTCAAAACCGTCCCGATGATATTCCTGTTCTTCGTCCGTATAATAAGCTCCTATAGAGAAAGTACCGACATCCGAAGGCTGCTGAAAATCAAAGCGCGTGGTGTTTCCACCGTAATCTCTGCGGCAGTGTTCATTCGGATTCTGCCACCGCGCTTCCACATCGCCTGTTTTGACAATCGGATAACTGTTGTCATAGTCTTTTCTTTCCGGATCATTGGCGGCAGGGATTTCCCGTTCAATATCGCTGTAACTTCCTGTCAGACGCATATAGCCTCCGGAAGAGAGTTTATATGCCATACGACCGGTCAGCGTGTCAATATCTGCGGCGTTATTTCTCAGATAGCCGTCGGTATGGTATCGTTCATAAGAAAATCCCATGCTGAAATTTTTTGCGCCGCCATCGCCCTGAACCATCTGATTATTGGTGTTATAAGTTCGATAACCGCCCGAAACTTCGCCGTTGACTGCCGGAGTTTCATAATATTTGGGAGCTTTGGTCTTGAAATTGATAACACCGCCGAAACTTTTGCCGTCATAGATCGCTGAATGCGGACCTGAAATAATCTCTATGCTTTCGACAATCGAATAGGGAATGATGCCGAAGTCAATGTTGTGATCACCCCAGAATCCGCCGGTTTTCTGAATTACCAGACCGTCAACGGCGGTCAGAAACTGGCGGGTATCGAATCCGCGCATCTGAATCACGTCATCCTGCGGCACCAGATCGCTCTGCCCCCGGAAGTCAATCGAAGCGCGGTCTTTCAGAATATCCAGAATATTGGTCGTCTGACCCGCGATATTGTACTCTTCCATGAATACTTCGGTTTTCAAGGGACTGAGTTCAACTCTTTCGCCTGTAACTTCTATGCCTTCCATGACAGCGGATTTTTCCGGCTCGGTTTTTTCTTCAGCCCGGACTGCCTGAACCGTCAGCACCGCGGCTATCAGTGCAAGCCAAACAGATATTTTTTTCATTTGGTCTCCTCTCAGTATTCCGGAGTGCTGAAATGAAATTTCAGCACCCAAGATAATTTATTCACACAGCCCCAGCAATTTCATCGGATCAACACCCGGACGCGCCCATTCTTGCGGACTTTGCCCTGCCGGAAGTTCGAATCGCTTGATTTCTTTGATGAAATCTTCGGGTTTATCCAGCTTATCCAGATACCACAAATCCATGCACAGTTTGCCGATAATACTTTTGCCCAACTCTTTGCATACAGAATCATTCCATTTGAAAGCAAGGACAACCCCATCCCATTTTTTTGTTTTTTTATCTTCACGATAAACTATGGTTGAGGCATCTTTTGCTTCAGCTTTCCATGCAGCCCGGTCAGCCTCCGTTGGATACAGCGCCGAATATCCGCCTTTTCCCGGCGTAGAATTCAGCAATGTCATCAGCGCGTCTTCTTTGCACCAGGGCTGAACGCTCTGCACAAAATAGCTGTCATCCGGTTTTACAGGAAAATTCTTCTTCAAATAATTGACCATCATGATTCCGGAAGTAACGCCGGGGCAGTAATGGTCATGATATTCGAATGCTCTTGCCGCGTAAGCCGGAACGCCTTTTGCCAGCGCATTGGTAATAGTGACAATCCGAAATTCATTTCCGCCGAAAATTTTTTCACCGAGCTTTTTGTTGTATGCTTCGGCATTGGCATACAAATGGTCAGCGTTGATTTTTTCGCTGACAGCAATATCGAAAATTTCAGACGCGGAAGCCGACTGAATATCTCCTGAAATCTTTGAAGATTTCAATTGGAGATACGCACAATATCCTGAAACTTTGTCATACACCGCACACCACAACGGCGCGTCATACCGCGAATGAATTTCTGCAAGCGTATTGTTGCCGCGCTTGCATCCGGTTACATCCGAGATTCCGTCAATAAAACCCATTGTTGAACTGTTTCCGATTTCAGCATACCCGGCATTGGTCAGCACAATCAGATTCTCTTTCTGAGGAGCAACGCTGTTTTGTTTCAGCAGTTCAAAGGACTGAGTTCCGGCACGTCTGCCCGCATTGTTCCAATAGTCGTATTCAGCTTTCTGCTTATCATCCGCCAATACGTCTGAGTTTAAAGATAATCCTGACAGCAGCGCGATTGCCGTCACCAGTACCGAAATTCCCAAAAAAGACTTCCGCATGTTTTCATCCTCCTTCAAATTAACATTTTGATTTTATTAAAAAAAATAAAGCCAAGAAAAATCGGAAATACTTGGCGTATTCCTGAAGTCTTCCTGGCTTCGTTTAATTTATAGCTTTATGATTTTTTTTATTAATTCAGATGAACTGCTGAAACGGCTTCATGCCGCTTCTGTCAGAGCATCATCACCTGAGTGTAAATGTTACCGGCAGCAGAGCCTTTGCTCTTATTGCTTTGCCGTTAAATGTTGGCGGAATAAATGTTGATTTTTTTACAGCAGCAATTGCCGCATCTGCAAAGCCGTATCCCGAATCCTCAATAACCTCCACATTCACGAGAGAGCCGTTTTCATCAATGGTCAGTCTGAGGAGAACTTTTCCCTCCTTTCCCAATCTGCGCGCCAAAGCCGGATAAACAGGCATCTCTTTATGACGATATCTGGGACCTCCCTGGCTTCCGAATGCCGAATTGCCTGAAGAACCGCTTCCGGAAACTCCTGAACCGGATTTGGAGGATCCGCTCCCGGATTTGGAGTATCCGACAACTGAACTGCTTCCGCTGCCGCCTTCGGAGCCTGAAGAGGCATTGCCTGAACCGCCGGGAGCAGTCGCCGTAACAGGAGAATTTTCCGGGAAAGATTGGGCAGGCAGACTCTTTTCAGTATCCGAAGGCGGAGACGGGACAGTATCTGCTACAGAAGTCGCACTCTGCGGGCTGACCGTATTTTCAACCGGCTGCCTTACAGGTGGTAGGGGCGAATAATTATTCGCCTTTACTATCTGATCCCTTACTTTCTGGGTTACAGGTGGAAGGGGTAAGGGCGAATAATTATTCGCCCCTACTTTCTCTGCACGGACAATTTTTTTCGGTTTTTCTTTTGAGATTTTACTTTTCTCTGCACGGACAGGTAATTTTTTTTCTTTTTTCTGAACAGGCTCTGCCTTGATCTGAGGCGGAGGAGCAATTTTCTGAACCAGCGGCGGAGTCTCTGTTTTTGCTTCCTCTGCCTGAGGAGGCGGCTCAGGCTCAGGAGGAGGTTCCGCCTTCTTTTCTTCCGCCTCTTTGATAAGGCTGAAGTCAATGACAATCGGCAGATTCAGACGGGATTCGGAGATATCCGTACAGGTTATCAGCAATAATATCGAGGCATGAATCAGTAATGAATACTGCAATCCTTTGGACTGATAGTTCATTTCCTCTCCTGAGTCTGCAAACTCACTTTTTTGAAACTGAGATTCTTGACAATATCAAGGACATCCACAAATGCCTGAACACTGATATCTTTGTCTGCCTTGATGAGTATCGGCGTATCTTTGGCAATCAGTTTCATTGCTTCTTTCAGATTTTCAAGAGATACAGGCGTGGAGTTCAGATAAATGCCGCCGTTTTTTTCTATAGCGACGGTCTGTGCCTTTGATACGGTTTCCTCAATGTTTTTTGATGCTTTCGGAAGCTCGACAGGAATCCCTCCCGAAGCAATGAATGTTGACGTGGTGAGGACAATGGTGAGCAAAACCAGCATCACGTCAACAAGAGGAATAACATTCATGTAGTCAAACTCTTTCTCTTCCATGATAAATCTCCCATTGCATCATCAGAACTTTTACTTTTCTTAACAGAAAGTTATACATGACAATCGAGGGGATGGCGACAAGGAGTCCCACAGCGGTCGCTTTCAGGGCAAGGCTGAGTCCCACCATGATTTTGCCTGTATCCATAAAGCCTTCTTGGCCCATCGTATAAAAGGTCAGCATGATTCCGAGAACCGTTCCCAGCAGTCCGATATAGGGCGCATTGCTTCCGATGGTGGCGATGATATGAATTTTCTTTGTAATTTCAAGTTCAAGCGACTTTTTATCCGGAAAGTCTTCTATCCGTATATTCTTATAAACAAGATACCTTTCGATAGCCACAGCAACAGCTACAACGCTCATAAGACCCAGAAAAGCAATAATTCCGTAATCCACCGCATCTTTAAGCCATTCCATTCTTTACATTCCTATCATCCTGATAAAACAACTCTTTTTACCGAAAATAAAAAAACGCCATGAAGAGGACCGGATTTCCCGATCTTACACCTTCATGGCGTTATATTTTTTTTGCCTTTCAGATAAAAAAGATTAAGAGATTCTTCTCTTAATTGAGATTCAATTTACACATTCTTCTGCGGATGTCAAGATATTTTTTCAATCCGTTCAGATAAAAAAATTAAGGAACCCTTTTTACATATTCTTCTGCGGATGTCAAGATATTTTTTCATGAATCCATTCAGATAAAAAAGATTAAGAGATTCTTCTCTTAATTGAGATTCAATTTACACATTCTTCTGCTGATGTCAAGATATTTTTTCATAAATTTATTGAAATTATATTTTCATAACCCATGGCGCAAAGCAATTTTTTCAAACATCTGTGCCAGTCCTGTGCCGACAGCGAAAACAGATTCGATACTAAGATGATCTTCGGCAGTAGAATCAAAAAACAGGTGCATATCCGATTCAATATTGTCTTCCGGCAGCCAGTAACATATCAGAAGCGGTACTTTGGGCAGAGGATGCAGAACTAATGAAATATCGGACTGATAATGTTTTTCAACCGCTTTTCCGTTAAAGAGCCGGATAAGGTCTTCAAAAAATTCCGGGTAAGTATCGGCAACTTTTTTCATGCGGAGTTCGCTCTGCTTTACAAAAAGAGCATTCCCCGGTTTGCCGCTCGGAAGTTCCCGGAACGGAACCCAATTCCCGGAAAGCTGTTTGTCCGAAGCTTTGACAATGTAGTCTAAAACAGGGACTGCAACTCTCGGATTCGCATGAATATCTGAGAAAAAATTTCCCTGTGAGTCAATGCCTACATCTTTTCCGAGAACTTTTATAATCAGCCTGCCTTCAGAAAATCTGCCTCCCAGCATCGCTGCTTTTGATGCCAGATCAAGAGCAGATATTTCGCTTTTCAAACGCTCCGTGACTTCAGATACCCTTTGCTCAGGAGCTTTATGTCCGGTATTTTTAAATTGTCCGACAATATCCGCGGACAAAAAGGGACACTCCTCAAGGCTTTTCTGACCTTTGAATACGGCTGCTGCAAATGCCAGACAGGTGGGTTCAAGGCATTGCCGGCAGTTGGATTTGTTGAGCAGTTTGAAAATTTCCATCACATTGTCGAAATTTGCCATTCCCGTTTCCTTCTCCTGAATCTTCCCAAAATAAAAAACGCCACGAAGAAGACCGATTTTTTTCGGGTCATTACACCTTCATGGCGTTATGATTTGCGGTGAAACTTGAAACGCTAAGGGATTCTTCCCTTCAGTTGAAAGGGCTATGTTTCACAGTTTGCTGCGGATGTCAAGCTTTTTTTGCCCGTTCAAATATATTTTTTCAGACAGACTGATGATCTCGGCGATTTCCGACAGATTCAATGCTCAGATTCAATGCTCCTTTGGGAATAAAGTCATCAGCCCCGCCCTGTCCTGCGGCTGTCCGGTATTCGGGCAGATCATAGTCTGTGAGAATTATTACCGTTATATCCGGATGATATGCTTTATGAAGGTGGTAAGAATATCTTCTCTTTCACAGCCTCTGCCAGAGTACGGTTCATTCCGGGAACCGCACTCAGTTCTTCAATTGTGGCAGAGCGGATACCGCTGATGCTCCCGAACTGTCCCAGAAGCCTCTGTTTCAGTTTTTTACCGATGCCGGGAACCGCGTCTAAAACAGATTTTGTCAGCGTCCGGCTGCGCCGGTCCCTGTGGAAAGAAACAGCGTGGCGATGAGCCTCGTCGCGGATGCGCTGCAGAAAAAATAGCAGATCCTTTTCTGTGCCGAAATTCACAGGATTTGCCTGTCCCGGTTTATAAATTTTGTCTTGGGTTTCCCCGATATTCTCATCTTTTTTGGCAATAGCAATAATATCGAATTTTCCTTCAAGCCCCAGTTCTCTGATGACAGATACGGCAATATTCAACTGACCTTTGCCGCCGTCAACCATCAGAATATCCGGATAAGGTTCGGATTTTTCTCCTTTGCCGTAGCGCCGCCTCAGAATTTCTGCCATTGAGGCATAATCATCGGGACCTGCAACTGTCTGAACAGAATACTTCCGATATCCGGATTTAAGCGGTTTGGCGTGTTGAAATACTACCATGCCTGCTACGGGATTGCTTCCCATGATATTGGAATTGTCAAAGCATTCGATACGCTCCGCAGGTCTGTCTGTTCTGAGCTTTTGTTGCAGACGGATCAAAATATCTGCTTCTGCTGCTGAGGAAGCAATCAGAGTTTTCAGCCGGTTTTCCGCGTTTCGGATTGCCATCTCGATCAGCCGGGCTTTCTCTCCCCGCCGGGGACAGAGAATGCTTACTTTTTCTCCTTTGATTTTACTCAGCCGCTCCTCAATGAGCAAAGCATCTTCAAGAACAACCGGAACAAAAATCTCTTTGGGAACAAAAGGGCTGTCTTTTTCGTAGTGCTGCCGGATAAATAGACTTATGATTTCCTCGTCTGTCGAAAGTGTTTCGGCAAAATCAAGGTCCCGGGTTCCCAGCAGATAGCCTTGTCGGACACACATCAGGATAATCAGAGACCGCGCCGGAGACCGTGCCATTCCCAGAATATCTCTGTCCTTGAAATCTCCTGTAACCGACACCTGTTTTTCAAGGATTTTCTCAAGAGCAAAGATTTTGTCTCTGAGTTTGGCAGCGGTCTCAAAAGCCTGTATTTCCGAGGCAGCAAGCATCTCTTTCTTTATTTTCCGAATCAGATCAGGGGTTCTGCCCTTTAGAAAAAGAATAACTTCATTGACCATCTCATCATAAACCGTCTTTCCGACCTCAAAACAGCAGGGAGCCAGACAGATGCCGATATGATAATTGAGACATGGACGCCGGCGTTTCTTCTTCTCCCATGAAGCAGAATCAGCATGACATTTGCGGAGCTTGAAAGTCTTATTGATGATATTCAAAGTCTGCCGTACCGCAGGAGGGGAGGCAAAAGGACCGAAATACAATGCCCCGTCATTTTCTGTTTTCCGGACAGCCTGAAGCGCAGGATAGGGGGCTTTAATATCCAGACGCAGCGAGGGATATCGTTTGTCATCTTTTAATATGACATTGTATCTGGGGCGGTATTGCCTTATCAGATCGGATTCGAGAATAAGTGCTTCCTGTTCGGTTCCGGTCAGAATGATTTCAAAATCTGCAATTTTCTTAACCAGCACCCCGGTTTTCATGTCCGGCTGTTCAGGTCTTGCGAAATAGGAAGCCAGCCGCTTTTTCAGATTCCGGGCTTTGCCCACATAAATCACTTTCCCAGAGACATCTTTCATAAGATAAACCCCTGGGGAGCAAGGAAGATTCGATAATTTTTCATCCGGATTTACTGCCATTTCATAAACCTCTGTCTCACCTCCCGGACCTTAGTTTTTCTAATTATAAAGAATTCGGACAAGCTGCAAAATGGTCATAGTTCGGGACACACTACCGGACAATTTTTAAAATCCTTCTGTTGAAACAGACACAAAACGGCTTGCAAAGCCGTTTTACTGTAAAACGATTTTGCAAATCGTTTTTTTAATAAAATCATAATGTTATTATTTTTTATCCGGTAGTTTGACTTCGGGATGTAAAACGCCCCTGCTTAGAGGGTGTTTAAAAATTAGTATAAGTCCCATAGGGACTTTTGAAAATAGCCCGGCAATTCATTGCCGGGGCGCATGGCATGGAGATCGG
>JFJP01038534.1_pt1 | contig 17036 bp, 13 predicted proteins | sample 431651 | NCBI WGS metagenome assembly JFJP01 (sample SAMN02602958, study PRJNA72255) | Microbial mat metagenome, whole genome shotgun sequencing project. | biome: fresh water; feature: sink hole; material: water; isolation source: purple microbial (photo- and chemosynthetic) mats found in... | reverse complement strand
TGATAGACTGCAAAATAACTAAATTGGCGGTAGTAAGTTGCGAATAATCTACAGCGTTAATACTGAACTTTTTTACTTTAAAAAATGGCTCATTTCCATAAACATTAGGAATATAATCGGAATTATCTCCCGCAATATGGATAATACGAATTTCGGGGGCAACACTAATCGTAAAATAATAATCGTTGTCAAAAGTTACTGGATAATCGTCTAAGGTAATTTTGCACTTTTTTGTCCCCGATTCTGTGATGGCAAAGTTCATTGTAATGGTTTGGGAAGCACCCGCATCAATCGTTACTGTACTACTCGATACTTGCTTATCTTCAATAAAAAATTTTACAATTTTATCTGTTACGCCATTTGTACCGAAGTGATTTATTTTGAGATAAATTGTATTATTCTCATTTACTTTGATAAACGGATTTTCTAACCAAAGAGAATCTACATAAATATTCGACACATCATTTGGGCGCAAAGGAATGAGATAAAAATTATTGGTGCTATCCAAGTTTAGTGTTTCCAAATTTCCATTGCTTTTCTGAAAATCGGAAAACCAAAAAATGTGATTATTTTTATCACTCGTGTTGTTTTCTAAGTTGTTGCGCTGCTTGGTATAAATATTCTTGAAATCCCTGCTTGTATTGCTATAATCTACCTTATTAAGTCTATCACTTACTTTGCTCGCCTCAAAAAAGAAATTCAAAGTAGATTCAAAACTATTCGTCAAAAGAGAAAAAACCGCAGATTTTGGAAAAACTTTCAGTAATTGGTCGCCATAATTTAGCCCTAAGTCAAGCAATTTTTTATTGTCTTGCTCATTTTGCATACTAAACGAATTATCCACGTAAATACTTACATAATTACTTTGTTGGGTAGCATTAGCTGTTTTGTTCGGAATAATTGGTTGCGCAAACGCTAAAGCCAAAGCGATAATAAAAAGACAACGTGCCAATAAGACCAATATATTTTTTAACCTATTTTTAGCATTAGAAACAGCTTTGACTTCCTTGAGAAACTCAATGTTAGTAAAATAAACTTTCTTAGGTCGTTGAAAATTAAAAAAGTGAATGATGATTGGAATGGCAACAAAGCCAATAGCAAATAAAAATATTGGATATAAAAAGGTCATTGATAATAAGTTATGAATGATGAGTTTTTCCTTGTGCCTAATTTAGTGCATACATATATGCTAAATAACACAATTTTTTTGTCAAAGCAAGTGTAGGCTTATTGTTTTCTTATTTTCGGCGTGCATCGAGCATTTTTTTTAATGCGGCAAGCAGTTTTTTTTGTAGGACTGGGGATTCCATTTTTTCTTTTGCTATGTATGTAATTCCTAATATAGCAGGAAAATGACCTTCTTTGAAAAGGAGAAATTTATTCAGACGGTACGACTCTTTTACCTGCCTGCGAATACGATTACGGTCAGTTGCCCGCTTAAAGTTGCGCTTAGAAACAGAGACGAGAATTTGTGGATAGGAAACCTCAACACTATTAATCTGTTGATTAGCAATAGTATTAAGCCAAATAATTTTGAATGGATACAAAAAAACATTCCCGCCAAGTTTTGCACTGTCAGCGGGATTAAAGAGTGTATCTATCAGTTTTTTACTGCGTAGTCTTTCGGACTTGGGAAAACGGTGCAGTTTCACTTATAAAATTTTGCTGATATGAGATTATTACTTAGCTGCTGCCTTTTTTGCTCTCTTTTCGGCACGTCTCATCACAGTTTCAGCCTTTACAGTTTGCGCTTTGTGGTAATTGAGAACTTCTAAGTTCGTTGTAATTTTTTTTGCTACTCTAAGTTTCATAATGAAAAATGTTAGATTGTGTTAATTAACCTTTATGGCTTTTTTCGTCAGAAACTGACAATTTTCTTCTGCCTTTTTCTCTACGGCTTGCTATCACACGTCTGCCGTTTGCAGATGACATTCTTTCTCTGAACCCGTGTTTGTTTCTACGCTTCTTATTCGAAGGCTGGAATGTTCTTTTCATGACCTATATATATTTTAAATTATTTCCTTAATTTTAGATACCTTTCAAATAAAAGGTTATTTTTTAGGACTGCAAAGGTAGAAATTATTTTTCGTTCTTTCAAAATTCGCTATTGTTTTTTTTATGTTATTTGTAAAATCATTGTTTTCTTACAAGATAGAACTTTCGCTTTTCACCTGATAACACATGAAAAATTGTTTTTCAGTGCTTTATGTGTTGAATCCGCAGTTCCACTGTGGCAGTGGAACTGCCACAGCCCTAAGCGAAAATCCTATAAAATTAACCATCAAACAAAAGAAATGAACAACTCACAAATTATAGCGCATTTGAGCAAAGACGAAAAAATGGCAGAAATTATTGCCACAAGCGATTTTCAAATCAATCTCAAGCCCGTAGGAAATAGTATTTTTACAGCCTTATTAGAATCTATTGTTTCCCAGCAGCTTTCCGTCAAAGCGGCAGATACTATTCATGGGCGTTTTCTACAACTTTTTGATAATCAATTACCTACACCTCATGCTATTTTGGCAATAGACGACCTCAACTTGCGTGCTGTAGGGCTTTCGGGGCAAAAGGTAGGTTATATAAAAAATGTGGCTTCCTTTGCCATTGAAAATAGTATAGAATTTGTCGAAATTGAAAAACTTAGCGATGAGGAGATTATTCACCTGCTCACACAAATTAAGGGCGTTGGTCGCTGGACTGTAGAAATGATTTTGATGTTTACTTTACAACGTTCTGACGTATTTCCAATAGATGATTTGGGGATTTATCAGAGCATTATAGAGGCGTATCAGCTTGATATACAGGATAAAAAGGAACTGAAAAAGGAACTAACAGCGATTGCAGAAAATTGGCGACCTTACCGCACTTGGGCGTGCAGGTATTTATGGAAATGGCGAGATAGAAAAAAATTAGCATAGAAAGAGCAAGAAAAAAGAATAGAAAAAAGCATTTTTTTGCCTAATTTTGAGAAAAAGATTACATCTTTGGTTACACTAAACATTATACACTTAGCAAAATCCGATGCTTTTTGACGAAAACGAAATAGAAAAAACCGACCAAAGAAATAATAAAGAACGTATTACATTTTTTGTTGAAGTCATTTTGCCCGTGCCTGTCGAGGGAAAATTTACTTATCGTGTTCCCTTAGAACTGAACGGAATAGTAAAAGAAGGGGCAAGAGTTGTCGTTAATTTTGGGAAAAGGCGTGTCCTTACGGGCATTGTTTTTAGGGTGCACCAAGAAGCCCCAAAAACATATCAAGCAAAATACATTTTAGAGTTATTGGACGAAGTTCCCGTTGTCTATCAGTCGCAGTTGGCTCTTTGGGAGTGGCTCGCCGATTATTATATGTGTACGATTGGCGAAGTGATGAACGTGGCTTTGCCTTCGGGCTTAAAACTCAGCAGTATGTCAAGGGTGCAGTTAAACCCTAATTTTGAGCATTTACAAGCGCAATATAACCTCGTTCTTAATGCCAAAGAACAACTCTTACTTGACCATTTGCAGGGCGATAGCTCACTAACTTTTGACCAAATAGGTGAAATTTTACAAGTAAAAAATATATATGCGATTATTAAATCTTTGATTTTGAAAGAAGCTATTTTAGTTTTTGAAGAAATCAAGGAAAAGTACAAACCTAAAATTGTCAAAAAAATTCGCCTCACAAAGCCATATTTAGCAGATAGAGAAATACTGAATGATTTATTAAATTCTTTGAAAAGTCATAAACAGCAAGATGTTATTCTCAAATATCTGACAGAAATTTCCGTAGATGCAGCTGAAAATGTGCATTTACAAGGCATAGCAAAAACTGTTTTTACCAAAAGTGGCATCTCCGAATCTTCCCTACAGACACTGATAAAAAAGCATATATTTGAGGAGTTTGAAGTTATTGTTTCTCGCTTTGAAGAGTTTGAAAATGAAACACTTAATACTATTCAACTAAGTGATTATCAAAAAGAGAAGGTAAGTGAAATTATGCAATTTTTTGCAGACGGGGGCGTTGCGCAAAAAAATACTGTGTTACTGCACGGCATTACGGGCAGTGGGAAAACAGAAATGTATATAGAAATAGTCAATAAAATGTTGGCGCAGGGCAAGCAAGTCTTATTTTTACTTCCAGAAATAGCACTTACTACTCAGATAGTCAGCAGATTAAAAAAAGTTTTCGGCGTAAAACTTGGCGTTTATCACTCCAAATTTTCGGATAACGAAAGAGTCGAAGTTTGGAAAGGTGTGCAGAGTGGCAGATTTCCGATAGTAGCGGGTGTACGTTCTTCTATCTTTTTGCCTTTCAATGACTTAGGTCTAATTATAGTAGATGAGGAGCATGATTCTTCTTATAAACAATATGACCCCGCCCCTCGCTATAATGCTCGTGATGTAGCTTTGGTATTGGCAGGAATTCATAGGGCAAAAGTTCTGCTTGGCTCGGCTACTCCTTCCTTAGAAAGTTACTATCAATCACAGCAAGGGAAATATGGTTTTGTCCGTGCTGACAAGCGTTTTGGCGATGCTCAACTGCCAGAAATTAAGTTAGTAAATATGAGCATAGAACGCAAGCAAAAAACGGTAAAGTACAATTTTTCTTCCCTTATGCTTGCCTCTATTGATGAAAATTTACAGAAAAAAGAGCAAACCATTCTGTTCCAAAACCGCAGAGGCTTTGCACCACATCTTTCTTGCGAGGAATGTAGTTGGATTCCTACCTGCATGAATTGTGCGGTTAGCCTTACTTTTCACCTCTATTCCAATGAGTTACGATGTCATTATTGCGGCTATAGAGAAGCACCGCCTTCAGCTTGTTTGAGTTGCGGCTCTACCAAAATAAAAACTGTAGGCTTTGGCACAGAAAAGATAGAAGACGAGCTAAAATTGGTTTATCCCGAAGCGGTAATCCAACGCATGGATTTGGATACCACACGCAGTAAATATAGCTATCAGACTATTATTGAGGATTTTACAAACCAAAAAATCGATATTTTGGTGGGTACGCAAATGGTAACAAAAGGCTTGGATTTTGACCATGTGAGCTTGGTTGGCGTTTTTGACATAGATAGATTGATTCATTTTCCAGATTTTCGTTCGCACGAACGTACTTTTCAGCTCATTACGCAGGTAAGCGGGCGGGCGGGCAGAAAAGATAAAAAAGGAACGGTGCTAATCCAAACTTCCAAGCCCGAACATCCTCTTTTAGAACGCATTATAAACCATGATTACGAGGGTTTTTATGAAGATGAAAGCAAAGAACGACAGAAACATTTTTACCCGCCATTTTCAAGAATTATTTATATCACCGTCAAGTCTGATGAGCAAACATTGGCGATAGATGCGGCGAAAGAGCTGGCACAAAAGCTAAAAACGGTGCTTGGCGAAGGGCGTGTGCTGGGACCCGAAGCAGCCATGATTGAAAAAATCCGCAACCAATATTTGCAAAATATTATGATAAAATTGGAAAGAGATAAGATTAACTTAAAGGCTGTCAAGCAGTTAATAAAAGAGCAAATGGAAGGCTTGACAAGCAACAAAAGATACAAATCCCTGCAAATAGTGCCGAATGTGGATCCGATGTAAGGAAATCTTTAAGCAACTAATTGATTCAGGTATCGCAGCATAAATACGATTTGTTGGGCTTGGGCAAATTCTGCCGAGTTAAGTGGTTGGCTTATAACGTATTGCTTACCTATCAACAAGCTAAAAAACCAAAAACGACCTTGCACGTAGCAACCATGAACAGGTTTTCCGTCATTATTTTTAGCCTGAGAAATTAACATACCGCCCAACATTTGCCCAATAGGGTCGCCGATATATTTTTTTTCTCTTTTGTACTCATGTAGAAAAAAGTAAGGTGCTTCTATCAACTCGCCAATACCTTTCGAAACCAACATATCAGCTTCCGATTTTATTAAAATTCCATCAATAGTTGCGGAAATTTCTCTATCAAAATACACCCGTAGCGGTTTTTGAATATTGGCAAGAAAAACTATCATACTGATAAAGTGCATTTTAAGCTCCTCCTCGTTCCAAGAGTTTACATTTTCAACCAAATGCGCACAGCTTTTTTCTAAGAGTATCTTGTCTGTTTCTTCGATATGCCCCCCAACAGACAACCAATCTTTGAGTAAAATTGGAATTTCAAAACTTTGCTCCAAGCCTAAAGCCCGAACCAAAACTGCTTCAGATAATTCTATTGCTTTCTTTGCCATTTTGCGTATTTTCCTTTTTACAAAAATACAAAAAACAAGGGAAATTTTGCTATGTTTGTTTGGAAAATACAAAACTCTCAAAAATTCTTATTCAATTCTACAAACCAAGCTTGGAAACCGCTGTTAACCCCTCTTGCATTAGTATATCCACCAAAGTACAAAGAATTTCCACTCGCAACAGCTGTGTTTAGTCCGGATTCAAAAGATTCATTACCAATGACTTTATTGCTAATAATTGAACCATCAGCAATATTAATTTTTGAGAGCAATACATTTGCAAATGTCTGTTCAAAAGATTACCAGCATTATCAGTTGGTTTATTTGGGTTTACCTCTACTTTTGGGGTATTATTACTACTTGGCTTTACCGCCTCTTCCTTCTGGCAAGCCCAAAAAGCGAAAATAACAAGCAAGGCTAAAAATATTTTTCTCATGGTGTTCAATTTTTTGGATATGAAATAGGTTTTTTGCTACTTTGCAAAAGCACGATGCAATTTAAAACCTTAACAATCTAAAATATGGAAAGGCCAGACAAAAAGACTTCCGTCTTGCCCGAAATTCCACTTCATATCTTCAAAGTAGGCAAGAAAATAACTACTTATAGGGAGAGAAAAAACCTTTCTCAAAAAGAAATGGCGGACAAATTGAGCATTACCGAAAGAGCATATTTGAATATTGAAAAGGATAAAAACAAAACCATTGACTTGTATAGAATCTAAGAAATAGCTCATATTTTAGAAGTAGATTTATGGGAATTACTTGAAAAAGAAGAAGATATAAAAGTAAATATTAGCCACAATAAGCCCAAAGGCAACAATAACTGTAATTATTACGCAAATCCTACCGAATTAGCTCACGAAATCGAAAAACTGCAAATTCAATTAGCTGCCCAAAGGCAAGAAATAGAACATTTAAAGGAAATTAATGCTCTTTTAAGAGAAATTAAAGCCTAATTTTACTTCAGCAACACTGTTTCCAAAATATGCCTAAATTTTCGCAAAATCGCAATGATTTGTAGCAAATCTTCTTTATCGGTACTATCATAGTTTCGAGAAACACAATAAGTAGTCCCTTCCATAATCAGAAATCGCCAAGTATCTCCAACGACTTCACAACCGTACAAGGGCTTTCCATCAGCGTTTTCTTGCTGGGCAATCAGAAATGCCTCTAAGAGCTGTGCCATCGAATCGCCCTTGGGCTTTTTATTGGGTTTATACTCTTGAAAATGAAAGTACGGTTTCTGCATATAATCTTTTAGCCCACTTCCAATCACGAAATCAGCTTTGACCGACAGTTTATACTCTTTGACGGTGGCAGATAAGGACTTATCGAACATAGATACAAAATTGGTGTCGTCCATGAGCTTACCTAAGTTCAAAACGGGGCTAATAAACTTCATTTTAAGGTCTTCTTCAGACCATGTTTTGATATGTACCAAAGCTTTTTGATAAGTTTCTTCAAAAAGTTGCTGCTCGAATGCGGTTAATGGAAGCAGTTTTACTTCTAACCACTCCTCCATTAAGGGCGTATAATATGTTTCTATAGATTGCAAACCAAAAGTAAGGGCAATTTCACCTTCTTTCCATTCTTTTTTCTTTGCCATTTTGCGTATTTTCCTTTTTACAAAAATACAAAAAACAAGGGAAAATTTTGCTATGTTTGTTTGGAAATGCTTACTATATGGCTGAAATTTATTATTCATTTTTACACATTAACAATATGAAAAAAATAGTGCCTTTTTTAATTTTTATGGTGTGCCTATTGGCAACCGTTCCCAGCGTACTTTGGGCGCAAAATAGCAATCGTGCCCAAGATTCTATTTTTGTGAGAGAGAACTATCAAAAGTTTGAATATCAGATACCTATGCGTGATGGTACAAAACTTTTTACAACTGCTTACGTGCCTAAAGATGCTTCAGAAAAAAACAAATACCCTATTTTGATGCAGCGCACTTGCTACAATGTAAGTCCTTATGGTGCAAACGAATACGAAATTTTGGTGGGACCTTCACGTTTCGCAATGCGTGAAAAGTATATTGTCGTCTATCAAGATGTGAGAGGACGCTGGATGTCCGAAGGAAGTTGGACAAATATGACTCCGCACTTGCCCAATAAAAAGGGTAAAACCGAAGTAGATGAGGCTTCGGATACCTACGACACTATAGAATGGCTGTTAAAAAACGTAAAAAACAACAACGGCAGAGTGGGGCAATGGGGAATTTCTTATCCCGGTTATTATACGATTGCGGGCGCATTGGCGCAACACCCTGCGCTAAAAGCTTCTTCGCCTCAAGCTCCTATTGCCGATTTTTTCTTTGATGATTTTCACCACAACGGGGCTTTTACTTTGGGTTATTTCTTGACATATCCTGTTTTTGGAGTGCAAAGTTCTAAGCCTACGCCTGATTCTTGGTATAACAACGATTTCCCAAAATCTCCAACTACAGATGGTTTTGAGTTTTATTCTCGCTTGGGTTCGCTAAAAAATGGCGAAAAATATTACCCAAATAACTTTTTTTGGAAGGAAACCGTAGAGCACCCAAATTATGACGAATTTTGGCAAAAAAGGAATATTTTGCCACATCTGAAAAACGTAAAACACGCTGTTATGACCGTAGGCGGTTGGTTTGATGCCGAAGACCTTTACGGACCTTTGAACGTTTATAAAACATTAGAAAAAAACAATAATGGTATTTATAACACACTTGTTATGGGACCTTTCGGGCATGGCGATTGGGCAAGAGAGCAAGGAAAACACTACCATAACCAGATTTATTTTGGAGATAGCATTTCTTCGTTTTACCAAAAAGAAATTGAGTTAAAATTTTTCAACCACTTCCTCAAAGGGGCGGGAGATGGCAAGACGGGTTTGCCAGAAGCATATTTGTTTGACACAGGCAAGAAACAATGGCAAACTTTCAACGAATATCCTGTCAAAAATTCCAGAAAAGAGAACCTATATTTCCAACAAAAAGGGAAATTGAGTTTTTCTCCACCTACAGGAGATGAGCATTATTCTGAATTTGTTAGCGACCCCAACAAGCCTGTGCCTTCTTCAGAAAACCTAAAAGGCATGATGGGTTTTACGCCCCGTGCCTATATGAGCGAAGACCAACGTTTTGCGGGGCGAAGAACTGATGTTTTGACTTTTGAAACTGAAGTCTTAGCCGAAGATATTACACTTGGCGGCGAGATTACGGTAAGACTGAATGTTAGCACTACAGGCACAGATGCCGATTGGATAGTAAAACTTGTAGATGTTTATCCTGACGATACGCCAAAAGATAACGTGAAGAATATAGATTTGGGTGGCTATCAGCAGATGGTTCGTAGCGAAATTATGCGTAGTCGTTTCCGTAATAGCTTCGAAAAACCCGAACCAGTCGTTGCGGAGCAAGTTACCCCTATCAAATTTCGCTTGCAAGATGTAATGCACACTTTTAAGAAAGGGCATAAAATCATGATTCAGGTACAAAGCACTTGTTTCCCACTTTTTGACCGCAATCCGCAAAAGTACATAGACAATATTTACAAAGCGGAAGACAGCGACTTCACAAAGGCAACGCATAGGGTTTACCATACGCCCTATCTGCCAAGTTTTGTAAGTGTAGAAATTTTAGATTAAGCATAAAAAAAGGTGTCATCTTTTAGAAAGATTACACCTTTTTTTATTATAATAAATTTGGTATTACATTTTCTTTGGCATTACCACTTTATTGATGATGTGGATTACGCCATTACTTGCTGGAACGTCAGCTGTAGTAACTTCTGCACCGTTAATCATTACTTTACCATCTTTTACAGATACAGTAAGTTCTTCTCCTTGTAACGTTTTCAATTTCTGACCGTCTTTCAAGTCTGCCGCTTTTGCTGCACCTGCTACAACGTGAAATTTCAATAGGCTTTGTAACTTAGCTTTGTTTTCTGGCTTCAAAAGTTTATCAACATCTTTTTGAATAGCCGCAAATGCTGCGTTAGTTGGCGCAAATACTGTAAAAGCATCAGTACCTTTGAATACTTCTACCAATTCAGCAGCCTGTAAAGCTGTTACTAATGTGCTTACATCAGCTGTAGCCGTAGCCACTTCTGCGATGCTTTTTGGCAATGCTGCTATAGAGTCAGCTACTGCTTTGGCTTCTGCCTCTACTTTTGCAACAGAATCTGCTACACGTGTAGAATCAGCTGTTGCCTTTTCTCTTGCGGCTTTTCCACCGTCGCCACAGCCTGTAAATGCAAAAGCAAGAACTGAAGCTGTAAATAATACTGCTAAAAATTTCATAATTTTAAATTAAGTTAAATTTTTGATAGACTCTCATTAGTTATCAACTGTTTTATCAATATTTTGCTAAACTTTTGCTAAACTTTTGACTCTCGCCAATACAAACAAAAGAAAAATTAAAATGTTTATAAAACACATTAATTTTTCAACAATTTATTGATAACCAGCTTGGTAATTATTTTTTAATAAATAACTTACCGCAAATGTAATAACATAAAGCAAGAAATCAAAATATCAACTTTAAAAACTATTTATTACAAATTCAGTTATTATTTATTTTTATATTTGTGCTAAATAAACAGCATAGTCCGTTATGATATTTTCTATTGACAATTTCATTGATAACAATTATTTTAACTCGTACTTTGTGGAGTACGAAATGCCTAAGTATTTCAAAGGAGGCGAGCCAGAAATAGCCTTTGAAAATATCAAAGCCGTTTACCAAAAATTGGATTTAGAAAATCTTTCCGAAGCCCAATTAGAAGAAGAATTTATCAAGAAGGTTTTAGACAATTTGGGCTATTCATTTGCTTATCAGGTAAATAAAAAAATATTTGGCAAAAACTATAAGCCCGATTTTGCGCTATTTGAGGGGGAGGAACTCAAAAATCTGCACTACAAGGAAGATAAAGCAAGCAATGAAAATATTTTGGCTATTTGCGAAAGTAAGGCGTACAAAGTGGCATTAGATAATAAAAAAGTTGATAGTGAAAACCCTCATTTTCAACTGATTCGCTATTTGAATGATTTGAAAATAAATTTTGGTTTCCTCACTAATGGTCGTTTTTGGCGTTTTTACAATGTAACTAAAAATTTTGCAGATAAGGTATTTTTCCAAATAGACTTAGAATGGATTATCAAAAATGATTCATTAGAGGCATTTAGTTTTTTCTACTATTTATTTTGGAAAGAGCATTTATTTGACTTAAATAATCCTTCGCAAGAAAAAAAAAACCTCGTCGATTTACAAGCAGAAGTTATTTTACAAGTCGAAAATGATTTGAAAGACCTTATTTATGGCGACAATTCTATCATAGAAAAAATAGGGCAAAACCTCTTTGAAAAATACCAAGACCAATATAAAATACGAGATATTTATTCAAACTCGCTCTTTTTTGCCTTTCGCTTGTTGTTTATTGCCTATTTTGAAAATAAATTTTCTCCATTACTCTTTGACCAGCATAGGGCATATAAATATTACTCACTAAGGAGTATTTTGCAGAAGTTAGAAAGTAAAATTTATGATAATGAGGATTTTAATGCGTGGAATGATTTAAAATTACTCTTCCAATACTTAGATAAAGGCAATCCCGATTTACGGATTCCTTTATTAAATGGTGGTCTTTTTGCACCCGAAAAAGCTACCTTGCTTACTGTGCCTTTTATTCTGAACAACCAAGAACTGTATCAAATCCTTAGCTTATTGCTTTATCATCAGAACTCGAAAGCGTGGAGAGATTTTAAAACGCTTTCTGTTACGCATATAGGAAATATTTATGAAGGCTTGCTCGAATCCGAGTTTAGGCAGGCTTTTGAGGGAACGTACTATTTGGAATATAAGCAAGGAAAAACAGAATATGAAGGGTATTTTGACGGCTACGACTACCAAAGAATCAGCGCAGACAAAAAGATAAAAATTTTGAAAGAAAAGTTGTACGAAAATGATGAAATTTATCTTTCCAATAAATCCAATACTCGAAAAACAACCGCTTCTTATTATACGCCTACCGATATTACTTCTTTTATGGCAAATGAAGCGATTGACTTGGCTCTTTTGCAGAAAAAAGAAATTGTAAGTTTAAGAATTTTGGATAATGCTTGTGGAAGCGGGCATTTTCTGCTGGAAACGCTTAACTTATTGACAAAAAAAGCATTAGAAAGATTAAATGAAAGGCTTGAACCTGCGCTATTGCAGCTATTGGAAACTGAAAAACAAATTATTACCCAGAATAACCAAAAGATTCTCAAAAATATAACTCTTGAGCTTGACGAACTCACACTTCTAAAACGCATTTTGCTTAAAAAAATCATTTTTGGTGTGGACTTGAACGATTTTGCGATTGAACTTAGTCGCCTTTCGCTCTGGCTCGATACCTTCATCTTGGGTACGCCTTTGAGTTTCATAGAGCATCACATAAAGCAAGGAAATGCACTTATTGGCGGTACAAAAAAAGAACTTTTTGACAACTTAATAGAACCTAACGACCTATTTGCCAAAGAACTAAGAGATAAAGTAACAAGCCTAATAGCGCAGCTTTCTATCCTTAGCGAACTCAAAGACTCTACCGCCCAAGAAATAGAAAAATCTAAACAAATTTATGAAAATCTGCAGCCTGCCTTAGCACAGTTAAACTTGGCAATGCACTTTCATACCTACCGCCGCTTTGTGCCAATTTTGTTTGATAAGGAAAAAGCAAAGGAAAAGCAAATAGAAGTACAAACTGCCCTTACAAGTTTTGAAAAGGCAATTTTCAAGGGAGAAAACAAGGAACTTATCCAAGAAATCAGCGAAACTGCCCAAAAATTTAACTTCTTTAACTATGAAATAGAATTTGCAGAAGTTTTCCAAAACGGACACGCTGGCTTTGACATGATTATTGGCAATCCGCCTTGGGACAAAACCAAGTTTGATGACAAGGACTTTTTCCCTATGTGGCGAAGCTCGTACCGCACTATGAAACAGTCTGAAAAAGAAGAAGTTAGAATTACTGTCTTGGACTACAAAGGCATACAAGAAGAATACGATTACAAAAAGAATTTTATTACAAATAGTAATGAATACTTTAAAATGCACTATCCGTACAATGCAGGCGTAGGCGATGGCAATTTATTTCGCTTTTTCATAGAACGCAATTTGGGTTTACTTTCCAATGTTGGTTCGCTGACCTACGTAACGCCTTCAGCATGGATTTATGAGGATAGTTCGCTAAATATTCGCAAGCATATCTTGAAAAACTATCACTTGCATTTTTTCTATCAATTTGAGAACCGCAAAGGCATTTTTCCTGATGTAGATAGTCGTTATAAGTTTGCAATTTTTCAGATAACACACCCAATTAGCCCCACCCAACCCTCCCCTGGTGGGAGGGCTTCCACTCCCCTCTCCTCTGGGGAGGGGCAGGGAGTGGGGCATCTTCCCGTTCGCTTTATGCAAACAGATACAGATATACTCTACCGCAATGGCGGAAAAGACGATATTTTGCAGTATCCTTACGAAGATATTTATCAACTTTCGCCTGAGCATTGGGCATTGTTTGAAGTCAAGGCAGATAAAGATTTGGAGATTATCGGCAAGTGCTACCAAAAATTTGAGCCGATAAATCCCGAATTTATCGATTTTAGGAACGAAATGCACATGACCGCCGACAGAGATATTTTCAAAGAAAAGCCTGATGATTTGGTGCTTTACGAAGGCAAAATGATTCATCAATTTGATAGCAAATTTGGCGAGGCGCAATATTGGGTAAACAAGCAAGACTTTGAAAACAGATTGATAGATACAGAAATAAGTCGCTTAGTGAGTGATATTTATCCACAAATTCCTGTAAAAAATGGCAAGGATAATCAGCGTGCTTTTGTGATGAAGTATCTGGAAATGAGCTATGAGGATTTGCAAAAAGTAGTCGTTTTTGATAAAGAGTTTCCAAGATTGGTGTTCAGAGGAATTGCCAGAAATACAGATGAAAGAACCCTTATATCAGCTATTATACCTTCCTATCAGACTTTTGGACACTCTATGTTTGGACATATTTCTAAAAAGTATATGTTAGATGACAAAAATATCGTAATTCAAGCTATTCCATTAGAAAGAGTTTTGTTTGTCAATGCTATTTTTAATTCTATGGTCGTAGATTTTCTTATTCGTTTTTTGGTAGATATAAATGTGGTCAAATCAATAGTAATGCGCCTGCCTATTCCACAGCCAAGTGATGCCGAACTGTTGGAAAATGAGATTTATAAAAAATTGATACTCAATGCGTGGAAGCTAAATGTGATGAATAATCCTGAATTAAAAAACCTGTCAGGTCTTAAAGACTTGACAGGTTTGGGGAAAATAGACCTCCCAAAAACGGACAAACAAAAAGTATTTTTACAAATAGAAAATGATTGTTTGATAGCCAAGCTCTACGGAATTACGCATGAGGAATTAGTCCATCTGACAAGTCCTGCGTATTTTAAGGTTTTGAATGATAAAAATACTGCCTATATAGTGGCTTTGTGTGAACAATATGGTAAGCTATAAAGTTAAAAATACTATCTCGGTATAAATCATAGCATACCTTAACATCTTAAAATAGATTTTGCACGTAAATTAACTACCAATTACGTATAAATTTTTATCTAAATATTTTATTTTATGAGTAGCTTTTTTTTAAAATCATTTTGCTTCACGGTTGGATTGACAATCGTGATTGGCTGTAGTCAAGCCCAGCAGAAATCTGCGGCGCAAACCAAAAATCAAACACAAAAAACAGACAGTACGATGAACGAGGACAAGTTTATTATTAAGGACAAAACATTGGACAATTCCAAAATAAATCCGAACGACAAAGTAGTAAAAACTGATGAGGAGTGGAAAAAAGAACTCACACCTGAGCAGTTTCAAATACTAAGAAAAAAAGGAACGGAATATGCCTTTACGGGTAAGTTTTACAAACACAAAGACAAAGGCGTATATATATGCGCTGGCTGCGGTAATGAATTATTTACCTCTGACCAAAAGTATGATTCGGGCTGTGGCTGGCCAAGTTTTTATGATGGCATCGCCGCAGGGAAAATAAAAACTTCGTTAGATACCTCTCATGGCTCTATACGTACTGAAATTACTTGCGCTCGCTGCGACGGTCATTTAGGGCACGTCTTCGAGGACGGTCCCAACCCAACAGGCTTGCGTTATTGTGTGAATTCTGTTTCTATAGATTTCAAGAAAAAAGAGGAAAAGTAAAGCCCGCTTGCTATGTTTTAGTTAGAAGCTGGCTTTTGCTTTTGATTTTTTCTCCTAAGCATTGCCTTTCTAATGTCTTCTGGAGAGCCTCGAGGGATTGCATCTAATAATTTTTTGGTATAATCTGACTTTGGGTGCGTATAAATTTCATCAGAAAAGCCACTTTCTACTATAATTCCGTCTTGCATTACTAATATTCGGTCGGAAATGAACTTAATAACCGAAAGATCATGCGAAATAAATATATAAGTTAGGTTAAATTCTTCTTTGAGTTTATTGAGCAAGTTTAGCACTTGCGCTTGTACGGAAACGTCTAAAGCTGAAACAGACTCATCACAAATGACAAATTTGGGTTCAATAGCCAAAGAGCGAGCTATGCAAATACGCTGACGCTGCCCACCAGAAAACTCATGCGGATAGCGATTAAAGTACATTCCGCTTAGATTTACGGTTTCGAGTAGGTGTATTACTTTCTCTTTTCGTTCTTTGTCGTTACTACCAATTTTATGTAGGCGCATCGGCTCTATGATAGCCTCACCAATAGTAATACGGGGATTGAGAGAGGAATAAGGGTCTTGAAAAATTATCTGAATATCTTTACGTAATTCTCTCATTTCCTTTGACGAGGAGATATGTGAAATATTTCTGCCCTGAAAAAGCACTTCTCCACTTGTAGGCTTAATGAGGTGTAAAATGCTCCTACCCAACGTTGTTTTGCCACAGCCAGATTCTCCTACTAATCCGAGCGTTTCGCCGGGATAGACATCAAAAGTAACGCCATCTACGGCTTTTTTTGTCTTGGTAACTTTACCGAACCAATTTCTTTCTTGAGGGAAATATACTTTTAAATCTTTAATTTGCAAGAGTGGTTCTTGGGCTACAATGCGTACCTGCCTTGCTTTTATTTCTTGTAGGCTTTGAAAATTTGACATAATAGCCTGACCAACAGACTTAAACTTAGCCTCTGACATTTCCATAATATTGCCGTTGCTATCTGTTTCCATAAAGTCTTTGACAACGGGCAGTACCTTGAGCTTAATATCCAATCTTGGGCGGCAGGCAAGCAATCCTTTGGTATAAGGGTGCTTGGGGTTAGAGAAAATTTCGAATACAGACCCTTTTTCTACTATTTTGCCGTTATACATAACCATTACGCTATCAGCCATTTCAGCGATTACGCCCAAATCGTGCGTAATAAATAAGATAGACATCTCTTGGCTTTCACGAAGTTCTTGCAAAATTTGGAGAATCTCTCTTTGTACGGTTACGTCGAGGGCTGTCGTCGGCTCGTCGGCTATCAGCAATGAGGGCTGGCACGAAAGAGCCATTGCAATCATTACACGCTGCTTTTGCCCACCCGAAAGTTCGTGAGGATAAGCATTAAAAGCAGTTTTAGGGAGTCTTACTCTCTCGAAAATTGCTAAGGTACGTGCTTTAGATTCTTTGTAAGACATTCCCTCCTCGTGTAGCAAAATAGCCTCTGTAATTTGCTCGCCACAAGTAAAAACGGGGTTAAGGGAACTCATAGGTTCTTGAAAAATCATGGCAATTTCCCCACCACGTAGGCTACGCATTTGCTCGCTGCCTAACTGCATAATATCAACTTTG
>JFJP01033624.1_pt1 | contig 17042 bp, 9 predicted proteins | sample 431651 | NCBI WGS metagenome assembly JFJP01 (sample SAMN02602958, study PRJNA72255) | Microbial mat metagenome, whole genome shotgun sequencing project. | biome: fresh water; feature: sink hole; material: water; isolation source: purple microbial (photo- and chemosynthetic) mats found in... | reverse complement strand
GAACCCATTGGGTGACAACTCGTTGGTTGAGAATGGTTTGATTTACAGGAGGTTCTGCATTTTTTGCCACTTTCATTTTCCTTTTTAGGATTATCGATAGATAGCACCTTGGACTTCCGCCTTGCCCTGAACCAAAAATCCAGCGTTCTAAGTGCCATTTCAATCTTGACTGAACACTAGATAACACTGCGGGTTGGTAAATTTAGCATATTACGCTTATGGGTCAGGAAGTCTAAATTCATGGTATCGCTACCATATCCGCTATCGTCAAACACAATCTCCCATTTTATACTCGTAGGAATTGTGTGCCAGTTTGGGTTTTTGTTACTTCAAATTTTCCGCCAAAACCTTCTAGCTCAATGGCTACTGGAAGCTCGATAAGGATGGTTTTTCCAGCGAAAGAACCAGAGCAAAGTTTCAATTTTGCGCCTGTTGCGGTTTTGCTCAAGGTTCCGTAGGCACCGGGGAGTAACACGCACCAGCGGCCTTCTGGCAAGGGGTGGGCAGGGGCGATGCGGAGGGTGATGCCATCGAAGGATAATCCGAGAAAGGCGTTGGGAATAGCCAGGGCGGACATGGCGCGAAAATAGTGGCCGCCAAATTCTTGATGGTCAAAATAGATGCCCCATTTGCGGTGGCGATCATCCACATTGCGGATGATCATTTCCGCCTCTTCATTCATGCCCGCATAATAAAGCTGAGCGGCGAAGTTGAGTTCCACTCCTGTCCAGCAGGTGTTGGCTTGGTCCACCCAAGTGTCTTTGTGGATGTCGTGTAAAAACGCATCGCCTGGCCACTGGCAGTTTCGCAGTCCTTGGTCGGGCTTGTAGTTCATGGACAAAATGGTTCTAAACGCTTTTTGCGCCATCTCGGGATTCACCACTGGGGGGAGTCCCAGTTGACAGCGAACACCGTCGCCAACGAGTTGATCCACCATGCAACCGTTTTCGCCTGACGGATCAGATTCCTGACGGTCGGAATAGATTTTAAAATACGAGCCGTTCCAGGTTTTGTCTTCGAAGGTTTTGCGTCCTTGTTCAAAAAAGGGCGTGTATTCTTCCGTGAAAGCTTGGTCTCCCAGTTGATTGGCGACATGGAGTGCAAGGGCGACTGCGGCGAGCCATTGGGAAACCACGAACGGGGCGACACCGAACATGGGGAAGTTGTCGTAGGAACACATGATGCCCTTCATGTCGGGAAGGTGGTCGCCGTTTGCATCCCGCTCCCGCAGGACATAGCCTAGGGCGGCTTTGGCGTGGGGCCAGACTGCGTTGAGGTAGTCGGGGTTGCCGCTCCAAAGCGCGGTTCTAAGCGCCTGAAAAACAAACTGTCCAGGCATATCTAAACGATGTCCGCTGGCTTCGTCTTTCGGAATTTCGTAGGAGTTGCAGGCAATTGAGTGGATAACAATGCCAGTGTCGAGATTTTGGAATTTGCGCCAAGTATCCACGGTCATTCGGTCGAGTTCTGGGAAGAGCAAGCTGGTCGCGATTTGCCCATACATGGCGACATCCGTAGTGCCGATACCCGCATAGGGTCTGGTGTGGCCAAGCCCTTCTAAAACGCCATACATTCCTGTTTCGGTGAGCCAGGTGGAAGTGCGGAAGGTGTTGAGATGCGAGTTCATCTGATCCAGCACAAAGGCGGGCAGAGAGCTATCGAAAAAACAGCGATGGAAGTCCTCGCTTTGACTCAGCAAGCGTTTCCGCTCGGACAAGGCGTAACGGGCGACTGCCTCGGCGGAGTCAAAATGACGGGAATAGGCGTGCCCCTCGAAACGGTCATGGCCGCAGGGATGATCCATCGTATATCTCGGATCGTCTTTTTTTGGGCGTCCGTAGAGATTGGGGAAATGCCACGCCAGGGCAAAACTGTGGGAGAACTTTTCGCCGGGTTGCAAGATTTCTCTGCGCCCCATGGTGACGAAACAACGGGGATCGGCTTTCTTTTTTCCAGTTTTTTTGTCCAGATTGTTCCGTCCGTCGGTATCGTCCACTTCGGAAAGAATATCCTCGCGAAGCAGGCGTTCGTAATAAGGATGGTGGTGCTCCCATCCGCTGTAGGCGGTGCTATGGGCGGCGAACGATGCGAGGCAAAGAGTGCCCGTGGTTTGCGCTTGGGGATTCATTTGCGCGTTTTCCATGACGACAGCGGAAAAATCTCCGTCCTGGATGCGACGGTTCCTATAAATCCGTTCGGGCTGATCGTAACCCACCATGTTGCGAACGGAGGCGAGGAGTTGCACCTCGATTTTTTTCTCGCCGATAGACTCGATCTCAAAATCGAAATACGCCAAGGGAAGCGCGGAGTCTTTGACATTGTTTGGAACAAAAGGTGACCAAGCCTTGAGATGAACTTTCAAAGGAAGCCCTTCCTGCTCAAAATCGAGGTCGGCAAAAGGGACGCTGGCTTTGTAGTGAATCACATCCACGCCGCTGATCCAAGGGAATATGTATTGGAACTCGTGGCTCTCGATCGCCGCCGCATCGTGCCCGTCTTCGATTTGCAACAGCACCAAGCGAGGGGTTTCGTGCTCCACTTTTACCCGCAGCATAAAAAACATTGCCTGCTTTTCATTGTAGGGAAAGCGTTCTCCGGGGAAGAGCGGCCAGTTGTTGTAGATTTCCCAATGCCGAAACCCGCCATCCTGACGGATTTCAAACCAGCCTGCGCCAATGCCTCCTATGGCAAGACCAGTGCGGGGAAGTTGCGAACGATGCGTGGAGATTTGATAGGCCATAATGTTGTAGAAGTGGTTGTGATGATCTGTATTTACCAGATGCTATTGGTGCCATCTATATCTTGAAAATCCACTCGATGTTGGGTTCCGTCTTTCAATTTAATGAGAAGACCGGCGAGGGCATCGGGGAGCTTTGTATGAAGGGGACGAACGGATGCGATGGGTTGCAGTTCTTTGTCCGTCCAAGGGGAATTGTCTGTTTTATGAAGCAGGATGCTGATGAGGATGCGAACTGGACCCAAGCTTTTATCATCCTTCATTTCCGCGTATAGGATCGAGGAATCTTTCGCTTCTGGATTCAAGCCCGTCTCTTTTTTTACGCCAAAACGATCCCAGCCAGAGTAAAGAGTCATAGCGAGTTGGCGGTTGGGAATGGCTATTTGGACGGAGGCTTTTCCATCGCTTTGGCTTTGGGCGATGGTGGGTTCGGCACCGAGGTGAGGAAGGCTGAAATGCCCGACGATCACGCGGCATGGGTTGATGCGACGGACGCGGTCAATCCGGATTTCTCCCCCTGGAATCATGAGGGTCGCCATGTCAATGCAGGGAGGGAGGTGGCCGGAAAATTCGGCTTGTCGGTAGAGGATGCCGTCTCGGGCACCTGCGGAAGAAATCATTCTGGGAAGATCAAACTCTTCGTCGCCGCGTTTCAACGAAATCGCGCCAGCAACCACCTCTTTCGTCTCATTTGCCGCCCATGGGAATGCCGAGTTGTAAACGAGTCGCGAATAGTTGGGATCTTGGTTGTGGATTTTGCTTGGTCTGATTTCTGCCGTGCCGGTTTTTCCGTGGTTCGTGACCAAGAAGCCAGGACCTTTCCAATAGCTGTTATAAATGGTTTTGTCGTTGAGCTTGCCCCAGTCCCCCATTTCTTCTTTTTGCGTCCAGAAGGGATGATCATTCGGGAGGGTCAGGCAAGTGAAATTCATGAACATCCAGAAGGGGCTCGCCGAACAGCTATAACATTGGATGGCGTGCTGAAAGGAACCATAAAAACCTAGAGCTGGAATCCCCTTGTAAAAGAAATCTGGGTGCGAGGCGAACTGCAAAAGAGCACCCGAAGCGACGCGGCGGCTAAGTCCAGGTGTCAGGACTTGATTCGGTTGGTCACGCAGTGCGGCGGCGGCCATGCCTGCGCTGGCACCCAAGCGATACAAAATACTGCGGCCATACATGAGGACTTCACCTTTCCTGCTGAAAATCTGCGGATAGTGGTGCTCAAATTCTTCGAAGTGGCGATCGAGGACTTTGGCATGTTTTGGCGCGTGTTCACGCCCGTAGTATTTGTTCCATACCGCCCCGTATAAATGAAAAACATGGCAGGTATAATAATCGTAGCTCGTGTCCCGATACCAGCCATCCCCCGCGTAATGAAGGAGCAAATGATCCAGATGATTCAACATCAGTTCCTCGTCGTAGTCATAGCCCTTGACTGCGAGAAAGGTACACATCATGACATTAAACCAGCGCCAATTATGGGGCAGAGTCTGCCCTTTTGCCCATCGCCGAATCGCCTGGGCCAATGCGGTTTTTTCTTTTTGATTCAGGACATTCCAGAAGGCATCCGGAGCAATCAGCATCCACAAGCAGAGGTTGCCCATTTCGCAAGTCTGCTGAACATGGGCGGGATAGTCCGAAGGCTTCCCGATGAAGATGTCGGATGCTTCGTCGGTGATCAGCTCCAGAAGATGTTTCTTATAGTAATCCTGAATTCTGATTCCTTGGATCGTGATGTCTGGATTGTCCAAGATCAGCGGAGCCGCGATATTGAAGCTCCGTGCAACAGCCTCAAAAATGGCTGCACTTCTCTGCTGACGGGAAGCTGTTTCGTTGTCCGTCGGATAGCCTGGGCCAGGCATTTTCGGAAAAAACATGGGGTCTTCCATGTTTTTGACATGGGAGAATGCTCCTTCGAGAATGTGGCGCCCACACGCGAGCCAGCCATCTCGATCCATTCCAGTCACAGGCGATAAGATGAGATTCGGGGCGGGAATCGAAAACGGCGGAAGACTTTCTTTTTGCATAAAAAACTTTTGAATTTTACGGGCGAGCTTGCCCTTTTTTATTTTTTACAAACTTCCATCCAGTGGCGCGCTCGGAGCAATTCCCGTTGAGCCCACTCATAGCCTCCCTGAGCCTGTTTGCGTTCCTCCCCTTGCGCCTTTTCCCATCGCTCGCGATTGATCTTTTCCTCCGCGATCGCAATCTCCAATTCTCGTTCGACATAGGCGGCATACCAGCGGTTCCACGCAGATTCCATCTCCGTCATAACGCTGGGATGCTGGGAAGAAACATCGTTTTGTTCGGACAAATCTTTTTCCAAGTCGAAGAGCTGAGGAGCCGAGTCAAAACTTTCTTGGATCCATTTCCAACGCCCCCTCACCACGGCTCGTTGTTCGCCGTATTTAAAAAACTCGGGGCGCTCCGTTGGCACTTCACTGCCTGATAACCACTCGCCCGCCCGACTCTGCCCGTAGGCAACTCCGTTTTCCTTGGGAAAAGAGGAAATGCCAGCCAGCTCCACGCAAGTCGGAAAAATATCCCGCACAAAGGAGGGGGAACGGAAGCGGACGCCAGAAATCTTTTTACTGTTGGAGGCTGGAAGTTTCGAGGGCATACGGAGCATGAGAGGGGCGCGAATCCCTCCTTCCCACAAGGTGTGCTTCTGTCCGCGCAAAGCGCCGTTGCTCCCGCCATGCGGCAAGGTCGCCCCGTGGTCGCTCATGAAAAGGACGAGCGTATTTTCCCGCTGTCCCGTTTGATCCAGCCGATCAAGTATCTTCCCGATATTGTCATCCATGTTTGAAACCACGGCACGATACATCTCGCGCAGGGTGGGGTCTTGAGGATTTTTTGCAAACTTCCGGATATATTCTTCCGGTGCTTGCAAAATCTCGCGCACGGGAGGGGTGTGGTTCTTTTTTACGCCCCGCGCATAGTGGGGAGCGTTGTAGGCCAACTGCAAAAAGAACGGGCTCTGGTCTTCCTCTCTTTTTTTCAAGTAATCGAGAGCCTTCTCTGTCAGGTCGTCCGTGCTGTATCTCTCATGACTGACCACGGCCTTGCCATCGAAGTAATCCACTTTCGCTTTTTTCTCGTCCGTTTCGCTAGGAGAAAGATAGGTGTGTTTGTAGTAGTGGATGAGCCCGCCTAAAAATCCGTAAAAATATTCGAAGCCCTGATTCAGCGGATGAGCGCTATCCTCCCGACCCAAATGCCATTTTCCGACCAAGGCCGTGCGATAACCGTTCGCCTTGAAACACTCTGCTGCTGTCACAGGATCGGGGGTCAAGGCTCCATGATCATCGCCTGTCAGGGCATCCTCCATCCGGAAATCTTGGGGATAACGCCCTGTCAACAAGGAGGCGCGGGTGGGACTACAGACTGGCGAGACATAAGCCCTTTCAAAAAGAATCCCTTCTGCGGCCAAGCGATCCAAGTGCGGGGTAGGAATGTCGGTGGTGCCGTAACAACCCAGATCGCCACAACCCAAATCATCCGCCACGATCCAGAGGATATTCATCTTCGTTTTTTTGACCGAGAGATCGGGGCATCCGCTCAAGAGTGCCGTTAAAGACCAAGCTCCCCCCCACTTCAAAAAATCCCTTCTTTCCATGGTTGGATAGTCACGAATTCTCAAAAACCAGTCAAGCCAATCCCCAAATCCTCGCGTAAGAAGGCAATTTTGCCAAAACCCAAAATAGATGTGGGCAGAGGCATTACTTTGGCGGAGCCGAGACTTCTTTTTGGTGACAATTTTTGTGCGGGTAGCGAGGTGTGCTGATTTTTTTACAAAAAACTGATTTTATGTGCGTGGCGCGGGCACGCATGAACTAGGCGAAACCGCCAAGTTTATGCACTGAAGCGATGAGATTTTGTAGGGGTCAGGTGAATGAAGTGGCCTGAGTGGGGAGGTCAAAAACCTCCCAGACTTTCTGGAAGCGTTGGATGGTCTCAGGTGTGGCTTGGAGGCGCAAGCGCAGTTTACACTGGAAGCGGCTCATGCGCCCGTAGAGGTGGACTAGTGGCCTATAACACAAAAAGGTTTGCATGAGCAGTCGTGCGGAGGGGTGTTTGCCTAGGCGCAACGAAGGAGCATGTCCGTGGAGACCTGTCACTTCCCCATTAAGAGTTCATTTTCATCCAGTATGAATTCTATGGAATTGGCTTTCGCATCATCAGCGTTTTGAAGAATCTCATAAAGAAAGTGTGTGTTCGGGATATATTTTTTCAAAAAAAGCCAAGTGGCGCGTTCCCGCTCCATATTCTTTGAGGTTTTCTTCTTTAATCTTTTCGTAATTGGATGGCATATTTTAACTCCAGTAACAGGCTAACGGGGCTGGTATTTTTAAGAGGAGGGACTGGGTGCCGTGGAGGGGGGCGGCGGAAAAGTCGGTGATGTCGCGGGTGACGAGGAATGCCTGTTTCACGGTATGCTTTTGGCAAAACTCGATAAGCCCTTTGATCTCGCCCGTTCCAGTGTGTTGGGGAGAGCGGTATTTAATTTCCCACGGGACCCAAGCATCTTCCTGACGGCAGATGATGTCCACCTCACGGTTTTGCTTGCCGTGCCAGTAGGCGAGTGCCGATGATGCTCCTGAGTGGTGGCGGGCAAAAAGGTGCTGGATCACGGCGGTTTCCACCGCCCTAGCGAGGTTGTCGGGATTTTCGAGGAGGGATTTGCCTTGTAGCAAAACGGACGGGGCGATGGCGGGGTCGGTCAGATAGATTTTAGGGCGAACGCGGAGGACTTGCTTGCCGCCACCAGACGGGAGCAGTCGGTAGATCAAGTGCGCGGCCTCCAAGATGTCGAGGAAGCTGGCCACGGTGGGACGGTTGATCTCCAGCCGCCCGCAGACTTCGGGGAAGCTGAAAATGCCGCCGCCGTGCAGGCAAAGGTAGAGAAAGAGCTGTTCCAAAGCCTGCACGCGCCGCACACCAAACCATGCCGTCAGGTCACGGCGCAATGCCCTGTCGAGAATGTCCTCGCGCAGGAGTTGCTGGGCCAGCGGTATATCGTCCTCGATGGCACTGCGGGGGAACCCGCCACGGAGAAGATATTCGTGGAAATGGGCGACCAGCGGGCGCGCCGCCTCGCCTGTGCGAGCGAAAGTGGCGGGGGTCCATTCCGAAAGCTCTTCCCAGCCAGGCAGGTCGGGGATGGGTGGGAGCGCGATCTGGCGGATTCGTGTGTATTCGCGAAAAGAGAGCGTGGCCAAGCGGAGCGTCTGCCAGCGACCGACACCAGATTCTTGCCCTTCTGCGATGAGCGGCACGGCTGAACCCGTGGCGGCGACGCGTCTCTGTTTTTGGAAATCTACTTGGAGTTTGAGCCAAGTCTGCCACTGGTCTGATTCTTGGATTTCATCGAGGAAAAGATATTCCACGCCCTCGCACTGGGGAACGAACTCCCTCCAAAGCGAAAGGAGCGCATCCAGCCCCACGATCTTCAAGAGGGGATGATCGAGCGTGACATAGATGATATTGGCTGGAGGAGTGCCCGTGGAAAGAAGGTGTTCGATGGCTTGGAGAAAGAGTGTCGTTTTACCCACCTGCCGTGCGCCCGTCAGCAGAAGTGCCCGACCGCCGTTGGATTGCTCCAGCCAGCGGAGAATCTGTCCAAAAATATCCCTTTTCCATGAGGGGGTATGGGCAAAGTGTCCATTCATCCACCAAGGATTGAACTGGCTCAAGAGCGCAAAAACTTCACTTTTCGAGGCTGTCATGTGAGCTTTTTAACAAAAAGCATGATTTAGTTCAAGTGTAATGTTGTTAAAAACTCTGTTTAGTCGCTTTTATTCCACATTCAATACACCCCACGCGATACGGTTGGTCTCGATGTCTGCTCCTTGGGCAGAGGCTTCGATGCTGGATTTCTGTTGTTGGAAGCGGGTTTCTTCACGGGCAATCTCAGATTTCCTGAACCAGTGTCTAAGAACAAGAAATGAGAATGGCACATTTTCAATTGAAAAAGTAAAATGGAAGAAAGCAGCCGCAAGGCTCTGTGGAGGCAGATGAACTCGCACCGTTTTCGTATGTGTGCGTATTCATAGTGTGTTACACGATACACAATTTTTCGGATTCTGCAAGATTTCTCGTTTTTTACACTGAAATTGCATGAGATTTGTATGAGTGAGATGCACGGTTTCGTGGGGTGTTCTAATCCCTTCCTCTGCGATAATTTCATGCGGCCCCAAGGGCTTTGAATGCTGCAGTTTTCACATCTCCGTAGAAAATCGGATCGACATTTTCGAGGATGTCGGCACTCACATCAAAGAAATTGCGCTTGTTCTCAATGGGAATCAGAACCTTCCTAGCTCCGTTATCCATGGCAATCTGCAGGGGTTCGACCAATGACTTCACGGGCTTAATGTTGCCTTGGATACTGAGGTCACCAAGAACAAGCAACCCAGGTTGCGGTGAACCTCTTTGGAGAATTGAGAAGCAGGCGACAATGAAGGCGACGCCGATCTCTGCCTCGATGCGGTTCCCGAGCAGGTCGATGGCCTCGACATGGAAGTCTGAGATGTCCACCTCTCTCGCTACGGCAAGGTTTCCTTTGTTTGAGAGCAGGTAGGCGAAAGCGCGTTGAACGGATTCCTTCATGGAACCGCTTACTCCACCAGCCATCTTGAGTTTTCCGGTTCCGCTTGAGAGGCTGACTTCAATGCGGTAGAGACCTACGGTTCCATCGCCGGTGACTGCCCCAGCATAAACGGTTCCTAGCGGAAGTGGATCAGCACCAATCAGGTTCCGGCCACCTTGCTCAGGCACACCCACGAAGTGCTCTTCACCGCTTTGTTTGTTCAGGTAACTGAAGGAGGTGTGATAATACTCGAACGCCCCCATCTTCTTGAGTTGCTCCTTGACCCGGCGACGCCCTTCAATGGCGAGGCGAACAATGGTATCCATGTCCTCCTGAGAGACTTTTCCATCCGGATGAATGATCTTAATCAGACCTGAGACCGAGCGCCGGACGGCCTTCCGGTCGCGGGCGTTGAGTTGCGCACCGAGGTCAAAATATTGATCCAGGGTCTCGGTATAATTGTGTTTCCTGAGTTCGCGCAATGCCTCGGCCAGATAATCAACAACAAATCCGTAGTGGCTCGTGAAATGCTCGTTCCTCATTTTCGGGACTTCCCAGCCAGGCAAGTAGTAGTGAAGGCGGTCGATGAAAGCCATGTCGTCACGGATCGTGTCGGGGAGCGGTTCGAAGAGATGCCCGCTCTGAACCATGACTTCTATGGGGTGCTGCGTGTTGCCGAACATCGCTATGCTGGCGTAGCCGGTCATGGCTTCCTGCCCGCGCTGGAACTGTCCTGACTCACAAAATGTTTTCAGCGTGGTGATGACCTCCTTCGGCATCTTTTCGAGGTCGGCGACCTCGTCGAAGCCGACTACATCCCAGATCATGACCATGCCCTTTTGCCGTCCGCTCATGTGACCAAAGAGGTTCGCGACCGTTGTTGGTCCGGTGAGAAGAGCGGAGTAGGGAGAAAGCTCCTGCACGGCGTAACTTTTGCCAGTTCCGCGCGGCCCCAATTCGATGATGTTGAAATTGCGCTCGCAGAGGGGGATCAGCCTCAAAAGGAAGAGCATCTTTACGCGCTGCTCCATTTCGGTCGGCTCATAACCCATGCTCCGGATAAGCAGGTCAATCCATTCGGCAGTCGTGAACTCCTGCCGCCCGCGCCGGTAGTCTTCCAGATCAAAATTGGCGAGCTGGATTGGGGTGAGTTTTTCGATGTAAAAGGGATACCGCCCCTTCGATTCCTCGTCGTATTCAAACTTCACATCTACCTGCGCCCAAACACCCCCGGTCAGTAGCCTGTCGAAATCGCGCACATACTGGTCAGGAATGTGGACATTGCGATGTCCGAAGTTAACGAGTTCTGCCCAATAATCGGAATCTGTGAGCCGCACTTTCACCTTGTCGATGAATGTGTATCGCCCTTTTTCCTTCACCTTGCTCTGTGCTTTCATCGCCTCGTCCGGACGAATGTAGTTCTCAGCCAGAGTCTGGTTAACCACCTGCAGACCCATCTGGATCGCCATCTCGTCCGACGACGCACAATACTTCCCGAGCAGGTATTCAAGGACGAAAACGGGGACATTCGCGCCCACCTTGACCTTCCTCACCAGGTCCTTGCGCACAACTTTTCCAGCAAATACCCTGTTGATTTTGTCGTCGAGCACATCGCGTGACGGAATCGATAACGGGATTGTCCCAGAGGGTTGGTCGCTTGAAATCGTTGAACTCACCTCAGGTATGTCATTTTGTTCACTCATCGTTTTAGACTCCAAGTTTGATAGGAATTTTGCCGCTCTCTGCGAGAACCGCTTCAGTCTTTGCTTCGGTGACGATCACCTTCACATGATCGCCGTCGTCTTTCGTCAGCATCAACCCCACCGAGGTCGGCTTTCCGGGGATGATCGCCACAACGCCAGTTTCGCGATCCCACTCGGCATTCAGAACCATGCCGGTCTGTCCGGCCTGTTCATCCCCTGTGAAAAGAAGCACTCTTACTTGTTGTGGCTCGGCAAGCAGATCAGCCGCAGCCTCGACTATTACGCTGAACATGCGGTTGGTGACTGCGGACGGGAGGCCGGAAAGTCTTACGCAACTCTTGCCCTTCGGCGGCGTTGGCGGCTCGATGCGGAATGTCACCACGGGAATTACCAACTCCTGCAAGCTACAGCCTCCGTGGTGGTAGGTCAATCCGTCATGCGCAGGCAACACCGCGAGCCCAACCGGAAAGATGAAATCGAGATTGCCAATATAGCCCAGCTCAGCACTGGTCACGCGAACGGTAGAATTTGGCGTTGAGCCCCCTTTCCCGACCCAGCAGCGGCGCTTAATCTCAACCGTGTCTCCTCCCGAGGCAGATGTGGTCATTTCTGGTCCGCGCTCCTCACCGAAAAGGTGTCCGTGATCCGCAGCAAGCACGAACCGGTGTATGCCCGCACCCGCCAGCTTTCGCACCGCTCGGGCAATATTACCGAGAACGGTGTCCATGACCTGCCGTGCCAGTCCTGTGTCCGCACCCTCGCCGAGGGCATCCAACTCTTGGGAACGAACCACAACGAGAGGGACGCTCTTCACCGTGGTTTCGAGCTTCTTCGAGGAAAGCGCGGATACCTTTCCGAGAGTCAACTCCACCACGCCAGGGGCTTTCCCTTGAAGGAACCTCCATCGTTCCTGCCAGGTTGAGAACGGGGTATTATTCTCCACTTGGGCGGCAATCTTGCCGTTGTGAGTGGTCACGGAGAATCCCGTGCTTGCCCCGGGAAGGAGGGCCGCCATCCCAACCGGAGTGATCGTGGGTAGAGCGGCGACTGCAGGGCGGACAGCCATGTCGAGGGCGTCGGGAAGGTGCTTCACGAGTTCCATGGCCATCTCGAACCGCATCGCGTCCACCAAAAAATAGGCGGTCGGCTTGTTCGTTTTCGCCACGGTCTCGGCAAAAATTTGGGTCTGGTGAAGCACCCCCGGCATCTGCCAGCGGGCACGCACCAGCGCTTCCGTGAAGGATGCCGACTGCGCCCCCACAAACTCGTCGTAGTGCTTGCGTGCGGTCGCGCAAGCGGCTTCCGATGCGGGTTCCTCGGGCATTCGCGAGACGAATGACTCCAAGGCACGGTGGTGGTAGTCCACGCGATACCACCCGACCACCGGATCAGCGTAAGCAAGCACCCATGCGCTTGCATCTCTCCTGGACGACTTGAACGCACTTACTTGCTCAGCAGAACTCAGGCACGCCAGGCCCAGTTCTGCCATGAGTCGGCAACATTGCCATTGCACTTGGCGATGCGTATCGTTCTGAACCCAGAAGCAGTTCGAGCGACCATCAACGAGTTGCAGAGCGTCCGCATACTTGCGTTTATGAATCAAATCATTGCACCAATTCAATAGTGCCTTTTCTTCAAACTGAAAGGTATCTACGGCACCCAAAGCCTTTGCAGGAACAGAATCCGCGTTAAGTCCGAGTTCGGTTTCGACGCTATTGGCAAGCGCGGCATAATGGTGCGCATGCCGTTCCCGGAGTTGAGCGGCAATCTTGATTCCTGTTGCCCGATGTTCTTCGGTCGAAGGAGAGGGTATCATCTTTAGCGAGGTGGGCGGGTTGGCTCCCTTGAGGTCGTGACGAAATTCGTTCACCAAGACATATCGCAGCAGCTTCTCCCGGGCATGGGCGAGGTTGGTCTCTTCGGGTAACGGCAAGCCGGTTCGCGCTGAGACGAGTCGCAGCAACTCATTCCGTCCCTCCTTCTCGTCGAGTTCGGCATCGCGCTCGGGTTGAGCGATCCATGCTGCCAGCAATCCGGCACTGTCCGACGAAGGGAAGAAAACCTTCAGGATCGAAACAGCACCCTTCGCGCCTCGCTGATTCACGAGCGCCTCCGCATCGGAATAGGTCAGGCTTGGGCGATTTACGATCTCATCTATGTCCCCATCGCTCATAAAATCGCGCAGAACCTCCCGGAGCACTCGCCGCAGATTCATGTTCGCCTGTGGTGTCCAACACTTCCCAGCCAACTCCAGTTCCATGAGAGGCGAATCTGTGAGATCGCGCTCGACCTCTGGAAGATAAACAAGTAGTGGGTCGGGACGATCCTTCGCGAAGTGCGGTTCGACCGCGAGTTTCAGGCCGTATAGAGAACCGGTGCCGATAGCCAGCCGCACCGCCAGTTTACCGACCGTGACATCGGCCAGCTTCGGTTGCCCGGCCCCGACAGATACCGCCTCGCCCAAAGATGCGATGAATCTCTCGAACTCGCGCTTGGGGTCATACCAGACCACCACGCGCCGTTCCGCGAGGTGCTCTTCGAGGCGTTCGCTGAGATAATCGGTCAGGGCGTTCATGCGATCTGGTAATGCTCCTTCAACTTTTTCAAGACTTCATCATGGTTACGCATGAGGTCATCGAGCTTCCAATTCAGACTTTGTAGAACGCGCAAGGAGTTTGGGCAGGTGCTGATGTTATTGGAAAAATATTTGTCCTTCTTCATGGCATAGTCAGATCGACCTTGAGAAGTGTTCTTTTTGGTGCTGATCAGGACGAGATTTCCCAGTCGGTCCGTCCACTCTTTCCTCTCCTCGTCGGTGAAATCCCTCTTCCACTGGCTGTCGTCGGCAGGATTTTGTGGGAGCACATGTTCGACGGACAATGTCTCGAAAGACATTCGGTGGCTGTGATCCTTATAGAGGAAGTCCAGCTTGAGCAACAGATAGCGCGTGAACCGCCTACCATAGACCGCCGAATCGACTAATCGAAGCAGATGGCCGCCATCGAATGAAAAGCATGGATCTTTGATGACCGCATCTGAAGTGGGTGACTGTTCGATGACCTTGATCACATCATTCATGCGTTCGATGCGGTCGGTTGGAGTGAATTGGCATATCCAATCCGCAGAAAATTTGTTGTCCAGGGCGGTGAGGAAATCCGAAAGCCGTTTGTATTGGAATCGATCAAAGTAGCGAAGCAGAGGTGGCACCCAATCCGTCGATGGAAGCCCCGTGAGCATGACTTTGACATGGTTATCGAACCGGAAGCTGTCACCGGTCTCATCATAGTTGTCCCCACCCAACAGAATGTTGTAGTGTTTCAAATAGTTCTCAACGAACGCAAAGGTTAGTTTCCCCTTGGTGAGTAGCGACTTTTTGTCTTTTTCTTTCGGGTTGTAAATCTTGTTTTCAAATTCTTGAAGAAGGTTCAGCCGTGCTTTCTCCTTCACAAGAATGGTGCGCAGGTGATTGAGGAAGCGGTCGAAATCCTCCCCCAGCTCTCCTTCGGCACCTTCCCAAAGTTTGGCGTATTTGTCCCGGTCGGCCGGTTTATCCAGTGCGCCGAGGTTCATGGACTTCAGGATATCGCTGTTCCGCAGCGGCACGCCACGGTCGTTCAAAATGGTAAACAGCCGGAATGCGTCGTCGAGATTCTCCGTGGCGACAAAGATCAAAAGCACGCGGTTACGGACAAACTTGAGGAAATCAGAGAGCGGGGGAACCTTGTTTTCCAGATTGGTCAGGTAACGCCGCATTTCGAGAATCGCCCGGGCCATGTTCGGGACCGATGGATCGCTTTTGTCATCAGCGAGCTTTTGCAGGTCGGCTTCTCGGTTCGTTCCTCCATCAACCTTGACGAACTTATCCACGAAGTCCTGCACCTCCGGGCGAATTGCGAAAACAATCCGAGTTCGCTCCGGGATTTCATCGATCTCATCCCCCTTTTGGTAAATCGAAGATTGGCAGTTATCTTTGGCCGTTTGGTGATCGGTCAGGTCCCGCAGACATGCGAAAAGCATGAGCAATGTCGTCATCCGCTGCTGGCCGTCGAGCAGGTCGTTTTCGTCGAAGCCTTTCCCGTTGGATGAGTCAACGCGCTTGGTTTGAAAAACAAACGACCCCAGAAAGTATTCCTGATTTGGCTTGTCTGCCTGAGCGTAGAGGAGGTCATCGAGCAGTTCGGTCACCTCGTCTTTTGACCAAATGTAGGGACGCTGGTATTCCGGTATCCTGAACCACATCTTTGAGAAGATGTCTTTGACAAGTATCTTCTCACTCTTGATTTCGTGGTCGTTGGGCATAATCGATGAGGGCAAATAAGTTGAATGTTGTGTTACGGGAGTGGGGTGCCAGGAGGGTTTGAGTTCTGGAAACATTCGATGCTATGCGCCAGAACCGGCGCAAGTCGGCGAACCACATCAAGAGATGCCGCACCACTCTTGTGTTCGTCGTATAGCGCACCACGAAAGTCGATCACTTCGTCCTGATCGGTAATCGGCAAACGGTCAAGGGTCTTCTGCAGGTGCTCGACTTGATCGGATGGGGCAGCGGAACTCACCCTCATGATCATGGACGGCAAGTGGATTTCAAGCCATTCAAACTTAATTGAGAACGGGTCCCAGACTCTAGCGTCTGCGTTCTGTTTACTGCTGTTCACCACGGCGGATGCGAAACGATAATTGTCCCACTCATAAGCCTGATCACGATCATTGTGCCACGACACAAAGTGATCAACCGTCCCGCGCATTTCGTGCATTAGGGTATATCCGCAAAGGCTGTTGAACGCACGGCGAAGATCCTGGCGGCATTCCTTCTTCTCAGTCCAAAACGGGCGGGGGCGGCCTTCGTGAGTTGGATGCTGCGCCAGCCATTGTCGGCCCTTTTGCCTGACATCGGCGTCAAAATAAGCCGGCTCCGGTTCAAGAGTAAATGCGGGCATAATCAGTCCTCCAAGCCCGTTTTCACGATCCACCGTGGCCAGAAGGGATCTTGGCCGGGTAATGTGCGCTTCAATTCCGCATGGATTTGCTCCTGGGTATGGAGGTGTTCGGGCAGACGATCCGTGTGATTTAACATGAAGTCTTTTGCCGCCGTGATGGCGATTTCGGCTTCTTCAGATCGAGCCTCCCCAAGACCGAACACATCGGAGGTCAGCCAATAGCCTACGGTCCCTCGTGCTGCCCAAGTCAGGGCCTTCACCGAAACTTTCTCCTTGGTGATGTCGAGATGGAAGAGAGCATCTTTTTCGTCGTCAAAGAGCGGTTCGATGGATGCCAGAACAAGAGGGGCGTGGGTCGTGCAGATGAATTGCGCTGAAGTTCCTTGGTCTTTCAGCAACGAGGATTCGATCACCTTTACGAGGGCAGGAACAAACCGGCGCTGCCACTTCGGGTGAAGGTGGGCCTCAACCTCATCGAAAAGAACGACAATCCGGTCGGTGGCATCAATCTTAAGAGCATTTGATGCGAGTTTGTGCTCTTCCCATGCCCACACGATGAGATAAGCCAGTGCCATCACCCGCTTCATACCTGCTGCCGCCTTGGTGACAGGCACGGTGCCGTAGGGAAGAACAAATGTCGGAACATCGCGAACATCATCTATGGAAACACGCATCCCTTCCCCTAAGGTTAGCGATTCCACATGATCCGGAGAAAGGGTGTTCAGAATGTCTTGCAGGAGCTTGAACGCCCCGTTTCCCTTGAGTCGCCAACCCTCAACATCACGGATCAGACCATTGCAGATGTCTCGTTTGCTGTCGCCGATGATTTCCGTGAGACCGTCCCAGACCTCATCTTTAGTAAACTGGTAAGATCGCGGGCGTTCCCGACCCGGCCCGGGAATTCCAGATGCCGCATCGGCTGTATCAGGATTCCGGTCCCGCCAATAGTTTCTAGCTGGGTCCCACACAGAAAATCCTCCATCTATCCGAGCGTAAACAACCAAACCCGGCATCGGCGGGCGGGCCTGTTTGCCGGTCCATTCCTGCTCGTCGAAATCAAATTGCGATGTGGCATC
>JFJP01039366.1_pt1 | contig 17043 bp, 16 predicted proteins | sample 431651 | NCBI WGS metagenome assembly JFJP01 (sample SAMN02602958, study PRJNA72255) | Microbial mat metagenome, whole genome shotgun sequencing project. | biome: fresh water; feature: sink hole; material: water; isolation source: purple microbial (photo- and chemosynthetic) mats found in... | reverse complement strand
TAATCTTAACAGAATTAAAACTTAGAGACTACGGAAATAGCCAACTAAATACTTCTTCAAGATTAAAGAAAGTTCCTTATATCCCCAGGCTTAAGCCTTGGGGCTTTACGGAACGCTCAGTAACTCATGTTTAACTTACCTCTATGTTGTGGTTAACAAACCCGATGCTGTTTTATTAACATCGGGTTTTGTGTTTTAAATACTAAATATTTCTGGTTTTGGGTTTATTACTACCATTCAAACCATCATCGTAGTCTTCATCATCAGTGTTACTACCATCTACATCGTCATCGTAACGAGTGTCGTCGTCAGTATCAGTGTCAGTATTCTTGGCACTGTCTTTGGTAGCCAGCTTGTTGTCGAAGTACAACTTAATGCCAAGCTCAGTTGCTGACTGCTTAGCGAAGAACTTACGAAGGTAGAAAGTCTTAACACCTATTTTAGCGCAGACTTCAGCAACTTGTTCAGGTGTTCCTAAAACCCAAGTTTTAAAGTCCATCCAATTTAAGGGTTTCTTCGACTCTAGAATTTGCCCTTGGTTTGAAATAAGTTTCAATGAAATCTTATCCCGTTTACCATAAAGCTGGCCGGTCATTAACCCGTACTGGTAAGTATCCCATACAAGGTCAAAACCGCGAGCGCGTTGACCGTCTGTAACCCAAATACGCAGCCAAGCCTCTAAGTTAGGCGTCGACAGCTTATTTTTGATGGCCTTGGCGTGAACATAACGGTACTGGTCAGTCGCTCCATCGATAATAACAGATGGTTCTTCTTCAACTTGACCTTTTCCTCTTGCTTGAGGTACACCAGAGATAGCTCTAGAAGTAAGTTTAAGGCGAACATCTGAGGCAAACTTGAGCGCCTCACCCGATGGCTCATATTCTGGAGAGTTAGAAACAATTATACCATTGTTCGGATTACCGGCTAAGTATGAGTGATTATCCTCAACAGTAATGTCGTATTTACCCAAAGGATTACGAATATGCCCGGTAGAACCTTGAGTAATAGAAATAACTTCAACGTACTCAGGTCTAACACGGCTAACTCCACCACTAGGCAGGTTAAAGTCTTTAAACCGACCACGGTATTTTTGTGGCAATTTGTACTGCATAGACGGGTGAACATACTCACAAATATCGTGCGCAAACTTATCGAAGTTAATCGGATCAAGTATAACGCTACCGGTATCAGCAATGTTAGCGTTGGTGTAAGTATCATACCCAAAACGTCTAAAAACTTCTTGAATTTGTCGTATTTTACTTAAACTCCCTTTAAACCGTTTGAAACAAATAGAAGCTGTATGCCTATCCGGTCTTCTGTGACCATCATCCATATACAAAACGGCCAAACTTAATAAGGTAAAGTGATCGGCTATTTTTGTTGGATCGCGTGGCTTGATCTTGCGATGAAGCTTGGTTAGAAAATAGTAAGGCACAGAAACAGTTACATCGTAAGACCCTCTTTTATTAGAGCTACTACTAACCGTATAAGTCGGTTTAAAGTCCATAAAACTTGATAGTTTTTCAAGTTTCCACGCATTGTACTCTGGTTGCTCACTATTAGTCAAAGCAAGTGCAGTATTAATACTACGAGAATCCCACATTAAACTGGAGTCGCCGCACAAAACACCTGCTAGAAATGGGATAGCATCTTCAGGACATGAGTTATACCGAGTGACCACTTTGTCGCCAATTCTAATGTCCTTGGCTTTTTTCCAGCCTTCATTAGTCATGATCTTATGATCAGGTGTAACTGTAACACTAGCAAAGCCATTTTTAGACTCTGGAACCCTAGCTTTTATCTGCAACCAGTCGTTACTATCAGTAACTTCTCCGTTGTAGTGCCAACCAGTAATGCGCTTAGGCTCAATTTTACGAGTAAGCTCGTTAAATGACCATACTTGGCCTTGTAGTTTATTTTCTACAATTTCCTGTATTTTATGTGAGCTTCCATCAACAAACGGAATAGGAACATTACCTCGTAAACAGCCGTATGTTACACCCGGTTTTAAACGTAATTGATTTATTCCTATTAAAGTCATACGTTTAGACCGCATACGCCCTTTAATACGCTTAATCTGCTCAGAATAAGCTCTAGCCTGCATTGCCATAGCTCCACCTAGCTCTTCGACATCCATTTTAGCTGGCAGCAAAGACGGGTACGAATCGATTAAAACCAAAGCCTGTATGTCAGAGTTATCGATAGGAACACGAAACTTTCCAGTAGTTCTATAATACTCTTTATCGTAGTTAGACCCTACAATTTTCTGGTTAATTTTGGTGTTTTCATAGATTATGAACCACTCATCACCTACTTTAACTTTGTCAGGTAACGACCTTTGCAGCTTGGCTATATAATCGAATACTCGTTCTAATATACTCTCGGCATAATACCTAACTCGTGCAGGTTTAATCCAGCGCCCAGTCCTAGTGTCCTTACAACCAAACAGATCTTCAATGGTCAGACTATCGTCGTTAGAAAAGTTCTGCATAATACTTTCGATATAATCCGAACTAGTCGAACCTTCAGCATCCATATAGCTGACTACAGGAATAGTAGTATTCATCATATTTGCCATAATAGTACTGGCAAGTGTCGATTTTGCGGATTGTTCTAAACCTAATATCGTATACATACTGCCGCCAACAATGCCTCCACCTAGTACTGTCCAGAATAGTATTCGACATTGCATAGTCTTTTTCAATACCGTCTAGAACGTCATCGATGTGAGCATAGGGATTGAAAGCAGGTGCAGTATTACTTTGTGCAGTCTTAGGCGATCTGGCCATGAGTGCGTTCCTTGTTGTGAGTGTTATGTGTGGGTTAAGCGACGATTATGCCGTTGTTTGGATTACCGGCCAAATAATTGTGGTTGTCTTCTACAGTAATATCATATTTACCAAAAGTTTTACCATTGTCTTCCTCCTTATAGTAAACGATATCGATTATAATGGCAAATTCAGAATGTTCTTTCTGAGTGTAGGAGTCTCTTTCATACATAGTGACAACTGTATGGTTCAAAGTTAGCTCTTTAGCTTTAACCCAACCAACATTTGTCAGTATTTTGTGGTCCAAAGTCACAGTTACTGTACATAGCTTACTATCTAGACTTAACTCTCCAGTTCTCGTTACAATTATTATCCAATTTCCGCTTACTCTTTCTTCTCCATTATAATGCCACCCTGTTATCCTCTTAGGTTCAATTTTACCAGATATTTCATTAACAGACCAAACTTCACCTTGTATTTTGTGTTCAACAATTTCTTGAATGGTATGGTAAGTACCATCAACAAATGGAATCAGTACATTACCTTGTAAACAGCCGAACGATACACAGGGCTTCATTCTCAATACGATGTTGTCCAGAATAGTATTCGACATTGCATAGTCTTTTTCAATACCGTCTAGAACGTCATCGATGTGAGCATAGGGATTGAAAGCAGGTGCAGTCTTAGGAAGACTAGCCATGGTTGTGTACCTTGTGGTTGTGTGTGTTTTTAAGAAAAAGCTTGAGTATTAATCGGTCGCGTTGGTCCAAGTAACTAGGACATACCTATTACCTGATGTCAGTGGTTCTACGCCATGTCGGTAGTAGCGACTAGATGGAAATGCTAGTAGGTACCCAATCTTGGGTGCATACCTAATATTGTGGTCAGGAAATATAATTTCCCCTCCCGTAAAATCTTCATTTAAATACAGAAGAATAGTGTATTTACGATTGTTAACTGGTGTCCAATTAACATTGTCTGTAGAATACTCGCCATCCCAATGTGGCTGGTATAGACCACCTACAGTATAGTCCAGAAACTGTGGACTTTCAAAGAGTATTATACTATCGTTAAAGAAGCTATTTAGCTTTTCTTGAATGGGGCTCTATCGATAAACGATTCTATAAAGCTACTATTTTTAGGTGTAAAAGCTATAGAAACTTTTCTGATACTAGTATCGTCAAAGTTAGTCATTTTTTCCATGTTAAGTAGACCACCAGAAGTCTTTTGTGAATCCTGGTATTGGTCTATGATGGCCAAGCATTCTTCTTTTGTTAAAAACGGCGTGTAAATAATCTTTTCAGCGTAGTTCATGCTTTAAATCCTATTTAAGTAGTTTAAAATAGTTAAACAGTGGTATCGTCTTGCTGGCTTTACGGAACGGTCGGTAAAAGTGACAAAAGTGACAAAAGTGACAAAAGCCCGATATGTCAGTAAACAATCGGGCTTTTGTTTTAAGCTTAAAGGGCTTTAAAAGTCATCAAAAAACGTCTTCGTCATCTTCGTCAGAGTCATCTACCGTTGGGGCGGGCTTACGGTTTTTATCCTGTGCTTTTGGTGCAACTTTAGCAACAGGTCGAGCCTGTTTCACCGGAGCCTTGACAGCAGTCTTAGCTTTGGCTTTTGGCGGAGCTGGTACATCGTCCTCGTCCTCGTCCTCGTCATGACCTAAATCGTCGTCTTCATCTTCATCTTCGTCGGCATCGACGTCGTCTTCAATGTCAGTATCTTCGTCTTCGTCGTCTTCAAGGTCTGTATCTTCGTCGTCATCGATAGCAGGGGCAGGGCGCTTAGTAGTTTTAGCTGTGTTAGACTTCTTAGCTACTACGGGTTCATCAGCATCGTCCTCGTCTTCATCGAGGTCATCGTCATCGACTTCGTCCTCTAAAGCGACAGACTTCGTAGAAGTAGGCTTGGCTTTACTGGCAGGAGCCTTACTCTGAGACTGATTTTTACTTGCGCTATTTCCAGACCCAACTTTGTTGTTCTTAAAAGACTTATTATCATCTTCTTCCTTCTCAACTACATTAAGATCCATACGTTGCACTTCACGATGTGCTTTTTGCTCGTCTTCACGACCACACTCGGAAATCAAAGCATCACTTAGGTCATACAACAAATACTCTTTCTCGGCATCAGTCAACTTGGTACGTTCAGCAAGCTGCACAGAATACATAGCCGATCCTGTTTCATCTGGATCGAACTTAATATTAACGTCAGCACCAAATACCGCATGTGAAACATCGTAGCAAGATACCTCACCAGTCTTACGGTTCTTGACCTTATTAAGCTGTGCTAACTCCTGAATCTTCTTAGCCAAGGACATCGGAATTCGCAATACCCTCACTGGAGTCCAGCTTTCAGAGGACATGTCTTTAAAACCACTGGACTTTTCGCGTGTATTGGGACGTACTTTACGCGCAGGTTCGTCTTCCTGAAGGTCACGAACAATAGCGTTTGCCAAATAAAACTTTTGTGTTCTAGAAACACCCTCTGGCAGATCACAATAAGGGCAAGAAACTCCTTCAATCTCAGTTTCATTCGTAGTATCGAATGAAATACAATACTTGGGAATACTGACTTCTTTCTTAGACTGTCCCGCCAGAATATTGATCCAGTGCAGTTTAACTGGAAGAACATCGGTGTCTAGAAACCGAACTTGAAGCCATTTTTTCTTTGGCATCGACATAATGTCAACAAGATCGTCAAGACGTACACGGTTTGAATCGGCTGGGTTGATATTGCCCCATTTCTTAGCCATGGTAAAACACCTCATTGAATGACTTAATTATTGCAGGGATTCTGCATGAGAAAAACACAGTCAAGACTAGTTTAACTAGTCCTATTATTGCTTTAACAGAAAGTATTAAAAATGGTGTTAAAGATTTTTAACTGCAAAGTTTTGTTGTTTATGCACAAATTCAGTGAATTTACGCTTAAGGAAATCCATGTGACGTCTCATTGTATTTATTTCTTGACTGCTGAATATTTCTTCTATACCTAACTGTATTCTAGCAATACCAGTCGGGTCTACAGCTTTTATCAAACGTCTAAACCGGGTCACAGAATCGTCTTCCTCGTACTTAACGGCGTGGTCGCTGTTTTCAGCTATTAATGTATCTTTAAGCTGTGTGGAAGAATCTGCTGAACTGCTAACCAAACTTTCTAAAGAAATTGAAAAATTAGTCTGGTTAACTTTATGGTTTGCCATATCACGACGATACGATGAAGGTATCTGGTAAGCTATGCCGTATTCATAGTTTGAATAATCGCAAGTGCTAACATTAAGAATCCACCAATTAATATAACTAGTCATAGCACCACGGCGGGCGTCGTATTTGTCTATAGCTTTTGCCACAGCTAGTAAATAATTTTGGTAAATTTCATTGATGTCATAAGAACTATTGTTCTTTTCTTTGTACTGTTTACGGGCTTTTTTATGGCAAAGTTTATAATAGTGCGATATTACCTTTTGCCTGTACTTTATATAGCAATCTAAATAAAAAGCAAGGTTCTCACAGGTATTGTGTATATCTGTTGTTTTAATGTCAATTTGCTTAGCTAGAATAGAAAGCTGCCTAGAAACTAGGTTAAACTTCTGTTGTGTAGTAGCAGATAGAGTTTCCTTGAGTGCTATGTTACAGACGTTTAAACAATTGGTACTGTACATTAAATACCTGTATAAATAATAACGTTCAATACCTAATGACTTCAACAGCTTGAATTTATAGTCAGTTTGATCAGTGAATAAATACACTATAAGCCTATTAAGAGCAATTGTTCTATCTACATAAGTAATTCGTCGTTTCTTAACTTTTACCATGTAATATACTAAATAAGCTACAAAGTCATCAAAAAGCTTAGTATGCTCTATGACGGTCTGCATAGACCTGTACAAAAACCCATTTAGAATGGTCTGAATCTGACCACCGTTTAGGTTTTCGTTGACTGTAGAACTCGAAGCTAAAGCTTTTAGTGTGACGTCATCGTCAAAAACGGTGTCAGATTTAAAGAACATGAGTGTAGGAACTCTGTGTAGTTCAGTGTAGTATTAAGTTATGATAGGTTAGCTAGAACGGGGACAGGGGCTGCTGTCGATGCAGACAATGTGTCCAGAATTTCCTTCGGCAAGGCTGACGATGCTAATGTGTCTAGCATTTCCTGTGTTAAAGTTGTATTTAGTGTTGGTAATGACTCGTAGTATTCTTTGAGCTCTTTAATAGACTTCTTTAAGGAAGCGACTTCTTCAACAAGATCAGTATTAATCCTTCTAACCTTAAGTAGTTCTTCTTCTGTCTGTCTAAGACGATTAATAACGATGTCCCTTTCAGAAACCAAACTAGCTACTGTATCAAGAGCAGTTTCACGCTGTTTCTTAACTGTGGCTAAGAAGCTTTCTTGAAATTCAGCGTTTTGCTGAGCCTGTTGGTTGTTAATATTCTTCTGTTGCTGAATTTGTGACTGAATAGGTGTAGCAGTAGTCATATCAATAACCCTTTAAAGAAGAAAAAGTTTAGAAAATAATGGCGATATTACATATTCTTTCTGAATATGTGTTGGGAGAGAGCACAGAGATGTTTACACAGCGAATTTTGCAGGGAAAAATTTGTAACAGTTGGAGGTTCTCCGTTTCCATAAATAATTTTAGCAGCGCCTACTGCTGCATTTGCGTATTCCCACATGTACATGTAGTTAGAGCAAGAACACTGAACCATTACAGCTGATTGTTGATTAATTGGTTTATTCTTTTCTTTTCCTACTACCCAAGTTTTATAAACTTGGGGTTGTCTAGATGTAGGAGTTGTTGTTCTAGCTGTTACCGCAGGGTACCCTCCTTTGGACAGCACGGATTGAATTTGAGTAACATCCACGTCTGCTGCATTATTTCGGTATAAAGCAGGTGTTTGGTTATACAAAGTTCTCAAAGACAAACCTTGTGGGTTACTTGGGTTTACATTAGCGTTTGGTGTTACTGGCGCTGGAACTGGAGATGATCCTGGACGACCGGCCCTTGTAACTCTTACTCGTTTAGCGACCATGATGTTAACCTATTGAAAAAAGCTGAAAAAAGTATTGAGGGTGATACAAAAACCCAACCAAACTTTTACTCAGCTCTTATTAAAAATTCGGCTTTATTTTAATTGCGTTGACCTACTGTTCCTCTTCTATTGTTTCTTGACGGTGGAACAGAGAGTACTGTTCTTTGTTTTACAGAACTGGGTGCTTTAGTAACGTTTTGCTGTTTTGCTTGTGGTAAAATATCATCTACACTAGTATCAGCTAACGGGTCGATGTCAGGGAGTTCTTCAATTTTAGTTGACACAGTTTCAGCTTTTCCTTCCGGTAAAAGATCAATATCTGGAAGCCCGTTAGTTTCATTCAGCTCTTCTGTAGACTCTTCTGCTTCTGTACTTTCATTGTTGTAAGCATCTACCAGAGCCTTATACTTAACATACTCTGATCGTAGTTGCTTTTGTAGTTTAGAGTCAGTAATACGGTTTACCGACACCATAGCTATGTGGTTCTTTCCTCCACGCTTTACTAGTGCTGACGATACCCTTACTGATCCGTCTTCGTTACAAGCGTCGGTGTAAACAACGCTATTACCATCTACGTTTTTATAAAAGTAAAAGTCAAGACCTAGTTTTTCAAGAATAATGAAATCGTGCTTTTCTTGAATATTTTGTATAAAGCCAAAATACTTAGTTTCAATGTCTGCTCCGAATATAACAGATGTTTTACTGTTACCATCTGGAGATACAGCTACACTAGGCTGTTCTTCATTGCTGTCTATATGCTGAGTTAGTTCAGACATTAACTCTGAACGATCATGCTTAGCAATATTAAAGTTACTAGGTATGTTTTTAGCTTTAGACTTAAGAACGGCTTGGGCATATAAGTCAGCAGCTTCAACATAGGTTTCGGCATTCGAGCTTAAAAAACTTTCAAACTGATCTGGGTCAAGAATATGACTCGATATTTTAGCATGTCCTTCAGCTGACAGTGGTACTACTATGGATCTCTGCCAATCATCATAAGCCAAAACCAACGGCTTATATTGATTCATAAGGTCTTTATAAGTCGAAATTTTAAGTGTATGTTTAAGTAAACCTTTAAACCCTTGGCCTTCAAAAACTTGTAGTTTTTCAGCTTTTAATACAACAGGCGGAAGAGCTTTAAATACCAAGGTAGATGACCGCTCTTTAACATAGTTATTTCCCTTTTTTATTGGCAAAGCAGATTCTGGACTTTGTTTATTAGCGGGGTGAAGAAAGAATAAATGGCTATAAGGTTGTGATGGACTAGTAATAAATTTCTTAGTATTATTAACATCGTCTATATCAGCAAAACCCCATAGAAGTACATTGTCCATAGTAGAACGGTCAACAGACAAGTAAACCTGACGAAGCAAATACAAAGAATAATACTTACGAGGAATAGCAAAATCTGCTACAAACTGAGCATCACTAGCCAAACCTTTACCAATATCGCTCGAGTCTATAGTAATTTCTTCCACTTCAGCTAAAACTTCTGATTGTGTTTGTGGGGATTGTGCTTTAGTAGTAGTAGTAGTAGTAGTAGTAGTAGTATTCTGTTTAGTGTTTTTAACGACACTCGCTTTTTTATTAGCCGCCTGAAGAATATTGTAAACTTCTGACGTATTTACAAACACTGGAGATTTAACACCTTTAAACTTAGCGGTAAGTTTAGAACTTAGTTCATTATTTACCGAATTTGCCAGTAACTTCAAAGGCGACATTATAACAGCTTTGTTTAAGTTAGGGCTATACATATTGTAAACCTCCTATTAAGAGAATCTTAAAATAAAAGTTTGTAAAGCTTCATTGGTTAAAGTCAGTCTAGGAGTTGTCCTGTTATTAGTTCCTTCAACCATATACATATTTAAAATCTTAGTTGAAGGGTCATAAACAAAGCAGTATTCCCCTGTACTTAACTGAATATTAACTTTAAATACTTTAGACTTATTGCTGTCTAAACGCAACTGTGCTCGCAACAAAGCATTTTTAAACGGAATAAAATCTGTACGTTCAAGTATAATACCTTGTTGATTATTACCCATGCCGTAGTCAGCTTTTGGCGACTTAATAACCATAACTACTTTGGTATGAAGGTTATCTGCTATTAAAGTATCTACATTAGGTATTGGATTATAGTTGATAGTTTTTGGAGCAATTGTACTTAACTGGAAAGGTTGTTCTGTTTGTGGAGTAACAATGCCTTGGTCTGGACTTCCTTCTTGTCCAGAAGGTTCAGAGTCTGCTCCACCCTCACTTTCAATAGCAGACATTTTCCTATCTGAATCAGAGGGCTCTTCTTCCATCTGACCACCCATTACTTCTTCTACTTCAGACTTTTTAGGTTTTTTACTGTGTTTAGAAGTCTTAACCACCTTAGGGGTTTCAGAATTTTTACTAGGTTTACTAAGTTTTTCACCTTTCTTGGCTAGTTTTTTGTCATCTGGTGTTTTTATAGCCGATATAGAGTCAAACAGTGGCTCTAAACTGTTTATAAAAATCTTCATTAGGCTTAACCTGTTTAAACTGTGTTGAATTTGCGCGTGTTATAGTCAATAACATATTGTCTGAAATTAGGAGTATAAAGTTCACTTGCTAATACTGTTGTTTCTTCGTGTGTTTGGTTATTGACAGATATGATTCTAAAGTCAACTGGAACAGGCTTGTTTGGATAGCAAAACATCGTAGTCAACAATTTAGCCGATTGCTCACTTAGAACTTCTATGTTGTTGTTGGTTGCTGGTGACTTGGATATATTTATGATCTTGGTACTAACAGACTCGCCCGTATGATCTAGTAGTTTCAAAACAATACTTGAAGTACCATCTATTAAAGTACCAGTATCTACCTGTGTAGCCATGTTCTCTATAAACATATAGAAAGGTCGAGCATAATATACAGTAGTTGTTTTACCAGTAACAGTGTCTGGTACTTCTTTTTCTATTAAATAGTCTAAACTAGGAACTTGTCGCTTAGACCCGCATTCCATTAAATGTAATTCAATTAGCATGTCCTTGTCTAAGCCTACTTTATTATAAAAATATTCCTTTGAAGCTGACGCGCATCTAACACCGTCCTGCTGTGACAGTACAATATCGTCATGGTTTTCTACAAAGCCTGCTTCCAATAACTCAGGACTGGTTAAAGCATGTGATCGCCAATCATAGTTATAATCTAGTAGCCCTAGTTCACAAATCATAGCATCGCTGGACATATTATAAACAGCGCTTGTCCAACCTGGACGAGGAAGTCCTGGCCGACCGTACCAATGGTAAACCACATTCCAGTTGGGAGTAAACATTTGAGCGCCAGCACGTATTAATCGCATACTGGGGAGTACTTCATCATCTGCTTTGAAAAACGTAGAGAATTCAATTTTTCTGCACAAAGCACTAGACAGAAAAACAAAACCACCGGCTATTTTATAACCTTGACTTGCTATGTCAATAACGTTTTTATATGGATGTTCTGGGTCTTCATCGAATTGGTGTAGGCGTTTACTATAATCGGCTAAAAATTGTCCTTGGTAATGGGTAGGGCCAGTTATAGTAAAACCAAGAATCATTAGTTCAACTGACCCTTTACCTAAAATAGGGTGATGATTTTGTTCTGTGTAGTTAATAGGGTATGTTGGATGGTTACTGATACTACTTAAATTTTTCCATAGATGATGAGGATCATTACGTTTAATTGCGTTATAATCATATACCGGGCTACTAACTTGAATATCAGATTGCCATGCTCTGTGAACAACTGAAAGCCTTTTAGAAACAAATTGTAAGCTTTCATCCCAATGTGGAGTTTGTGAAATATTGTTAGAAACGTCCATTGCCCACGTATCAAGTTCTGGTTCAATTTCAAAACCCAACGGTAAACCAGTTAAGCACGGACTGTCAAAACCGTGTGCATTAAGTTCCTCGCATACAGATACTAGGTAAGTATCCCAAGCTAAAGCAAACCTAGAATGAGAATCTATGCTAAGCACGTAATCACAAGGGTAAGACTGTACAAATTGCCAACCTAAGCGTCTAGCTGTACCCGCTCCTCGTATTTTATCCGACGGAGCCATAATCCACGATACGTTTGAAATATCGAAACCACGATTAGCCATTGCGGCGTTTAAGTTAAGTTGTGAGACGTTGTGCCAGTAACGGTCTTGCACATCACCAATAGTCTGCATAACAACTAGCACATGAACTCTGGTAGGATTATTAGAAGTTATATACAAATCTAAAACAGTATTATAGCTATCAGGATCTCTCCAAGCCGGTACTATAACCAAAATTTTCTTCGCATTATTTTCTAGATCGTGCTTATTCGTGTCAAACCAAGGTTTTTCTACTAGTTCTAAGTTATTACCAGAATCACCTATAGTATCCTGGTGATGCCTTTCATCGTTTAACATATCCTTTATACTAATTAACTCTGGATTATTAACTGCATCATATGTAGTTAAATAAACTTCGGTGCCAGATTTAGTATCAGGTGTAGGCAGTAAACCTATTTTAGAGTCTAAAACCATTTTTCCAATGCGGGGACGACGTGTGGTACTTTCAAACATAGCAATATAACCCTTTAAATAATCAGAATTTTACGTAGCAATAATAGCTAACACTTTTAACATAGTCAAAATTAGATGTTAGTGTGTTTTGTTGTATTGCTGAAAACAACGCAGAATAGTTAGTCTCTAAATCGGATTCACATGTTAAAGATTTGTAAGAACTAGTAGAACAAGACGACATGGTTAATATTAGAAAAATAGGTATTAAATGCCGTATGATCATATTAACACTTACCCATATAAGTTAAAATACTCAGCACAAATAATAGCTAAGCGATAAGTATTACCCTGTTTTTCAGCTAAAGACATTAAATAGGGGAGTTTGGCTCGTCTCAGCTCGAGTTGTTTTTGTTTAGCTGCTCCTAGACCTGCATTTTTTCTAGCAATCCATGCCCAGTGTAAATTTTGCCTCTTTACTTGAGTTTTGTCTGCTGTAGTAGCTTGCCCTGATGTATATCGGTCAAAAACAGCTTTAAGTTCTAAAGCGTGCTTAAGTCTAGTAGGCAATGTATTTATTTTCATGTGAAAAATCCGCCAGTGGCTTGTGTAAACTGCGCACAACTCACTGACGGATTATTAAATCTGTGGTGTTTTTAGTTAAAGCTTTTCAAAAAACGGGTACAGCATTTACCCACCACAGAAAACAAACTATAAACAAAACAAGGGCTTCCATATGACCTACTTACCATTATCTACATTATTATTTGCAGCAATATTAGCTACATCACTGTAGAGTTTAATCAGGTTAGCCAGATTAAGGTAATAGGTACGAAGTTCGTACTTGTATCCGCGCAAGTCGACTTCAAGTTCATACAGCGAAATTTTACGCATTTTTTCGTTATAAGCATTTATTCGCTCAATAACCTCTGTATCCGTACAATCCCCAATGTCAATCAAAGCATATTTATCGCGGTGTGTTGTGCCAATCACACCAAGAACAGAACCTTGTACTGGATAGCAACCAGAATCAGGATAAGCCGGACGAGAAAGCTCAAACTTAATTTGGTCAATCTTTGTTACTGTGTTAGCCAGCAATACCTCGGTATTCTGAATAGAGCACCAAACGTCATTAATAAGTGAGTAAGTAATCTGCATTTTACGCCATTCAGCTTCTGACATTTCAGCGCATTCGGGGTTAGAAGTATCGTACTCTGAAATAAACCGGAGTTCATTGAACTTGTAACCCTGAATAATACTAGCCTCTGTACTGAGGACAGGATCGATAACCGCATCGTCAGCATCTACTACTTTAAAGAAAATACTGTGCAATAACTCTACGGTTTCACGACCCAGCATACTAAATTCTGCGGTTAAACTTCCATAACCATAGCGATCAGAGGTTGCAGATTCAAAAGTTTTGAAAGTCTTATGCAAGTTAAGCGGCATCGGGAGTCTCCGGGTCATCTGAAAAATGACTAGGTTGGGATTTATTACTGTGTTTGGCTGAACTGTCAGCACGTCTGTTCAAAAATCTAGCAGCCATATCAACAACATTGCTAGGAATTTTCCTAGTGTTGTCTACATTAGAGTTTACAGCATTTGGACTGGATTCAGTAGAATTTTCTAGGTCTATATTGTTATCATTATTAGTAATCAGTTTAAATACGGGTTTAGATTTTGTGGTATCTGTTTGTGTCTTGTAGTAAGAATCTTTCATAACAGCATTACCTCCAGAGTTGTTTATAGTATTCTCGCCACCATCCATGTCGTTAGCAACATTGTCCCTGAGCCTTGACCCTAAAGCCAAAACGAAAGTACGTTGAATCAACTGAAATCTTGGTGGCTGGCCTTGTTTTGTTTGAGTGTTTGAAATCTTCGGGTGAACCGTAAACATTAGGTCACAAAGTTGATTACTTTCAACCAAAACTTTTATAACTCGTACAGTTAGCTCAACAATTAAGTCGACAGTTTGTCTGTCTTCGTCCGTAATGTTATTAGGGTCATTAGCAAGTATTAGTTTAAACCCCTGATTAACCACATTAATACAGAGGTTAATAATACTATTATAGTCAACAAAAGTATGTTTGTGTAGAAATTCTCGTATAGTGGTTATAATCAGTCTTGCTACTTCATCCTGATCTTGGCTATGAAAGCGCGATACTGATGACATGTTACTGTTCATAGACTACTTCCCGTTTCAAACATGCTGGATAACACAGCGTTTTTAAACTGTGCGTATACATTGGTTTTTTTACTAGAAAGAATATTAGTCGGTTTACATGTAACTCTAGAGCACAAACTTAAATAAGGGCAGGTTTTCCAAGATCGTATGTCTTTAGGTGCGTATAACAAATTATGGTTATTAGTTATCGTGTCGGCTAAAACATCTTCTAATAAGTCAGGGTTAGCATTGTCTATTACTGGTTTTCCAGTAATAGTGACATTACTACCTAAGCACAAACGGTTTTTTAACACATAAGAAAAGGCTTTGTCAATATCCACTACAAAAGCATCTGAGTTAATATACTTGAGTAAGTTTACATTGGTTAAACTAGCTTTATTGCCAGTTTTAGTGTTGATTTTATTAACTAGTTTGGTTGTTATATAATCAACAGATTGCTGTGCGACAGCAACTTGTTTAGCATTTAAATTTATATTGCTTAGAGCTTCTTCATGCTCAGTCTCACCATAACTACGCTCACATACCGTAAACCTCGATATTAAATCTCTAGCGACGTAAGCTAGAGATGTACGAGTTACAGGTAGGTTAAACGGTGGTAAAGATAACAATGCAGCATAAGCGTTAACTTGTTCAACATTATGTTGATAAGGAAACTTATTTCCATATTCTTTATGCTCGTCTAGAGCTCTTAATGAAGTAGTTTTGTAGTCAATAACTACGCAAGACAATGGTGTGTCGAACAGTACTGTGTCAACATGACCTTTTAATGGAACCTGAATTATTTTACCGTTAAATTCAACCGGAATAGTAACATCTATTTCAATTTCTTCATAAGTAAAGTCATAACCATTACAAACGTCACAAGATTTAGGTCTAAACTGATTCCTAAAGCGATTTTCTGGAGTGTGTCTAGTACAATTTTCATTGTTACAAATAAAATCTCCCCAAAGCTTAGTACCCCATTCGGAATGACTGCACAAAGCTTTTTGCAATACTGTATGAACAGCAGTTCCTACTCCAGTAAAGAACTCCCCATGTACTGACATCGACGATTTTTGTTCTATATTACATAGTATGCTCAAGCTATGTGCTAGGCTACTAGAAAAATGGTGAACCGCACAAAAAGGAAAACCAGATGGTCGACAAATAGGGGTGTGAGTGTTTTTAGATGTTATCGGTTGTTGCTGGTTGATTAGTACGTCTTGAAGACACTGATGCGTTATTGAATTTATAGCGCTATTAGCCGAAGGTTTGGTGTAGTTTTTGGTTAAGTAATTTGAATTATTTTTACTTGTTTTAGTGTTCTTTGAGTTGTACCCAGAATACACAGAAACATTGCCTAGCTTTGCCATAGTTATATCCTCGTATTTGTTTAATATAAGTTTAACAGAAACTGCCATACAACGCAATAGCAGATAAGCTTAATTTTAAGCTTAAGAAAAACGCACAGTATTTAATACAACAGAGGATGCATAAAATGGCAGGCACAATAAGAATTCATGAGTTAAATTCTAATACAGTAGCAGATATTACTACAGATAAAAATACCAGTTACCTATTAGTTGAGTCTAATCTGCTTTCTAAGAAACTTTCTATAGGAGACTTACTGAGTCAGACGATTGGTGATGACCATGTCCATGTTATTGACGATGTTACCAATTTAACGACTAGTGATACTAACATTACAGGTGGTTGGTCATTTACTACTCCATCTTTTAATTTGGTTGATTTAGTAAATATGACCGGTACAGTGAATTTAGACTTAAGTTTAGGGTGTTTCTTCAAAGGTGTTATTACAGGCAATACTACTATTACACTATCAGGGACTTTAGTAGGATCTAGTGTTAAAAATATTGGTTTAGTAATCACTAATGGTGGATCTGGAGTTATAACATGGCCAGCAGCTTTTAAATGGGGCGGTGGGACATTACCTACTTTAACGACAGTTGGTGTCGATATTATCACATTTATGACTATGGATAACGGGGCTACTTGGTATAACTTTGGACAGGTATTAGATATTAAGTGAACTACTACGGGCTAAAGCCCGTAGCTTCCTGCGTCGGGTCTCTAAGAGACTACATTGAGCAGGCTATCCCCGTCGTTCCGACGGTTTGGGGAAGGGAACCAAGGTTCCCAACTCTTAAGCTCTAGGCCGCTTTGAGTATATTTACAGTGGTAGGTTTAATATAGTATTAGCGTCTTAGATGATGGTTCTGCAACTTGGAAACTTATCAGTAGGTGGTATGTCATTCTATATAGGGGTCCACCATTCCGTCACAAATTTCACCAACAGTCACAACCCATTTTACTTTAATAATAAACTGGGAATTTGAAATATTGACAATACACTAGGGTGTTCTACTATAGTTATAACATCCAGCCTAGACATTACTAAGCTATACACTATATAGCACATTATAAATAGAAGAACACCGTGATTTAACAACAGTGCACTTTTTCTTAGTGTGAACTACTTCAACCTAAAGGTTGAAGCTTCCTGCGTCGGTCTCAAACATCAAGATACATTTAGCAGGCTATCCCCGTAGTTCCTAC
>JFJP01000373.1_pt1 | contig 17048 bp, 12 predicted proteins | sample 431651 | NCBI WGS metagenome assembly JFJP01 (sample SAMN02602958, study PRJNA72255) | Microbial mat metagenome, whole genome shotgun sequencing project. | biome: fresh water; feature: sink hole; material: water; isolation source: purple microbial (photo- and chemosynthetic) mats found in... | reverse complement strand
GCAAAGATAGCGCCCTCGAGACGATCTGTCACACGCTTGTCTCGCACCGTTCAGCGCTGGAAGCGATCCGAGTGGCGGACCGCCAGCGCAAGGGTCGGTATTGATTGACCATTTCATACCGTTTCGCCTTCAAAAAGATAACAACCGCACGCCCACCAAGTTCACCAAGAAAAGCACCAAGCTCACCAAGACCGGCACCTTCAAGAATTGGATTCCTTGGTGGTCCTGGTGCCTCTTGGTGTGCTTGGTGGGAGCTTCTTTCCCATGGATAGCGAAACCGTATCACCAGTGCGACGCCAGGCCTCGCGGGCATCTTCGGCACGCTGTCTTGAAGCAACTGAAAGGCGCCAAGGCCGAGTTATTCAGGACACAAGCCCAGAGCCTTCCCCTCCCGGCGGTAGTCGCTGACGGCCAGATACTGGTCACCCCTCCGGAAAACCCCTTGCACGTCCGCGATGAGTTCGTGCTTGTCCTTGAGAGTGTAGCCCATCCCGGCCAGGGCCGAGAGCAGTTCAGGGCGGTCGAAGCCGGGTTCGTGGGCGAGCACATCGGGCCAGCCCTGGTGGTGCAGACGGCCGGCGCGGATCAGGGGGTGCCAGGAGGATGTTCGCCAGCGTCGTGGGAATGGTGGGTCCCCCCGGAGTGCCCAGCACCATCTCCACGGCATCGCCCGAGGTCACGAGCACGGGGGCCATGTTGCTGGCAGGGCGTTTCCCGGGCGCGAAGAGGTTCGGTCCGCTGCCGAGGACGCCGTAGTAGTTCTCCTTACCTTCGATAAAGGAGAAGGAATCGATGCTGCCGTTGAGCAGGAAACCGGCTCCCGCCACAGCCCATTTCGAACCGTAGCGGAGGTTCATGGTGTAGGAATTGGAAACGGCATTGCCCTCGGCGTCGATGATGGCAAAGTGGGTGGTGTTCTTCCCGGTGCCTTTCAGCTCTCGCCCCCTCGAAGCCAGGGTGTCCGTGGGCGTATCCCGGGCGGGGTCGATGCAGGCGAAGAGACGGTCTGCGTTGTCCCGAGTGAGCAACCGCTCATAGGCCGTGCCGAGGGGAACATCGCCCAGGTAGTCCATGCGATCGATGAAGGCCAACTTGGAAGCCTGGGCCAGGTAGTGGTAGTACTCGGGGCTTCCATAGCTCCATCGCCGGAACTCCTCCCGGTCCAGGATGCGGAGGATCTCCAGGAGCATGGCGCCGCCCCCTTCGGGAGGCACGGTAAAGACCCGCCGCCCCGCCATCTCCAGATGGATGGGGTCCACCTCCCGAAGCTCATAGTCCGCCAGATCCTGGGCCGTCATGAACCCACCGTTGGCGCGGAGATCGGCAACGATCTGTTCGGCGATGCGGCCCCGGTAGAAGGCCCCTTCCCCCTCCTGGGCCAGGAGGGTCAAGGTCCTGGCGAGGGCCGGATTGGGCAGGATATCGCCCGCCTGGAAGGGCTCCGACCGGACGTAGATCCGCTTGGCCTCCGGGGATGCCGCGAGCCTGGGAGCAAGGCGGTTGAGACAATCCGCCTCGTACTGGGTGACGACCGCGCCTTCCTCGGCCCGCCGGGCCACGGCCAGCAGCAGATCCCTGGCCTGCAATCGCCCGTACCGCTTCTGAAGCTCGAAGAAGGCCTTGACGGTGCCCGGTACGCAGACGGAAGCGGGTCCGAAGGCCGTCTTGTCGGGATCCGGCGAGCCGTCCGGCAGCAGGAAGTCCTCCCGGGTGGCTCCCCTGGGGGCCTGCTCCCGGTAGTTGAAGACCTTGGGCTGGGCGCCCTTCTCCCGGAAAAGGAGGTAGCCCCCGCCACCGAGATTGCCCGCCTGGGGATGGTAGATGCACAGGGCAAAGGCCGTGGCAAAGGCGGCGTCGAAGGCGTTGCCACCATCCTGGAGCACCTCGATGGCCAGCTCCGAGGCCTGCCGGGACGCGGAAGCCACGACTCCCCTGCCCTGCGCCGTGGAGACCTGTCCCGGTCCGCCGGGAGCCATGGTGATCCTGAAGGCATTGTAGTCGTTGGCCACCCTGGGTCCTTTCGAGCGCGTCCTGTTCAGTCTACGACAGACGGTTTCCAAGAGCTCCGCGCACCACTTCCCGGGCATGCTCCAGCCAGGCGTTCCGTTCCTGGGCGCCACTGTTGGCCACCACGCTGTAGGTGTGGTGGACGAACCCGGGAACCCCGCAGTAGTTGAAGATGCACTTGCCCCAGAGGGTGTCCAGGGGATCGCCGAAGGCGGCCAACTCCCGTTCCATGGGGGTGTCCGAGGTGTTCAGCACGATGGCCGTGCGGGCCTTGAGGAGTCCCCGGGGGATCCCCGTCCCCGCATCCCCCTCCGTGAAACGGTAGGCCACATCGGCCCGCAGGACCCGGTCCACCCAGCCCTTCAGGATCGCCGGGGGCTGCCCCCACCAGTTGGGATGGACGATGATGAAGGCATCCGCATCCGCCGCTTCCCGGCAGTGGTCCTCCACCTGCACGCTTCCCGAACGGCGTTCCCGGAGTTCCTGCTCGTCCAGGACGGGGTTGAAGGCCTCCAGGTAGAGATCATGAAAGCGGACCTCATGGCCCAGGCTCCGGCAGGTGCTGGCCGCGGTCATGGCGAGGGCATGGCAGAAGCTGTGGGGCTTGGGATTGGCCACGATGAGCGAAACGAACAAGGGATGCCTCCGGGATTCCCTGCATGATAACGCTAGGGAACGCGCAGGCTCCCGCCCCGGAAGACCAGTCCGGCCTCGAGAACGGGGCTGCTGAAGGAGCCCTTCAGGCTCTTCGCCCGCCCCCCGAGCAGTTGGACTCCCCAGGCCCCCGGCCCTTCCCATAGCCAACCCGCCATGGGCTGCAGGAGGGCGCCCCCGGCCGTCTGCATGCCGGCGCCCCCGCCCGCACCCGCCCGCACCTCCACCACCAGGCGATGCCCGGAGCGGGGCGAGGTCTGGAACCCCACCCCCAGGAGCCCCGTGGCGTACGCCCCCGCCTCGTTCGTGAAGGCGAAGGCGCCCTGGCCCAGGAGATAGATGTGCTCCTGGAGGATCCAGTCGCCCTGGAGTCCCATCAGATCGAAGGCCCGCCCATCCTGCGCAGGATCGGCCCGCTGGGAAGTGGTGAGGTGGGTCCAGGACGGGCGCAGGCGCCAGGCCTGGGAGACCAGGGGCCCCTCGGAATGGCGGGTGCCCGGCGCCGCGAAACGGCCCCTGAACCCGGCCTTCAAACCCAGAGAGGTGGCCTTCAGGGTGGTGGACGGGGCCCGGAGCTGCCCATAGCTCACTGCGGCCGTGAACCGAGGGGTCAGGAGGATCCTCAGATCCACGGCCCCCTTGAGCAGGAACCCGCCGCCGGTATCCAGACCGCCCCCGCCTCCCGATCCGGCCTCCAGGGTGGCCCGGACTTCGAAGCGCTCCCCAAGGGGTGCCCTCAGGCCCCCACCGGCCAGGACTTCCATGTACCCCCCGGCCTGCCCCGAAGCTGCGGCAGCGGCTTCGGCCGTCCAGAGTCCCCAGGCGCCTGCGGACCGGGTCCAGGCCACCCCGGCCAGGCCTATAGCTTCCCGCCTGCGCTCGCCCAGGGCGAGCCGCGGCAGGCCTCCGTTCTGTTCCCGGCGCTGGAAGGTCCATTCGAAGGCGTGCTCGTTCAGATCCCAGGTGCCCGGCAGCTCGGCAAAGGCCGCCTTGCGGAAGACCTGGAAACGCCGCTCCAGGGTGAGGGCAAGCTGGCGGCCGTGGATCCCTCCCCCGGGCCAGCGGAGATCGCTCACCCCCGCGCCGATGCGCGTGCGCGGGTCCAGGTCCAGATCCAGCCCCAGGTGGAACCGGGTCATGAGGCCGCTGCCCACGGGCGCCGCTCCGCCCCCGCCCCCGCCCAGGAAGAGCCCCGTCTGCAGGTGGAGGGAATCACTGAGGGGATGCCGCCAGCCACCTTCGAAGCCCAGCACCAGCAGGCCCCCCCTTTCCCCTCGCACGGCACCATAGAGGGCAGGCGCCACGTAGAGGCCATCATCCACCCCCCCGAAGGTGAAGCCCACCAGGCCAAGGCGTTCCCCGGCCTGGGGCATGGCCACGGACTCCGCACTGAGACGCACCCAGGCGAGGGACGCCTGGGGTTCCTCCGGAACCAACGTCTGTGGTTCCTCCGGAACCGGGGTTGCCAGCAGCGCCGTGGAGAGCATCAGGGGAAGCATGGGAAGATGATGAGGCAAATTCCGTATCGAGCCCAGCGGGGACTGCCCCCGGATCCAGACCAAGCTTCAGGCGGGGATCCCCCAGGCCTCGCACACCAGGCGGCCCCAGTGGTGCGCCCAGGCTCGCTGCCACACGAAGCTGTCCTCCTGGAGCTTGGACTCCAGCAGGCGGAGCCGGAGTTCCCGGCTCAGTTCCTCGGCGCGGGGGCCGAGGGCTGCTTCCGCCAGGGATACCAGGGCGCCCAGGGCCTTCCGCTCCGCATCGAAGTGGTCCAGGAAACCCGGCGCATCCGGCAGGGGGACCGAGACCTGGAGACGCCGCCAGGCTTCAAAGGCTCCCCGGGCCCGGGGGTCCGTCCGCAGGGGTTCCAGGACGCCTTCCCAGCCCTCGAGGCTCGGGGCCTCGATCTCCGATCGGCGCAGGGCCTCCCGCAAGGCCATAGCTTTGGCCACCTCCTTGGCCAGATGGGAGAGTCCCACGAAGGTCCGCGGCTTGGCGCGCTTGGCGCGTCGCTCGAAGTAGGTCTCCATGGCGTTCACGACGGCGTCGGCGGGAACGCCCTGACCATCCCATTCCATCAACTGGGCAAAGTCCTCCCGGCTCAGGAAGGCGGACCTCCCATGCAGGTGATAGGCCCATTCGGCCTCGATCCAGTCCAGTTCTTCCCGCGTGTAGGTCATCACAATGAATTCTAGCGTGTAGACTGGAAGACTATGCGTGAACAGATTCGCTACAAGAGCCGCCGGGAGATCGAGAAGCTTCGGGAAGCGGGCCGGCTGGCGGCCAATGCGCTCCGGGTCGCGGCCCGGGGAGCCAGGCCCGGTGTCTCCCTGCTGGAACTCGACAAGCTGGCGGAGATGTACATCCGGAAGAATGGGGGCACGCCGAACTTCAAGGGGTATCACGGCTTCCCCGGGACCCTTTGCACCTCCGTCAATGATCGGGTGGTGCACGGCATTCCCAACCCCTACGTGCTGCAGGAGGGCGATATCATCGCCATCGATTGCGGCGCCAAGCTGGATGGTTTCCACGGGGACACCTGTCTCACCGTGGGGGTCGGCCGGATCAGCGAGCAGGCCCGCACCCTGCTCACCACCTGCCAGCTGGCCATGTTCAAGGGCATCGAATACTGCCGGGTGGGCTACCGGCTCGGCGACATGGCCACGGCGGTCCAGACCTTCGCGGAGGAGCGGGGCTACTCCGTGGTCCGGGAATACATCGGGCACGGCCTTGGGCGGGATCTCCACGAGGATCCCCAGGTGGTGTTCGCGGACCAGCGCCCTGGCACAGGCTTCCGCATGGAGGCGGGCATGACCATCACCATCGAGCCCATCCTGAACATCGGTTCCCAGAAGTGTCTGGTGGAACCGGACGGCTGGACCGTGCGCACCGCCGATGGACAGCTCAGCGCCCAGTTCGAGCACGCCCTGGCCATCACCAAGGATGGCCCCGATATCCTCAGCTACCCTGATCCCGAGTTCGAACTGGAGGACGGGCTGTAAACCATGCGCCAGCGCATCCTCGCCCCCGCCAAGCTCAATCGCTTCCTCGCCGTTCTCGGGCGGCGGGCCGATGGGTTCCATGACCTGGAGCTGGTGACCACCGTTCTGGAGGGAGTTCCCGAGCTGACGGACCTCCTGGAGGCAGAGCCTGCGGACCGGCTCACCCTGGAGCTTTCCGGTCCCACCGCCGAGGGGCTCACCGTGGCCGAAGACAATCTGGTCCTGCGGGCCTGGCGGCTGCTGGAGCGGGAAGTCGGCCACCCCCTGCCCGCCCGGCTGCACCTGGAAAAACGCATACCCCACGGGGCGGGTCTGGGGGGCGGCAGCAGCGACGCGGCGGCGGTGTTGAAACTGGGCAACGCCCTCTTTGATCTGGGCCTTCCGGCCACCACCCTGTTGCAGCTGGCGGCCGCCCTGGGCAGCGATGTCCCCCTCTTCCTCCTCGGAGGCACTTCCCTTGGCCTGGGGCGGGGCGAGCGGGTGTTCCCCCTGCAACCCATCCCCCTGGAACCGATGCTGCTGGTCCATCCAGGCCTCTACGTCGGCACGCCCTCCGTTTATCGCTCCCTCGCCAGCGTGGGTTACCCCTTTCCGGAGCCCTGCCCCAGCCTGGCTCCGGGCATCGCGCCGCCTTGGCGCAACGACCTCACGGGCGCAGCCATCTGGGTCTGCCCGCCCCTGGCAGAGGTCCGGAGGGCACTCCTGGATCTGGGCGGGGAGCCCCTGCTGTGCGGCTCCGGAAGCTGCTGGGCGGCGCGGTTCCCGAGCCCCGCTGCCCGGGACCGGGCTCTGGGGGACTTGACGGCTGGCCACTCTTCCTGGCACGCCTGGGCGGTCGCCAGCTAGTGCAAAGCTCAAGAGCCTCCCTTGCAGGCCGATGCAATGGCATGTTTCGGTCCAGCCAGGGCGTTCAGCGCCTGCCCCACCAAACCACCGGAGGGCGCTGTGGCTGAGCCCTCCGACTTCGCGCTTCTGCTCCAGACTCTCCTGGAGCAGAGCCCGGACCAGCTCTACTTCAAGGATCTCCAGAGCCGCTTCCTCCGGGCCAGCAGGGCGGTGGCCCAATCCTTTCATGTGGAAAACCCAGCGGATCTCGTGGGGAAGACGGATTTCGATTTCTTCTCCCAGGAACACGCACGGCGAGCCTTCGAGGACGAGCAGGAGATCATCCGCACTGGCCTCCCCAAGCTCGACATGGAGGAGGCGGAAACTTGGCCTGACGGCCGCACCACCTGGGTTTCCACCACCAAGGTCCCCTTCAGGGATATGGCGGGGTGCATCCTTGGGACCTTCGGCATCTCCCGCAGCATCACGGCGCGCAAGGAGGCGGAGCTCGCCCTGAGGCTCAGCGAGGAGAGGCTGCGGATGGTCTTCGACCACGCCGTGGACGGGATCCTCATGGGTTCTCCCGAAGGCCTGATCATCGACGCCAACGCCCAGGCCTGCGCCATGACGGGGCGGACCCAGGAGGAACTCCTCGGCACGCACATCTCCCAGCACTTCTCCGCCGAATCCCTGGAGAAGGTGCCTTTGCGCTTCGATCTTCTGAAAGCGGGGCAGCGGGTCGTCTCGGAACGTAAGCTGCTCCGGAAGGACGGCAGCGCCCTGCCCATCGAGATGCACACCAAGCAGATGCCCAATGGCACCTACCAGGCCATCGTGCGGGACATTTCGGAACGCAAGGAGGCCGAACTCGCCCTGCAGGCCAGCGAGCAGCACTTCCGGGAGCTGCTGAATCGGCTCCAGGAAGGTTTCGCCTTCGCCGACCTGGACGAGAAATTCGTCTTCGCCAACCCCGCCGCCGCCGCCATCTTCGGCGTGCCCGGGAACCTGGTAGGGCGGGAGCTGCGGGACTTCGTCACTCCGGCGATCTTCCAGGAGATCCTGCGGCAGACGGAAGACCGCAAACGGGGCGAGAAGGGGCACTACGAACTGCCCATCCTCCGGCCCAACGGGGAGGCCCGCGTCATCGAACTGAGCGTCAGCCCATGGCTGAGCGAGACGGGGGCCTACCTCGGATCCACGGGGCTCTTCCAGGACATCACAGAGCGCAAGCGGGCCGAGCGGGCCCTGCGGGACAGCGAGGCCAACTTCCGGGATCTGCTGAACCGGCTGGGGGAGGGCTTCGCCATCGTGGACCCAGAGGAACGCTGGACCTTCGCCAATCCGGCCGCAGCACACATCTTCGGCCTGGAACCGGAGGCCCTGGTGGGGCGTTCCCTGCGGGAGTTCATGGAAGAGGAGGACTATCAGGAGATCCTCCGACAGACGGCCCGGCGCAAGCGAGGCGAATCCAGCACCTACGACATCCCGATCTGGCGCCTTGACGGGGAAAGGCGTTACATCTCCCTGAGCGCCTCCCCCTACCTGGGAGAACAGGGGGAGTACCTGGGGGCCGACGGCCTCTTCCTGGATGTGACGGAGCGGCGACTCGCCGAGAATGCCCTGCGGGAGAGCCAGGAACGCTACCTGGAACTGTTCAACAATACCACCGACGCCATCTTCTGGTTCCGGGTGGAGGCAGGTCCCACCTTCGTCCTGGAAAGCTGGAATCCCGCCATGGAGGCGCGGCTCAACAAGACCAGCGAGGAAACCTCGGGAAAGAGCCTGCAGGAGTTCCTGCCCCCGGCCCTCGCAGAACACGTTGAGGCCCGCTACCGAAGCTGCCTGGAGGCAGGTCAACCTATCCGCTACGAGGAGACCGTGGACCTGCCTGGGGGACCGAAGACCTTCCAGACCCTCCTGATGCCCATCCGGAACGGGGGCGGCCAGATCGTCCGGCTGGTGGGTTTCTCCCAGGACATCACCCAGCACAAGCAGGCCGAGCGGGCCCTGCGCCAATCCCAGAAGCTGGAAAGCCTCGGCATCCTGGCGGGAGGCATCGCCCACGACTTCAACAACCTCCTGACGGCCATCCTGGGCAATCTCAATCTGGCCCAGCTCATGAGCTCCCCGGAATCCCCGGCCCTGCCCTACCTGGAGAACGTCGAACGGACGGTCCTGCGGGCCGCGGAGCTGACCAAGCAGATGCTCGCCTATTCCGGCAAGGGCCGGTTCATCGTGAAACCCCACGACCTGAACCAGGTGGTCCAGGAGATGACCCACCTCCTGAAGGTCTCCATCTCCAAGAAGGTCGCCCTGCACTACGATCTCTCCCCCGCCTGCCCGATCATCGAAGCGGATGCCGCCCAGATCCAGCAGGTGGTCATGAATCTCGTCACCAACGCCTCGGAGGCCATCGGCGACCGGGAGGGCGCCATCAGTCTGGGGACGCGGCTGGAGCACCTCGACGAGGATACGGTCCGATCAGCCTTCGCGGGCCAGGAGCTGAAACCCGGACTCCACGCCGCCCTGGAAGTCGCAGACAGCGGCAGCGGCATCCCCCCCGAGGTCCTCGGAAAGATCTTCGATCCCTTCTTCAGCACCAAACAGAGCGGTCGCGGCCTGGGCCTCTCCGCCATGCTGGGCATCCTGCGCGGGCATCATGCCGGAATCCGGATCACCAGCCAGCTGGGCCAAGGGTCCACCTTCACACTGTTCTTCCCCGTGGCCCTGGGGGCCCACAGCGTGGAAGCCCTCGAGCCCACGCCGACTCCCAGCCGTTTCCAGGGCCGGGTTCTGCTGGTGGATGACGAGGCGGACGTGCGGGAGGCCACCTCCGCCCTGCTGGAGGCCCTGGGCCTTACGGTGGTCACTGCAGTGGACGGACAGGATGGGCTGGAACGCTTCCTGGCGGAACGGGGCACCTTCGATCTGGTACTGCTGGACCTCACCATGCCGCGCATGGGGGGCAGGGAGGCCTTCCAGAGGCTGCGTGAACTTCAGCCGGACCTCCCCGTGGTCCTTTACAGCGGCTACAGCGAACAGGAGTCTCTGCAGGACGCTCTGGCCCAGGGCTTCGCCCGTTTCCTGCAGAAGCCCTTCCGGATGGAGGAGCTGAGAACGGCCCTCCAGCAGGTGCTCCCCCAGGCTTGAAAAGATCCTTCTGGAACGGCACCGGGGCGCCGCCCATCTGAAACAGGGTAGATCCCCTGTCCCACCCTGCCCTGGAGCCCAGATGAGCCCTGCGAAACGCGCCCAGCTGGCGGTGTTCATGACCGTGTTCGTGGACCTGCTGGGCTTCGGTATCCTGATCCCCATTCTGCCCCTCTATGCCAAGGCGATGGCGGCGCACCCTTCCACCTGGATGAGCTGGGTGAACCAAAGCATGGGCCTGGAAACCCCCGGCGTCTTCTGGGCGGGCACGGCTTTCGTGAGTTTCTCCCTCATGCAGTTCCTGGCCACGCCCGCTCTGGGCCGCCTGTCGGATCTGGTGGGGCGACGTCCAGTGCTCTGGGTGAGCCTCATGGGTTCGGCCCTGGGGTACCTGGTTCTGGCCACCACGGGCCGCTTCGAGTGGGTGCTGGCAGCCCGGGTGCTGGACGGCATCACGGGAGGCAACATCTCCGTGGCCCAGGCCGCCATGGCGGACATCTCCCGGCCCGAAGACCGGTCCCAGAGCCTCGGCATGATCGGGGCTGCCTTCGGCCTGGGTTTCGTGCTGGGGCCTTTCCTCGGAGGCGTGCTTTCCCATTCCGGCTGCGGGCTGGCCCTGCTGGCAGCCCACGGTGTCCAACTGCCCTTCCTGGTGGCGGCGGACTTCTCCCTGCTGGCTTCCCTCCTGGTTCTGATCTGGCTGCCGGAGACGCTGCCTCCCGAGGCCCGGCAGCATGCCGGAGTCAGGGAGCAGCGGGGCCATGCCCTCCTGCTGGCTCTCAAGCGGAAGGGCATGCCCAAGGTGCTGGGGATCGCCCTGCTGACCATGACCGGCTTCGCCATGATGGAAGGCACTTACAGCCTCATGGCTGCCCAGCGTTTCGCCCTCACCCAGGGCCAGATTGGCTTCCTGTTCGGGTTCGTCGGCATCCTCATCGTGATCTACCAGGGCGGCCTGGTGCGTCTGGTGGCGAAACGGTGTTCCGAGCGGCTGGCGCTGTCGCTGGGGCTGCTGCTCATGGCGGGCTCCCTGCCCATCCTGGCCTACGCGCCCTGGATGTGGCCCTTCGTGCTCCTCATGGTGCCCCTGGCCTGGGGCTCGGGCATGAGCAACACGGCCACCTCCGCCCTGGCCAGCCGACTCACTCCCTCCGACGAGCAGGGCGGCCTCTTCGGGATCCTCAACGCCGTGCAGAGCTTTCTCTTCGCGTGCATTCGCGGTTTCCGCTTCTATTCCACTCAGGCGATGCCCACGCTCCCCAGGGCGACCTGCAGTTTCTTCCCGAGATCCACGGTGGAGAAGGGCTTCTGGATGAAGTGGACACCACTGTCCAGCACCCCCTGCCGGGAGATCACGTCGGCGGTATAGCCCGACATGTAGATGACCTTGGTATCCGGGCGCACCAGGCGGAAGCTCTCCCAGAGTTCCTTTCCGCTCATTCCCGGCATCACCACGTCCGTGAGGAGGACATCGATCTCGACCTCCGACCGATGGCAGATCTGCAGGGCGTCCTCCGGCGTGTCGGCCAGGATGAAGCTGTAGCCCAGGCGGTTCAGGATCTGGGGGATGACATCCCTCAGGATCTCGTCATCTTCCACCACCAGGATCTGACCCTTCCCTCGATGGGCTTCCTCCGGGATCACCTCCGCCGATTCTGGAGTCTCCTCCCCCAGGTGCCTCCGCAGGTAGATCCGGAAGGTCGCACCCAGGAAGGGCTCGCTGTAGACATTCAGGAACCCGTCATTCTGCTTGACGATGCCGAAGACGGTGGAAAGCCCGAGCCCCGTGCCCTTGCCCACCTCCTTGGTGGTGAAGAAGGGATCGAAGATCTTCTTCTGGAGTTCCGCCGCCATGCCCACCCCGGTATCGCTCACGGAGAGCAGGACGTAGTCCCCCGGTGTGGCCCATGGATTCTCGAGGCAATACTGCGCATCGATCCGCTTGTTGGAGGTTTCGATGGACAGGGTGCCCCCGGTGGGCATGGCGTCCCGGGCGTTCACCACCAGATTCATGACGATCTGGTCCACCTGGGTCGGATCCAGCTTGAGCTTCCAGAGATCCGGGGCAGGCTTGAAGACGAACTCGATGTCCTCGCCGATGAGCGGAGCCACCGAGGTGCGGAAGCCGTCCAGCAAGGCATTGAGTTCGAGCACCTTCGGCTCGATGACCTGTTTGCGGGAGAAGGCCAGCAGCTGCCGGATGAGGCCGGTGGAACGCTCTGCGGCTCCCTCCATGGCCTGGATGTGGCGCAGTGCAGGGTGCCCGGGCCCCAGGCGTTCCCGCAACAATTCCGCGTGCATCAGGATGGCCGTGAGCATGTTGTTGTTGTCGTGGGCCACCCCCCCGGCCAGACGGCCGATGGATTCCAGTTTCTGGGACTGATTGAGCTGTTCCTGGAGCCTGGCGTTCTCGGCCTCGGCCTCCCTGCGCTCCGTGATGTCCTCGAACACTCCCAGGACGGCGTAGGGCTCTCCCTGCGCATCCCGGATGGGCACCTTGTTGACATCGAGCCAGAGGGTGCGCCCGTCCTCGGTCTGGCAGGGTTCGATGACGTGGATCTTGGCCATGCCGGTGCGGATCACCGTCAGGTCATCCGTCTGATAACCCGTGTGGTCCTCGTCGTGGAAAGGCAGCTCCACGGCATGCTTGCCGACGATGTGTTCCGGTTTCTCGAGACCAGCCGCCCGGGCGAACACCTGGTTGCAGCCCAGGAAGGTGCCGCTGGCATCCTTCCAGTAGACATTCTGGGGCACGGAATCCAGGACCGCCCTGAGGGTGGTCTCCTTCTCCTGCAGGGCCTGCAGGCGGGACTGGAGCAGGGCCACCATCTCCCCGATGGACACCCGCAGGCTTTCCAGTTCCCCGTGGAAGCCCCCGCCCCGGGACCCCTCCGCCCCGCTCCCCCCAGCCTTCACGGCTGCGGCGTAGCGTTCCAGGGTCCGCAGGGGCTTCAGCACAGCCTTCCACAGCAGGAAGTAGAGGCTGGCCACCAGCACCAGATCGAAGACCAGGGCCAGCCCCATGGCCCTCACCATGCGCTGACGTATCTCCAGGTCCAGGAATCTGGGGGTGAGGAAGACCTTCACCTGCCCGATGGGTTCGCCCATGGCCGTGATCGCCCTTTCCTCCGCCCAGAGGCCTGCCTCCTGGGGTGGATCGAGGGTCGCCGCCACAGGCCGCCACTGGGCATCGCGGACCCGGGCATAGGTGACGAAGCCCCCGGGGTTGCTGGGATCGACCTGCTGGACCCGCACCCCCTGGATGTTCCGGTCCTGCATGACGCCATCGAGGATCTTGGCCACCTGGGAATGGTCGAAGTTCCAGAGGGGCAGGGAAAGTCCCGCGCTCAGTTGGTCCGCATCCATCACCAGGGCCCGCTGGAGCCTGGCCCGCTCTTCGCGGCTCTCCCGCTGGTAGTTGAGCCACGCCATGCCCACCAGCAGGCAGGTCGCCACGAGCGCCAGCAGGACCACCACCCGGATGGCGACAGACATCCCCAGGAGTCGCGTACTCCCCTCTCCCGGCCGGGGAGAGGGGGAAAGCGAGCCATCCCCTGCCTGCATGCGCATACGCGTCAGTCCAGGGGTACTCATCGAACGCCCAGGACCCTCACTTGAGGAAGTGCCCGGAAATCATCCCTCCGCCTTCCGGGTCTCGATGATTTCGCCGCCGGTTTCCTGGAGGAGCCGCTGGAGGGCCGGATCGGCCCGGAGGGAGTCCTCCGGGCGAGCCTGGGAGCCCCCATCGAAGGTGATGGCAATCCCGGTGAGCCCGGGCAGGACCCTGCGCAGGGCTTCCAGGAGGTGTGGATTGGCTTGCTCCTGTTCCAGATCCTGGACGGTGTTGCGGACATTGGGGGGGAAGAGCCAGTGGAGGGTGTGGTGCTCGAAGCGCAACAGCGTGGCCATGTGGGGCAGGGAGGCCAGGGTCCGGGGAAGGGCTCCGGAGGCTCCCCGAAGAGCCTCCGAACAGCCCTTGCGCAGCTGTTCCAGGTTCGAAGGGTCCTCCACGGGCCGCAGGGGGAGGGGCTCCAGCGGCCCTTCCGGCCTGGCGCTGCCGGGCTGAGGAGCCTGGGGAGCCGCCGCCCGGTTCGCGGTCCCCGGCTCAGGGCGTGGGGGCTCCGGGTTGGGACGGACCGCCGGTCGGTTTCCCGTCGCGGGGGCTCCGGAGGCACTCCCAGGGCGCAGAAGAGCATCCAGGGGCGCAAGGTGGGGGAGCTGGGAGGCGGTGAGCAGGGCCAGTTCCACCACCACCTGGGGCAGGCTCGTATCCCGGAGATCCCGTTCCCGCTGCAACAGGAGGTGGAGCATCCGCGCCAGCCCCAGCATTTCATGGGGCGGGACGCCCTGGCGGGCCTCGGCCTCCAGCCGGTCCCGGAAGGCCAGCATCAGCTCCCGCCAGAAACTCGTCCAATCCGTTCCCAGGGAGGTGAGCGCCTGGCATTCGTCCAGGATCCCGGCCGCATCGCCCTCGAGCAGGGCCGCCAGCACCGCCTGCACCCGGACCGCTGGCACGATGCCCAGCTGCTCGCGGACCGTCGCCTCCAGCACCCGGCCGTCCCCGGCTGCGATGACGCGATCCAGGATCGTCAGGGCATCCCGCATGGACCCCTGCCCCGCCTCCGCCAGCAGGCGCAGGGAACCTTCGTCGCAGGGCGCCCCCTCCTGCTCGCAGATGTGTTTCAGGCGCCCCTCGATGAGCCCGGTGGGAATGAGGCGGAAGGGATAGATCTGGACGCGGCTTTTGATGGTGTCGGGCACGTCCTGGAGTTCCGTGGTAGCCAGGATGAACACCGCATGGGCCGGAGGCTCTTCCAGGATCTTCAGCAGCGCGTCGAAGGCGCTGCGGCTCATCATGTGGACCTCATCGATGATGTAGACACGGTAGCGGCAGAAGGCGGGCCGGGTCTGCACCTGTTCCCTCAGAGCCCGGGCATCTTCCACCGAGGCCCGGCTGGCTGCGTCGATCTCGATCACATCCAGGCTGCGGTCCGGCTGTTCCGAAGCCACGCAGGCATCGCAGACCCCGCAGGGGGTCGGGGTGGGTCCTTCCTTGCAGTTCAAGGACCGCGCCAGGATGCGCGCCGTGGAGGTCTTGCCGGTCCCACGCACCCCCGCGAACAGGAAGGCCTGATGGTGGATGGCACCGGACTCCTGGGCCCGTTTCAGGGCGTTGGCCAGGGCCCGGACGCTGGCCTCCTGGCCCACGAGATCCGAGAGCAGACGGGGACGATACTTGAGCGCTAGGGTATTCATGGGAGGGCCATTGTCCCACGGATGGGCGGGAGATGGCGTGCTCAGCCGAGACCTTCGAACAACCCCGGCTGTGCAGGCGGCTGCAGCGGCAGCCTGGGCACCATTGGTGGCCTGCAGGGCCTCGCCGGACGTTTCGGGGTTCCCTTGGCCGGGACTGGAAGGGCCCCCCGCAGGATCCCCCGGATCTCCGCCACATAGTCCGGATCGAGCACCTTGAGCCAGTGGTTTCGGGCGAGCACGTCGTAGAAGGGATCCTGCTTCAGCAGGCGCAGGGACCCGACCCAGAGACTGGAGATGCCGCTCTCCCTTGCCCGGCGGGCGAAGCCCTCGGGATCGGTCATGGCCATCAGGGGCGTGGCGGCCACCCCCACGCGGATGCCCCCCTTCACCAGCCGCTCCACCGCCCCCCAGCGCATGGGAATGGGGGGCGCCTTGGGTTCCACGATCTGGCGCACCATATCGTCATCGGTAGGGATGGAAAAGCCGACGGAAAGGCGGTCTCCGAAGTCCTTCAGCAGCTCCAGGTCCTGCAGCACCAGGGCGGAGCGCGTGTGGAGCAGGACCCGGGTGGTGGGACAGTCCAGGAGCACCTTCAGGCAGGCCCGGGTGAGGCGGAACTCCCGCTCGACGGGCTGGTAGGGGTCCGTGGCCGAGGCCAGGAAGACGGACTGCTCATGGAGCCTGTGCCGCTGGGCCCAGAGCAGCTCCGGGGCATTGAGCTTGGGAGTCACCCAGCCACCCCAGTCGCCGGATCCGTGAAGGGCCTGGGGGTAGTCCCGCACGTAGCAGTAGCGGCAACCGTGGGCACAACCCCGATAGGGACTCAAGGCGTAGCCGAAACCGTAGCGGTCGTCCCGCTGGGGGCGCAGGATGCTCCGGGCCTCTTCCGGCTCCACGTTCAGATCCCGGAAAAGCGTCGAGGGAGCCTCGAAGGAAAGCATGGGCGCAGGCATAGGGCCAGTATTCGCTTTTTTTTCTCTTCGTCAAGACCCGATCCACCGAATTATCGCCGGGGGCCAAGCCCCCGATGAGGGAAGTAGGGTTATAGCTTCCGGGGGCACCTTGGGTTTTCGACCATGGCTTTTCCGCGATCCTCAGGGCAGAAGCGTCCTCGGGACAGGCGTGCTCGCGGGGGTCTGCCTGGTCGTTTTCGCCCTCGGGACCTCGGACCCGTTCCTGCGCCTTGTGGTGCGGGATGCGGGAACCCTGGCAACCGTCCTCGCCCTCCGCAGCTGGCTCCTGCCCGCCCTGGGCATCCTGCTCCTCGCCCGCCTGATCTGGTGGCAACGTCCCCGCACCGACGCAACGCCCCCTGCGGGTCCGGTCTTCCTGTTGGCCCATCTGGAATACCTGGCCCAGTATTCCAACGACGCCTCCCTGCTGCTAGCCAGCGACGGCCGGATCCTCTATGCCAACGACCGTACCAGCAGCGCGTACGGCTGGTCCCGGCAGGAACTGGAGCGCATGAACATCCGGGAACTGATGCACCCCAGCATGCTGCCCTTCCTGGAGGAGCGCTGGTCCACCCTGGGCCTGCAGGACAGCCACATCTTCGAATCCACCCACCTGCGCAAGGATGGCAGGGCCTTCCCGGTGGAGATCAGCGCCCGGCGCTTTGATGTCGGCCATGAGGAGATCCGGCAGACCTTTGTGCGGGATATCACCGAACGTCGCCAGGTCCAGCAGAATCTCCAGGACACCATCGCGCGGTTCAGGCTCCTGGTGGACTCCGTGGATGGCATTCTCTGGGAAGCGGACCCCGAGTCCCTGTCCGCCACCTTCGTCAGCGGACGCTCCCAGCGGCTCCTGGGGTATGCCCCCGAGCGCTGGTGCACCGAGCCCGGATTCTGGCGGGATCACCTCCATCCCGAAGACCGGGAGAAGATGGTCGCCTTCTTCGCCCAAGCGGAGGCGGACCTCCAGCCCTTCGCAGCCGAATACCGCATGTTCGCCGCCGACGGCCGCGTGGTCTGGATCCGCGATGTCGTCGTGGTGACGGCGAAGGATGGCCGGGCCCAGAAGCTCCATGGTGTCATGGTGGACATCACCGAGCGCAAACAGGCCGAGGCCGAGCTGAAACGGGCCCGGGACTACTACTTCACCGTGCTGGACAAGCTGCCCGAACCCGTATGGCAGACGGGACCCGACGGGCAC
>JFJP01029741.1_pt2 | contig 17052 bp, 15 predicted proteins | sample 431651 | NCBI WGS metagenome assembly JFJP01 (sample SAMN02602958, study PRJNA72255) | Microbial mat metagenome, whole genome shotgun sequencing project. | biome: fresh water; feature: sink hole; material: water; isolation source: purple microbial (photo- and chemosynthetic) mats found in... | reverse complement strand
ATGTCTGCAGGATTCATTGCCCGCTATCTTTCCATTGCGGTCGCCTGCCTCAACGGGAGATATTTCAAGCAGCGTCTCGATTTGGAGACCGTTGAACTCGCGCAGATGAAAGAAGTTCCCGAAAATTTCATCATCCTGCATGAAATGATTGTGAAGGCATCGTCGGTTGAGGAATTGAAAAAGCTGAGCCATGACATCATCGGCACGACACGGATATTCATCGCATCACGCAAACCCGAAGAATCCGGGAGAACCAGCACCCCGAATTATGCTGACCTGGCAGATTGGTATCAGGAAGCCTCCCTGGCATGGCGCAGAATATATCATCACTGCGACTGCAAGGACTACAAGCGGACATTCCCGGATGCCATGACCCTGCAGCACGAAATGAATATCATCAAGGAGGAATTCGGTTTGCGGGAAATGGATTTGCTCGGCAGTTTCAATGCGGACAATCTCAGCCTCTTCAGGCAAAAAGCGCAGGAACTCGAGCAATACATCGTATCCGAGATTGAAGGCCATGGAGCTGTACTGAACAAATATGATTCGCTTGCAGATTTTCTGGCAAAAAACAGCTAGAACCTGTATGCTTCACAGAAAGGTGCATTCCATGAAATACCGAAATGCATCGGAAATTCTTCCGGATGAATTGCTGAAAGAGATACAGAAATACACCTCCGGCGAGGCCATTTACATCCCCAGCAGCGTGGAAAGGCAAAAATGGGGATGTAATTCCGGTGCGAGGATGTTTTACAAAGAACGCAATGAAGAAATAAGAAAAAAGTATTTCCACAAGAAAAGCATTGATGAGTTGGCGGATGAGTATTCTCTTTCCACGGAGACGATACGGAAAATCATTTACAAATAGGCTGCGCAGCTCATTTGGCATGGAAGTCCTGCCGTCCATGGTTCTTGAGAGGAAATCGTGGAAACGACAGGACCACCACTCAAAAAAACAATCGAATCGCAGCAATCGCCGTTACGCCAAGGATGATCAGGCGGAACGGCTTTTCATTGAGCTTTTTGACGACAGCGGCTCCCAGCAGTGCGCCGAGTGTGATGGCAGGAATCATGAGCCCTGCCAGTGCAAGGGTCCGCAGCGAAACATTGTGCCAGGCGAATGCCTGCAGAGGCAGTTTTGTCATATTCACAATGAGGAAGAACCAGGCAAAGGTGCCCATATAGTCGTTCTTTTTTGCTCCCTTGGCAAGGAGATACAAACTGAAAAGGGGACCGGCAGCATTGCCGATCATCGTAGCGAATCCGCTTGCGATCCCAGTCAGTGGAGCAAACCACTTCCTCCCCGTAAAGGGAACGCCTTCGCCCTTCAGCTCCGTCCGGATGAGAAGAACCAGGCAGAGAAGTATGATGACCGCGATCATCAGCTTGAACTGACGGTCATTGATGAGTCCGCCGACCAGAATGCCGGCCAGGATACCGACCATGGTCCATGGCAAGAGCCGTACGATATCCTTCCACGCGGCATGCCGATGATAGTACGCGACAGCGAAGACATCCCCGATGATGAGCATGGGAAGCAGGATGCCGGTGGAATCCCTGCCACCGAACACGGTTGCCAGAATGGGGATGACCAGCAGCGTGAACCCGCTGATGCCGGTTTTTGAAAACCCGACAAGAAACGCGGCCACGCCAACCCAGAGCCACTGGGTCTGATTCAATTGAAGGTCCTGCAGAAATGTCAGCATCGGTTTCTCCTGTCCGCGTAACTGCATCAAGTGTGCACGACTTATCTTACTCAAACAAATGGATGGGTGCAATGGACAAATCCACCTCTTCCAAGCCCTACCCACACAAAGCTTCAAATCCGCAGCTTTCGCATGATGCCGGAATTCCCATCTATACATGAGCCTTCTGACACGGCTGCCTATCGACTACCTGAAAATCGACCAGTCCTTTGTGGCCGAATTGGGCGGGCAGGACAACAAGAAACTGGCTTTCATGATCATCAACATGGCGAAAGCATTGAACCTTCAAACCGTCGCCGAAGGGGTGGAGACACCGCTTCAGCTCGAACGCCTCCGGCAGGCGGAATGCGATGTCATGCAGGGATATCATTTCAGCAAGCCCCTTCCGGTTGCCGATTTCATCGATTTCTGCAGGAATTTCCCGACGGGACGTGCAGGATGAAGGACATCTGCGAAACATGAGAATATTCACCCCTGAAGGGGTGCTCCATGCTATACTGAAAGGGAATCGAGACAAGGGTGTTGCCGGAAATGGCAGCACCCTTGTCTTTTTTCGAAAAGAGTCCGCAGATCGAAAGGAGCCCGCAGATCGAAAGGAGCCAGCAGATCGAGAAGAGCCCGCAGATCGAAAAGAGTCCGCAGATCGAAAGGAGCCCGCGAATGGCCGTTACCGTCAAAACCCTTTACAACAACGGATCATTCCTGTACCGGATGAACATCCTCGCCGGCAGGAGTGGCTTGGAGAACATCGTGCAATGGGTGCACATCATCGAGGACGATGATGTCAGCAAATTTCTGCATGGAGGCGAACTCGTCTTCACAGCCGGCATTCTGAACCACGAAGAGGAGTGGCTGCTCCATTTTGCCCGAAAACTGGTAAAAGCAAGCGTCAGCGCGTTTGTCGTCAATATTGGCCCCTATACGCGGCAGGTCCCGCCATCCGTCATTTCCTTCTGCAACGAATCCGGCCTCCCGCTTTTCACGATCCCCTGGGAGACAAAAATGGTCGACATGACGCGGGATTTCTGCCACCGCATCATGCAGGCAGAGCACACGGAAAATACGATCATGACGACGATGAAAAACATCCTGTTCAAGATCGGGGACATGGAGAGCCAGATGATGCAGATGGAGCGCTACGGCTTCCATCGCAACAGCCGGTTTTGCTTTATTGGCGTGCAGCCGGACCCCACGGGAGATCCCGAGGAACAGAGGACTGTGCTCAAGTCGTCCGCGGAGCGGATGGCAAAGGAAATCGGCGGGCAGTTCGTCACTTTCACTTACAATGAGTGTCGCATCCTTGTCCTGGCAAACTGCAGCCCACAGGAAACGGATGCCTTCCTGCAGGGCTTCGTCCGACGCGCCCAGGAGCGGCTCCATGGCCAGACCTTGTACCTGGGTGTAAGCCCAATCCTGGCGGGAATCGGGAATCAGTCGGCGAACTTTGAGAAGGCGCTGTCCGCGATGGAGATGGCCGGGAGGCGGAATGAAACAATTGTCACATATGACAGTCTTGGTATTTACAAGTTGCTCTATGCTGTCAATGACAAGGAAACCCTGCGGAGTTTTCACCAGGAAACCGTTGGTCGGCTGGAAACCTATGATCGGGAGAACGGAACCACCCTCACGCCACTCCTGCGGGACTACCTGGCGTTCAACGGCAGTCTGCAGCTGGTGTCGGAAAAGCAATTTGTACACCGCAACACCGTGACGAACCAGTTGAGGAAGATTGAGCAGATTACCGGCTGCAATCCGCTCGAACTAGACGACAAGCTCCAGCTTCTACTCGGCTTCCGGATTGGAGACGTGCTTTAGTCGAACTGATATAAATTGACATTTTTGACGTATTATTTTCATAATCCTGCATTTTTTCATAAACGCCAAAGAAAATAGGGAGATTTCCGGCGTTGTGCATCCGCACAATGAAATCTGTTCATTCAGCAATTGCATTCTTGCCCCCGGATGCCTTACACTGAACACAACAAACAGCGAACGCGGTGATGGAGCCAAAGCAGGGCTCCTCACCGCGTTTTTGTTCATTTTCCTCAGTTGGCAGAAATGGCGAACAAACGGGTGAAAAGCGTGCAATCCGTCAGATGCCCCCGTTATTCAGGAAAGGGTTCACAATGAATGGAGAAGCGGTAAAAAGCAAGTTGAAAAAATACAACCTGCAATCCTGGAACAAGCAAGGCAGTCTGAACCCCATTCCGGTCGCCAAAGCGGAAGGCATTTATTTCTGGGATGACAAGGGGACCCGGTACACGGACATGTCCTCCCAGCTTGTGAACCTGAATCTCGGATTCGGGAACAAGGCCATCGCGGAAGCAATCAAGGCGCAGGCTGACAAATACTGTTTTGTCGCGCCGTCCTACGGGTCCGAACCCCGGGCCGATCTGGCCGAAAAAATCGTCAGTCTCATGCCGGACAACATGGCGAAGGTTTTCTTTACGAATGCAGGAGCCGAAGCCAATGAAAACGCCATCAAGATGGCCCGGCTCTTCACCGGCCGCAGCAAAGTGTTCAGCCGATATCGAAGCTACCACGGCTCCTCGTTCGGCGCAGGCAATCTGACGGGGGAACCCAGACGGTTTGCGCTGGAACCGGGTGTTCCCGGATTCGTGAAGTTCTTTGACCCCTACGTGTATCGGGAGGCCATCAGTTTTGCGACAGAAGCGGATGCCACCCGATACTACCTGGCCAAGCTGGAGGAACAAATCTGGTACGAGGGGCGCGAGTCCATCGCCGCCATCTTTCTGGAGACCGTCACAGGATCAAACGGCATCATCATCCCGCCGGCGGGCTATCTGCCGGGTGTCCGTGCCTTGTGCGACAAATACGGCATCCTGATGGTCGTGGACGAGGTCATGACGGGTTGGTGCAGGACGGGAAAAATGTTCGCTTTCGAGCACTACGGCGTGAAGCCGGACATGGTCACCTTCGCAAAAGGTGTGACATGCGGTTATGTCCCCTTGGGAGGTGTCGTGGTCAGCCGGACCATCTCGGAGTACTTCGACGACCATGTTCTCTCCTGCGGCCTGACCTACAGCGGTCACCCGTTGGCCTGCGCGGCAGGGTTGGCTTGCATCGGCGAATATGAGCGGGCCGGGATTCTTGAGAATGTCGTCACGGTCGGCAAACTGTTGGAAAAAATCCTCGAAAGCCTGCGGGAGCATCCCTGTGTCGGCGACGTGCGCTGCATCGGTCTTTTTTCCGGGGTGGAACTGGTGAAGGACAAATTGACCAGGGAAGCGATCGTCCCTTACGGGAAGGACCCGGACGGGATCATGGGGAAAATATCAAAAAAACTGGCATCCCGCGGTTTCATGACCTATACGCACGAAAATGTCGTCATCGTCGCGCCACCCCTGATCATCACGGAGGCGCAGCTGACAGAGGAGCTGGCAAAACTCGACGAGGTCCTTTCGGAAGTGGACAGGGAGTTCCTCTGATGCAGCCACGAAACAAGCAGCTGGACAGGGAGTTCCTCTGATTCAACCGCGAAACAGGCAAACACACCCGGAAAGGAGCGTGACCCATGAGCGTATTCAAACGAAGCAGCAGGGATGCAATGGCAGGCGGACCCGCCGTCGTGCTTGACGCGAACGAACCGGAGATCAAAGTGGAGCACGTATCCGTCCGGTTTGACGGAAAAAAAGGCGCTGCGCCGGTTGTCGCCCTGCAGGACGTAAGCCTGGACATCCGGCAGGGGGAGTTCATCTCCCTGGTGGGGCCGTCCGGCTGCGGCAAGACAACCCTGCTACGCACCATCGCCGACCTCCAGCAGCCGAGTTCCGGCCGCATCACCGTCCGAGGGCAGACACCCAGGGAAATCAGGCTTCAGAAGAAATACGGCATCGTGTTCCAGAATCCCGTGCTCTATGATTGGCGGACAGTTCGCCGCAATGTATGCATGCCCATGGAACTGAAGGGTGTGCCCAAGAAGACGCGTACAGCAACGGTCACGGAGATGCTCGAACTGGTCGGACTCTATCATTTCGGCAAGAAATACCCGCATGAGCTGAGCGGCGGCATGCAGCAGCGTGTGGGCATCGCCCGGGCGCTGGCCATCAAGCCGGAGATTCTGCTGATGGACGAGCCATTCTCCGCCCTCGATGAATTCACCAAGGAAAAACTGAACGAGGATTTGCTGAAAATCTGGAACAAAACAAACAAGACAATCCTGTTCGTCACACACAATATCTCGGAGGCGGTCTTCCTATCGGACCGTGTCGTGGTCCTTTCCCCGCATCCGGGCAGGGTGTCCGCCATCGTGGACATCACACTGCCCCGGCCACGCGGACTCGCAATCAAAAACACGCCCGAATTCGGCGCGCTCGTGGCCAAGGTCCGCAACAGTTTCGAGGGGGTGTGACCGCATGGAGCCGAACCGGAAACAAGACAGCAACCGGCTGGCCACTTTTGTCTGGGTGCTCGCGCTCATTCTCATCTGGGAACTCGGTGCCACCCTGGTGGCGCAGACCAAGCGGACACCGGAAAACGTGCTGCCCCACCTGTACCAGATCGTCGAATCGGTCTTCAGCACGAAGTTGGTGAACGGCAGTCAGACAGCCTTTCAGATTGTTCTGGCCAATGCCGGCATCACCCTCGCCCGAGCCGGCATCGGTTTCATGCTTGGCGCCGCGATTGGATTCCTGCTTGCCCTGCTGATGAACCTCATGAAGACCGTGGAGAAAATCGCCTTCCCGTATCTGATGATCATCCAGATGATTCCGATCCTCGGCATGGCTCCCATCGTACTGGCTGTCACGAAGGACATCGACAAGAGCCGCGTCATCATCGCCGCCATCCTGACCTTCTATCCTGTGGCAACGAACACGCTGGCCGGATTCAAGGCGGTTCCCGGGGAAAAACTCGAATTGATGCATGTCATCGCGGCGAGCAAGTTTGAAATCTATCGGAAGCTGCTCATCCCTTCCTGCATTCCCTACTTCTTCACAGGCCTGAAGGTCTCCGCTCCGATGGCCATCACCGCCTCCATCCTGGTGGATACACTGCAGGGCGGCGGCGGACTGGGTACCATGCTTTCACAATCCCTCAAGCACGCCATGACGATATACGTCTTCTGGCAAATTGTTTTCCTCAGTGCCATCGTCGGCATCCTCAGCTACCACCTCATGTCCGTGATTGAAAAACTGGCCGCCCCGCACCGGTGGGCAAGGAAGGTGAAACTCGATGAACCTGCGCAGCTCGATGAACCCGCCTGAAGAGATATCCGTCCGAATCGCAGCCACGCAGCAGGATGTTTCCAATCCGGAAGCGCCCGCTGCAGACCGGCGCCGGTTCGACGCGGAGAACCTGACCACCCTGCTGTATCCCATCGTCTTCGGCGTGCTGATCCTGATTCTCTGGCAGACACAGGTTCTCCACCGCATACTGGGCGCGGATACCTTCACCTTGCCGCTGCCGGGTCGAATTCTGACCATCATCGCCGACAATGCTCCTGAAATTCTGATGAATGCCCGCGCAACCGCCATCGTCGCATTGACCGGACTGTTGTTCGGATCCATGCTCGGTTATCTGCTCGGTGTCATCGCGGCGGTTTTCCCGAAATGGGGAATCGGCGGCCTGACTGTTGTCTCCGCCTTCAATGCCATTCCCATCATCGCCGTCGCGCCGATTCTCAACAACCTGACGAAAGACTTCAGCCGGGACGCCGACACCCGGAGCATGCTGGCAAAAATTCTTGTCGTGACGCTGATGACGATGGTTGTCATGAGCATCAATGCCTATCGGGGGCTGACGGAACTCAAGCCATACTCCGAGGACCTGATGAAATCCTATGCCGCACGGCGGACGGACGTTTTCTTCAAGCTCCGGGTCCCGAACAGCGTTCCTTTCCTTTTCACGGCTCTGCGGGTCAGCGTACCGGGTTCGGTCATCTGCGCGCTGGTCAGTGAATATTTCGCAGAGTATATCGTCGGAGTCGGGCGGCAGATCCGGGAAAACATCGTTCTGGCACAATATGCCACCGCATGGGCGTACATCCTCACGGCTTGCCTGATGGGCATCCTGCTCTATGCCATCCTGCTCGCAGCCGAAGGCAGTTTGTTGAAGGGCCGCAGATAGCGGACTCTCCAACTTGAAATAGAACTCACCACAGAAAGGATCAGCACAACTGCGGCATGATCCGCCATGCACCCCGAAGAAAGACACAGGGTCAGACTTGCTACGGACACGCAACAACCCGTACAGACACATCACGGACATCGACACAGACACGGCAGGAAGAACGCAATGGACCCCGCAACTGAGTAAGGAGGCTCGAGACAACATGAAAAAGACATCAAAAGGCAAATCGATCAACCTGGTCGCACTGGCGACAGTCTGCGCCCTCACGCTCTCCCTTCTCGCAGGCTGTACGGGTGGAGCGCCCGCAGCCGCTTCCGCCTCGGCCGAAGCCTCTTCGGAGTCGGTCGCAGCAACCGCCGCCCCCGAAGCTTCCTCCACGGAACCCTCCGCCTCGGCCGAGGCCGCCGGCATGTACTACGATGCGGCGGCAACCGTGGAATCCATTGTCAAGGATGCCGCCGGCAAGGGCATGGTCGGCAACTGGGGTCTCGGCAATGAATACGAAATCCAGGCATTGCTGTCGAAATATGTCCAGCCGACAACCTTTCTGAGTCAGGCCTTCGACATGGATGGTTTTGATGATGATTCCATTCTGCTCGCTTCCGCCATGACCTACAATGAACTCGGCCTTGTGAAGAATTCCTACGACGGCGGCTACAAGTACGGTGACAAGGTCAAGGCCATCGACATGAACGATGAGGGCGTCGCGATGCTCGAAGACAACATATTCTGCACGGAAGCCTTTGCGAAAGCCAATCCGAACACGGTCAAGGCATTTCTCGCCGCCAGCATGAAGGGCTGGAAGTATGCTTGTGAAAACCCGGAGGAAGCCGCCCAGATCGTCTTCAAGAACGGCTCCTCCGTTTCCAGCGAGCACCAGGCCTACATGGCTTCCGAAGTGAAGAAGCTGGTCGAGACGGACACGAAGGGTGCCACTGTCACCGAATATGGCAAGCTTGACGATGCGGCCCTGCAGCAGACCCTGGACCTCGCCAAAAAGTACATCATGCTCAAGGATTCGGTCGCGGCCGACAAACTCAAGGCCATGACCCTGGATGATATCCGGGATGCCTCCTATCTGGCCGGTTCCTCTTCTGCCGGCACACCGGAGAAATCCAGCGTGTCCATCCAGCTCAAATGGTTGCCGCAGGCCCAGTTCATGGGTTACTACGTGGCGCTTGACAAGGGCTTCTACAAGGAATCCGGACTTGACGTCAAAATTGTGCCCGGCGGCGGCGACATCAGTGAGACAACAGCTGTCTACTCCGGTCAGGTTGATTTCGGCGTGACCTGGGTTTCCAACCTCATCGCGGCAAACGCGGGCGGCATGACCCTCACCGAAGTCGCCCAGGTGTTCCAGCGTTCCGGCCTCGTGCTTGTGCACAAGGTCAACTGATTGCTTTCACTCCTCCGGCATGACGCTCAAGCACAAGGTCAACTGATCGAAACCCATCCCTCCGGCGGACCGGGATTCGAAAAACGAACCCCGGTCCGCCTTTCTGAAGGAGGCCACTCATGCGAATCCTGTTCAAAAACGGTACTCTCGTCACGGCAACGGAATCCTATGTCGCCGATCTGATGGTTTCCGATGGCAGAATAACCGCCATCGGGACGAATCTTTCCATTGGTACGAATCTCGTCATCGGGACGAATCTTTCCGCCGGGTGCACCGACAACGCGGATGTCACACTGGTGGACTGTTCCGGCAAAATGCTCCTGCCCGGTGCCATTGATGTGCATACGCATCTGGAAATGCCCTTCGGCGGCACAGTCTCGGCGGACAGTTACCTGTCGGGAACACGAGCCGCAGCCTGCGGTGGTGTCACAACCGTATTCGATTACCCGATGCAGCGAAAGGGACACGGACTGGTCGAGACGGTAAAATCCCGTCAGGCGCTCTGCGCGCCGCAAGCCTGCGTGGACTACGCCTTCCACTGCATCATCACGGATCTGAACGGCGGCGCGCTGCTGGATGAATTCGCGGAAGCCGTCGACTACGGCATCACCAGTTTCAAGTGCTTCCTCGTTTACAAAAAGGAAGGCATGATGGTTGATGACGCCACGCTCATCAAGGTAATGCTGAAGGCCAAGGAAACCGGTGCCATCACGAACCTGCACGCGGAAAACCCCGATGTCATAGACATGAACGTCGAAAGATTCCTGAAAGAGGGGAAAACCTCCGCCTGGTACCATTATCTGTCGAGGCCGGAATTCGTGGAAGCGGAAGCCGACAAACGGGCCGTTCACTGGGCAAAATCCGTCGAAGCCCCGCTGTACCTCGTCCACATGGCGGACAAGGAGGGCCTGGAAACTGCCATCGCCGCCAAACTGGCCGGCCACGACATCTATGTGGAGACTTGCCCGCAATACCTGGAATTCACCAGTGACGTCTACAAACGTGAGGATGGGCGCAACTTCGTCTGTTCCCCACCCATCAAGGGTCAGGAAAGCCAGGACGCGCTCTGGGCAGCCATCCGGAATGGCACAATCGATACGGTCGCGACCGACCATTGTCCGTTTCAAAGCTATGAAAAGGACTGGGGACGTGATGATTTCACCAAAATCCCGAACGGATGTGCCGGCGTGGAAAACCTGTATCCCTATATGCTGTCCGCTGCCAATGCAGGCCGCATATCCTTCAGCCGGGCAGTGGCACTCTGTGCGACGAATCCCGCGAAGATTTTCGGATGCACGCAGAAAGGCTCCCTGGCCATCGGGAAGGATGCCGACATTGTCGTATATGATCCGACTAAGGACTTCACCATCTCGGTCACCAACATGCATTCCGACTATGACCACACCATCTGGGAAGGAAAATCCCTGCATGGTTATCCTGTCCAGACGTGGCTGAGAGGCCGGCTGGTCTATGACAACGGGGAATTTGTCGGAGAACCGGGATATGGACAGTATATCCGACGCACGTCAAGAAAATGATGGAAACGAACTGAATATCCGACGCACAGCAAGAAAATGATGAAAACGGAGAAATTTTCCGAAAAACGGAAACATGAAGGCAGCGTGCCAGGGTTCGGGACACCAGCGTCCCTGAAGCTCTTGGATGCAGGAACCGGGGAAGTGATTGCATGCATGATATGAAACGACAAAAGGAAGAAAACTACCGGGACATTTCCATGCTGGAGGAAGCGGGAGGCTGTCTCCTCTGCAGCGCCGCGCCTTGTACAAAAGCCTGTCCGCACGGATTGCCGATCGATTCCGTGATCCGGTCGATCCGGTTCGATAACGCGACAGGCGCTGCAAGACGTTTGGCGGAAGCCCTTCAGGGAAAAAGCACCCTGCCGGATCTCCCTTGTCTTCATTGTTCGGAAAAAGCCTGCCTGAATGCCTGCCCGAAAGGAAGAATCAATCGACCTGTGCCGATCGACGAACTCCTCGCCCGTCTGCCTTTGCATGCGGCTTTTGACGCCGCGCACATGCCCGACATGGATCTCTCCATCGATTTCTGCGGCATCCGCTGTGAGAATCCGTTTTTCCTTTCATCCTCCGTCGTCTGCAGCAACTACGAAATGGTTGCCCGTGCCTTTGACATGGGTTGGGCCGGCGCCGCGTTCAAGACCATCGGCACCTTCGTGCCGGAAGAGGTGTCTCCCCGTTTCGATGCCATACGCAAGGAATCGGTGCCGTTTGTCGGATTCAAGAACATCGAACAAATATCGGAGCATGCATTGGAAGAAAATCTGGACTTCCTGCGAAGGCTCAAGCGGGACTATCCGACAAAAGTCATCGTTGCCTCCATCATGGGACGCGATGAGCAAGAATGGACAAAACTCGCCGTTCTCATGACCGAAGCAGGCGCGGACATCCTTGAATGCAATTTTTCCTGTCCGCACATGGCCGCTGATGGTCTCGGTTCGGATGTGGGCCAGAATCCCGACCTGGTGGCCGCCTTCACACGTGCGGTCCGAAAAGGCTCCTCCCTGCCGATACTGGCGAAGATGACCCCCAACCTCGGCAACATGGAACCGCCCGCCCTGGCGGCCATCCGGGGAGGCGCCACGGGCATTGCGGCCATCAACACCATCAAGAGCATCATGAACATCAATCTGGACACTTTTGCATCAGGCCCGGATGTCCAGGGCAAAACCAGTGTGGGCGGCTATTCCGGCAAGGCGGTCAAACCAATTGCACTTCGGTTTCTCCATGGGTTGCGCAGCTGCGCCGAACTGGCCGATGTCCCGCTGAGCGGCATGGGCGGCATCGAAACCTGGCGTGACGCGGCAGAGTATCTTGCCATTGGCTGTGACAACGTCCAGATCACAACGGCTGTCATGCAATACGGCTATCGCATCATCGACGATCTGCAGGACGGGCTGCGTCTGCATCTGGCGTCACATGGCCTGTCAACCGTCAGGGAACTGGTGGGGAAAGCGGTCCCGCACATCCTTCCATCAGAGGTTCTTGATCGGAGCACCATCTGCTACCCGCGATTCGACCGGAACAAGTGTGTGGGATGCGGCCGATGCACCGTTTCCTGCCAGGACGGCGGACATCAGGCGCTTCGGCAGGATTCCCGCACAGGCGGTCCTGTCCTGGATGCCGGAAAGTGCGTCGGTTGCCATCTCTGTGTCGTTGTTTGTCCGACACTGGCCATTGGCCCCGGAGCCCGAAAGGCAAAAAAGCCCACCCGAATCAACAAGGCAGAGGAGGCATCATGATGACAACCTGCAGCTTGGACAGAATCAAGGAGAAAATAGAGGCTTTTTCCCGCTTCGGCGACACGGGAAAAGGAGGCGTCACACGGTTGTCCCTGACGCCCGAAGCGTTGGCGGCCCGTTCCGAATTCAAAAGAAGAATGGAAGCCATCGACGCAACAGTCGTATCCGACGACATGGCGAACCTGTATGCGACCATTCCCGGCACGGAGCACCTGCCTGCCATCCTGTCGGGTTCCCATCTGGATTCGGTCCGCCAGGGAGGCAACTATGACGGCGTACTCGGGGTAATCGTCGCCATGGAAGTGGTGGAAACCATTGTGAAAGAGGGTATTCCCCACCGGCATCCGATCACCGTCATGGTCTGGACAAACGAAGAAGGTGCCCGGTTCGAGCCGGCAATGATGTCCTCCGGGGTTGTCTGCGGCAAGTTTGATAAGGAAGAAATGCTCCGATCGGCCGCAAAGGACGGCACCGGCATCACCTTCGGGGAAGCACTCGCTCTCTCGGGCTTCTGCGGCAGTGTGGAAAACCGCCTCTCCCCGCTCCGGCACGCAGCTTTTGTCGAACTGCACATTGAACAGGGACCGGTCCTGGAAGGCGACAATCATGACATCGGTGTTGTTGAGGGCGTTTGCGGCATGATCAATTATGAGTTCACCTTCACCGGACAGGCCGGCCATGCCGGCACGACCCCGATGCGTTTTCGAAGGGACGCTCTGTACGCCGCGGCCAAAACCATTCAGTATCTGCATGATGAATTCGACGAATTGGACAGCCGTCTTGTCTATACGACCGGAAAAATCTCCGCGCATCCCAATATTCACACGGTCATTCCTGACGAAGTGAAATTCACGCTGGATGCCAGGCATCAGAATCCGGAAGTGATCCGGCAGGTCCTGCAGATCATCCGAAAAATACCACGGGAAGTCGAGCGGTGCCAGGTCTCCATTCAGGAAGCCTGGAGCCGGAAGTCGGTCGCTTTTGCGCCGGAGTTGGCGGAATACGTCGAGAAGAGCGCCCAGGAACATGGATACGCAAGCATGCGGCTGTACAGCGGTCCCGGTCATGACGCACAATATGTGGCAGATCTGATGCCGACGACCATGATTTTTGTTCCGAGCGCCAATGGTCACAGCCACTGCGAATTGGAGTTCACACCGCCGGAGAAATGCTGGCAGGGGGCAAATGTGCTGTTGTCCACACTTCTGAAAATCGACAGACTGCTGTGAAACCCGGGAGTTTTCATATCGTCTCCCGGCAGCTTTGACCCCGCGCAATGATTTATGATACGATGGTTTCTGGAATCTGCCGCATCGTAATGAATCAAGACAGCATGGACTGCGGCGGACGCAGCCGCGCGGAGATAACATATGGACGGGCTCAGCCGCCGTTGGCACGAATTACGAATTGGAATACGCAAACGCCTCCAGCCCGTGGAAGAACCGGCGATCAGCCAGCGCAACCTCATTCTTGCGAATATCTCTTCCGGTACGGTCAACAACTTTATCGGCGGCAATTTTTTCACCGGACTTCTGCTCCTGCTCCAGGCCAGCGACGGCATCATCGGGCTGATCGCCATGACGGGCTATGTCGGCAATCTGCTGCAGGTGCTTTCCCCGCTTCTGCTGGAAAGGTTTCACAGCAGAAAAAGACTGCTGATTCTTTCCCGCATGGTCATCTATTTTTTCAATATCGTGGTCATCGCACTTGTGCCGTTCCTGCCCTATGAAAACAGAACGAAACTCGTGCTCATCATCGCAGTCCTTCTCCTCATCAACCTCATCAATGCGATGACCGCACCGGGTTTTTCCGTGTGGCACATCAAGTGCGTGCCTGAAAAGGATCGCGCAGGCTACTTCACACTGAACAGCATCCTCAACGGCATTGTTGTCTTTACAGCCATCCTGTTCGCCGGAAAAATTGTCGACCAGTTCAAGGCTTCCGGTCACGAAATGGAAGGCCTGCTCCTGTTCCGCGGCATCGCGCTGGTACTGTGTGCCGTGGACATTTTTCTGCTGTTCCGCATCAAGGAGTACCCGAATGTTCTCTCCGGCGAGGCAATCAGCCTGACCACGCTGCTGATTCGGCCATTCCGGGAAAAGAAGTACCTGATTTCGGTCGCAACCGCCTGCCTCTGGTCCTTTGCCGCCAATATCCCCGGTCCCTACTTCACCGTCTACATGCTGAAGGACATGGGCGTCAGCTACTTCTTCCTGAACCTCGTCAACATGTTCAACATTCCGATCCTGCTGTTCATCGCCCCCTTGTGGCAGAGACAGGTGAACCGCATTTCCTGGTTCGGCACCCTTACGTTCGCCGTCAGCTTTTTTCTGCCGCACTATTTCATTCTGGCCTTCATCACGAAACAGACCCTGTTCCTGTACCCCATTGCTGTCGTTTATGCCCTCCTCATGGCGCCGGGCATCAACCTCGTATTTGCCAACATGGCCTACATCAATCTGCCGGAGAAGGATCAGACAAGTTTCATCAGTTTCTACGCAACCATGAACAATCTGGCCGCGCTGCTGGGCACACTGGCGGGTCGTCAGTTCATCGAGGCCACCGCCGGTTTCCGGTTTCCGATTTTTGGTATCGTCATGGGCAACAAACAGTACATTCTGCTGCTGACAGCCGTTCTGATGATTGGTGTCGTCATTGCGATTCAGGCACTGCACAGAAAGGCCCTGAACATGGCCGCAAAAAGTGACACCGTCCCTTCCGACGCATGCGGGAAAGAATAAAGACCCGGCATGTGATGACAACCCGAAAAAATGGTTTGATGCCTAGATCGGTTTTTTCGAAGCGTTCGTTTTGGATGGCACCGCCGCCTTTTTTGACTGTGCAGGTGATTTTTTGGCTGGAGAAGCCTTTTTTGCGCCTGCACGCTTCAATTCAAACAGAATGCGGCGCTCTTCCTCATGCTGCTTCTGCGCAGCAGTTTGTTTTTCCAACAAATCCGCACGTTGTTTCCGCTCCGATTCGCGCTGCGCACGGAGCCGGGTGATCAACTCGTCCATCTCCTTCTTCAGAACGGGATTGCAAAGTTCCAGAAAAGATTCAAAAGCGGATGGATAGGCAAACAGCTTTGTGCCGAACTGCCCGCCGAATTCCACCGTGATCGTTGTCTCTGTCTGGCCGACAATTGTGCCTGCTTCAAACTGATTGTGACGCACCTGTTCCCGGATCATACTCATCGGATTCCCCTTTCGGTCCATACCAGCCTCTTTGCAAAAATTCATGTCCTGCAGGAAAAAGAGCGGTTCCGACCGCTGGACTTTCACTTGTCAGATCAAGACGCTGTTTCTATGTTATCACCTTTCACCCGTGAAAAGTACGGAATCCGAGAATGATTCCGGCGGAAAAGAATCGGAAGCCCCCGCACGAAGCTGTTTTCTGCTTTCTGCGTTCAGCCGGACCCCCGGGACAAAAATCGTTCATCTCTTTCCATCTGCAGGAAAGCACAGTATAATTCCACATGTACCCCATTGAGCATCCGTGAACGACAGGAGTAAATCATGCAGGCAAAAGCAATATTCGACTGGCTGTTTCGCTTTGTCAAAGGGATATTCATCGGTTCCGGCGCCATCCTGCCGGGTGTCAGCGGAGGTGCGCTGGCAGCTGTATTCGGCATTTATGAACGAATCATCGGTTTTCTCTCCGACATCCGGAAAGATTTCATCAAAAATGTGCTTTTTTTCATTCCGGTCGGATTCGGTGCCCTCTTCGGCATCTTCGTCCTGGCGTATCCACTCGACTATTTTCTGAAAACAGCCGAATTCCAGGTGCTTTGGTGCTTCATCGGATGCATCCTCGGCACACTGCCCGCCTTGTACAAGGAAGCCGGAAAAAACGGTCGAAAACCCTATCACCTGGTCATGGCCGGCGTGACCGCAGTTCTTGCGTTCATCGGTCTATGGGCGTCCCGTGAGTATCTGGATGTGACCATGCCGCTGAATGCGGGAACCTGGATTCTGGCCGGCGTTATCTTTGCCTTCGGCATGATCGTACCGGGCTTGAGTCCATCGAACTTCCTGATGTATTTCGGCCTGTATGAACCGATGACCGCCGGCATCAAGAGCCTTGATCCCGGCATCATTCTGCCTGTAGGCATCGGTGCGGTGCTGTGCGTGCTGCTCTTCGCCAAATTGATGAGCATCATCCTGAAGAAAGCCTATGCAGGTGTATTTCATTTCATCCTCGGCATTGTCCTGGCCTCCACGGCAATCATTGCACCTACGGACTATTCGAATATCGGGTTCCCGGTCGTTCTGCAAAGCGTCGCTGTTTTTCTGGCCGGTCTGGGTGTCGGCATTTTCATGGAAAAACTCGACAGCAAGTACCGGGCGGATTGACTCCCAGCCGTTCTCAGCATTTGGAAGGAAACAACCTGCACGATGAAGCCCCTCAACGCTCAGGGATTTTCAAGACCGGCCAACAGGAAGACCGCCGGCGCATTCCAGTTGATGGCGATTTCATTGGAGAAATGATGGCAAACCTTGATTCTGGTGCAAAAAGTCGATTTTCGACTTTTTCATGCAAGTTGCAGAATGCAACTTGCATGCATACAGCGGCAAAAGCCGCTG
>JFJP01022127.1_pt1 | contig 17053 bp, 12 predicted proteins | sample 431651 | NCBI WGS metagenome assembly JFJP01 (sample SAMN02602958, study PRJNA72255) | Microbial mat metagenome, whole genome shotgun sequencing project. | biome: fresh water; feature: sink hole; material: water; isolation source: purple microbial (photo- and chemosynthetic) mats found in... | reverse complement strand
CGTGATTTTCTCGGAATTCAGGAAAAAATCCTCGGTCATGTGCGAAAAAATTTCCCCAAAAATCTGGTCTGGGACGTGACCGGCTTCGGAATGGTCATTTCCGCAAGCAGCGAAATTCTGGTCAGCGGACAGATCAAAAGCTTTTCATTGACCCTCACGCTTATTTTCGCTATCATGTTTCTGCTCTTTCTTTCAAGCAAAGTCGGGCTGATTGCCATGCTCCCTGCCACCTTTCCTATTATTATTGTCTTTGGTCTCATGGGATGGACCGGCATCAGGCTTTCTGTGGCAACAAGCCTGATTGCGAGCATTGCCGTGGGGCTTGCGATTGACGACATTATTCATTATCTGGTCAGATACAGCCGGGAATTCAAAAAAGATCTGGACAAAGACAGGGCATTGAGAGATACGGTCACAGGGGTGGGAAGTCCGATTATTTTCACCTCGCTGACAATCAGTATGGGCTTTTTCATCCTGATTTTTTCTCATTTCAGCCCTACGGCAATTTTCGGTTTTCTCATGGTGGTCACTATGCTGCTGGCTCTTGCCGGCGATCTGATTATTCTGCCCTCGCTGATGCTGCATGTTGAATTAGTGAGCGCATGGGATATTCTCCGGCTCATGCCCACGCTGGGCGGTGTATCCGCGGGAATTGCTCATGAGTTGAATCAGCCTCTTACAGTCATCAAAATGGGCAGCGATATCCTGAAAATGATGATTCTAATGGAAGGAGATATTCCGAAAGAACAACTGGCTCAGGTGGTGGATGAAATCGGGATACAGACAGAGCGAGCCTCGGAAATGATCGGCCGCCTCAGCGCACTCGAAGGAAAGCCTCATTTTGCAAAAGAAAAAAGCGATATTAACAAAGCTGTGAGAGATACGCTGGCAATTGCGGGACATCAGTTGAAATTGGACAATATCGGGATGAATTTCTTTCCGGATGAAAGTCTTCCGCCGGTTCTGGCACATAACAACCGGCTGGCGCAGCTTATCTTCAATCTGATAAACAATGCCGCCGAAGCCATCAAAGAGAAGAACCCGGCTGAAAAAGAAAACCGGCTGATTGCCATCCGTACTTTTCAGGAAGGAAACCGCGCAGCCGTAGTGATTTCCGACACAGGCATCGGCATTCCTGCTCCGATTAAAGACAGGATTTTCGAACCCTTTTTCACCACAAAAGAGAGAGGAAAAGGCAAAGGACTGGGACTTTCCATCAGCAATGAGATCGCCAGAAGTTACGGCGGACGTATCGCTGTTCAAAGTGAAGAGGGAAAAGGAACCGTTGTCAGCGTTACCTTTCCCCTGTATGAGAGACAATGATGAAGCATTTGACGCCTGAAAATTTTTCAGAGAGCGGCACAGACACGCTTCGCACACTGACCGAAGAAAACAGAAGACTCAGGGAAGAACTCATATCTGCCCGTAATGCTTTGGAAATCAAGATCGCCGACAGTTCAGATTCGGAAAAAGAATTCCGGGACAAAGAACGTGCGGCAATATCAGCCGTAATCGAATCGGAAAAAAAATACCGCTCTCTTTTTGACAGCGGTCCCAATCCCATTTTTGTGATTGACAGGCAGACCTTTGAAATTTTTGATGCCAATCCCATGGCCGAAACAGTATATGGCTGCACAAGAGATGAACTGATCGGCAGACGCTGTACGGATATCTGTGTCATGGGAGAGGAACACAGAAATGCAACGCCGGATCAGATGAATATTTTTTTCAGCAACTGTGAAGAAAACCGGAGAATTCAGCATTATAAAAAAGGAAAAAAACCCTTCTATGTGAAAGTCAAAACCTGTCCGATAACTTACAAAGGAAGAAAAGCCTTCATCCTTGCCGTGACCGATCTTACCGGGATGATGGAAAAAGAGGCGCAGCTTATTCAGGCAAATAAACTGAACGCTCTGGGGGAGATGTCCGCGGGGATCGCCCATGAACTGAATCAGCCTCTGACAGCCATCAAAGTGGGGAGTGAGTTCCTGAAAATGGTGATGGAAGAAAAACAGCAGATAGATCAGCAGGATTTGTCTGAGGTAATCCATGAAATAAGCGGTCAGGTTGACAGAGCATCCCAGATCATCAACCGTCTCAGAGCCTTTGCCCGGAAACCGGATTTTATAAAAAAAGCCAAAGAAAGAGATGTGAATGCGTCTGTCAGAAATGCTCTGGCTATTATCGCTCATCAACTGATTGCAGAGAATATAACAGTGAGATTTGATTCGGATGAAGATATTTCTCCTGTTCTGGCTCCTGAAAATCTTCTGGAGCAGGTGATCTTCAATCTGATAAGCAATGCACGCGATGCCCTTATGCAGAAAAAAACAGCGGACAGAGAGTCTGTCCTTATGATTGAGATTCGCTCTTTTCAGGAAGGAAATCGGGTGGCGATTGTCATTTCAGATACCGGCACAGGGATTCCCGCAGATATCAGAGACAAAATTTTCGATCCGTTTTTTACGACCAAGGAAGTTGGGAAGGGAATGGGAATCAGCCTTTCCATTGTTTACGGAATAGTCAAAGACCTTAACGGCGACATTGAGGTTCAGACCGAAGAAGGCAGGGGAACAGCCTTCAAGCTTACATTTCCTTCTGCGGGACTGCCCGAAAAATGATATATTCTGCAAGTAGTCCTTTTGATAAAAAAACGACTTGCGTCTATTTTAAGCCTGGGCGTTTTACAGTAAAACGATTTTGCAAATCGTTTCTGTTTCCATTTGATAAAAAAACGACTTGCGTCTATTTTAAGCCTGGGCGTTTTACAGTAAAACGATTTTGCAAATCGTTTATCAAGAGGACGGAGGATTGACAACTTGCAGGATTTGCATGGGAGATAAAAAATCTAATGGAAAATATTCTGGTTATTGACGATGAAAAACCTATCCTGAATATGTTTGGCCTGTTATTGAAATTCTACGGATACAGCGTGCTGACAGCGGAAAACGGGGCCGAGGGACTTGAGATTTTCAGACAGAATCGTCCTTCCATTGTGTTTCTCGACATAAAAATGCCGGGGATGGACGGTTTCGAAGTTCTGGAGAAAATCAAAGCAATTGATCCTGAGACCGAGGTTATAATCATTACCGGACACGGGGATAAGGAACTTGAAAAGCAGGCACTGGAACTTCAGGCAAGCGATTTCATCAACAAGCCCTTCCAGAGAGAAACGCTTAACGAGGCATTGAAACGATTGCAGGAAAGACGGAAAAAGAAGCGTGAGATATGTTTATGAAAGAAAAAAATTCACCGCATATTATGATACTGGGCGTCGGCAATATTCTTTTCAGAGATGAGGGATTCGGCATCCGGGTTATTGAGCATTTGCAGGAAGATTATGAATTTCCGGAAAATGTCTCTGTCGTGGACGGCGGTGTGCTGGGAGTCAGTCTGCTGGGAGTTATAAGCGAGGCAGATCATCTCATAGTAATTGACGCTATCCGAAACAAAGGCAGAGCCGGCGATCTGTACCGCCTTGAAGGTCAGGCGGTTCCGGAGCGTATCCGCGCAAAAAATTCGCTTCACCAGATAGATTTTCTCGAAGCTCTCACGCTGTGTCAGGCTCTTGACAAGGTTCCGGAAACCGTCATCCTCGGTACGGAGCCGCAGGATATTGAAACCCTTGACCTTGAACTGACGCCTGTGATACAGGAAAAAATCGGTCCGATGATTGATATGGTATTGGCGGAAATGGACCGGCTGAATATATCTTATCGGAAAAAGAATTGAGGAAATAGTAAAATGTAATAAGCTGAATTCCTTCTTTGAAAAGGTCTTCAAAAATTTTTGAGAAATATAACCTCTGTCTCCGAAAATTTTTCCGGAAAGTCCGCGGACCATTTCGGGGACGGGTTTTATGTCATCGGTATTTCCGGGGGTCAGTTTGAAGTCCAATAACTCTCCGCATTCATTTATAACGATATGAAGCTTGAATCCGTAACAGCAGAGAGAAAGAAGAGCCATCTGCATCAGTTCGATAAAACGCTTATAACTTACCAGTCCGGGAAAAGCATCTTTCATGTATTTATTCTCTCCCATGAGATTCCGAAAGCTCTTACATCTGCCAGCCTAAACGATTGACAACATCCTGAATAAGTTCAAATTTACAATCTTAGAAATCTCCGTCCATCATCGCAGTTTCAGCCCACACTACCGGACAAAAAAATCATAACATTCTGATTTTATTAATATGGAAACAGAAACGATTTGCAAAATCGTTTTACAGTAAAACGGCTTTGCAAGCCGTTTTATGTCTGTAAATCATTGGCAGATGCAATAGGAAATGCCGTATTTTCAGGTCTGAAATCATTTTGACGTAAAGCGGGTTTCAAACCCGCTTTACATAAAAAAAGGGAGATTCCGGCTGTTTCCGCAGATAATGTTCAACGCCGTTTTTCAAAATGAGAATTGCTGCTTTCATCCTGTTGACTTTCCCCTGTATTTTATGAAAGAATAAAAATAAGTTTTTATCGGAGTCAGAATCCGACAGAATCTTATTATCTTTAATTCATTAACAAAACAAGGAGGCTGTATGATGAAAAAAGTGTTTGTAATTCTTATGATTTGTTTCCTGCTGCATTCCGTAGCGGATGCCGCAGAGAACAAAGGATTCAGCGGCACGGAAATCACCGTGGGCGTGATGGATGCCCCGGCTATCGGAAGCCCTGCCACTGCCCATGCCGAAACTTGGGAAAAGAAAACCGGCGGAAAGGTTAAGATCGTCAAATTTCAGTTCGGGGACCTTTTTAAGGAATTTATGACTGCGCTGACATCGGATCAGCCCAAGTATGACGTGATCTTTTACGCAAGCGGATGGACCGGGGATTTTTTTCCCTATCTGTCGGAACTGCCCGAGGAACTGAGCGAAGATGAGTCCTTTGACGATATTCACGGGACTTATCGGGACCGCCTTATGAAATGGAATGATCAATGGGTATCGGTTGCCGTTGACGGCGATCTGTTCAACGGATATTACCGGAAAGACCTTTTCGAAGATGCCCGGAACAGCGCGGCTTTCAAAGCAAAACACGGCTATAATCTGGGACCTCCGGACACATGGAAACAATATGCCGATATTGCCGAATTCTTCAGCGGACAGACCGGTCCGGATGGCAAAAAGATTTACGGCGCGACCGAAGTGTTTGCAAGAGGAAGCCAGCAGTTCTGGGATGTGTTCAGCCGGGCTTCGGCTTATACCAATCATCCGGATCATCCGGGGTCTCAGTTCTTTGATCCTGACACGATGAAAGCTCAGATCGCCAATCCCGGATGGATGCGGGCAGTTCAGGAATATGCGGATATTCTCCGCTTCTGTCCTCCGGATTCCAAAAATTACGATCTCCACAAAATGCGGAAAGCCTTTGCTGACGGAACGGCTGTGATGACTGTGGAATGGGGAGACACGGCTCAACTTTCCGCAGACCCGAAACAATCCGCGGTCGCGGGCAAGGTCGGCTATTTTGTTCTTCCGGGAACCAATGAAATATGGAATTACAAAACCGGCAAATGGGATAAGGCAGATACGGTCCATAAAGCTCCGTTTCTGGCATTCGGCGGCTGGGTGGGTGCTGTTCCCAAAAACAGCAAGAAAAAAGAAGCTGCCTGGGATTATATCCTCTGGTATGCCAGTCCGGAAAACAGCCTTAAAGATGTGATCGCGAGCGGAACCGGCATCAATCCTTACCGTTTTTCTCATTTCAGCAATATAGACGCCTGGACCTCTGCCTTTTCAAAGCGGGCAGCTTCGGAATATCTCTCGGTGCTGAGAGCCAGCCTGGATTCTCCTTACGCCGCGCTGGATCTGCGTATTCCGGGATTTTATAATTATACCGAGGCATTGGAAATTCAACTCACCCGAATTCTGAATCAGGAGATTCCGGTCAAAGATGCTTTGGAACTTGTTTCCGCGGAATGGGAAAAAATTACCGATAAATTCGGCCGCGAAAAACAATTGGCAATTTACCGGTCGTCTATGGGCTTGCCGGTGAAATAAGGGCTGGGTTCGGGGTTCGAGGTTCGGGGTGCCGGCTGCTTATTGAAAACTGCCGGTACCCAAATTCATCGGTACCCAGAACCCGTCTGTAATTTTCAGACAAGGAGGTTATAAGTTATGAGAGTACGAATAAGAATGCTTTTTCTGGCAATGGTATGTTTCTGTGTATTGACATCCTCGGCAACTGGGGAGGAAAAAAAAATTGTCATAGGATTTTCTCAGGCAACCACCACAGAACCCTGGCGTCTTCTCTTCAATAAAGAACTGAGGGAAGAGGCTGACAAACATCCTGAAATCAAACTGATTGTCCGTGACGGAATGGACAATTCGGCCACTCAGGCTGCCGATGTCGAGGCTTTTATACAGATGAAAGCAGACGCAATCCTGATTTCGCCCAAAGTAGCGGCAGAGCTTACACCTGTAGTAAACAAGGCTTACGATTCCGGAATACCGGTCTTTGTTCTGGACCGTGATCTGACCAATGACCGCTATACGCAGTTTATCGGCGGCGACAACAAGCTGATCGGCAGAGCCGCGGGCGAATATGCCGTGAATTTTCTCGGAGGACCCGGGAAAGCAAAAGGAAATATTGTGGAAATCTGGGGCGGAAAAGCGGCCACTCCCGCACAGGATCGTTATGCAGGTTTCCATGAAGTCATTGACAAGGAGCCGGGAATCAAAATGCTGACTCCGCCCAATGACGGAGACTGGAAGCAGGACAAAGGCTATGAACTCATGGCTGAGGCATTGGACGCCAATGAAAAAATTGATCTGGTCTATGCCCACAATGACCCTATGGCTTACGGCGCGTATATGGCTGCCAAAGACATGGGACGGGAAAAAGGCATCGCATTCCTCGGTATTGACGGCATTCCCTCGGAAGGTGTCAAATGGGTGCATCAAGGGATTCTTACGGCAACTTTTCTCTACAAAACACCCGGAGACGAAGGCATCCGTCAGTCGCTCAAGCTTCTGAAAGGCGGCAAAGTCGAAAAACGGGTCACTCTTCCCACCATGACCATTGACAAAAGCAATGCGGAAAAAATTCTGCGAGATAACGGTTTGATTAAATGAGGTTCGAGGTGCGGGGTTCGGGGTTGGGGCGAAAAATTTTTCGCCCTGCTCGGACCCCCTGCCCCCTGACCTCGCACCCCGAACCCCGAAACCCAAAACCCCCTAGGATCCCCCGATGGCTTTATGGAAGTCTTTCAAGGCAAAATTGTTTCTGGCATTTTCCGGAATTGCATTCCTGATTCTCTTTTCTACCGGGTTTGCACTCTACACCTTCAATCAGTTCGGAAAGGTCGTGGACAATACGGCAGAAGTGACCGTTCCGGGAATGATTTCAGCCATGCGCCTGTCCGAACAAAGTACGCTGCTGGCAGCCATTGCTCCGGTTCTTGCGGCATCCGAAGAAGAAGAAGAACTTCGTCTGACCGGAGAGCGGATTGACGGGCTGATCGGACAGATCAGTGAGGGCGTGAGCTTTCTCAACACTCAGGAAGGACAGGCGGACGAAGAGGCTATTTTCCGAATCAGTATGCAGAGCGATGAACTCGGAGAAAAACTGGACGATCTCAAAGAGATAAGCCTTCGGCAACTGCTACTGAAAAATCAGCTTCGCTCTGCTTTGAAAGAGGTACAGAAAGCCCATAATGAATTTGCAGATACGGTCGGTCCCGTGATCTACGGCACCTCTTCGCTGACCGGTCTGCTCGGAAAGCGGACTGCCAGACAAATATCTTCTGCTGTCAAAGACTTGTCCAAAGTGGAAAAAAAAGATTCGGCCGCAGATTCTCCTACAAATTCCGCTTATGAGGAAACAGCGAAATTTGCTCAGAAATCCATATCCGAACTGACCGAAAGCGCAATCCGGGAAATGGGATATGCCTTGGATATCAAAGCCGAAGGAAGCCTTCTGTTTGCGCTTCTCCATGCCGGGGCAGAGACAGACTCGACAGACACGCTGACAGATATTCGCAGCCGCTTCAAAAACGCCCATACATCTTTTCAACAGGCAGCAGCTATTTTCAAAATCAGCAATCTGGCGCAGCGCAACCCTGTTCTTGCCGAAAATATATATGAGCTTGATAAGCGTATCTCCGGTCTGGGCAAAGGTGAAAACAGTATTTTCGAACTGCGCGGACAACTCATTTCTCTAAGAGAAGAGATACGGAAAAATCTGTCGGAATGCCGTGAACTTGCCGCCCGTATGACCCGGCAGATCAGCGGACTTGTGCTGGGCGTTCAAACAGATATGACCAATATTCAGAGACGCACGAAAGAAAGCAAGCATACCGGCGAATCTGTTTTACTCCTGATATGCGCGGGCTGTCTGATTTTTTCGGCAGTGATAGCGGCGATTACGATCCGAGTCATCAGCAGACATGAGCATGATCTTATGACTGCCAAAGAAAATGCGGAAACTGCTCAGAAAACTGCCGAAGCCGTGAATAAAAAAATTATAGACAGTATTCAGTATGCCAAAATGATACAGACTTCTCTGCTGCCGAATCCGGAAAATATCAGAATTCACCTTCCTGAGAGTTTTTTTATCTGGATGCCCAGAGACATCGTGGGCGGAGATATTCTGTTTGCAGAATCTGTTGAAAACGGTTTTATTCTTGCGGTCATTGACTGCACCGGACACGGGGTTCCGGGCGCGTTTATGACCATGATAGCGTCTTCCGCGCTGAGAAGAATTGTAAAAGACGAATGCTGTCACCGTCCTGCCGAAATTCTGAAACGACTTAATATCATTGTCAGAACCGCTCTTCAGCAGGATACGGGCTATGCCACTTCCGATGATGGAATGGATGCCGCGATCTGTTTTATCGAAGCGCGGGGCAACGGTCAGGAGACAAAAAAGGGATTCCCGCCTCTTGATGCCCATCGGCTCACCTTTGCCGGAGCCATGCTGTCGCTGTATTCTGTTCATCAGAATGAAATCTCTGTCGTCAAAGGAGACCGTCAGAATATTGGCTATAAGAAATCCGATCCGAATTTTCGCTTTGCCGAGCATAGTTTTTCTATCGAAAAGGAAACGGCATTTTATATGGCTACCGACGGCTTTTACGATGAATTGGGAATAGACAACCGTCGGTTCGGAACTGTTCGATTCAAAGAACTGCTGAAAAAAATCGCTCCCTTGTCCTTTGAAAAACAGCGGGAAATTCTGCTCAAGGCATTCGAAATCCATAAAGGAAACAAGGAGCGGCAGGATGATGTGACGGTGGCGGGCTTCGGGTTTTAAAAGTGAGAAGTGAGAAGTGAGAAGTGAGAAATAGCCCCGGCTTCGCAGCCGAACTGCATAACTCATAAGGATAATATGATGAATCTGAAATTTTTGATTGTTACTGCTTTATTGTGTGTCGGAAATGTCGTTTTTGCACAGGAAAACCGATTGCCCGAAATAGGACTTTCAGCAGAAGAATATTCATTTTTGAAACAGCATCATACACTGCGGGTGGGCGTCGGTATTGCATGGCCCCCGTTTCAGTATTTGGAAAACGGTGAATTCAAGGGAATGGCATCCGATTATATTGACATAGTAAGTGAAAGGCTCGGCATCCGTGTGGAAATTGTAAAAAATATTTCATCGTTTCAGCAGGTTCTGGAAATGGCTCAAAAACGGGAAATTGATGTATTGGGATGTGTTACCGAAACTCCTGACAGGAAAGAATATATGGATTTTACAATCCCTTATTTTTCTTCCCCGGTGGTCATCATCACTGCCAAAGACGCCCCGCTTGTCGGAGGGCTTGCCGATCTCAGCCATAAAAAAGCGGCGTTTGTAAAGACCTTGGCTGATTATTCAAGAGTGAAAGACAGTTATCCCCTTATTGTTCCATATTTTGTCAACACGCCTGCGGAAAAACTTGAAGCGGTTTCCTTCGGCAAAGCAGATGCCTGTATAGAAAATCTGGCAGTAACAAGTTATTTTATTCATAAATATAATCTGCAAAATCTGAAAGTTGCGGCAAAATCCGGACTTCCCGGCACCGAGCTTGCATTTGCAAGCCGCAATGACTGGCCCCTGTTATGCGGTATTTTCAATAAAGCGATTAAATCCATCAGCAAAGAAGAACATGATGCAATTTATATGAAATGGCTTCCTGTCCGGTTCGAATATAAGGCTGACTGGTCTGAAATTATTAAATGGCTGATTTTAATCTTCAGTGCTTTTGCCATAATTCTGGGAACAACGCTTTTCTGTAACCGAAAGCTGTCAGCAGAGATTTCCGTGCGTAAACAGGTGGAAAAAGCTCTGCAAACTTCCAAGGAAACTGCGGAAGCTGCCAATAAAAAAATTATGGAAAGTATCAATTACGCCAAACTTATACAGCGTTCTCTGCTGGCAAATATTGATGTTGTCAAATCTTATCTTCCGAACAGTTTTTTTATCTGGGAACCGAGAGATATTGTCGGCGGCGATATATTTTTTACAGAATCTTTTGAAGACGGTTTTATCGTTGCAGTGATTGACTGCACAGGACACGGGGTTCCGGGTGCTTTTATGACAATGATAGCAATTTCGGCATTAAGAAGAATTATAAGAGATGACGGCTGCCATGACCCTGCCAAAATTCTGAAACGTCTTAATTTCATTGTAAAAACAACGCTTCATCAGGATAAGGCTTATGCGATTTCGGATGACGGACTGGATATCGGGATATGCTTTGCAGAAATCGGCAGCCGGAATCAGAAACCGTATTTTCCGCAAAAATCCGGTTTCCCGACTCTGACTTTTGCCGGCGCAAAAATGCCTCTTTATTGTGTGGACAAGGGACAAGTCTGTGTGATAAAAGGCGATAAAAAAAGCATAGGCTATAAATGTTCCGACCCGGATTTCAGTTTTACGAATCATACCGTAACTATTCAAAAAGGAATTTGTTTTTATATGGCAACTGACGGGTTTGCCGACCAGTTGGATATCGGCGACCGCCGGTTCGGGAGCAGAAGATTGAGAAATCTGCTGAACTCATCTGCCCTTTGAGAAACAGCGGGAAATGATTATGGAGGCATTTGAAGCCCATAAGGGAAACAGGCAGCGGCAGGATGATGTGACGGTGGCGGGCTTCGGCTTTTAGAATTGTACTACTATTTTCTATGAAATAAACAGGTTATTGTCAATCGGATAATCTGAAAAAGGAGGGAGAATTATGAAAACTTATGAAACCCGTTTATGTGAAAATGAAAAAAAAGCTGTTGCAAGCTTCAGCAATCAGGCAAAATCCGAACTTGGAAAAAACATCTTGTATATGAAACTTTTCGGTTCCAAAGTCCGGGGAAATGTCAATGATGAATCGGACATTGATATTCTGATGGTTGTCAGACAAAGAGATGCAGGTACCCGTGAAGAAATAAGCCGGATCGCCTCTGAGTTGAACATTGAATTTGACTGCCTGCTTTCCCCTGTGATCCATACAGAGGAAGAATATAATAAAAATCGGCATGTTAAAAGCCTGTTTGCAGAAAATATCGAAAATGAGGGGATAACCTTATGATGATTGAACAGGGACGGATTGAACTGTCAAAATATCGCATGGAAAAGGCTTTTGAACGCCTTGAGGCTTCACGGATACTCAATGAGTCTTCTCGTGTTGGATGATGCGATTAACCGCTCCTATTATGCCATATTTACAGGTGCAAGAAGTTTATTGGCTCTGTTCGGAATGGACAGCAGAAAGCATTCCGGCATCATCTCTCTGTTTAACCGGAATTTTATCAAAACCGGTATTCTTCCGAAGCATCTGAGTAAGATTATCACAACTGCGAGAGAAGGAAGAGAATCGTCTGATTATGCCGATTTCATAGAACATACAGGAGATGAATCAGAAGCACAGTACAAACAGGCAAAAGAATTTCTTGCGATGATTCAGGAAATTAATGACAAAATCATCAAAAATGAAATCGTTATTCATCCGTCCGTATCTGAAGTCAGGAATGAGAAGTAAATCTGTCGGATGATGGGCGGAGACATCGCGAGCGAATTGGGCAAAGGAGGGCAACCGACAGCTTTGCAGACAAGCCGGGTACGAACAACCGCCGGTTCGGGAGCAGAAGATTGAGAAATCTGCTGAAAGAAATTGCTCATCTGCCCTTTGAGAAACTCATCTGCCCTTTGAGAAACAGCGGGAAATGATTATGGAGGCATTTGAAGCCCATAAGGGAAACAGGCAGCGGCAGGATGATGTGACGGTCGCGGGCTTCGGCTTTTAAAATGGTTCCCGATCTCTCGTTCCCAAGCCCTGGCTTGGGAACGAGGAAAAGCCGAGGCTCTGAAAAAATTCGAGCATGGAGTAAAAGAAGTCAATTCGGTTCAACTGATGGAAGATAAAATTTACATGCGTCTTATGAGACCTTTGGTAACAGAAAAAGGAGAGTATTATCCATGAAGAATCAAGTGAGTTTTTTTTCATCTATGCGGGGCAAAATGCTGGTCATGTGTCTGATACTGTTATTTATTCTTATGTCAGGTATTGGATTCTCATACAGGCAGGCGCGGCGGTCTTTGGAAGAACGGATTATGAATGAATTGAAACGGATTGCTCAGATTCAGGCAAAACGGATTGACCTGATGCTGGAAAGCTACATCAGGGATATACAACTGATTGCCGAGATGGATGATGTGCGGTCAACAGACCGGGACAGGGTTTACACATACCTCAGAAGAGTTATCAGACAAAGACCGAACTATATTTCCATAAAGGTTTTCAAAGCTGACGGCAGTGTTGTTGCTGAGGACATCAGACCGGTTGAATATACAATCAAAAATTCTGTCAGTTTCTCAGACCGTGATTATTTCAGGCAGGTCATGATATGTCACTGTCCTGTCATATCAGATGTGATATTCTCCAAGGAAGGCACGGAAGGATTTATTATTGTCATGGCAGCGCCGGTATTTGAAAATGGTGAGGTTGTGAGAATAACCGGTACGGCTGTAACTACAAAAATTATGGGAGCATGGCTTGCAGAATCACAAATCGGAAACACCGGAGATGTGTATATGGTGGACAGGCGGAGTTATTTTATCACGCCTTCCCGTTTTACACCGGAATTAAAAGCCGAAAATGTGATTCGGAAGCAGACAGAATTGGAACTTAGGATAGATACATTCGGCTCCCGGGAATTGCAGGCAGGCAGAACCGGGGTAAGCATTTATTATGATTATCGGGGCAGAAAAGTGGTCGGAGCTTACGCGCCTGTCACGGCAAAAGGCTGGGGAATACTGGTCGAACAGGAGACTGACGAGGCTTTTGTTCCTGTTATCCGACTGCGGAATATGCTGGTTGTGATGGGAATTATCCTGACCGGGCTGAGCGCGGTTTTTGTATTCATGACAGCGCGGAGCGTTACAGTCCGTGTTGACCGCCTGACCGAAACCGCTCTTGAATTGCACAAAGGGAATCTGTCCGCACGAGTAAACATCATTGGCAGGGATGAACTGGGACAGTTGGGGAAAACCTTCGATGTGATGGCGGAAAAAATCAGTATTCTGGTCCGCGATCTGGATATGGAAATTGCATATAACGCTTTGATTAATCAACAACTCAAGGAATCTGAGATGGTATTTCGCACATTATTTGAAGCTACCCGCGATGCAGTCATGCTGCTGGATGATGAAGGTTTTTTTGACTGTAATTATGAAGTGTTGAAAATTTTCGGATGCCAAAACAAGGAAGATATTGTGGGAAAGCATCCTGATGAGTTTTCCCCCAAGTATCAGCCGTCCGGAGAATTATCATCGGAGTTGTCAATTTTGCGTATAGAAACCGCTCTGCGGGATGGAATCTGTTTTTTTGAATGGCAGCACAGACGTATGTCCGGAACGGAATTTCCCGCCGAAGTACTGTTAAGCGCCATGGAAGTCCAAGGCAGGAAGATATTGCAGGCTGTTGTCCGTGATATTACCGACCGCAGAAAAGCAGAAGATACGCTCAGAGAAAGCGAGGAACGTTTCAGAACAATGATTGAGCAGTCGCCTATCGCCATGCATGTTTTTTCGTCCGACGGAATCATCTGCGATACAAATCAGGCGGCTGTCGAACTTTTCGGTATTTCCGCGGATGTCCTGATCGGCAAATACAATATTTTCAAGGATCGAAGAATGATACAAGCCGGGGTTATTCCCCATATTGAAAAAACATTGGCCGGCCGGACTCTCTATAACTTTGAGAACATATTGGAAACTGAAACAGGGGGTAAACACTGGCTGAAAACCTCTTTTTATCCTCTTAAAGACAAAAACGGATGTGTCCGCAACTTCGTAACCATGCACGAGGACATCACCGAATTGAAGCTTTATCACGAACATCTGGAAGATTTGGTAAAAGAGAGGACTGCGGAACTTACAGCAGCTCTTACAGAAACCCATGTTGCGCGTGAAGCGGCAGATGCGGTAAACAAAAAAATCACGGACAGCCTCAATTACGCAAAACTGATACAGAGTTCTCTGCTGGCAAACATGGACGTGGTAAAGACGTATATGCCGAACAGTTTCTTTATCTGGGAGCCGAGAGACATTGTGGGCGGAGATATTTTCTTTTCAGACTGTTTCGAAGACGGTTTTATCGTTGCAGTGATTGACTGCACAGGACACGGTGTTCCGGGTGCTTTTATGACAATGATAGCAATTTCGGCGTTGAGAAGAATTATAAGAGATGACGGCTGCCATGACCCTGCCGAAATTCTGAAACGCCTTAATTTCATTGTAAAAACAACGCTTCATCAGGATAAGGCTTATGCCCTTTCTGATGACGGATTGGATGCGGGGATATGTTTTGTCAGGGAACAGACAGCAGATGGCAGATCACAGAAAATTCCCGTTGAAGCCTGCGCCTTTCAAACTGCTACGTGCAGCCTCACCTTTGCCGGAGCAAAACTGTCTCTGTTTTATGTTCATAACCATGAAGTCAATGTGATCGCAGGAGACAAGCAGAGCATCGGATACAGACGCTCGGACCTGAATTTCAATTTCAGCGACCGCACAATCTGCATTGAAAAAGGAACAGTTTTTTATATGGCAAGCGACGGCTTTACCGACCAGTTGGACGGCAGGGACCGCCGGTTCGGAAGCAGAAGATTCAGGGAACTGCTGAAAAAAATCGCTCATCTGCCCTTTAAAAAACAGCGGGAAATTCTGCTTGCGGCATTCGAAGTTCATAAAGGAAACAATCAGCGGCAGGATGATGTGACTGTGGCCTGCTTCGGCTTTTAGAATGGTTCCCGATCTCTCGTTCCCGATCTCTCGTTCCCAAGCCCCTGCTTGGGAACGAGGAAAATCGTAAAACTACTTTGCAAGTCGTCTGATTGGCAAAAACGGTTTGCAAAACCGTTTTACGGAAGATTTCAAAACCGTTTCGAGTATATGTGTAAGCAATCAAATTTTAAGGAGGAAAATATGTTGCGAGTTAAAAAATTGTCCATGCTGTTTTTTTTGTCGTCATCTTTTGTTTTCCTGATTGCAGCAACAGCCGGACTGATCGGTTATGTTTCACTTCAAAACGGAAAACATGCAGTTGAGGATTTGGGAAATCAATTGCAAGATCAGCTTGTTGTAAGCATTCAGGAAAAACTCGGCGATTATCTGGAAACGCCCCATCGTCTCAATAGGCTGAATGCGGATAAGATTGCACAGCAGTCTGTCACACTTCAGGATTTGGGAGGATTGCACCCTGTCTATATCCGTGAGCTTCATGCCTTTGATAGGGTCGCTTTTGTCGGTATAGGCATAGAAAAACAGGGAGATTTTGCCGGCGTCGGGCGCAGAGAAGGTTCCTTCACCGTCAATCTGATGAACCGGGCGCAGGACAACATCTACCGCGTTTCTGAGACTGACCGTCAGGGCAACGTGATTCGCTTACTGACCGAAATGCCTGATTATGATGCCCGCACCCGTGCATGGTATAAATCCGCAAAGCAGGCAGGCAAAGCAGCATGGAGTCCGATCTATATCTGGGCTACAGGCCTTGATATCGGCATTACCGCCGTGCTTCCTGTTTACGATAATGCCGGAAATCTGATCGCTGTGCATCAGTCGGTTCTGACATTGGATTTCATCACCGGATTTCTTAAAGGACTGAAGATCGGGAAATCAGGAAAGGTTTTTCTCGTGGAACAGGACGGAATGCTTGTGGCTTCCTCAACTTCTGAAAAGCTGATACGGAAGGGAGTCAAAGACTTTGAGCGGTTTAAGGCAGCCGAAAGCAATGATCCGTTCATCCGCACGGCATCGGCGCATCTCAGCGCTCAGTTCGGAGATATGAACCGCATTCCCGATAATTATCATCTGAATATGGAGATTGACGGACAGCCTAATTTCATAACTGCGGCAAAACTGAGCGATCCGCACGGGCTGAACTGGATGATGATAATATGTCTGCCTAAATCCGATGTTATGGAGCAGATTGACGTCAATACAAGAATCACGATTCTGCTCTGCATAGCGGCGTCGCTTGCCGCCGCATGGCTCGGTCTTGTCATTGCCCGCAGACTGACCTCTGCCAATCAGCGTTTGGAGATGGAAATTATTGAGCGCAAACATGCGGAAGAAGCAGCCGAATCAGCCAACCGCGCCAAAAGCGAATTTCTTGCCAACATGAGCCACGAACTCCGTTCCCCGCTCACCGCAATTCTGGGCTTTGCACGGGTCATGACCCACAGCCGCACTCTGCCCGAAGAACATCTGAAAAATGCGGGCATCATCTCCCGCAACGGCGAGCATCTGCTGACGCTCATCAATCAGGTGCTTGATCTGTCCAAGATAGATGCGGGACGGATAACTCTGAATGAGAGCAGTTTTGACCTGCACCGCCTTCTGGACGATACTGAAGACCTGTTCCGAATGAGAGCGCAGGAAAAACATCTGCAACTTCTGTTTGAACGAACTCCCGATGTTCCTCGCTGTGTGAGGACGGATGAAGTCAAACTGCGTCAGGTGCTGATCAATCTGCTCAACAATGCCGTGAAATTCACAAAAGAAGGCGGAATTGCGGTAAAAGTGAGAAGTGAGAATTTTAAAGTGAGAAGTGAGGAATCGGATACTTCTCTTTTCTC